>Ga0209985_10000895_pt1 | contig 31142 bp, 25 predicted proteins | sample NOAtaG_FD_187305 | JGI IMG/M metagenome (GOLD analysis project Ga0209985, IMG submission 187305) | Freshwater lake microbial communities from Lake Erie, under a cyanobacterial bloom - NOAA_Erie_Diel6S_1000h metaG (SPAdes) (version 2) | ecosystem: Environmental > Aquatic > Freshwater > Lake ...
ATGTCGCCCAAGGCGTTGGCGATGGGCATCCCCATCTCGAGGGTGTCGAGCAACGCGAGCTCGCGGGCGTGCGAGCGGACCTGCTCGGCGAAAGCGCGCACTTTGCGGCCACGCTCACGCGGCGAGAGCTGCGACCACGCGCCGCCCTCGAACGCCGTCCGTGCGCTGCGCACCGCGGTGTCGATCTCCGCCGCGCCGCAGGAGGGCAGTTCGGCGACGGTGGTGCCGGTGGCGGGGTTCTCCGAGCGGAAACCGCCACCGGGATCGACGTCGACCCGTCGCCCGTCGATCCAAGGGCGCGGATCCGGTCGCAGGGCCGCGGCGGCGGCGGACCAGTCGGTCGCGGTCGGTTCGGGATCAGACATCGGTCGTTCCTCGGTTGCGGATCAGGTCTGCGGCGCGCTCGCCGAGCATCACGGTCGGCGCGTGGAGGTTGCCCGACGGGATGACCGGCATCACCGACGCATCGGCGACGCGCAAGCGCTCGATGCCGCGGACACGCAGCTGCGGGTCGACCACCGCGCGCGCGTCGGACCCCATGCGGCAGGTGCCGCTGGCGTGGTAGCAGATGCCTGCCGTCTCGCGGACGAAGGCCTCGAGCGCGACGTCGTCGTCGAGGTCGCAGACCGGCGAGATGCGCCGCACCACATCGCGCGCGAACGGCTCGGTCTGCGCGATCCGGTCGAGCAGACGCACGCCGCGCATCAAGCGCACCACGTCATCCGGGTCCCCGAGCAGATCGGACACGATGCGCGGCGGATCGCGCGGATCGGCCGAGCGCAGGCCGACCTGGCCTCGCGACTTCGGGTGACAGATCGACGGCGACAACGAATACACATCGCGGTCGCGCGCGAAAGCCACAGTGTCATCCAGGAATCCCCACGGCCCGGAGAACACCAGCAGGTCGGGCAGCGCTTCCACGGGACTGCTGCGCAGATAGCCGAGCATGTGGCTCGCGGGCGAGGTCGCCCGGCCGCGACGCGCGAGGAGGAACTCGAGACCCGCCCGCAGCAGGCTCGGCCAACGCATCGCGGTGCTGTACGTCGGGCGACGGAATTCGTACTCGAGGTAGAGCTCGGGATGCTCCTGCAGACCCTCCCCCACGCCGGGCGCATCGTGGACCACCTCGATGCCGAGCTCGCGGAGCTGCGTCGCGGGCCCGATCCCGGAGAGCATCAACAACTGCGGGCTCGCGAACGCACCGGCGCACAGGACGACTTCGCGACGGGCCCGCACCAGCGAGCGCTCTGCGCCGCGCAGGCACACCACGCCGCGCGCGACCCGCCCCTCGAGGTGGACGCGCTCGACCTGCGTCCGCGCCCAGATCGTGAGATTCCGCCGGTCGCGGATCGGCGACAGGTAGGCCGTCGCGCTGTCCTGCCGCAGTCCGCGCGACTGGTTCGTCTGCACGACGCCGACCGCCGCATCGCGCACGAGGTTGATGTCATGGACTACCGGTATGCCCTGCTCGGCACAGGCCGCGAGCAGCGCCTCATTGCCCGGGTGGGGCGAGCGGAAGAGCTCGACGGACATCGGGCCGGTGGTGCCGCGCCCCGGCAGACCGGTGCAGCGCTCGGCGCGCCGGAAGTACGGCTCGACATCCGCGTAGCTCCAGCCGTGCGCGCCCGCCTGTTCCCACAGGTCGTAGTCCTGCGGCAGACCGGTGGCGTAGATCAGACCGTTGATCGTGCTGCTGCCGCCCAAGGTGCGTCCCCGGCGCCATCGCTCGACCCGGTCGCGCCGCGAGCGGTCCGGTTCCGTCCCGTAGTCCCAAGCGAACGGATCCCAATCTTTGACGAAGACCTGTGCGCCGGGGATACGGAACCGCCAATCGCGGGCGTCGCTGCCGGCCTCGATCAGCAGCACCGACACCGTGGGGTCTTCCGACAACCGCGCCGCGACGACGCAACCCGCCGAACCTGCACCGATGACGATGTGATCGAATTCCGCCGACTCGACCTGCAGCGACATCGGCGCGCCCGTCGCTCAGGGACGACGGGCGTAGTCGCCGATGTGGATGGTCTTCCAGGTGCTGCCGCCGTCCGAGGAGAACTCCCAGAACTGCTTCACACCGCCGTTCGGCGACGGCGACCAGGCCATGCGGTGCAGGCCCTCGAACGGACTGAGCTTGCCCTCACCTCGGAAGACGAGCGCATCGCCCTCGAACACGCCCTCGAAGACGAGCGCTTCGCCGTCATCGGTCACGAAGGTGGTGTGCCAACGTTCGGCGCGACGGTCGTAGTAGAAGAACGCCTTGCCGAAGCCGCTCAGGGCGCCCTGCCAATGTTCGAGGAGCAAGCAACCGCCGAGCAGCGATTCGACCCGGCTCACGCCGGCCTTGGCGCCGCCGATGCCTGTCACATCGAATTCACCGATCTTGAAATCGAGACGCCGATGGGCGGCAGAGCTGCAATCCTGGGCGGGTGGCGCGACAGCGACCGCTGCGGGCGTCGCCGCGGATGACATGCTCGACGACGCGCCGATCACGAGCAGCGTGACGGCCGACAGTCCGACCGAAGGATGGGCTTTTCGCATCGCAATTCCTCCACTAGGTGACGACAGGTTCCGGCCCGTCGCCATTGTCGACAACGATTATACAAGACGGTACCATCCGGCGCGTCACAAGGCGAGCGCGCCACGCGCCCCGGGGGATTCGATGCGCGACTACACCGCCCGATTCATCCAGATCCCGATGCGTGACGGCATCGAACTCGGCGCCGTGCTCTACCTGCCGGCGGGCGCTGGTCGTGTCCCGGCCGTCATGGAGATGACGCCCTACCTCGCCGACAACGCCCACTCGATCGGCGTCGAGTTCGCGCGCGAAGGCTTGGCGTTCGTCGCCGTCGACTGTCGCGGTCGAGGCGGCTCGGGCGGCGAGTTCATGCAGTGGCGCAACGACGGGCCGGACGGCTTCGATGCGGTGCAGTGGATCGCGGAGCAGGCTTGGTGCGACGGACAGGTCGGACTCTTCGGCGGCTCCTACACCGGATGGAACCAGTGGAGCATCGCGGACCAGTTGCCCCCCGCGCTCAAGACGATCGTACCCTCGGCGGCCTTCATGGGCGGTGTCGACATCCCGCACGGCGGCGTCGGCTCACCCTACATGTACCGTTGGCGCGTGACGCTCAAGGGACATCACATCTCCTGGAACCTCGCCGCCGATACGCTCATCTTCAACCGGATCCAGGGGGATCTCTACCGCCGCCACGGCTCGCTGCTCGAAGTGCCCGGTGTGATCGGCTTCGAGGCACCGGGTTGGGAGGACGATCTCGTCGCGACGGGCTGGGGACCCCTCTGGGAAGCACGCCGCCCTTCGCCCGAGTCGCTGCGCAGGCTCGACATCCCGGTGCTGTCGCTGACCGGCATGTATGACACCTGCCTGCCCGGCACCCTCACCCACCATCGTCGCTACGACGAGCATGGCGGCGAGAAGGCCCGGGGCCAGAACTACCTCATCATCGGCCCCTGGGATCACCGCGGGATGCGCGGCACCGATCGGGTCTATGCCCTGCAGTTCGGACCTGCCGCCAAGATCGACCTCTACGCGCTCAAGCGCCGGTGGTATCGCTGGGTGTTCGGGATGGGCGACAAGCCTGCGTTCCTCGACGCCCGGGTCAAACACTACCTTTGCGAGGCGGACGAGTGGCGCGGCGCGGACTCTCTGGACGCGCTCTGCGGCGCACCGAAGCCGCTGTTCCTCGCCTCCGATGGCCATGCGACGGACATCTTCCGCTCCGGCTGGCTGGCGGACGCTGCCGCGGACACACCCGCCGACAGCTTCGTCAGCGACCCGTTCGATTTCCGGCCGCTCGAGACCGAGAGTCGCCTCAGCCGCTCGCCGGAACTCGATTCGCATTCGGGCGCGGTCTTCCCCCGCGCCTACAACAGCCTGTTCTTCATCCAGGGCGGCGAAGACCCGACCAACGCCGTGTTCTGCCACAACACCTTCGGCCAGGGCGTGATCTACCACTCCGCCCCGCTCGAAGCGCCGATCGATCTGGTCGGCGAACCGGAGTTGCGCCTGTGGCTCTCCTGCGATGCGCCCGATGCCGACCTCTGCGTGCTGCTCTACGAGGTGCTCGAGGACGGATCGACCGTGTTCCTGTCCTCCGACCTGCTGCGCCTGCGGCACCGCGACGGTTCGACCGACGGCACGCCCATGCCGCCGGCGACGCCGACGGAGGTCCGCTTCCGCAACTTCCGCTTCGCCACGCGCCGGCTGCTGCGTCACTCCCGCATACGGCTCGTGGTCCGCGCGACCGCGTGCTCGTTCATGCAGAAGAACCTCAACTCCGCGACGGCGGTCCATCTGCAGAAGCCCGAGGAGGCGCGTGTCGCGCGCATCGAGGTGCTGCACGACCGCGCGCACCCTGCAGCTTTGATGCTGCCTATCGTCGATTGACCGCTGCCACCTGCGAGGACCCGCGCCCATGACCGACAAGATGATGATCGACACGCCTCGACGCGCTTCGTGGACGCTGGTCGGCGCCGCGATGGTCGCGCTCTCGACCCTGCTGCCGTCGGCATCGGCGGGCGGCGACCCGGGCGCCAAGCGCATGGAACTCGTGACGCTCGGCACGGGCGGCGGTCCGTCTGTGCGCCTCGAGCGGGCGCAGACCTCGAGCGCCATCGTCATCGGCGAGGACATCTACCTCATCGACTCCGCCGACGGCGTGCTGCGGCAGTTGGCCGGTGCGGACCTGCCGGTCGAGCGCATCAAGGCGGTGTTCATCACCCATCACCATTTCGACCACAACGGCGATCTGGGCGCCCTCCTGGTCCAACGCTGGCTGTTCCATTACGCGCGGCCCAAGATCAAGGTCATCGGGCCGCCGATGACGCGGGAGATGGTCACGCACCTCGCCAAAGCGTTCCGCGCGACCGAACTGGCACCGATCACCATCGGCACCACGGAGATCCCGGGCATCGCCGCGACGGTGGAGGCCACCGACATCCCGGGCGACCTCCAGACTCCGGCCGTCATCTACCAGGATGCGAACGTGCGCGTCTCGGCCGTGCTCAACAACCATTATCACTTCCTTCCGGGCAGCGCGGCCGCCGCGGCTGCGCGCTCCTACGCGTTCCGGTTCGACACGCCGGACCGCTCGATCACCTTCACCGGCGACACCGGTCCCTCCGAACGGGTCGCCCAGCTTGCGCGCGGCTCGGATGTGCTCGTGAGCGAGGTGATCGACATGGAACGGATGGAGCGCTTGCTGCGCTCGGCCGACCGCGACGATTTCCCGATCGAGGAGCTCATCGAACACCTGCGCAAGGACCACCTCACACCGACGCAGGTCGGCGAACTGGCGGCGAGCGCGGGCGTCAAGGAGGTGATCCTCCACCACCTCGTGCCCGGCTCCGACGGCGAGACCGACCTGAGCGTCTACACGAAGGGCATCGACCGGCACTTCAAGGGTCCGGTGCGGGTGGCCCGCGATCTCGAACGGTTCTGAGGACGGCCCTCAGCCCCAAAGATCAGGTGCGGGCAGCGACAGCCGATGGTCGGCCCGGGCGAGCGGGTGCGGACGGTCTTCGACGAGCCCGTGCACGCCGAGGTCCACCATCAGCGCGCCGGGCGTCAGCAGCAGCGCAGGGGCTTGGGCGAGCGATGATCCGCCGTTGCAGCCGACCATGTGCCCGAGACCTGCGCGTCCCGCTGCTGCGATCAGGTGCAGCGCCTCGGTGAGCCCGCCGGTCTTGTCTAGCTTCACGTTGATCGACTGATAGCGTCCGACCAACGCTGGCAGCGAACTGCGATCGAGACAGCTCTCGTCGGCGCAGAACGGGACGAGACGCGGCATCTCCGCGAGCGCCTCATCCGCACCCGCAGGCAGGGGCTGCTCGATGAACGCGACATCGAGCCTCGCGGCGAGCGGCAGGATCCGCCGCAGCGCGGCCGGCGACCAGCCCTCGTTCGCATCGATGGTCAGCATCATCCCCGGCGCCGCCGCACGCACCGCCTCGAGCCGCTCGGCATCGCGGCCGTCCGCATGACCGAGCTTGAGCTTGAGACCGGGCGCATCACGCGCCGCGGCCGCCGCAGCCGCCATGCGTTCCGGTGCGTCGAGGCTCAGCGTCTCGTACACGGGCACCGACATCGAGGGGTCGAGATCGAGCCCCAACAGTTCCCAGGCGCGGCGCCCCGCGCGCTTCGCGCACAGGTCCCAGAGCGCGCAATCCAACGCGGTCCGCAGCGCCGAACGCGGCAGCACGGCGTTCAAGCGCTCCGGATCGAGGTGGGTCCAGACCTGCGGGTCCAACGCCGACGCCGCGTCCCGCGCAGCTTCGGTGACGCGCAAGTCATGCTCATGCGGCTCGGACTCACCCCGTCCGCAGGCATCCCCCATCTGCAGCACGATCTCCAGAGCGATGTTCTCCGTGAAGACACGGCGCGAGATCACGAACGGTTCACGCAACGGCCAATGCCGGATCGAGGCGTGCAGGGCGGATGGAGAGGGCTGCGGCTTCATGGCGACGGTCCGGCGATAGTGTATTCTTGTATTCTAATTGTCGACTAGAACTGCTCGAGGTGTCGGCCATGCGCCTGCTCCCCGTCCTTTTGATCGCCGCGGCGTGCGCAACACCCCTCGCGCGGGCCGACGCCGTCGCCGCCTGTGAGCGGATCGCCGATACGACATTGTCGGGGGCGGAGGTGCTGCATGCCACCGCTGTCCCGGCCGGACCGCTCCGGGCCGACGACCGGGAGCCCGCCGCTGTCGGCACGACTTCGCTGCCCGCCCATTGCCGCGTCAGTCTGGTCGCACGGCCGAGCCCGGACTCGCACATCCGCATCGAGGTCTGGATGCCGTCGACGGGATGGAACGGGCGCTTCGAGGCGGTCGGCAACGGCAACTACGCCGGGATGCTGTCGATGGATGCCCTGCCCCACGGCATCCTGCGCGGCTCGGTGATCGCCACCACGGATACCGGTCACGAGAGCACACCGGCCGACCCGAAACTCGCCGACTGGGCCGTGCACCGCGGGAAGCTGCTCGACTTCGGACATCGCGCGATCCATGAGATGGCGCGGCTCGGCAAGGCGCTCGCGGCCCTGCACTACGGCACCGCGCCCAAAGACGCGTACTTCGTGTCCTGCTCCAACGGCGGTCGGCAAGGGCTCATGGCGGCGCAACGCCATCCGAAGGACTTCGACGGGATCGTCGCCGGGGCGCCGGCGCGCAGCTGGACGCGGCTCAACAGCGCTTTCATGTCGCACCATCGACGGTTCCTGCTCGACCCGGCGTCGCGACTGCCGCCGGAGAAGGTCGAGCTGCTGCGGCGCGCCGTACTTGCCGCCTGCGATGCGCGCGATGGTCTTCAGGATGGCATGGTGGACGATCCGCGGCGGTGTCCGTTCGATGACGCGGTGCTTCGCTGCGAGGGGGCGGACCGTGCTGACTGCCTCACCGATGCGCAGCTCGACACCGTCCGTGCCCTGCGCGCAGGCATCGCTGCGCCCGCCTCGGCGCGGCTGGCCGGCCTTCCGCCAGGCACGGAGAGCGAGGCTTGGGACACCTGGATCTTCGGCACGCCGCCGATGAGATCGGGCTACGACTACCTCGGCACGCCGTTCTTCCGGGATGTGCTGCACCGCGATCCGACATGGACGGCCGAGCGCTTCGACCTCGCGGCCGACAGCGCACGCGCGGCGCGCGAGCTGTCACCGGTGCTCGATGCCGACGATCCGGATCTTCGGCCGTTCTTCGCCGCCGGCGGTAAGCTGATCCTGTACACCGGCTGGCTCGATCCTGCGATCCCCGCCCTCGATACCCTCGAGTACTACGAGGCGGCGCGCGCGGCGGTGGGCGCCGCGACGGCGGAGGGATCGATGCGGCTCTTCATGTTCCCCGGCGTCGCCCACTGCGGCGATGGCCCCGGGTTCTCGAGCTTCGGCCAATGGTTCAACGGCACGGGCGAACCTGCAGAGGACATCCGCGCTGCGCTGATCGCTTGGGTCGAGCAGGGACGGGTCCCGGACACCTTGGTCGCCACGCGCGGGGGCGATGACCTGTGGCTCGACCCCCGCGTGGCAGCGTCAGGCGACGCGCGACCGCCGACCCGCCTCGTCTGCGCCTACCCGAAGCGCGCGCGCTGGACCGGACAAGGCAGCCCCGGACAGGCCGGCAACTTCCGCTGCGAACACGACGGAGCGAATCCATGAGCACCCTACCGCACCTGTACCCCAAAGATCTCCCGGTCCGCAGCGGTCGCCTCGACCTCGGCGACGGCTATGACCTCTACTACGAGGAGACCGGTCGAGCGGACGGCGTGCCGGTGCTCAGCGTCCACGGCGGTCCCGGCGCCGGTCTCGATCCGGGCGCGCGCTGCTTCCACGATCCGGCGCACTACCGGCTGATCCAACACGACCAGCGCGGCGCCGGCGCCTCGCGGCCGAGCGGTGATGTCCGGCGCAACACCACACCGCTGCTGATCGAGGACATCGAACGGCTGCGGCAGCATCTCGGCATCGAACGCTGGATCGTGTCCGGCGGATCGTGGGGGACGACGCTCGCGCTCGCCTATGCGCAAGCCCATCCGGACCGCTGTCTCGCGCTGGTGCTGCGCGGCGTGTTCCTCGGCAACCGTGAGGAGATGCATTGGGTCAACCAGGGGATGCGGATGCTCTTCCCGCTCGAGTGGCAGCGCTGCGTCGAGGGCTTGTCGCTGGCCGAACAGGAGCATCTCCACTCGACCATGCACCGTCGCGTGTTCGGTGCGGACGACGACATCGCGGTGGACGCCGCGCGCCGTCTCGCCAAGTTCGAGTGGCTGTGCGCCAGCATGGAGCCGGACGCGGCAGCGATCGACGAGGAGCTGACGCCCGAGTTCGCGCTCTCGTATTCGCGTCTGGTGTGCCACTACGTCATGGGCGACTTCTTCCTCGAGCCGGACCAACTGGTGCGCGATGTGCACAAGGTGCATCACCTCCCCGCCTACATCGTCCAAGGCCGTTGCGATTGGGTCTGCCCGCCGTGGTCGGCGGTGCGTCTCCACCAGGCATGGCCCGGTTCCCGACTGGCGTTGCTGCCGTTGACCGGTCATATGGCGAGCGAGCCCGCGATCGCCGCGGAACTGCTGCGGACGATGGAGGAACTGAAGACCCGCTTCCCCGACGACCGATCCGGATCTTCTGCCCAAAGGACGACACCGTGAGCGACCTGCCCGAAGGGCTCCACACCGCCCTGTCGCTCTCCGGGCTGCTGACGGACCGCGTCGCGGTGGTGACGGGCGCCGGTCGCGGCAACGGACGCGCCATCGCGATCGGGCTCGCGGCCGCGGGGGCCGCGGTCGCCGTGGCCGACATCGATCCCGACTCCGCGACCGCCACCGCGGAGCACATCCTGAAGACCGGCGGCCGGGCGGTCGCGCTCCGCTGGGACATCACGGACGCGGATGCCGCGCGCGCTGCGCTCGAGCGTATCCATGCAGAGCTCGGCACCGTGTCGATCCTGATCAACAACGCGGGCATCGAAGGCGACGGATACGCCGGCGAGCCGGGCTTCCTCGAGGGGCTGCAGCGCGTATTCGATGTCAACATGGCGGGCACCGCGCGCGTCACGGATGCGTTGATGGCCGACCTCAAGGCGAGCCGCGGCTGCATCGTCAACATCACCTCGATGATGGCCCACATCGCTTATCAACCCGGTGCGGCGGCCTATGCGGCCGCCAAGTCGGCGCTGACCCAGTGGACGCGTTCCCTCGCCATCGATGTCGCGCCGTACGACATCCGCGTCAACGCGGTCGCCCCCGGCTTCTTCCTCACGGCGATGACCGAAGGCACACGCGGCGACCCGGCCCGCATGGCCTATTTCGAGAGCCGCACCCCGATGAAGCGCATGGGCGATCCGACGGAACTCGTCGGACCGGTCGTGTTCCTCGCCTCGAGGCTCGCCTCGTATGTCACGGGCGCCGTGCTGCCGGTCGATGGCGGCTTGCTCGCCCGCTAAGCTTTTTATTGGAGTTCCGCGATGATCAAGGTCATGTGGTTCCTGAAACGTGCGCCGCACCTCACTCAGGCCGAGTTCGCAGATTGGTGGCTGAACCGTCATGCCAAGGACATCGCCGCCGACCAAGCGCCCTATCTCAAACGCTATGTGATCGACGTGAGGGTCGAGGACGAGAGCGGACTCGCCGGCAAGCCGTCCACGGACCCGGAATGGGACGGCATCGCCGAGCAGTGGTTCGAGACCGAGGCGGACTACAACGCCGTCTATGCCCGCACCGATCGTCCGACCCGCGCCGACACCCTGGCGCACACCTCGGCGTTCCAACGGCTCGTCGTGCGCGAACATGAGCAGGACCTCGGAGCCGGGTCATGATGCGCTTCGAAGGAAAGACGGTGCTGATCGTCGGTGCCGCATCCGGGCTCGGTGCCGCGATCGCTGACGCCTTCCATCGGGACGGAGCGCGGCTCGTCCTCGTCGACCGCGACGCGCAGGGTCTCGCACGGCATGCCGAACGGGATCCCCGATGCACCACCCTCTGCGGCGACGCTGCGGATCCGACGACGGTGGATGAGGCGGTACGGGTCGCAGGAGCGGTGGATGTCCTCGTGCACACGGCAGGCATCGACCCGCTCTCCGCGACGGATGTGCCGGGCACCAGCCTCCTCGACTGGCAGACCGTCCTGTCGGTCAACCTGACCTCCGCGTTCCTCGCCGCACGCGCCGTGCTGCCCGGGATGATCGGACGACGCCGGGGTACGCTGTTGTTCACCGGTTCTGTCGCCGGGGTGCGGCCGACCCCGCGCGAGGCCGCTTACTCCGTGTCCAAAGCGGGCGTCATCCAGCTCGCGCGCGCCATCGCGCTCGACCATGCGCGCGAAGGCATCCGCGCCAACGCCCTATGTCCAGGGTTCCTCGAATCGGTCATGGCCGATCGTCGCGGGATGCTCTCCGAACGGGAACTCGAGGATCGCTCACGCACCGCCGCCGCGCTCGTGCCGCTGGGCCGCGAGGGCCGCTATGACGAGATGGCGGCCTTGGCCTTGACGCTCTGCGACGATGCGGTCTCGGGCTACATCACAGGTCAAGCGATCGTGGCCGACGGCGGCATGCTGCTCGGATGACCTCATGAGCAACCTGCGTGAAGAGACCGTGCTCGGTGTCCATCACTGGGACGAGCGGGTGTTCAGCTTCACCACGACCCGCGCACCGGGTCTGCGCTTCGACAACGGCCAGTTCGTGATGCTCGGACTCGAGGTGGGCGGCCGGCCGCTGCTGCGCGCCTACAGCGTGGTCAGCCCGAACCACGAGGACTTCCTCGAGTTCCTGAGCATCAAGGTCCCGGACGGCCCGCTCACCTCGCGCCTGCAGCACATCAAGCCGGGCGATCGGGTGCTGGTCGGGACCAAACCCACAGGCACCTTGCTGGTGGAGGACCTCAAGCCCGGCCGCAACCTGTTCCTGCTCGCGACAGGCACCGGGCTCGCCCCGTTCATGAGCATCGTCCGGGATCCCGCCACCTACGAGCGCTTCGACCAGGTGGTCCTGACGCATGGCGTGCGGATCGCGAGCGAGCTCGCCTACCGCGACCACATCCTCCACGAACTGCCGCGGCACGAGTTCCTGGGGGAGTCCGTGAGGGGCAAGCTGCGCTACTACCCTACGGTCACCCGCGAGGACTTCGAGCATGTCGGCCGTCTGACCGACCTGCTCGGCAGCGGGCGGCTGCTCACGGACCTCGGGCTGCCGCCGCTAGACCCGATGCTCGACCGCGCGATGATCTGCGGCAGCCCGGCGATGCTCAAAGATCTCTCCGCGCTGCTCGATGCCGCGGGTTTCCGCATCTCGCCCGGCATCGGCGAAGCGGGTGACTACGTCGTCGAGAAGGCCTTCGCCGTGCGTTGAACGACCGAGGAGCGGCATCGATGATGAGTACTGCCTTGTTCCGTGCGATCGCATCGCTCGCGCTGACGATCCTCGTCGCCGCGCCGGCCCTGGCCGACGCACCGCGTCACCCCGATGCCCCCGCGCCACCGAGCGCGGTCGCCGATGGCGCAACAGTGGTGTCGATCCCGCTGTCCGACGGCGTCGCTCTCAAGGGGGACCTCTACCTGCCGAAGGGGACCGGACGCCATCCGGTCCTGATCGAGGTCACGCCCTACGGCCGCCGCGGCATCTTCAGCGCGGCCGACGAGCATGGCTACTGGACCGCCCAGGGCTACGCGTTGCTCATCGTGGACGCCCGCGGCATCGGCGACAGCGGTGGAGAGTTCAGCTTCATGACCGACGCCCGCCGCGACGGGCCCCAGATCGTCGACTGGGCTGCACGTCAGCCGTGGTCCACCGGCAAGGTGGGCATGCGCGGCAGTTCCTACAGCGGGACTTACCCGATCCAGACCGCTGCCGCCGCGCCCGAAGGCTTGGCCTGCATCAGCCCCAACGCCAGCTTCCAGAGCGCCTTCGACGGCCCGCCCTACCTCGGCGGCGGACTGATGCTCGCCTGGGCGCTCAGTTGGACGACGCTGGTCGACCGCGGCATGGCGGAGCGGCCGATCGAAAGGCAAGGCCTCGCGAGAAAGGTCGATCACGACCGACTGCTGCTGCATCGTCCGCTCGCGACCGCGGATGTGGCGATGCATGGCCGCGGGCTGCGCGTGTACCAGCAACTGCTGGCCCATCCGACCTACGACGCGTTCTGGGCCGAGGCCCAGCTGAGCGTCGAGGACTATCGTCGGATCCGGGTGCCCGCCCTCGCCTTCTCCGGTTGGTACGACACGACGCTGACGGGCAGCATCGCCAACTATCGGGCGATGCGCGCGCTCGCCGCGTCAGCGGACGACCAGTGGCTCGTCGTCGGGCCGTGGGACCACGCCGGCGCCTCCGAGGGGGGCTACACGCGCGACACGGGGCAGCCGATGACCCGCATCGGCGTGCTGCCGGTCGAACCTGGCGGCTTCCTGCCGGGGCAGCGCATGGCGCGCGAATTCTTCGACTGGTGCCTCAAAGGGACCGCCCCCCGCCCGACATGGTCACCGGTGCAGATGTTCGTCCCCGGCCGGGACCGTTGGCTGCAGGCCGATCGGCTTCCCGCCCGCGGCATCACGCGCCGAACACTTTTCCTGGGTGGAACGGGCCGTGCCAACGCCCCGCAGAGCGATGGCGCACTCGTGCCGCAGCCCGGCAAACCCGCCATCGATCGGTACATCCACGACCCGCGGGATCCGGTCCGGGCGGACGTGGCGGTCGACGGACGCAAGGTCCTGCGCTTCGGTCCGCAGGACATCGCGAAGCAGTTGCAGCGGACCGATGTGCTGACCTACTCCACCGCGCCCTTGCGCGAAGCGCTCACGATCCTCGGCAACGCGACCTTGTCGCTCTACGCCGCGACCGACGTCACCGACACCGATTTCATGGCGCTGCTCGAGGATGTGGCACCCGACGGCAGCGCCGTCCGGCTCGGTTCCGGGTGGACCGGCGTGCTGCGCACGCGTTATCGGAACGGGCCTGCCCGTTTCGATGCCATGCGTCCCGGCGAGACGACCTTGCTGCGCGTCAACCTGTTGGAGATCGGACATACGTTGCGGGAGGGACACCGCCTTCGGCTGTCGGTCTTCAGCAGCGCCTTCCCGTTCATCAGCGTGAACCCGAACACGGGCGAAGACATCGCCACCGACGCTTCGCCGCCTCGGATCGCCCGACAGACCGTCTTCCACGGCGGCTCGCACCCTTCTGCGCTGACGCTGGAGGTCCTAGACGGCGGACACTCTCGGGATGGACGGACGCCGGCTGCGGAAAACCCCTAGGGAAAGCGCGCCAGCGCGCTGCCACCATCCGGCGGATGCCCTGGCGCCTGCCGTCGACCCTCGTCCTGCCCTTCCTCGGTTACTGCGTCGGTTTCGCAGCCGGCGCGAGCATGAGGAAGGAGGCGACCAGCATCACCTTGATCGATGACCCGGCGCGATGATGCAGCGCGGTGTCAGACGGTCAGCGTCCCGGCGGCGTCACATACCAGAGACCGTTCGCCCCGGTCGCGTAGTAGACCGCGCCGCGCTCGGTCGGCACCAGCGTGAGTCCGAAGTTGCGCGGCAGGTCCCGCACCCGACCGATCTCTGAACCGTCATCGGCGCGTCGCCAGACGAGCTGCTCGCTGGGATAGCGCGGGGAACCGTACGCATCCGGGCGTGCCGCACCGATGTCGGTGGCGACCACCACCCGCGATGCTCGGTCACCCAGCAGGGTGATGAACGAACCGGTGTACTGTCCGCTGCGCCAAGCGATCGAAAACCCGCGCTCCGGATCGAAGTCGAGCGCGGCGAAGCCGCCGTACGCATCGCTGGTGTACACCCGACGCGCCTCCCAGTCGGTGGACGCCTTCGAGGGCATGAAGGACCAGCCCGCGACCGAGTTTTCGCGGAACGGGTGGATATCGTGGCGACGGGCCGCGTCCGCCTGCGAGACAGCGACCAGCCGCATCGGCGCCGGGGTCGGCAGCGCGTTCGACTGGATGACCACCCAGTCGCCGAAACCCACCGCCGCCGTACCGCCGGTCTCCCGGCCCTCGCGGTACGCCACCGGACCCCAGCGCGTATCTTTGACGAGCCGTCTGCCCGCGACCCTCATGCGGTGGAGCTTGTCGACCCCCGCCAGATAGACGTACTCGCGGCCACGGAAGCGGGTGGCGGTGATGCGCCCACCGATGAGCTCCTCGGCCTGGCCGGACCAGCGGATCTTCAGGTCCACCGGATCGACCATCACCACCGCCGAAGGCGGCAATCCCTCGACTCCGCAGACGATGAACGCGCGGAATCCCTGGACGGCGCAATCCGGCTTGCGATGGTGCGACTTCGTGACGAGGGTGCCGTCCGACAGGACGATGAAGCCGTTATAGGTCGTGTCTGCGACCCCGTTGGGCGCCGGAAGATCGACCGACGCGAGCACATCGCCGCTCAACGGATCGAGTTTGGCGAGCCGTGTGGCGTAAGCCACATAGACGAAGCCGTTGCGATGCACGCCGATGCCGCCGGGGTAGTTCCAGTACTCTGCGCCGCCCGGCAAGGGCAGACGCGCACGCCACACCTCGCGCTGCTGTCCAGGATCGTGACGGCTGACGAACGGCGTGAGATCGGGCGAATCGGCGATGACGCCACCGAGCACGAACACCCTGCCCTGCGAATCGAGCGCGGTGCTCCAGACGCCCGGAAGCTCCGCCACCTTTCGGCCCGCCGGCTCCCCGACTGATGCGGCGAAGGGCGACGCGGCGGCGAAGAGACCCGTCCGGTCGGAGCCGGCATGTTCGAAGGAGCCCACCGCCGGATCCCATGCGGCCGCGGACGCGGTCAGCATCCACGCCGCGGCGATCATGGACGCCAGACAGCTTCGCAGCATGCCGCTCACGGTATGCGGCCGAGCAGCCGTCCGAGCACCTCGTTGTCATCGGCGTCGCCGCCGAGCTTGACCACGACCAGATCCTCGGAGCGGATCACGAACATCTTCATGTTGCCGGCACCCCAAGCGAACATGGTGTCGGCGGGAGCGTCCGGCAGTATCCGTCCGCCTGCAGCAAGCCGCGTACGGGTCGCGGAATCGAACGGGATCTGATCGAGCGTCGGGTCGTAGCTCGACTCGACCGGTCGGTTCAACCAGAACCCGAGTCCATACCCGAGGAAGGCGGGCGTCCGATACTCGCCGCAACGCCGGATGCGTGCCGCCGAGACCAGCTGGGCGCCGTTCCAGGCGCCCTCCTGCTCGATGAGCTGGCCGTAGAGCATCCACGAGCGCGCGGTCATCGAGGCACCGCCACCGAAGTTCGGTTTGCCGTTGATATCGCGGCTCCACGCACCGACGGTGGCACCGATGGGACCCAGCACCCGCTCCTGCAGGTACCCGAGCGGATCGCGGCCGCCCGCGACCGCGCCGTTGGAGGAGTTGGTCCCGCCCGTGCGGTACTCGAAGAACGCCGCGAACGCCTGGAAGCCGTTGGCGCTGTAGACCGCTTGCCGGTCCGGCGGGAAGAGGCTGCGCGCGTTGATCGACTGCGCATAGCTGTCGACGCCGTTCAGCGCGTTGCCCGAAGCACCGGCCGCGCTGAGACCGTGGGAAAGTGCGATGAGGTCGCGCACACGGATGGTCTGCTTGCTGGCGTTGTCGGGCGCTGCGCCTCCCGGCAGCCACGCGGCGATGCCGGCGGACGCCAAGCCATCGAGATCGAGCAGTCCCTCCTGCTCGGCGACGGCGGCAAGGGCGCAGGTGAAGCTCTTCGTGCCGGAGGCCAACGCCTCCGAGCGCGTCGCGGAGCCGAGGCCGGAATAGCGCTCGTGCAGCAGCTGACCGCTCTGCATCACCAGGAAGGCGCGGGTGCCGTTCGCGACCGCGTAGTCGGAGGCCGCTGCGATACGGAGCGTGCCCGAGCCAGGCGGCGGTGGCGGGACCGCGCCCGCGACGGGCCGTGCGCGGGCGATGAACGCGGACGGAACGGCCGCGGAAAGCGAAGCGCTCCCGAACGAGACCGAGGGACTGCCGTTCGCACCGTAGGTGCCGACGACCGTGATCTGGTCGGAAGGGCTGACCGCCAGCGCATAGCTGACTTCGTCACCGGGACCGCCGGCCGTGAGCTGCCACTCGAGGGCGCCGTCGGTGGCGAAGCGGGCGAGCAACAGATCGCGCCTCCCCACGGAGGAGACCGTCCCACCGCCTGGCAGCGCCGCTACACCCGACAGGTCGCCGACCACGGTGACCTCGCCATCAGCCGATGTCTCGAGCTCCACGCCCTCTTCATCGCCCGTACCGCCGATGCGGCGTGCCCATGCCGGTGAGCCGTCGGCGTCGAGACCGGCGACGAAAAGGTCCGCGCCGCCCGCCGCCGAAATCGTCGTCGTGCCGATGGTGAGGGACTGACTGAAGTTCCCGCCCAGCGCGACGCTGCCGAAGGCGTCCCCCCCGATGCCACGACAGAGGTCGTCGCCCGGACCGCCGAATCGACGGCTCCATCGCAGCTCGCCCGCGACCGAAAAAGACGCTGCGAAACAGTCCAAGCCGCCGCCCGAGTCGAGGGACTGGGTCCCGATGGTGAGGCGACCCGCGAAGGCTCCGGTCACGAGGACCCGGCTTTGCCCGTCGAAGGCGACGCCGCGAGCGCTCTCGGCAGCGGTGGCGCCGCTGTCCGGAGCGGCCAAGCTGCGGACCCACAGCGGCTGCCCGTCGGCACCGTAGAGCACGGTGAACGCATCCTGTCCGCCGCTCGCAGGCGCGGGGAGCGTGATCGCCGGACCGAACGAGGCGGCATCAGCGTACGATCCGACCACCGCGATGCGCCCGTCGTCATCCACCGCGACCTCGTTGCCGAACGAGGCGCCACCGCCCGAGACGAGCCGCAACCAGCGGACGGCTCCGTCCGCATCGAACGCCACCGTGACGGCATCGGCCTCGGTCGCAGTCGTGACCGTGCTGTCGAACGCGACCGCGCCGACGATGCGCCCGGTCAGGACGGGTCGACCCTGCGGATCTGTCGCGACATCGAGCGCGAGGTCATCGCCCGCGCCGCCGAAAGCCCGCGCCCAGACCACAGCGCCCTCGGCGTCGAGGCGGGCGATGAAGAGGTCCTTGCCGCTGCCGCGGGCGGGGACGGTGGTCCCGCCGACGCGCAGCGGTGCGCGTGCGTCGAAGCTACCGACGACATAGGCACCGTTGCCTGGCGCAGGAGATACGCCTCGCGCCAAGACCTCATCGCCCGTCAGGTTCACCGCCCAACGCCACTCCATCGGGTCGGTCGCCGCCGGTGGCGGTGGCGGCGGAGGCGCGGGCGCGGGCGCGGGGAGCGGCGCCGGCGCCGGGGATGAGGAGGACCCACCGCCGCCGCAGGACGCGACGAGGACGGCGAGCGCCAAAAATTTCAGGGCTTTCGCTGGACCGACACCGGGAGCACCTTCCAAGGACCTAGCCACCGGTCACAACGCGGGGCAAGCAACCCGACGCCTCGAAGGCCCCTCGTGTCATGTAGCGGCCGACGGGTTCGTAAGGACCCAGGGTGGGACCCGCGGGCCCCGCTTCGGTCACATCGATCGGCGAATTGACGAAGGACGGCGACGGCGCCAGATGACGCAACAAGATGGCGCCCTCGCCTTCGGTGAGCGCATCCAACCAGGTGACGCCGCATTCCGGCAGCGCGTTGGATGGACGGTCGGCGGCCGCGCTGATGACGACGGCGTAGTTGCGCCCCGCGTCGGTGATTATCTGCTCGTCGGCGACGCAGGCAGCCGAACGATCGGAAGGGTGACGGTAGGTGCAGAGAGACCAATAGCGCACCTGCCCATCGGTCATCATCGGTGTACCGTCGAAGGTCCGTGGCGCGAGCGGCGCACGCCCGCGCAGCACCAGCACCTCGCCGAGGCGGAAGTCGGTGAGCGCATATGCGTAGGCATTGTCGCGGTTGACGAGCATGTCGCCCGAGGCTTTGCCGTCGGTGGCCCCGGAGACCATCCATTCGATCGGGTCCCTCACGACCCCGGCCGCCGGCGGGATCCGGGTCTGACCGATCGTCTGCTCCGGGCTCACGCCCGCGGGATCCGGACAATCGCCTCCCAAAGACGACCGTGACCCGTCGGCAGCGACCTTCCAGACGACGGGCAAGGGCGATCCGCCACCCGGATGAGCGCGGTCCGGGAGGTACATGCGGTACAGGATCCGCAGCGCGATCGCATCGCCACCGGCGGGAGTCTTCAAAGATACGGTGTTGGGGACCGGACGGTCGCCGTCATCGGCGGCGACCGCGACCGAATAACGGCGCTGCGCGGCGTCGCGCCGCGCGCCCGGTCGGAACGGGTTGACGGAGCCGCTCTCGGGGATGATGTCCAGGTCCGTCATCGAGGCGATCACCGCGTTGTCGCTGCGGCGGTGGATGTTGAAGCTCATCTGACGCGCGTGCGGGAAATGCCCGTCGATCGTCACGCGCTCGCCGGGCGACAACACCACCTCGCCGATCCAGTAGCGCGCATTGGTCTCGACGATCGGCAGGTTGCGCGGATAGGTCCAGAAGCAGCCCTGCGCCGCGAGCGGCGCCATGGCCATCAGGGCGATCCCGACGGATGTCATCGCAGTCCGTCGATGAAGCAGGCGAGCGCTTCGGCCATCGGACCGAGCACCTGCGGGGATGTGGAGTCGGCGGTGTCGAGCCGCGTGTGGTGGGCGAGCTGGTAGCCCACCACGCCCACGAGCGGATAGGCGCCGCCCCGCGCGATCAGCGCCATCTCGCCCACGGGACGGGCATCGGCGAGCGAGTCGATGCGGATCGGGTCGCGTCCCGCGAACGCGCGCTGCAACTCGGGGAAGAGCGCCGGCGTGACACCGATGCCGCGCTGCGCGTTGGGGCCCGGCGTGAAGCCGAACCGGCCGTCGCGCACGACGGCCTCGCGCGTAGCGATGTTGGCTCCGAGGTGCATCCAGAGCGTCACCCGGTCCACCGCGAACTCCGGATCGGCGAGGACCTTCTTCATGCCCGCCCCGCCGAGTTCGTGGTGGCTCGTGAACGCGAGCCGCACAGGGATCTCCGGCCGGTGACGGCGCAGCCACTCGGCGAGAGCGAGCGCAACCGCGATGCCCGGACCGCGCTCGCCGCCGGAGAAGAACCAGCCGTTGCGCGGCGTCGTGATGACGAGCGCCTTCTGTCCGGGCGACCCCGACTCGGCGATCAGCGTGAGGTCGCTCGAGGGAGTCGTCTTCCCGGTCATCGTGAGCCGCACGGTCTGACGGCTCGCGGCGGCCGCTTGCAGGACGGACTCGTGCTTCTGCCCGAGCACGAGGAACGGGAAGCGGCGCGCCGGCGGCGTGCCCTCCTCCTCCGCTCCGCGGACATTGAGCGCCACGACCTCGCCCGAGGGATGGTCGACGATCGCCACGGCAGCGGCCGGCCGACGGCGCAGCACCTCTTGGAGCGCCGCCCGATAATCGGGATGGAACGCCGACGAGAACGCGTTGAACGGTAAGCGCAGGTAGATGATGTCGCCCGCGCCGCAATCCGCATCCGTCACCGCGCACAGGCGCGCTTGGACACCGTCACGGCCGGTCCAGGCCACCGGCCAGAGGGGGAATCCGTCGGTGATGCGCCGCGTCCCGACATCAAGCTCGACCCGCTCCGGCTCCTGCAGATCGACCGGCGTTGCGATGGCGCGCGTGCGGTAGCCGGCGTCGATCAAGCGCCGATCGATCCACTCGAAGCCCCGCTTCGAAGCGGCCGAGCCGGTGCGCCCTTCCCCCAAAGAAACATATCGTGCGACATCGGCCTGCAGCGCATCGCCCGAGATGCCCTGCGGTCGGCATGCTCCGGCGGTCGCCGTCGCGGTCGCCGCCGTGGCCACCGCCGTCGAAGCCGCCGCCGACGCGGTCGGCGGCGTCGCGGTCGGCGGCGGCTCGCCGCCGAGGAAGGCCAGCACCCAGCGCGAGATCTCGTCCGGTCGGTCCTCCAGCAGGAAGTGCCGCGTGCCGGGCACCTGGACCGCGGCCCAGATGGATCGCGCCGGGAACAAGGACCGGAAGCGCTCGAACTGACCCGGATGCAGGCGGTCCGACTGCGCGGAGAAGGCGATGAACACCGGCCGGTCCCAGCCTGCGAAGAACTGCCGCACGAGACCGTTCTCGCGGGCACGCACATCGCCGGGTCGGCGCGGGATCAGCGCGGTGATGCGGCGCACGCCCGACTGGTAGCTGCCGTCCGGGAACGGCGCCATGTAGGCGTCGCGAACCGCCTGCGGAAGCTCCGACTCGGTCTGCGCCTCGATGACCTGGTCGACCGCGACGATGGGCGCCGTGCGCAAGAGCTCGATCCAACGGTCGAAGCCCGCGGAGTACGACGGACTCTCGGGATCGGTGCCGTCGTTGAGGCTGGTGTCGAGCAGCACCAAGCGGTTGAAGCGGTCCGGCATCGCGGCGACCGTCGGCATGCCGAGCAGCCCTCCCCAGTCGTGCGCGACGAGGTCGATGCGGCGCAGGTCGAGCGTGCGCACGAACGCGGCGAGCGCCTCGAGATGACGCGCGTAGGTGTAGTCATCCATCGCAACGGGCTTGTCGGAGCGGCCGAACCCGATGAGATCGGGCGCGATGGCCCGATAGCCGCGCTGCGCCAACGCAGCGACAAGGCCCCGGTACATGTAGGACCAGGACGGCTGGCCGTGCAGCAGCAGCACCACGGGACCCGTCCGCGGACCGACATCGATGTAATGCATCCGGACCTTGCGGTCACCGAACGGCACCTCGAGGTAACGCGGCTCGAACGGATAGTCCGGCAGGCCCGCGAAACGCGCATCCGACGTCCGCAGCACAGTTCCGCTGTCGGCCAGCGCCGTCGTCGGCACCGCCGAGAGGGCGAGCGCCGCCATGAGCGTGAGGATCGTGGGCTTCATGACGATCATGAGGTCTCCTCCCGGCGCGGACACCGGCGTTGCGGATTGTTGACAGTATCGCAGACGATGTCAGAGTAGCGACCGCCCAAACTGGAGAGTTGACGGAAGCCCCGATGAAGGCCAAGCGTGCACCGAAGAACGGCAAGCCCCCGATGTCGAGCGGCGCGAAGCGGACGCGGGTCGCGGCGACCGACATCTTCCGCGGCGTGATCCGCCTCATCCACAAGCGTGTCTACCACCCCGGCGAGCGCATCCGTGAGCAGGAGCTCGCCGACCGCTTCGGTGTCAGCCGAGGCCCGGTACGCGAGGCGCTGCGGATGCTCGAAGCCAAGGGCGTGGTCCGCATCGAACCGATGCGCGGCGCGAGCGTCGCCCGCATGTCCGATTCGGAGATCGTCGAGTCCGTCGACATCGCCGCAGCGCTGTTCGCGCTCGCCGCCGAGCAGGCGGCCGCGCGGGCGACCCCGGAGGAGAGAACCGCGATACGCAAGGGGATCGCGAAGCTCGCCGAGCTCGCGGACTCCGACATCGCGCCCCGCGATTTCTTCGTGGAGACGATCCGCGCCGGACAGCTCGTGGTGGAATCGGCGCACAGCCCGCAACTGCAGGCGATGATCGCCGATGTCCGTGCGGGTTGGCCCAACATCCTCGGCGCGTTGGGCTTCACGAGCCGGCGTCTGCGCCGTCGTGCCGCCGACAAATGGCAGCGACTCGGGGACGCCCTCGACGCGGGCCGCGGCAGCATTGCCGCCCGACTGGCCGTTGAAGTCCACCAGGACGCGATGCGCCAGGCGCTCAAGATCGGTTTCTGATCCGGGGGGTCGTGTCATACGGCGCCGTGGTGCATCATTCTTGGAGATATTGCCCTCACGATTGTTGACAATACTATAGACAATCAATTATTCAACACCTACCCCGACCGACGGTCGGGACCCCGTCGCCGTCCGACGACCACCCACCTAAGGAGCTCGTCAAAATGAACAAGTCCCACCGGAGCATACCCACCGCAACCATCGCCGCAGCCGTCGCACTGACCTTATCGGCCGGGCCGAGCGTTGCTCAGGGCAACGCCGGAAGCGGCGCGGAGGCCTCCGTGCTGCAGGAGATCGTCGTCACGGCCCGTAAACGCGGCGAGGAATTGGTCGATGTGCCGGCGACGGTGTCGGCGCTGTCGGCAGCCGATCAGGCGAACCTCGCGCTCGATGGCATGGCGGACTACCTGCGCCAGGTGCCGGGCGCCCTGCTGGTCACGGCCGGCCCCGAATATCTCAGCGACGTCTCGATCCGCGGCCAAGGTGGTGGACGCAACGGCTTCTCGGAGAGTGCAACGGGCATTTACCGCAACGGCATCTTCGTCGCCGGCGGCGGGTTCGGCGGCCGAGCCCTCAGCCGTCTGGACTACTTCGACAACGCAAGCGTCGAGGTCTACCGCGGACCGCAAGGCGCGCTCTACGGCCGCAACGCGGTCGGCGGCGCGATCAACGTCATCAGCAACCGTCCGCAGATGCGGGACGGCGCCAGCTTCAGGGGAGAGATCGGGTCCGTCGACAACGCCAGGATAGAGGGCGTGCTCAACGGCGTGATCGCCCCGGACAAAGCTGCGGTCCGTGTCGGCTTCTTCAACGTGGATCAGGACGGTGGCGACATCACCAACGTGAACACCGGACGCAAACTCGACACCAGCAAGTACATCGGCGCTCGCGCGCAGCTGCTGCTCAATGTCACGGACCGATGGCAGACGCGCCTGACCCAGGAGATCTACTCGGGCGAATCGGCCGGGTTCTCGGCTCTCGGGCGTCGTTTGTCCACGGGCCTGCCCCCGGGCCGCGTCTTCGATCCGGATGTGTACCTGCGCAACGCCAGCCGGGTCGGGCGGGTCGAGATCGACGAGACCTCGACCTATCTCGAGCTCGACGGCGATCTCGACTGGGCCGACCTCTCCGCCGTCTACCTGCGCAAGGTCCGCAAGGGCAAGCGCTTCAACGAGGACCTCGACCATTTCCTCGGGTTGGAAGGCCAGGCAGGCGTCGATCTTCTTGTGAACCAGAACGAGGACTTCTCGCGCGACGGTCTCGAAGTGCGCCTTGCGTCGTCGGGCAGCGGTCCGCTCACGTGGCTGCTCGGCGCGGACTGGCAACGTTCGGAGTCCGATGTGCTGACCGCGAACGGCGGCTCGGTGCCCGCCACCTCCTCCGCCGCGCTGCGCGCGCAGGCCGTACGCCGCGACTCCGCGCTCGAGAAGATCCAGTCGTGGTCGGTGTTCGGTTCGGTCGACTACGACATCACCGACCGACTGACCGCCGCGGCGGAACTGCGCTACCAGCGGGATGAGAAGGATTTCCGCTTCCAGCGGATCGACCTCGTCACGGGGCCGGTCCAGACATCGAACCCCGCTTGGAGCACCACTCTGCCCGGCGCTTCGCTGCAATACAGGTTCAACGACTCGCTGAACATCTACGCGCGCTACTCGTCAGGGTTCCGGCCCGGTGGCTTCAATCAGGCCGTCTCCGACCTCGCCCTGCTCGAATACGACCCGGAGTCCGCCGAAGGCTACGAGATCGGCATCAAGGGACGCATCCCGGGATGGCGCATGCGCTTCGGATTGGCGGCCTACTACACCGTCAGCGAGGACCTCCAGGTCGGGACATCGGCGAGCGCGACCGACACCACGTTCGTGCTGCAGAACATCCCAGGGGCCACCTTCGAGGGCGTCGAGGCGGAACTCTCCGGTCTGCTCGACATCGGCCAAGGCAGGCTTTCGTACAACATCGGGGCCGCCACCCAGGGCGGGAAGTTCGACCCCGGGTCACGGGTGGTGGTGTCGAACCGGGTGGTCGACATCTCCAACGCCGATGTCAACCGCGCGCGTGACCTGACGCTCAATCTGTCCGCCTTCTATACCTACCCCATACGGAACGGCCTCGACTTCGTCATCGGCGGGAGCTACCGGGAAGAACGGGGCGGCTTCGAGAACGCCACCGGCGGCACGACCGACTCGACCGGTCGCAGGCTCGAAGATTACGCGCTGTATGATGCCCGTGTGGCGATCAACGGCGACGGCTGGCGCGTCAGCGCCTACGGCAAGAACCTCGGGGAGAAGGTCTTCGTGCTCCAGAACGTCAGCAACAACAACTACTACAACGAGGGCAGGCGCTATGGCCTCGAGTTCTCACTCGCGTTCGGCGGGGAACGCAATCGTCGATAGCCGCACCGCCCTGCGGCGACGCAGCGGCGGGCTCGCGGCCGGAGCGCTGTCCGCTTTCCTGACGCTCGGCGGCCCCTCGGCGTCGGCCGACGAGCCGGCCACGCGCGCGTTGGACACAGCGCGCCTCGACGCCGCTTTCGACAAGGTCGTCGCGGAGCAAGGGCTGCCGCTGGCCGGTTTCGTGATCGTCGACGATCGCGGCGAGGTCTACCGACGGGTGACAACCGGCCTCGACCCCGACGCCGAGATCCCGATCGCCTCGGCGAGCAAGTGGCTCACCGGCGTCATGGTCATGACGCTCGTCGATGAGGGCAAGCTCTCGCTCGACACGACCGTCGGTGAAGTGCTGCCCGACTACCCGGCCCAGGTCCGCGCGGTGACCCTGCGACAGCTGATGAGCCACACTTCGGGCATCGACCCCGGGCTCGCTCTACGAGACCGCGATGCGACGAGCCTCGATGAGTCGGCGAGAGCCGTGGCCTCGGCACCGCTGCTTGCCCGACCGGGCGAAGCGTTCGCCTACGGCGGCTCGTCCATGCAGCTCGCCGCGCGGATGACCGAGGTGGCCTGCCGCTGCAGCTGGTCGGAACTCTACGAGCGTACGCTGCGCGCTCCGCTCGGGATGACGGGTGGCCGCTGGGGACATCCCCTGCGACCGGAGGCGACCGTACCTCAGGTGGGCGGCGGATTGAGCCTCTCGCTCAACGACTACGTGAAGTTCCTGACGATGGTGCAGCGCGGTGGACGCTCCCCGCGCGGCGCCCTCCTCCCGACCGCAGCGGTGGCCGGGATGGAGCGGGTGGCGACCGGCTCGGCGAGGTTCAGCGACACCCCGCGAGTCGGCCTCAGCGGTTGGCGCTACGGCATCGGCGTCTGGTGCGAACGCATCGACGCGGACGGACGATGCCCGGTCGTGAGCAGCGCAGGTGCGTTCGGTGTGTACCCCTGGGTCGACCGCGACGCCGGCCTTGCCGGCGTGTTCTTCACGCGTGCGCCGCTGCAGCGGGTGCTGCCGGCTGCGATCGACCTGCGCGAGATCGCGACCCGAAAGGGACCTTGATGCGGCGCGTCGGCGGCGCAAGGCCCGGGTGGACCCTTGGACTCCTGCTCTGCGGCGCGGCTTGCGCACCTGCCGCCGCTTCGGAAGGCAAGGTCGCTCCGTTGCGCGACGCCTTCCTGTTCGCCTTCCCGGTGTACGAGATGGCGCGCACGCGCGAGGCCGCCGTGGCCCGCACGGGCAACCTCAACACCCTCCGGCATCGGACGACGCTCAGCGACGCCAGCCACCGCAATGTCACGACGCCCAACAACGACACGCTCTACTCATCGTCGTGGCTCGACCTCTCGGCGGGGCCGGTGATCCTGACCACCCCGACCGCGCCCGACCGTTATCACAGCGTGGCGCTGATGGACATGTTCACGGACCATTTCGCGGTGCTGGGGACGCGCCGCGACGGCGGCAAGGGCAAGGCCTTCCTCATCCACGGGCCGAGGTGGTCCGGCGAGGTACCGGCCGGCATGGAGGCGATCCGGGCGCCGATGGACGACGCGTGGCTGATCGTTCGCGTGCTGGTGCGGGGGGATGATGACCTCGAGGCCGCGCGCGCCGTGCAGCGCGCGTTCCGTCTGGAGGCGGCGCCGGGTGCGGCGGCGCCGCAGCGTCCCGATGGCTCGGCGCGGTTCCCGGACGATGATCCCGCGGTCTTCCTGGAGCGTGTCAACGCGGCGCTCGGACGCGGCCCGCTGCCGCCCGTGCACGCCGCGCGCGTCGCCCGTTTCGCAGGCGCCGGCATCCGGCCCGGAGATGCCGCCGCATGGCAGTCGCTGGATGCGGCGACCCGCGACGCATGGCGCAAGGATTTCCGCTCGTTCCGCGACGCCCTGCGCGGCGGACTGCAGGAGGTCGGTGCGTCGCGCAACGGGTGGTCATATCCGGCGCCCGGCATCGGCGAGTTCGGCACCGACGATCACTATCGATCGCGGGTTGCGCTCGGCGGCCTCGGCGCGCTGCCGCAGGCGGAGGCCGTGTACCTCAGCGCGCGCACCACCGGCGACGAAATTTCTTTGGACGGGACCGAGGCGCATTGCCTGCAGATACCACCGGGGATCCCGGTGGGCGCGTTCTGGTCTCTGAGCCTCTACGAGATCGCACCCGACGGCCGGCTGTTCTTCACCGCCAACCCCGTCGGCCGCTACTCGATCGGCAGCGAGACACGCTCGATCGTCCGCGACCCGGACGGCGGCATCCGCGTGCGGATGCAGCACGCCGCGCCGCATGCCTCTAGGACCAATTGGCTGCCCGCACCGGCGGGGCCGTTCGCGCTGACCTTCCGCGCCTACCTGCCCGGGCGCGCATTCATCGACGGCGGCTTCGAGATGCCGGCGGTGGAACGCTGCCGCGGTCCCTGAGCCCTCGACGGACGCTCAGAGCAGCACCTCGATGAGCCGCGGTCCGCGCTGGCGCATCGCCGCAGCGAACGCGGCATCGAAGGCCTCGAGCGTGTCCACGCGGACGGCCTCCACGCCCATCCCGGCGGCGAGCCGCACCCAATCGAGCGCAGGGTCGGCGATGTCGAGCATCGATGACGCACCCGGCCCGGCGACGGCACCGACGCGCATCAGTTCGATCTTCAAGATGGCGTAACTGCGGTTGGCGAACACCACCGTGGTGACATCCAGACCCTCACGCGCCTGCGTCCAGAGCGTCTGCAGGGTGTACATCGCCCCGCCGTCGCCGTGGAGGCACACCACCTTCCGGTCGGGACAAGCCAACGCCGCACCGGCCGACAGCGGCAGACCCTGCCCGATGGAGCCGCCGGTGAGGGACAGCACATCATGGGGCGCAGCCGTGGCGAGTGCGAGGGCGGGACCGATGCCGGAGGTGGCGGCCTCGTCGCAGACGATCGCGCCCTCGGGAAGGTGGCGCGCGATGCTGCGACCGATCCCGAACTGATCCCAGTTCCCCGACGGCGTATCAGCGACCTGATGAGCCGCGACCGCGAGGCCGTCGCGCCGAGCAGCGAGCGAGTCGGCGACCGCTCGCAACGCGCCGACCCCGTCCTCGTGCGGCTGCGCCAAGGAGGTGATGGCGCAGTCCTGGGGCAGGCACCAACTGGGCTTGTCCGGGTAGGCGAAGAAGGCCACCGGCGGCACCGCACCCACCAACACGAGCTGTTCGACCGCGGCGAGCGTCTCGACCAACTGCTCGGCGAAATACGGCAGACGCTCCACCACGACGCGGCCGGCACCGCGTTCGAGGCGCGGCGCAAAGGTGTCGCACAGCAGGCGAGCGCCGGTGGCCGCCGCGATGCGACCTGCCGCCACCAATCCCTCCCCCTGCAATGCAGCGCCGCGCAGCAGCAGGGCCGTCCGCCGCCCGTTCCGCAACGACTCGACCGTCGAGCGGAGGACCTCTTCGGCGACAGATGCGCTCGCGTCCACCGGGAGCGGCGCTGCGGGCTGCCCGGCTTCGGACCACGCCACATCAGCCGGCACGATCAGCGTCGCGATGCGACCGGGAGCGCTACGGGCCGCCTGCACCGCACGCGCACCGTCGGCGGCGACCTGATCCGCGCGGTCCGACGAGTGAAGCCAAGCCGATACGGGCCGAGCGAAGCCGGCGATGTCGGAAGCGAGCGGCGCATCGTACTGCCGGTGGTGGGTCGCGTGGTCGCCCACGATGTTCACGATCGGCGTGGCCGCCCGTCGGGCGTTGTGGAGGTTGGCAAGCCCGTTGGCGAGCCCCGGTCCGAGATGCAGCAGCGTCGCTGCCGGACGCCCGGCCATGCGACCGTAGCCGTCGGCCATCCCGGTGACCACGCCCTCGAACAGCCCGAGCACCGACCGCACGCCGGGGACACGGTCGACCGCGGCCACGAGATGCATCTCCGACGTCCCCGGATTGGCGAACAGAGTGTCGACGCCCGAGGCGACCAGCGTCCGAAGCAGACTCTCCGCACCGTTCATGATGTCCGCCTCCAACGCGCTTCCCACGCGCCACCGACCACCGTGACCATGACGGTAATGCTTCGACAGCGCACGGACAAGAGCGCCCGGTCGGCATCTCCGCTAGAGTCTCGCCTGAAGTGATGCCACCCAGCCTGCAAGCGCTGCTCGACGCCCATGTACCCGCTGACGCCGCCGAGGCGCAAAGCCTCGCCGAGATGCGGAGGCTCCTGCCCCGTCTCGATCAGCCTTTCTCACGCCATCAGCACGAAGCGCACTTCACCGCGAGCGCGCTGGTGGTCGATGTCGAGGCGGGCAAGATCGCGCTCCTGCACCACGCCAAGCTACAACGCTGGCTGCAGCCCGGCGGCCATGCGGAGCCGGGTGACGGCGGTCTCATGCATCTGACCGCGCTGCGCGAGGCGCGCGAGGAGACGGGTTGCGAGGTCCGCTTGTACGACCCGACTCCGATGCTGCTCGATGTGGATGTCCATCCCATCCCGGCGCGCGGCGATGAGCCTGCCCACCATCACCTCGACCTGCGGTTCCTGATGGTGGCGGAGGATCCGCAGCGCCTCAGCTTGAACGTCGACGAATCCTCGGCGGTCGGCTGGTTCGGTTTCGACGAGGCCATCGCGCTCGTCGACGACGATGCGCTGCGGCGAATGATCCGCAAGGGCCTGCAAGCGACCGATCGCCGTCCGCGGAATCAATGACTCTGAAATACATTTCGATTATCATCGAAATGTGGATACCAAGACAGCGACCCGAGCGCTCGGCGCCCTCGCCCAACCGAGACGCCTGCAGTTGTTCCGTCGACTCGTCGCAGCAGGACCCGCCGGGTCGACCCCTCAGGAACTGCTCCGCGCGGCGAAAGTGGCCAACGCCACCCTCTCCTTCCACCTGAAGCAACTCGTGGAAGCGAAGCTCATCACCCAGGAACGGCAAGGCCGTCATCGGATCTACCGCGCATCGTTCGGGGAGATCGGCGCACTGCTCGCCTATCTCGCCGAAGACTGCTGCGGCGGCCAACCCTGCGAAGTCGACATCAAAACGAAGGCGCGAAGATGACCGTACACATCCTGATCCTCTGCACCCACAACTCCGCGCGGAGCGTCCTTGCGGAGGGCATGCTGAACCACCTGGCCAAGCGGCTTTCCCGCGATGTCCGAGGACACAGCGCCGGCAGCACGCCGAGCGGCCGCCTCAACCCGTTCGCGCTCGAAGCGCTGCAGGGCGCCGGCATCGACACCACGGGCTTCCGCAGCAAGAGCTGGGATGAATTCACCGGCGCTGGCGCACCGCCTCTCTCGATCGTGATCACGGTGTGCGACAGCGCCGCGTCGGAGACCTGCCCCGTGTTCATGGGGCAGCTCGGTACCCCGCCCATCAAGGTCCATTGGGGCTATCCGGACCCGTCTAACGCGGAGGGTGGCGATGCGGGGAAGCGTCGCGCCTTCGAACTCACGCGCCAGGCGATCGGATATCGCCTGCTGCAGCTGTTGCAGCTACCGCTCGGGTCGATGGACCGCGCGGACCTCGAAACGGCGCTCACGCGCATCGGTCGGAGTTGACACCACCATGAGCGCCCCCGACAGCGTGGCTTCACCCCTAGGCATCTTCGAACGGTGGCTGTCGCTGTGGGTGGCTCTGGCCATCCTGGGAGGCGTCGTCCTCGGAAGCCTCGCACCGGGAGCGGTCGCCCGGATCGCCGCGCTCGAGATCGCCTCCGTGAACCTCGTCGTCGCGGTGCTTATCTGGGCGATGATCTACCCGATGATGGTCGGCGTCGACTTCGCCAGCATCCGGGATGTCGGCCGCAAGCCCCGCGGCCTCATCATCACCCTGGTCATCAACTGGCTCATCAAGCCGTTCAGCATGGCTGCGATCGCCCTGCTGTTCTTCGACTGGCTCTATGCGGATCTGCTGCCGCGCGACGACGCCCAGCAATACATCGCAGGCCTGATCCTGCTCGGCGCCGCCCCGTGCACGGCGATGGTCTTCGTCTGGTCGCAGATGACCAAAGGCGACCCCGCATACACCCTGGTTCAGGTGTCGGTGAACGATCTCGTCATGATCGTCGCTTTCGCCCCGATCGTCGCGTTGTTGCTGGGCGTCACCGATATCGTCGTCCCATGGGAGACCCTGGCCCTGTCGGTGGCGCTCTATGTGGTGATCCCGCTGATCGCCGGCGCGCTCACCCGTCGCCGCCTGATCGCCGCACACGGCGCCGCGGGACACGCGATCGACGCGTTCACCGCGCGGCTGAAGCCGTGGTCGGTGATCGGCCTGTTGGCGACCGTCGTCCTGCTGTTCGCCTTCCAGGCCCCGACCATCCTCTCGAACCCTTGGCTGATCCTGTTGATCGCCATCCCGATTGTCATCCAGTCCTATGGGATCTTCGCGCTGGCCTACGCCTGGGCCTACGCCTGGAAAGTGCCCCATAACATCGCAGCCCCCTGCGCGATGATCGGCACTTCCAATTTCTTCGAGCTCGCCGTGGCGGTAGCTATCGGTCTCTTCGGTCTTTCGAGCGGCGCGGCCTTGGCGACCGTCGTCGGGGTGCTGGTCGAGGTGCCGGTGATGCTGTCGCTCGTCGCGTTCGCCAACCGCACCCGAGGGAGATTTCGGGGCCCAGGGTGAGCGGCGAGAGCA
>Ga0209985_10000898_pt1 | contig 31070 bp, 37 predicted proteins | sample NOAtaG_FD_187305 | JGI IMG/M metagenome (GOLD analysis project Ga0209985, IMG submission 187305) | Freshwater lake microbial communities from Lake Erie, under a cyanobacterial bloom - NOAA_Erie_Diel6S_1000h metaG (SPAdes) (version 2) | ecosystem: Environmental > Aquatic > Freshwater > Lake ...
AGCAAGTTTTTAAAAACAAAAATCAATCGACAGGTATTTTGTATTTAGCTTGTAGTAATCTCGACTTAACCGCATCTGACATCAACACAATCTATCAAAAACGATGGACAGTTGAAGAATTTCACAAATCACTCAAATCTAATCTCGCTTTGGCTAAGTCTCCCACGGGTATTCCACATACTCAGAAAAATCATATCTTTGCTTGCTTTTTCGCTTTTGTTAAGTTGGAGCGTCTCCGCATCAAGACTAAGCTCAATCACTTTGCTCTCAAGGCTAAACTTTACCTCAACGCCATTCGGGCTAGTTTCTCTCTTCTTCAAAAAATGTCCATTCCTTCCACGTAACATCAGTTATAAAGTAATCGTTTTCCTAAATATCTCAAATTCTAAAATATTCAAGCGTCGATCGCAGTTCTAATTGTTGATTTTTAGCTGGTGCGATCGCCCTCAAAACTGCCTGAGATTTCTCAATATTTGCAACGAACAAAGTTCTTAAACTACAATAAAATCAAACATACATTGCACTTCCAAAGCGATCGCCTTACTCAATTCGATAGTCCACTGCAAGGAGCACCAGACTGGCTGATTGAAATTCGTTCCCCCGACCAAAACACATTAGAGCTACAGAACAAAATCCTACACTGCTTGATAAACGGCACTCAACTCGCTTGGCTAATTGATATTCAGCGAAAACAAATTGGGTTTGGGAATACTCAGAACTGCCACTAGTCTATTCTGGAACCGATATACTACCTACTCTTGGTAATATCTCAGACCTCTCTGTAGAAATGGTCATCGCCATGACCCAGCATCGATGATGCTAGAAAAATACTTTCTATATCTTCCTTTACCTCTTGAATAATGTAATTATTTTGAGTGAGAAGAGATTATCAAAAAATCAAAAATCGCAAGGTGACATATATGGCAGCAACCACAAGCTGCAAGATCATTACAGGAATGCCATAGTGCAAAAATGTCTTAAATGAAATTCTTCGCCCATGCTGTTCCGCAACACCTGCGGCGACAATATTGGCTGAAGCTCCTACTAAAGTTCCATTTCCACCAAGGGTTGCACCATACATCATCGCGTAAAACAGAGGTAAAACGATCGCTGGTAATTGTCCTGCAAAATCGGGAGAGATAATCTCCGAACCAGCTAAACCGACATTAACCACATATTGCTTGAGTAAGGGAACCATCGCCACCACGAGAGGAATATTCGGGACAACACTGGAAATTAATCCTATAAAAAAGATCAGAATAATCGAACCAAGGGCAATATTTTTTCCCAAAAGCACTCCCAAAAATCCTGACATACTGCTGATTACACCTGTTTTTTCGAGTCCTCCAATCAGCACAAAAATACACATAAAGAAAATTAAAGTACTCCAATCCACATCCCTCAAAATATGCTGCACTGTGTCAATTTTGCTATGATGCGCTAGCATCAACGCAAGAGCCGAGCCCAGTAAGGCTATGGTTGCGGGAGGTACAGGAATCGGGAGCGATTCACCAATTACAAAAAATAGCAGCACAAAAGCAGTGATGATTGCACCAACGATCAGGGTACGAGGGTGATTGATCTTAGGATGAGGAAGACGCTCAAGGTTTTCTAACTTTTTGTTCCAAATTTTGCGAAATAGAAATGGCAGTATGGCAACAATCACGCCAACAGCAAGCGCCCCACCAAGACTGAGTTTGAGTAAATAATCGACAAAGCTCATATTGATCGCATCACCGACAATATAAGTCGCAGGATCGCCAACAATAGTTAATAAGCCTGAGCTATTTGCCACAAACACCATCAAAATTAGTAATGGTACAAAATCCACCCCAATTTCCTCAGCCATTGGCGGAATGAGCGGGGCTAGTAGCATTACAGTTGTGGCATTAGGGAGAACTGCACAGATTGGAGTAGTAATGGCAACTATGCCCAATAACAGGCGATCGCCTCTTCCTTTAGCCAAGATCACCATCTGAGTAGCAAGATACTCAAAGACTCTAGTTGGCTGAAAGGCACGTACCATCACCATCACTCCGAAGAAAAGCCCTAAAGTCCCATGACTTTTACCAATATATCCAAGGGCTTCGGGCATAGTCAGCACATTCAGGACTATTAGAATGAGAGCGCCTAAAAATGCGGCGATCGTAAAATGTAGCCACTCAGTAATCAGTAGAAAAATCACACTGATAAAGGTAACCAGCGAAACTATTGCTTGCCAAGTTGCCATTCTAGTTAAATCTGTATAGAAATAGATCTGTTGTCAGTAAAGGTAATATCACTAACCTAAAGTAAAGGTGGCGCGTTGCGCAGCCTCTCACTATTTGGGTTTTGATTTGTCTTGATAAAAGTGGCTAAGGCTATATCTTTTAATGTTGCTCTAAAAATTAACATAGATAAGCCTCTAACAATTAGGAACGGTGCAAAGCGCCGCTCCTAATCTATTTAAGTAAGTTGTTTATATGCACTAAAGGGAATGCCAGTACGCTTTTTGACATCCATAATCGATTTAAATTCGCCTCTTCGTTGTCGCTCTTCGGCGATCGCGATCGCTATGTTGGATTCTATGCCAATCGCCATCAAGTCGTCGGCAGTCATGGAGTTAACTCGCTTCCATGAATAGCCTGATTCTTGGCGATAATCATAGCTAAAAACAACCATTGGCGCGATTTTTTGCAGAGTTGAGTTGGGGATTTCGAGAATGTCGTGGAGTTCTTCGAGACTAGTGAAGATATGCCCTTCTGCTCTTAATGAGTCAATATCATTGGCATAAACAATCGGCAAGCCTAAAACATTAACTAAGTCATTTTTAGAGCAACTATTGATTTCAATTTTGGGACGATTAGCTGCGATCGCCTTAAATAGTCTTTCATCTTCAGGCAATGGTAAATGCTTTGGATAAGTCTTCGCTAAATACTCACGTTTTAGGGCAAAGGCGGTTGAAATTTGGGCAAGCCAAACAATCGTCGCAAAGCCAGAAAGATATGGGGATGAGTAGAAAATAATTCCAGCCGTGACGAAACATGCACCGATACCAATCCAAATATTTGAGCCAGACTTTACACCAGCATAGGCGATCGCGCCACCACCCAATGCTGGTACAAAAGACCACCAAACCCAAGATGGTGTTTGATCAAACCATGAAGGTTGAGACATAATCTTAAATATTTTTTCTAAATATTTTTAAGTAGCTTTTTTCGTTTTTCTTCGTACTCTTCAGCTGTGATTATACCGTCATCATAAAGTTTTTTAAGATCTCCCAGAGCTGCGGTAGAGTCTCTAACCGATGCTGTCGCTTGATTTGCCCCACTATTAAATCTACGGTTGAATTCATTATCAGCCATTAACAACAGCATAATAAACTCAATAAAAGCAGCAATAGAGGGGATACCAGTCCAGAAAAACAGTAAGTAAACGATTCCCCAACCAGATTGCCCTAGATAAAATTTGTGCGCTCCAAATGCTCCTAGAAAGAAACACCAAAGAATTGCACTAGTTCTAGTCCTCATTACTATTTTCCTCTTAAAACTTGGTTAGTGTGTAACTACAGGCTTATCTTACAGGCTTAGAAATCTTCTTAGCTAGTAAATATACTATGAGGATTCCCAATTTTGCCTCTAGTAAAACTATGGAAATTTGCAGATAAGGATGCATATCGGGATTGGCGTTAAGGGCAAACACAGTTAGCCCAACGAGAACCAAGGGGAAAAATCTCAAGTTTTTGACTATGGGTTTCACGCTCAAATGTTTAAAACCAGATATCATTAGCTTTTTCTCTGCAAGAGCAATCTCTAAGATCATGCCCTATTTATATCTAAAACTCAACACCTCGATAGATTTCCGCGATTCTGCACCCGATAGCTATCAAGTACTTACCTCAGAAGAAAAAGCCGACTTGCGAACCCGTCTAGGCGATTACGTCAGAACCTATGCCTTTTTAGTGCAGATTATTACTTTTACAGATGCCGATCTCGAAAAGTTTTATCAGTTTTAGGACTTACGCAAAAGAACGAGCCGTAGGGGCAATTCATGAATTGACCCTACGGCAAAATTAGGCTTTCAGGGCATTGTTGCGTAAGTCCTAACATTTTGTAAATTGGTAATAAAGATTTGAATAGCGATTTAGTTGTATAGCGCGATCGCCCAAAATAAAGGTAGGATTTTCGATGGATTACTAACAACACCGCAACCGTCATGGATCACCCAAAAAAATTGGGCTACGCACAGCCAGCCGAATGGCAACCACACCAAGCCTGTTGGCTAGCTTTCCCCAGCCATCGCGACCTGTGGTTAGAATACCTCGATATTGTTCAAACTGAATTTGTCGCTCTCGCAAGAGCGATCGCCAAATCCGAAAAGCTAGAAATATTGGTATTAGAAGAAACTGCCGCCCTTGCCAAAGAACTTTTGGGCGATTTGCCAGTGCGTTTCCATCAGATTCCTTTTGGAGACATTTGGATGCGTGATATCACTCCCATATATATCAAAAATGCTGAAGGAACAATTGGAGCATTGCAATTTCAATGGAACGGTTGGGGAGGTAAATATATGCTCGAACATGATGATCGCGTAGCTGCGAATATTCTGGCAACCCTTGACATACCTAAATTTGAATTTGATTGGGTGCTCGAAGGTGGTGCGATCGAGGTCGATGGCGAAGGAACATGCCTTACTACTAAGCAATGCCTACTCAATCCCAATCGCAATCCGCAGATGGATCAACAGGCGATCGAGTCTGGATTAATAAATGCTTTAGGTGTAGAAAAAGTTCTGTGGATCGAAGAAGGGCTTCTCAATGACCATACCGATGGACATATCGACACGATCGCGCGTTTTATTGCACCGCATACCGTCATGTGTATGCAGTCAACTTCTGAGGACGATCCTAATTATCAAGTTCTCAACAATATTGCTGCTCAATTAGAAGCGATGACCGACGCTCAAGGGCATAAATTAAATGTAGTTAAAATCCCTTCACCAAGTCTCGTTCTCGATGATGAAGGGGAGATCATGCCCGCTAGCTATCTCAATTTCTATATTTCCAACGACAGCGTAATCATTCCTCTTTACGGTTCTGCTAATGATGAGCTAGCAGTTCAAGCCATCGCCAAGCATTTCCCAAATCGTCAAGCGATCGGTCTATCAGCCAAGCATATTCTTCTTGGCGGTGGCGCTTTCCATTGCATTACTTCTCATCAGCCCAAATAGTAAGTTCGGATAGCCCTAAAATTGCTATTCTATCGCACAGGGCTGACTACCGAATTACAAACTTTTGTATAGCAAAAAATGTAGGGGTAATTCATGAATTGCCCCTACATTTCGTTCTTTTGCGTAAGTTCTAATCTTGTTTAAAGCTCTAGGTATCTAGCCCCCTAAATCCCCCAATTCTGGGGGACTTAAATATGGTTCCCCCCAGAATTGGGGGGCTAGGGGGGCAAGAAGTACAATTCTTAAATGAGCTTTTAGAACGAAAACGTAGTTCTCAAAGCACCAATCGTGATTGTGTCGCTACTTGCCGTATTGCTAGGACTAAACACAAACACTACTCCTGGAGTAATACTGATGTTTTTGGAAATAGGATAGCGATAGAACAACTCAAGATGGGTTGTGGTCGCAGGTTGAGAACCAGTGATACCACCCGTGCCACTGAGCAAACTAGGGAAGTTGATATTTCCACTCAAGTTACTGCTAGTGATGCTAGGTGGTTGCCCGACATAAAGCCCAAACAAATCACCTTCTTTGAACAGGTCGAGCAAATTGGCATAGGTCATCCAGTTAAAAGTATTCACGTCGCCAGAGAATCCAGCATTCTGAATATTGGAATTGGTGAAGCCAAGCCATCCACCAAGATTAAGTTGATTGCTTGCCAATTAAGCGATCCACCAAAAGCATTGGTGTTAAACTTCGAGGCGACATTGGTTGGGAAAGTGATGCCCACGAAGTTATCACCAACAGCACTGCCGAGCGTACCGTTATTGGTGTAGGAATTGAGATAATAGATTGCAGCATCGACGCGCTCAAAGATAGTGGCTGCTAACTGCACACCAATCGAAGTCGGTCTACCAAACAAACCACTATCATCAGTCGCCGCCGCATTACCTGCCGAGTAGACACCCTGCAAGCTAAAACCTTTGGCAATCTGCCAGTCAAAACCTAAACCAGTCTGTCCAGCATTAAGGCTAATGATCGGGTTGCGCTGAGCAAAGAGCGAAATTGGGCAACTCCCTGCACTCTCAATCCGATTTGCGCCACGGAATACGTTGACTGCACTTATACCTTTAGGTCCTACAATAATCGCAAGGCGATCGCCTAGATAAAAGCGATAGTTGAGATCAGTTAGCCTAAATGTATTACCTGTATTGCCTTCATAGGCTAGACGAGTAAAGCCATTGTTGAGCGCATTAAAGCTGGTAAATGGTGCATCAGTGGAAATGTTCCCCGCTTGCAAACTTGTCAAGAGCAAACTGCGATCGGGAAACTGCGTTAGTAAACTAAGTTGAACATTTGCGCCAAATGTAACACAGGAATAGTTTTGTCTAGAGGGATCTTTACCATTCCCAAACCTGCTAATAATTATTAAAGAAGCTTTGTGTAATGATTTCAAAGACATCATTTTTCATAATGAGAATTGCTGATTAAATGGAAAGAAACCAATTATGTCATGGATAGAATTGAGCATCGATACTACTAATGAAGCCGTGGATTGGGTTTGCACATTGCTTGCTAATGCGATCGCATCCGAAGATATGCATATCCGTGAATATCGCAATCCCCCAGCTAAATGGACATTCACGATTCAAATGTATCTACCCGAAGACACCCAAATCTATCAACGCATAGAGACTATTTCTTCTATCTTAAAACCACTCCATCGCACAGGTATGACTACCGAATTACAAACTTTTGTAGTTGATCAGAAGCCTCCTAAAATAGAACAGAATCCCGAAAATTCTTTGATTCGGCACATAGGCGATCGCTTTGCAATTCTATCTGCTAACTCTGATTATCAACCTAGCAATTCCCAACAGATTGTGCTCCGACTCCAAAATAGTCTCGCCTTTGGCAGTGGGCTCCATCCCGCTACCGTCCTTAGTTTGCAACTAATAGAACGGTACACTCAGCCATCATTTTATGCCCTCGATCTTGGCTCAGGCTCAGGAATCCTAAGCGTGGCTCTAGCAAAACTTGGTGCAAACGTCTTAGCGATCGATAACGATCGCATTGCCGTATCAGCCACTCAAGACGCAGTAAAACGGAACCAAGTCTCTTCGCAGGTCACAGTCACAGAGGCAAGTCTGGGTAGTGCTAGCCAACTAGGACATTGGATGGGCGGCGATAGCATTGAGTCAGTTACTGAAATCAAGGCTAATGGACAATTCGATCTCATCGTGGCAAATATTTTTGCGCGAGTGCATATTTCTCTCGCCGCCGAATTTTACAAAGCTTTACGAAATACTTCAACACATTCAGGAATCTTGATTACCGCAGGTTATACCAGCGATCGCGAAGAAGATGTAACTTCAGCAATGATTGAGGCAGGTTTTGCCGTATGCGATCGCGTTCAAATTGACGAATGGATGGCGATCGCATATCACACTTTTTAGAAATATTATTGCTGGTTAATAAAATTTGAATGTAAAAGCAAATTTTTGCAATACAAGTTTTAATTAAAGATGAAGTAAACATTAATTCTAAAAGGCATCATGAACTATCTAAAAGTGTTACCAATCTTAAGTATTTTTGCCTGTCCTGCTATGGCTATGGCTCAATATCCGATCATTTTCAATCACGTAAAATACGTTTCGATTAGTCAAGAGACATGCATTAGAAGAGCCGAAATAGCTGCCAAAGACTCTGGCTTCGATAGCAACTTTGAACCTCTTGTTAATGGAGCATTTGGAGTCAATGGCAACTACAGCGTATCAATACGCTGTGAAGCAAAACGGGGAGTTGTCTTTTTTGCTGTAGCAGGTCCTGACAATCGAACTGCAAGCAACCTCGTAAAAAGGGTACAGCAGACTTTTTAAATCTTTCCCTTCTAATGCCAAAGCACAAAGTGGCGTAGCCACTTTGTGCTTTGGCATTAGAACACGATTGCATTGAGTTGAATTGTAATTGAACGTAACAATTGTCGAAACATGGCTCAATACAAAAGATCAGCTAAAGGTTGATAATAGAAACAAGCTGAGCTCGTAGCGATCGCTACCAACACAACTTATGTCTTGACTAGACTAATACCAGTTTAGAAATAGCTGGTACTATTTCTAAAATTTAAATCATCCAGAGGAGTTGGAAAGTATATGGTGTACACCCCTTTGATCGGTTTCACTCTATTTATCACCCTGTTTTTAGGAGCAGCATTTACGCTAAGTTATTTCTGGTGGGCGGATCGCTACAAAACGCCAGAAGTCATTGCCGCAGAAGTTATGCAGTTCTCAGAGCAACTTACCAACGCTTTGTCAGTTTTTGCCGTTGGAATGCTTGCCTTTGGCATCATGCTAATATTTCTAAATTTTTTCTCTTAAATAATATAAAGGCGGGTGCTATGCACCCGCCTTTATTTATAAAAAACCTACAGCTCCACCCAGTAACATGCTCATCAAAGCGATCGCTATAGGGTGAATTACTAAAGCCCAAATCATGGGAATTTTAATCCCTTCACAAAGTGGAAATACTAGGCGAGCAATCGTTGCATTAATTAACAAAAAGCAAACAGCCCATAAAGGAATCCAGCGCAAATTTAATCCTACTAATGCAATCCAAACAAAAATATTTGCGATCACAACTATCCCTACCCCCTGCACCCATGCTTTTCCAGATTCAATTGGGTGATTAGGTGACATCCATACTAGCCCCATCCATGTTAAGGCTGCCAACAAACCGCAGGCGATCGCATCGAAAAAAAAGTGCATAGATTTTTGCGTCTCGCAAGTAACTTATCATTGCTAAATTGTGAAAGCACAAAGCGCTTTTACAATCTAGCAAATCTTATTCAATTCTGGCTGGAATACCCTGACGGCGTAATTGCTCAATTCTTTGCTGAGCCGCATTAGCATCTCGATAAGAGCCAACTTGCACTTGTCCATCACTAGGGCGCACATAAGCATCTCGCTCAACCTGTTGAGCACTTGCAGCATAGCTATTCTCGACAACTACCCGATAGCTGCTACTTGGGGCGGGAGCCGCAGGAGCAGATGATAAAGGTGCAGCATATTTCACAGCAGTATTGCTACGCGGAGTTACATACACTGTCGTTGGCGCAGGATTGTCAGTAGGGCTGGTAGAGTTTGGAGGAGTCGATCTAGCGGGACTTGGAGAACTATTAGCTCTGCTAGTTGAAGGGCGGGGAGCGGGAGGATTGTAGGAGGGCGCAGGAGCCGAATCGTAGTTTCTGCTAGGAGGACTATAGGTACGCTCCGCAGGCGCAGGCGCTAAAGCAGGTGGTAGTGGGGCAACTGAAATGGGCGGTAATGCAGTTGATGGCACAGTTCTTAAAGGTGTGCTGGGAACAAAGGCGCTATTTGGAGCGAATAAACTTGATGACTTTGACGATGGGTTATTTAATGGATTTTTGGGCGCGATCGCAGAATTAGCTAACGATTTATTACTATTTGTCAATGTATTTTTATCGCCAGCAAAAGGAACAAATGATAAACCTGCATCATTTGATTTTTGTTGCTGATTTTGGAGATTAATATCACTACCTAAATCTGAGTTCTTGACATCATTTTGCGAAGATTTTTGTTTTGATTCAGGTTTAAAAAGTTTCATCACCCCAGATGGATCGACCATCAGATAGCCGATCGCCGCACTAGAGCAAAGTAACAATAACAGCGAAATAATCCCCACTGGATTCATTAAGCTGCGCAGGGCACTCTTTTCGTTTGGTGCGCTGGGAATCGGATACGCAGACTCTTGTTCAATGGGTTGTTGATAGGAATCTGCATAATCATTGGCAAAGCTTTGCAAAATCTCATCATCGTCGGGTTCAGGTACTCTTGCCATCGTCGGCGAAGCCATACTGCTTGACTCACCATAGCCATTCATATCTTGAGCATAGGGCGAATCTTGCTCGAAGCCTCTGCCACTGAAACTTTCAAGACTTTGCAGAGATTCTAGCCCTTTAAAGTTATGTAACTCGGCTGCCGAAATATTAATTGATGAATTTGCTGGTAATCCTGCGCCCATCGGTGGCATCACAGGCATTTGAATTGTCCGCCGATCGCTGGTAGTTGAATCAGTAATTGGAGCGATCGGGGAGAGTGCATCGGACAAACTTGGTGATGTCCAGATCGACTGCGTAGAAACAGCACGAGGTCTAAAGGGATTGAGATATGAGATGGTTTGACCGTTGTCTTGCCAATGGCGATAGCGATCTAGCTCATCATTGAGGCTCGCATCCAAACCAGCCAAAGCGGTTTGCAAGACTGAAGACTGAGCGATCGCAGGCAAAAAATCAGTCTCTGCGTCAGTACCCCTTGGGTTGTATGTTCTGGAAATAGTTGGAGAGATGGTGGGACTCAATGTTTGCATAATCTTTACCTCAGGCAGTAACGGCAGTTTGAGCTAGGTAAATGTCTCGGATATCTTCGGGAAGGGCATCTTCTAGGGCGTGATATGCCTTAACTAGAAGTTGTTTAACATCACTAGCAGAGATGTTTTCGCCTTCAGCATGTAAGTAAGCAGCGATGCGCGTATGGCTCCACCGAAAAGTTTGAGACAACAATAGTATCAGACGTAGGTTTCCTGCCATCTGATTTAGCGCTTGATTAAGGTAGCACCAAAATACTGGCGGTGTATCTTTAAGTGAATATTGGATCTCTTCAACAGGAGGGATTTCAGCGCGATTAATCATCATGGCAGCAATATTAATCAGCCAACTCTGCAAGGATAGGCGCGGCGTATTCGCCCGCAAGTCTAGCACTCGCATCTCGTGGTAGATATATTCCCAAGTTTTGACAAATAAGTAGTCCGATTGCACTGGCGATCTTGTGGCTGTACCAATTAGGGTGTACAGCACTTGTCCATAGCGACAAAAAATCGCTGCAAAATATTGACCCTCTTCAGGATGTCTTTGAAATAGCGTCACGAGTTCGCGATCGCTCTTCTGAAAAAGCGCCTGAATCTTAGGGTGATGAATTTCGGGAAGGGGGGGAAGCTGCACGGTCACGGCTATTGCTAGCTCACTTTATAAGTTTTCAATTTTGATGCACACATACTAGCAGCAAAGTATGATAATGCAACCTGTAGTTCGTACTAATTGTTTTTAGCACCGTAGTGTAATACTAAAACCCTTACTGGATTTGGTTTTTAATTCACGAAAGTGTGACAACACTTCTGTGATACACCCAGTAAAGAAATGACTACGCCATTTCTTTACTGGGTGTATCCCTAAAAAGAGATGCGGCGCGAAGTGTCGTATCTCTTTTTAGGGTTAGATTTTGGTATCTTATGAGATAACTTCGCTCCAAAATTATGGAATAGCTCGCTATGCTCACCAGTTTTGAAGGTCTCTACCGTAATGGACAGATCAAGATCACCGATCTACCCACAGGCATACCCGATGGCACAAAAGTTATCGTTACATTTCTAAAGTCAGATGAGATTAATTTAGAATCCCTTGGTATTAATAGATCCGACGCACAGATACTACTAGCTAGTTTATTTACTTTTGCAGAAGAGTGGGATAGCCCCGAAATGAGTATTTACGATAATTACGATGTCGCCAAAAAACATTAAACGCGGAGATGTTGTTCTTGTAGTTTTCCCCAACTCAGATCTGGCTACAGCCAAAACAAGACCAGCAATAATTGTCCAAGCTGATAACTTGCAAACAGGACTACCACAAGTAGTAGTTGCGATGATTACTAGTCGGATGATCAGGAGTATTCATCCTAGTCGGGTATCGGTAATGTTGAACACGATCGCAGGAAAACAATCAGGTTTGCTCACAGACTCAGTGATAATGACCGACAACCTAACAACGATCACAACTTCCGCAATTTACAATGTGATCGGTTCACTACCAACAACTGAAATTGATCAAGCTTTGAGACATACCCTTGGAATCTAAATTATGATTTATCGCAGTTTGGCTGATATTAATATTTATGATTCGCCAAAGCTCGATCGCTTAGCAACGCAGATGGCAAAGGGTAGATATTTACAAGTATTACAATCTGAGCCAAGTTTCCTCGAAATCCAATTACTCGAAGATCAATATACAGGGTTACTTAATCGTCAAGATTTTGAGAAGTTAGAACTAAGCGATCGCCAAAGTTTTAGTGATAATTTGCTGCCATCTCTGAGTGCTCAAGAAATAAGCGATCGCCTTACTAAGGTAATTTCTTTTATTCAAAAGTCTATGGCAATACCAAATGAGTATTTGTGGGGAGGTACAGTTGCTCCAAATTATGATTGTTCGGGATTAATGCAAGCTGCTTTTGCGTCGGTTGACATTTGGATACCTCGCGATGCCTATCAACAAGAATCATTTGCAAAGAATGTAAATATTAAAGAAATCCAAGTTGGTGATTTGATTTTTTTTGGCAATCCAACAAAAGCAACCCATGTTGGCATCTACATCGGCAATGGTGAATATATTCACAGCTCAGGGAAAGAGCATGGACATAACGGAATCGCTATTAGTGAACTATCAGGATTAGATCAAGTTTCCCAATGGTATGCTAAGCAACTCCGTGGTGTAGGTAGAATTACAACATGTTAATAAGAACCAATTTTTTGCGGCGCGGCTTCGCCGCGCCGCAATATTAGCAAGTTGGAACTCGCGATTTAGTTTTATGTCTTAACTAAAGGCGCGATCGCTATACTTTAGAGAGCAGATATCAGGAGCAAGAATCATGTTGCAAATTCGACTTGGCTTAATGACTGTGATGGCAAGCCTTACGTTTATTGGGTGTAGTAATCAAGATCCGTCAAAATCATCACCGTCACCTAATAATTTAACGACAACAACGACAAATACTACTTCCAAAACGGTTTCTCCCTCTCCTGATACAACTCCAACACCTACAAAGCCAGCCTCTATAGCTCCAAACACTTCTACAAAGGCGCTTGCTATTGGCGATATCAAAGAACTTGAAGGCGATATTATCTGTGGCAAAAACAAGGTGATTTATGCCTATGGAGAGACTTCCAATTATCGAGTTTATATTTGTGCCGACTCAAAGGAGCCTGATCGCCCTAGATATTACATCAGCCGCAACAAAGATGGCAGTGGCGGTTTGGACTTAGAAGCAATGAATTATAATCCTCAGAAAGATGGGGCGATCGAGTTTAACAATGATGGATATATATATACTCTCGAATCACCTACCACTCAAAATCCTGAGCCCGTATTGCGGGTAACTTTCCCGAACAAAAAATTAACTGAAGAGCAATTATTGCGATATCTGACGCGCTCAAATCCATCTAAGCCAGCAACTACTAATGCTGCCGCAGATTCATTGCAATATGTGCTACAAAACCGCGAAAGTTTAGGGGTTTGCAAGGATAACTTCCGTTCAGAAGATGGACAAAGAGGAATGGGTTCTAAAGCATTCCAACTTTCTGATAAAAAGTACTTGGTGCAAATTCAGTGTTTCCTAGCAGCTTATCAAGGAAACTTTGAATATGTTCTATGGATTGACGAAGCTCAAAAACCCCGTGCTGTCCCTCTTGAATTTGATAGTTTCCAAGAGCCAAAAGCAGGTGAAAAGCCGCTACGGGTTACTTTCAGGTCGATCGCAGGTTTGCCTAGAGTTAATGTGCGATCGCAAACCATGACTAACTTCACTAAGTTTCGAGGTATTGGTGATTGCGGCTCATCAGCTCTTTATAAACTAGAAGGCGATCGCATGGTTTTACAAGAATATCGAGCTAAATATGCCTGTGATGGCAATTATGTCCAAGACTTTCCAATAATTTATCCATAAAAATAAAGATGGCGCAACGCGCTATCTTTATTTAAAGCAATGGCTTCTCATTGTACAGCCTTTACTTTAAGTAAATTTGTATTTAAGTAAATTTATATTTAGCAGTCACAAGACGATATATGCCACTAGCAGGATCTTCAATTGGTTTGAATTTGTAATCCTTAGCTGCTTCTCTAGCAATATCATCTAACTCAGAAATTCCACTTAAAACAAGAAGAACAGTATCCTCTACGATTTTACCGTTAGGATCAACTAACCACATAAATGTGACTGTCCCACTTTTCCCAGAAGTATTTGCTCGTTTGGGCGGAATCCATTCCACTCCTTTTTCTCGTCTACTGTTATCTAGATCCGATAACAAAGCTTCTGGAGGAGCAATTTCTGTATTTCTGAGTAATTTTCTGGCAGTCAAATCAAGAATTTTGGGATTAGTTATGTAAGCCGTTGCAAGATTGTCAATCGATTTCTCGCGGCGATCTCCATTGCCACCAGATTGATTTGTTGCAACTTTCTGAGGGACTTTATTATTGTCATTATTTTTGTTTGGAGCGATTCCAACATCCTTGAGATTGCCATTTTTAAACTCAGGCTTCAGATTATCCGCTGGCTTCACAGGAGCAGTATTATCGATCTGTCCAGCCTGAGTAAAGCGCTGTGGTGGCTCCTGTTTAGCTGTTGTAGGCGCAGGAGTTTGTGTTTTCACAAACTTTGCTGTATCAGTATCATTGGTTAATGGAGGAACCGAGTACCGTTCTGTAATTGGTTCTAAACCTTCAAAACTGCTAAGGCTATCTAAGTCTAAGGTGGTCAACGGACTACTAGAAATGTCAGGGAATGTACTTTGTGGGGAACCAAATTTTGGCATGTTCTTTACGAATAAATTATCTATGGGCGATTTATTCGATTTTGAGACATTTGGTAAAGGCTTAGGAGGTAGCTTGACTACTGGAAGAGTCGATACTACGACCTCACGAGTTTCTGATTTTTTGATCGGATTTGGGGCGGCTAGAGCAAAGACAGTATGGATTCCAACAGAAGCTGCTACAAGCAACCAAAAAGGATGCTGCATAAACATCTGACCTGCTTTATTCGCAAATTGAAGTACAGGATTCTTAGCAACTATATGTGCGGATTTAAACATAGTGTTATCAGCTTTACTTGCATTTAGTTCGCTTTTGGGTTCAATTGGCAACATTGATTTGTACTTTTTATAAGTATTTTGTTTTTGCAAGTATAAATTTACGAAACAAAACAATCGAATCAAGACCTAGATGTCGCGATCGCCACCCGATTACCAGCGATCGCTCTTAATTCTGATAATCGACTAATCACAATTTGATATGAGACAGTTGAGTCATCAGCACTAAGTACAATCATGCCTCTGGTGGAAGCGGCTAAAAACCGAGCGATCTCTTGTGACAACTGCTGAGGCGGTATAGATTTTCCATCTTTTAACATTTGACCCGCAGGATCAAGGGTGATTACAAAAACATCTTCTGGTTGAAGATCTCCTGAATTTGATTCACCCTTACTATTGCGATCGCTAATTGGTAAATCAATTCCCACCCGACTTGGCATAGTCAGAGCGGCTGATAGCAAGATAAAAAATGCCAAAATCGAAAACACTACATCTAACAAAGCTGTTAGATTGATCTCAGCATTAGTCGATACTTGGTATTTCTTACGGATTTTCATAAAGCAACTGCAATTGTTTAAATGTGACGCATCTATAGCTAAATTGTTTCTTGTGGCTTTGTGTAATTTACTTCCACAACTGTATGCACATTACCGCGAGGCGTAAAATCTCCTTTGACATTAATTCTCAAGGGATCGCCTGCCTTCACAAAATCATCAAGAATTTGATTAACCGCTTCTTCGTGGGAAATAAAGAGATCACGATAGCTATTGATGTACAGCTTGATTGCCTTGAGTTCCACCAATAACAGATTGGGTGTATAGGTAATATAAATTGTGGCAAAGTCGGGATAGCCTGAAAATGGACATTTGCTAGTAAATTCAGGAAGAGTTATTTGAATTTTGTAATCTCTCCCGATTCGAGGATTCGGAAAAGTGGTTAGATTTACTTCTGCGATCGCTTGTTCGCCGTACTTAACAGTCATGTCTGCTCTGGTATAAAAAATAAAACTGCGAGAAATTTGCTTTAGTCTTCTAGCGTAGCAAATTTAAACTCAAAAAAAGGAAGGACGCTTAGCGTCCTTCCTTTTTTGAGGAACTATTAGCGTCCTCTTCTGAAGTTTGTCTTAATTTTTTTTGACATCATGAGGTTGGATTACACCATAACCGCCATGATTTCGTTCATAGACAACGTTGATTTCCCCCGTATCCGCGTTACGAAAAACATAGAAGTCATGATCGATTAACTCCAGACGTTCAAGAGCCTCATCAACAGATAGTGCAGGCATGGCAAAGTACTTGTTTCGCACAACCTGATTTGGCAACTCAACCACACGATTGCCATTTGGTACTGGTATAGGAGGTTGCTCAACCACAGCAACACTGGTTTTTGCCGCAGCGCGATCGCTCTTGCGCTCCTTAAATTTCCGCAACTTGCGGGAAATCTTGTCAGCGACTAGGTCGATACTTGCATACAAATTCTCGCTCTTTTCCTCGGCGCGGATCACTGATCCATTGGCGTACACTGTTACTTCAGCCGATTGGCTAGAAGCAATGCGAGGGTTACGAGCCACAGATAGATGGACATCTACTTCTGTGGTTAACGCTTGGAAATGGCTCACCGCTTTGTCGATCTTTTGCTCGACGTACTCGCGAATGGCTTCCGTGACTTCAATATTCTTGCCTTGAATTACAAGTTTCATCTCTATGACCTCGCTTCTGAGTTCCAAATCAGCTAAAAAATTTGAAACGCGCAATCTTGTTTTTAATTACCCCACTGCGCCGAATAGCTGATTTGGCTATGAGATCACCATAACACTTTGCAGGTATTAGCAACCCAACTTCGATGCACTTCTTAACGTATGCTTAACAACTGATTTTGGCGTTTTTATCGCCCATACCACGAAAAACACGAAATACAAAAAATCTAACATTCAAAGCAGCAATTCTCATTTTATAGCCTTAGCCACTTTTATCAAGACAAATCAAAACCCAAATAGTGAGAGGCGGCGCTTTGCGCCGCCTCTCACTATTTGGGTTTTATGTCCCAACAAGAATGGCGACAGCTATAAAAGTCAATTTTTTGAAAGCTAAGTAGGCACACTTAATTAATTACATATCCCACCCCGTAAGGTTTTGCCCCGCAGGGTCAAAACCTTACGGGGTGAATTTATTCTGCACAGGTACTTATCCTGCGACTATAGCAATGTAAGCTTTGCTTAGGACATAAAACCCAAAAGATGGCAGAGCTTCGCTCTGCCATCTTTTGGGTTTTGAATTGTCCTATCTATCTCTTACGTTGCTATAGCTTTCAGAAAATACGCTTAATGAGAATTACTGAAATCTAAAGTTGATCGCAATCTGTAGGAATATCAGCAACAAGGTTGCTAATTATCACTTACGATTGGTTTGGTGCGTAGCCAAAGGTTATGTATATTTAAGCTATTCACATTTACAACAATTTGTATGAAGTTTTAACACAATATTTTTGTTGAAATGGTTACTTTGCAACCCTTTCAACAAAAATATTGGTTTTTACATCAGCGCAAAGCGCTGTAAGCTATTCACAAAGAGCAAAGTGAGGTTCGTATGAGTTCGGCTGTGGAACTGTGGCAACGTTATCAAGACTGGCTGTACTACCATTCAGAGTTGGGTCTGTACGTGGATATCAGTCGGATCAGGTTTACGCCAGACTTTGTGACACAGATACAACCTAAGTTTGTCAAGGCTTTCGCCGATATGAAAGCTTTAGAGCTAGGAGCGATCGCCAACCCTGATGAGCAACGGATGGTGGGGCATTATTGGCTGAGGTCGCCTGAAATCGCCCCTACAGAAGAATTGCGCAGAGATATTACAGAGACTCTTGATCGCATAGAAGATTTTACAAATAAGGTACATACGGGGATCATTCATCCACCAAGTGCACCAAAGTTTACAGATATTCTTTCGATTGGCATTGGTGGATCAGCCTTAGGACCACAATTTGTTGCCCAATGTTTTGCTAAGGCGGATGTACCCCTCAAAATTAGCTTCATCGACAACTCCGATCCCGATGGGATCGACTTAGTGCTTGACCTATTGGGCGATCGCCTTAGCACTACATTAGTGTTGGTGATTTCCAAGTCTGGCGGTACTCCTGAAGCAGCAAATGGTATGAAAGAAGCTGAGTTTGCCTTTAAAAAAGCAGGCTTGGATTTTGCGAAACATGCGATCGCAATTACAGGTGTCGGTAGTGCATTGGAAAAATATGCGATCGCTAATGGCTGGATCGCTCAATTCCCCATGTATGACTGGATTGGCGGCAGAACTTCGGAGCTCTCGGCAGTGGGCTTAGTACCTGCGGCTTTGCAAGGCATTGACATTCGTGAAATGCTCCGTGGCGCAAGTTTGATGGATGCCGCGACACGCATTGAGGATATTCGACAAAACCCTGCGGCGCTTCTAGCAATGTCATGGTACTTCACAGGCAATGGTAAGGGTGAAAAAGATATGGTTGTCTTGCCATATAAGGATCGACTGTTGTTGTTTAGTCGCTATCTGCAACAACTGGTGATGGAATCTCTCGGTAAAGAGAAAGATCTTGACGGCAATACTGTCTATCAAGGGATTGCGGTCTACGGCAACAAAGGATCTACTGATCAACATGCTTATGTGCAGCAACTGCGCGAAGGTGTCCCTAACTTTTTTGCAACTTTTATCGAAGTTTTACAAGACTCGGCAAAGCCACATCCCGAAGTTGAAGAAGGTGTTGTCTCTGGCGATTATTTACTAGGATTTCTTCAAGGTACTCGGAGTGCACTGTATGAAAATGGTAGAGACTCAATTACAGTGACGATCCCATTTGTCTCTGAGCTTACGGTAGGAGCATTAATTGCTCTGTATGAGAGAGCTGTTAGTTTTTATGCTTCATTGGTGAATATCAATGCTTACCATCAACCTGGTGTTGAAGCAGGTAAAAAAGCTGGCGCAAAAGTACTTGCTTTACAAATGAAGCTTGTTGAAGCTTTGACAACTTCAAATGTGTCTCTCTCTCTCGAAGAAATTGCCATCAAAATCGATGCTCAAGATGAAATTGAGTCTTTGTACCACATTGCCCGACATCTTCATGCCAATTGCAAAATCCTATTTGAAGGAGATTTGTCTAAACCAAAAACCTTGAAAATGATGTTGATTTTGTAATTGAATCTCCAAAAAAATGCGGCTCTTAAAGCCGCATTTTTTTACTTTTACATGGTTTATTTATTAGTCCACAAAAATATTGTCACATTTTTGTGAGTTGGAATAGATATTTGAAAATAGTATTCTTAAATTTTTTGATTAAGAATACTATTTTTACGAAAGAATCTGCAAAAATATGACTTCTTAAGTTTTATCCAGTTACCGAGGTTAAATGTGAAGAAAATTTTACTTTTCTTTAGCGAACTCAATAATAGTGACCTTGACTGGCTTGTCCAGAAAGGTAAAAGTGAGACAATTGGCCCAGATCGCTTACTGATTCGAGAAGGTCAGATTAGTGAAGCTCTGTATATCGTTGTAAGCGGATCGTTCAGTGTAGCTATTGAATCGCAAGATCACAAAGAACTTGCCAAAATTTCTGAAGGCGAAATTGTTGGTGAAGTATCTTTTATTGACACTAGACCTCCTCTTGCTAGTGTGCGATCGCTAGAAGAATGCGTCGTATTATCAATACCAAGAGTTCAACTCTTGTCAAAACTTCAACAGGATATAAATTTTTCATCGCGATTTTATCGCGCCATTTGTCTTTGCCTTTCTGATCGTCTGCGCGGTACAGTTAGTCGTCTTGGATATGGCTACGATATTGACAACTTAGAATCACATTTTGGTGGATTTGGTCAATCTATGTTGGGTAACTTAGAATTAGCCGAAGCAAAATTTAATTGGCTGATTAAAAATGTTCGTAAAGCTTAGCCTTTATAAAGATCAAATCTTGATTACCAAACAGGTGAACGGCATCAAGATTTGAACATCAACAATCATTTAAAAAAACATGAAAAATGGTAACACCTTGGACGGCTTCGACGACTGAGGCAATAAATAGCCCTGTGCAAAATCTTCCAATGTTTTTACTAAATCCCAACGCATTGTCTTCGCGGCTTGCTGTAAAAAACATTGACCAAGCTTGAGTTTTACTTAAGCGAGCAAATTGATTAAAGTCTTCGCGAAAAGCGATCGGTGTAAAAAGATTTTTGCCATTAAAGTCAAATTTGGTTTCCATGATTTCCTCTGAAGAAGTTATACCAAAACACAAAATGGCTACGCCATTTTGTGTTTTGGTATAACTTCTTCAGGGTTTGGTTTTTGATTCATAGAAGTGTTGTCACACTTTTGTGAATTGGTATTACTTAATGTTTGATGAAAATATCGTAATAATTGTTTACAATTAAAGGTAATATCTCTTAGACGTGCGTTTGCCATCAGACATAGAAAAGGCGGCACAAAGTGCTGCCTTTTCTATGTCTGATGAGTAAATGAAAATAATCTCTTCTTTAATTTGCTTCGATTCGCATTAAAACTTGACCATACTCAACTGGTTGAGTATTTTCTACCAAGATTTCTACGATTTTGCCAGAGGCTTCTGATTCGATCTCATTCATTAGTTTCATGGCTTCGATGATGCAAACAGTGTGACCTTTTTTGACGATATCGCCAATCTCAACAAACGGAGACTCGTCGGGACCTGGAGAACGGTAGAAAGTGCCAACCATGGGAGATGTGATTTCTATCAGTTTTTTGGAAGGAAGAGAATCTGCGATCGTCGTGGTATGGGACACAGTGCTTGCAGCCGTATTCTCGATCGCTGTTAATGGCACTGGGGTAACAGTAGCTGTTGATATTGCCAGAGGTGCGACAACTCTATTTTCGCTTTTACGTATGCTCAGACGGACATCGCCTGATTCTAGAGTCAGTTCGGTAATATCTGTCTTATTTAGAATCGTGACTAATTCACGTACTTGCTCTAAGCTAAATTCCACCTAATTTTCACGCCCCAAATACGTGTCTTCACGAGTATCAATTTTAATGCGATCGCCAATATTCACAAATAAAGGAACATTAATTGATGCACCAGTTTCCACTTTTGCGGATTTGCTACCGCCTGTCGCTGTGTCACCCTTTAAGCCTGGATCAGTTTCGATCACTTCGAGGACAACAGTATTGGGCAATTCCACTTCAATGATTCTTTCACCCCAACGTACGACATTGACTTCCATCCCTTCTTTGATGTACTTGACGCGAGTACCAATCTGGGCAGTAGTTAATGTAGCTTCATCAAAGCTCTGCATATCCATAAAGACGTAATCATCGCCTTCTTTATAGGTGTGCTGCATTGAGCTTTTTTCTAGAACTGCTTGAGGGAGTGTTTCGCCAGCCCTAAAGGTTTTTTCTAAGGTCTTACCTGTCATGGCGCTTTTTAGCGTGGTGCGAACAAATGCGGAACCTTTGCCTGGTTTTACGTGTAAAAATTCAACTACACGCCAGACTTCGCCATCAAGTTCAATTGTTACACCGGGTCGGAAATCGTTACTAGAGATCATTGCAGGTTGAGTAATAGCCAGTGACAATTTTAGCCTAGCGATGTAACCTTTGCGACAAAAAATATTAAAACCCACATAAAAATAGGCGGAACATATTAAGTACTTGTGCAAAAACTACCAAAACCCTTAAAGTTGAGCCCCTGCGGGGGCTCAACTTTAAGGGTTTTGTATCGGCTTCATAATGAGAATTGCTGTATTGCGTCTCTCCTACTTTTATGGCAATTGTTATAGAATTGAGTTTTTAGAGGAGAGATCGCCACATGTCAGTAAAAAAGCAATTTGGTAGTTTTGACGAATTGTTGGAGAGTTCAGAATTGCCTGTACTTGTAGACTTTTATGCACCTTGGTGTGGTCCTTGTCAGCTCATGACAGGGATTTTGGACAAGGTTAGTGAGAGGATGAAAGATAAAGTTCAGATCGTAAAGATCAATACTGATAATTACCCCGATCTCGCTTCACAGTATAAGGTTTATGCTTTACCGACGTTGGTTTTGTTTAAGGATGGAGCACCTGTTGACAGAGTTGAGGGGGTAATTCAAGCCGATCAGTTATGCGATCGCATAGCAGTTCACGCATAAACCAAAAAAGAAGCACCTATGAGAGTACTTCTTTTTTGGTTTATGCCAATTCACAAAAGCGTAGCAACACTTCTGTGAATTAAAACCCAAGCCCTGCAAGGGTTTTAAAAACACAAAATGGCGTAGCCATTTTGTGTTTTGGTTTTAGACGAGACAGTCTGTAAGTTTTGCTAGTAGTTCTTCACGATGTAAATTACGACCAATGATCACCATCTGATTGTTTAAAGACTTACCGCGATCATCTGTCTTGAGTTCATAACGTTTACCACTGAGTTGAAAGACGTAACGACTGTCAATATTCGTGAACCATAAAATACCTTTGGCACGGAAAACATCAATGGGCAATTGCTTATCCAGAAAGTTCTGAAATTTATCAAGATCAAAGGCACGATCGCTTTGAAATGAAATTGAGATAAAACCGTCGTTTTCTAGGTGATGAGAATGGTGATGATGATCATGGTCATGATGATCATGCTGGCAATTTACATCATGGCTAAGTTCATCGGTGTGAGCATGGTCGTGGTCGTGGTGGGCGTGATCGCTATGCCCGTGATGATCATTAGACTCTTTAGTGGCAGCGATCGCTGATTGGTCGATCTGAATATCCAAAATTAGCGGTAATGGGACAACTCCTAGATGCGATCGTAAAATTCTGGCTTTCGTCTTGTTTTTGTTAATGTAAGTTTCTAGCTCTTGTAGTTTTTCTTCGGGAACTAGATCGGTTTTATTAAGAATAATAATATCGCCATACATGATTTGAGCATAGGCTGCATCACTATTAAAGTGATCAGATGTAAAAGCTTCGGAGTCAACTACAGTCAAAATCGAATCAAGACGAGTCAAGTGCTGTAGCTCAGTGCCTAAGAATGTTAAAGCGATCGGTAAAGGATCGGCAACCCCAGTAGTTTCGACAATCATGTAATCAATGCGATCGCCTTTTTCAAGGACACTATAAACAGCATTAACTAGACCATCATTGATGGTGCAGCAAATACAGCCATTGCTTAGTTCCATCATATTTTCATCGACAGAAACTAACAATTGACTATCAATGTTGATATCACCAAATTCATTTACTAAAACAGCGACCTTTAAATCCTGCTGGTTTTGTAAAATGTGATTAAGCAAGGTGGTCTTGCCACTGCCTAAAAAGCCTGTAATGATCGTAACTGGCATCCCGCGTTTGGGGACATCTACATCAATAATATCTGGGGTAACTTCTTGTTTAACAATGCGATCGGAAGTGATCATGGACTTTAGGCAAGAATAACTTTGATTATCATTTTAGCTGATCATCACATAGCTCATCAAAACGGATTTGAGGGATTTCAGAACCGTAGGTTCTGAAATCCCTCAAATCCGTTTTGATTAATGCCCGTCGTCGGCAAACTTTTATCAAAATCATTCTTTAAAATGAGAAATTCCGTAAAGCCCAGCATTTGTCTTTACTTTCTGAGTTTTATATCTTAGTTTTACTAAGGAATGAAAATTAATTAAAACCAAAATTTATTGGGGCGGGCTTCGCCCGCCCCAACAAATTTTGGTTTTAATTGCACAAGTTAATTAATTTTCATTCCTAAGGATAGCTTTATCAATGCATATCATCATGTCAGTTTCCGAAGCTCGCATTCCCTTTAGTTTAGACAATATTTTAGCCGCCTTAGAATCGCGTCTAGAATTGGAAGAAGCGATCAATAAGTTGCCACTAACCCATGCATTAGAGAAGTGTTTGGCATTTGCAGATACTAATAACGCTATTGAGCTTTCTACGTTCATCAAACAAGAACTATATGGTTATGGTAGTCAAACCCCTAGCTATCGATATTTACAATTGAGCTATTTCGATGCTGGCGGACAGTTTATCAATGGATTAAATCAATACAGTATTTACCCTGTAGTTACAGGAGCTTGTAAACTAGAACTGCATCTTAAAAATGGACTAACATTGATTTTGCCAAAACAGATTTTGAAATTTTTGTCGCAGGTTTCAGGTCGCGAGGTTGATACTGGTCATATTTCACCAGACTTAATCCAAAATCTTTTAGAGACTATTCGCAAAGAAACTATTATTAAACTTACAGCTATCGCTTCTTAATCTAAAAAGCAAAAAGACCAAGCACCCGCGTAGCGGGCGCTTGGTCTTTTTGCTTTTGGTTAAACCCATTCCAACTTAATCGCAGGCATTAGTCTTTGCAAGTTTTTCAAGGATTTCCCCTGCCAAGGTATACTTTCAGAGCCTTGCACCGTGATCTTAATTGTTTCTTTTTGACGAACTTTGATCACGAATTTAGATAGGACATTAATACCTGAACTATTTAAAAACTCTAACTGGCAAAGATTTAAGCTGATCTGTCTAGGGTTTTGCGCAATTACATTTTCTAAAACTTGCACAATTGGAGCATATTCTTCTGTCCCTGCTAAACGTAAAGATCCTTGGCAATAGATAACTGTATCTGATTGTTCATACCAGACACGATAGTCATCTCCTTTAACTTCCATTATTTAAATTCTCCTGGCAAAAAATTTGATTCATATTTTTTAACAACTTCACTAGGGATTAACCTAATAATTTAGTGGAATATTCGGCTACAGGGGCAACTGCACCATTGTTGTAACTATTATGGCTGGCGTATTAGAAATCTGTTCAAGCTTCCATCCTAGAACCGCATCATAGTCCATGATCATCGTCAAATAGCCAAGCCCAGAACTTTTAGATTCATCATTGTCAGAACTTTTCTCGACTTGGTTTATGTACATTTCACCAATATCACTAGTAGTAATTTGCTGCAAATAGGTCTGAAAATCTGCGATCGCATCTTGGTGAACACTATTTTTTGATACAAATATTAGGCGATCGCTAAAGAGGTGTAATTCTAGGTTGACTGGCTGACCAGCACCTTTATCGCTATATTTCATAGCGTTCTCAAGCAATTCATTAGCGACAAAGCTAACTGCATGACGGACTTCAGTTTGTTTGTTTAAAGCAGCACGAGTATCTCCTGGGAAAAAGTTCTTGACATAATCTCCCAGAAAATCAGCAGAAAGTCCGTTTGTTCTCCAACGTAGTTGGATTGGTAAAGATGATGGAGAGAAGCCTAGAACCAAAAATTCGCTTCTTTCAGAAAAATTTTCTGTAAATTCTCCAAAGACTTGCGCCGTAGTTAACGCCATTTTTTAATATTTGTAGTTAATTAGTATTTCTTAAGTGGTCTGCAATATATTACAAAAGCTTAACAAATCTATGTTTTCTTTTACTACGTTTAGGGACGCGATGCAACCTGTTAAATTACATAAATAATAGAGTTCGTCTTCGGTAAACTTTAGTATTTATGTAATTTAGTACTGTGATAAATCCTATGTCAGCTCAAATTGACAACTCAAAAGATCGCACAGATTCAGAGCAATGGTTCATTTGTAAGCGTGATACGGGCATTTGCGAGATCGTCAAAAGCGATCGCAACGACGAAATTCTGGATTCTGTGGAAACTTGGGGTGCTTTTGCCTCTCAGAGTGAAGCGATCGCCAAACGAGTCGGACTAATTCGCGCTGGAAAATGTACCCCACAATAAATTCAAGTCAGCACTAGGGTATGACTTGAATTTATTGTGGGTTGCCCCGCATTTGACTTCGTAAAAATCGGTTTTTTGCGCCTTTAGCAGGGATCAGTAACAAGTAGCCATGAGGCGTTACTATAATACGGGACTACACTTTGTGGGAAATTTTACGTCATGATATCCGTTTCCGCTCGATTTGAAGAACTGCGAGCTAAAGGGCAAGCCGCGCTAATTCCATTTATTACGGCTGGCGATCCTAACCTAGAGACAACTGCAAAAGCTTTGCGAGTCTTAGATCAAAACGGTGCGGACATGATAGAGCTTGGGGTTCCTTACTCAGATCCATTGGCAGATGGACCTGTAATCCAAGCTGCGGCAACAAGAGCATTGCGAAATGGGACAACGCTGGAAAAAGTTTTAGATGTTGTGCGAAACATTGCGCCAGATCTGAGATCGCCTATTATTTTATTCACTTACTACAACCCAATTTTGAATATGGGTGTAGCCAAGTTTTTGCAAACAATCTATGAAGCAGGGGTTCGCGGTTTAGTTGTTCCCGATTTACCCTTAGAAGAATCTCATGTTTTGCTAGAACCTGCTGAAAAAGCTGGTATTGAAGTGATTTTGTTGATAGCTCCTACTAGCCCACCTGAGCGCGTAGCAGCGATCGCAGAGAAGTCACAAGGCTTTATATATGTAGTTAGTGCTACGGGTGTTACAGGCGTGCGCACCGAAGTTGCTAAGGGAGTAAAAACGATGATCGAGCAACTGAGGGTCATTACAGACAAACCGATCGCCGTTGGCTTTGGCATATCGCAGCCTGAACATGCCAAGCAGGTCATCGACTGGAACGCGGATGGCGCGATCGTTGGCAGTGCGATGGTCAGAAAGCTTGCTGAACCTGATGGTGGCTTACATGCGATCGCTGAACTTTGCAAAACTCTCAAGCAATCTATTAGTAGGGATTAGGGGGTGGCGACCAATTTTTTGTAAAGGGTTGCAAAGCAGCGCCACAAAAAAATTGGTCATTACATTTAGGGCTTAAAGGGCTTAAAGATTAGAAAGTAGGTATTTAAGGCTTATGAATATTTTGATTGGTGTGAGTATTGCGATCGCAGTTTTGTTAGGTTTAGTTTTGCTTCTGTGGTTATTGTTTGAGTGGCAATACAAGACTCGCCAAGGCAACTTACTAGAGTTTGATAGTGGGCTGTGGCAATTTTTGACCTACGAGCCAGAACAATATCGCATTGAGTTATTGCTCACAGCAACCAACAAAACTCGAAATTTGGATGTATTTCTAGTCGAAGTAAATCCTGTGATTTCGATGCTGTCTAGCGATAGCCTTAAGGGCATCAATAGCAAAGTTGAGTTGCGATCGCGTCATCCAAATTCTGCTAGTCGTAACGATAACTATTGGGAGTCATATATTGTTACTCCCAATCACAGTACAGGTGTTGAGATTCAGGTTGACCTAAGTGGCAAAAACTTAGAAGAACTGAAGACTGTATGGGTACGAGTTCATTACACTATCTACGGGCCAGCAGGACGCGAAGAAAAAGTCAAACATTGCATTATTCCCTTACAGTTTCCTGATGCCAACCAAAGGGAACGTTGGCGACCCACCCCTGATGCAGATGTATTACCCATCCGCACACATATTTTGTCAGCAGGAGATAATCCAGTTGAAGTGATGCAGCGCTATGTGATGAGTCATGCTCAATCAGGTGATATCGTCACGATCGCTGAGACTCCGATCGCGATTATGCAAGGCAATTTTTATCACCCCAGTGACATTAAGCCTAAGTGGTTAGCTAAGCGTCTTTGTTATTATTTTAAAAGCACTTCTAGTCTCGCCACTGCTTGCGGTTTACAATCATTGATTAATGAGTCGGGTGCGTGGCGAGTTGCTTTTGCCTTTATTGTCGGTGCTTTAGCCAAAGCATTTTTGCGAGTGCCAGGGGTGTTTTATATGCTGGCTGGTGATCAAGCAAGACTGATTGATGATGTGACAGGGACTTTGCCTCCCTATGACCAATTTATTGTTCTAGGACCAAAAAATCCTCAGACGGTAGTTGATGAAATCAAGGCAGGGACTGGACTAGAAGCAGCGATTGTAGATGTAAACGATTTGCGACGTGTGAAGGTGTTAGCCTCGACTTCAGGTGTATCAGAGAAACTTCTCAATCAAGCTTTGTTAATGAATCCTGCGGGGAATGCTGCTGAACAGACTCCTATCGTTTTGATTCGTCCCAATAGTGGAGCATAGCTTCCTTCAAGACAATTGAGAATGCTAAGCAACCATATGCAACCAATTTTGGTGTTTTGAGAACCAAAGGTGCTAGAAATGACAAAATCGTTTTTTTGAAAGCCTAACTACGGTGGACTTTCAAAAAAATGATTTTTATAATGAGAATTACTGACTGAATGTAGGTTGGTAAAATTCTTCATTAGAAATTGGTATAAAATAGGAAAGTCCGATGCGATGAGAACTTTATGGAGTCCGATCAATTGCCTGTAGAAGAAAATTTAAAAGAAAATTTAGATCAATCTCACCAAGGAGAAACCCCTGAAGCGATCGCATCATTAGGAAACACATCAGACAATGAGCTCGTTGAAGTCGTTGGTGAGTCAATAGATGAAAATATCCACACAGAGCAATCTCTATTTGACAATCGAGGCGAGTTATCGACTGAAGATAATGGCGATGCCATTGAATCTAAAAGCTTGCAAATTAAGGCATTTATCCCAGAAACTGAACCAGAGCCACAGCCACAAGATAGTTTCAATGCTTCAGAAATACTAACCATCATTAATCAACTTAAGCAAGAAGAGTCTGAGCTTAGGAGAGAGCTAGAGAGCCTTAAAAATATCAAGTCTAAAATCCTACAAGACCAGTTAGACGATTTACAGGCAGGGATTATTCGGTTAGCTCAAGCTGATGTCGCTCGGCTGGAATATCAAAAGCAAGAACTCCAATCTGCGATCGCAGTTCTTGAGAAGCGAAAAGATCGTCTTGACAAAGAAATGACTAGCACCTACGCAGGTACATCTCAAGACATCGCTATAAGGGTTCAAGGTTTTAAAGACTATCTGGTTGGTAGCTTACAAGACTTAGTGGCAAGCGCTGAAAAACTAAACCTTGTAGCAGCGACCTCTCCTCAGCCTGTTGCCGAAACTGTAGCTCCAGTAGACAAACAACCAGTTAAGGCAGCCGAGCCATTACGCCTATCGGAGCAAACATTTGCTGAGTATAAACAAAGAGTCGATCAACTTTTAGAGCGTTACCGCACCTTGCCTGATTACTATGGACTAGCATGGAAGCTCAGACGCACCTTTGAGCAAGTCCATGCCGATCGCGTTTCTAAGTGGTTTTTTGAACAATCTGGACGCGGCGCAATCCGCACGATGGGAACACGCTTACAAAATATTCTCGTCACTTCGGCAGCAATCTCTATATTAAAAGCTGTTTATGGTGAAAAATTGCGGGTACTCGTCCTTGCCACTTCCCCCGAACGCCTTGGCGAATGGCGGCGTGGTTTTCAAGACTGCTTAGGTCTGACCAGAGAGCATTTTGGCTCTGACAAGGGTATTGCCCTATTTGAAGATCCTGAGCCACTCGCCACTAAAGGCGATCGCCTTGTAAAGGAAGGTCTAAGCCCTTTAGTTGTTATCGATGAGTCTGAAGAACTAATTGCCGTAGATTTGCTACGATTTCCCCTTTTGATTGCTTTTGGCGGCGCACCTGAATCTAAACCTGCGGCTCCTTCAGCCTATATGAACCGCGACATGAATCGGGATAACAGCCGCGAAAGCTCTAATAATCGCGACTATATTCGTGAACCATCAAGGGATATCTCCCGAGAGATGGGACGCGACTATTCAGCACCCAAAGACCGCGATAATCGTGATTATGGTTCACGGGATTATCCGAGCCGAAATTATAGCGATCGCGATCCTCGTGATACTAGCTACGGCAATAATCGCGGACGTAATAATCAAGATTCTGATTGGGACTGGTAAAAAAATAGGAGCGCCGTTGCGCTCCCAGCTAAGAAATAAAAAAAGGCGCATCCGCGCCCTTTTTTTATTTCTTAGCTGGTGCTACTTGAGGTGTAGCAGATTGCTTAGTGTTCTTGAGAATGTACTCAAACGAAGACCGTGATGGCACAAACTGGAAGCGTTCGACTTCGGGGTTAGGCTTATTATCCTTGGACACCATAGAGTCTAGAACTTGGAACAATGAAGCAACTTGAATCTTAGTTGCCTTAGTCACATCGGGCTGATCTTTGCTAGCGCGATCAAGCAAGTTTTGCAAGTCAGTTTTATCAAGGAAGAAAGGCACAACTTGTTCCTTCTTGCCATTTTGATCAATGCTCATGGTCAGCAAGCCTTGGTTATTGGCTTGACCACCGATCGCAAAGAAAACAGGCACATTAGGGATCTTGTCAGCCGCAACTCCTTGCGAAGTCAAGATTGTCCTTGCTGAGTCAATACTTGCCTTAGCGGGGATAAACTGGAATACGACTTTTTTGTCTTTGTTTTCACGAATTACTTTATAGGCATCATTCATCGATCGCACAATGATTTGTGCTTTTTTGCCAACTTCAGGATTTGACTTTTGGACTTGACTGAGCATCATTTGGGCTTCGTCGGGACCAAGGAAGAAAAACAAAAGCTGGCTATCATCGGGCTTAGCATTTGGTTGCTGAGGAACTGCACCTAGAAGAGGTGAGCCTTTATCATCAGTAATCGTGAAAATGGGAATACTGCCCAATCTTTCCAAAACTTGAGCTTCAGTGAGGGCTTCAGCTTTGAGAGTAAATATGGGACTAACAGCGATCACCCCTGCGACACCTGCGGTGGCTGCTAGACTAACCAACGACTTGAATACGGACATATTTCTCCTAGCTACAATACTATTTATGAGGTTTATTTGAGATTTGGGATGCACAACGGTGTGAATGAGCCTTGAAAAGTTAAAAGTCAAAGATAACAATTGTCCGAAAATAACTTTCTGGCAACTTTAACAATATTCCGCGCAAAAAGACAACCTTTTTATAGCAGCTTCAGACTAGTTTGTGCGTATATTGTTACCATTTAAGACTCGAATATCATAAGTATAGTTCCTAAAGACCAGAGGTAAAGTAAAGTTGCGGCGTTTTGCGCTGCAACTTTACCTCAAATAAACGTAGAATATATATGAATATATAGGACAAATTGCGATCGCTTACTTACAGTCTAGATATTCAAATGGCTGGGTTGTATTTCTGGTGTGGTAATTTTGTGATTCAGTTGGGTGGTACTGAGGTGGATGAT
>Ga0209985_10000900_pt1 | contig 30985 bp, 22 predicted proteins | sample NOAtaG_FD_187305 | JGI IMG/M metagenome (GOLD analysis project Ga0209985, IMG submission 187305) | Freshwater lake microbial communities from Lake Erie, under a cyanobacterial bloom - NOAA_Erie_Diel6S_1000h metaG (SPAdes) (version 2) | ecosystem: Environmental > Aquatic > Freshwater > Lake ...
CCACCGGGTGAAAGGAGAGCTTAAAAGGGGTTTTTAATATAAAATGCACATTTTCAGTGTGTTGATATTGGAGATTGGGCGTGATTTGATTTGATAGATGGGACTGCCTGGTAAGTTGAGGTTGTATAAAAAGCCCTGAGGCTGTCATTTGGCGGCTTACGCCGCTCTAAAAAAATTTAATTTTGCCGCCGCAGGCGGCAAAATACTTCTTACACAACCCCAAGCCTATTCCTGTACTTTTTCGCCATAAGCCAGATCCCCTGCATCGCCAAGGCCAGGGACGATATAGGACTTTGCGGTGAGTTCTTCGTCCAGTGCGCCCATCCAGATATGGGCATCCGGGAAGTTCCGCTGGATATATTCGAGGCCCGGAACGGAGGCGATTGCGGTGACGAAATGGATTTCCGAGGGCTTTCCATACTCGAGCAGTGCATTGGTGGCGATGGCCATGGAAGCGCCCGTGGCGAGCATGGGATCCCCCAGGATGAGGACTTTATCGGTCAGTACCGGACAAGAGATGTATTCAAGTTTGATTTCGAAAGACCCGCCTTTATGGTTTTTTCGATATGCTGATACAAAAGCGGATTCCGCATCGTCAAAAACGTTCAATAAGCCCTGATACAGGGGAAGACCTGCCCGGAGGATGGTGGCCAGTACAAGTGGCTGGGAGGGCAGTGCACACTTTGCCACCCCGAGGGGGGTCTCGACATCCTTTACCTGGTAGGCCAGCGTTTTTGAAAGCTCAAAAGCCAGTGCAGTCCCGAGGCGTTCAACGTTCTGCCGGAAACGCATCCTGTCCTGCTGTTTATGGATATCGCGAAGGTCTGCAACGTATTTGTTGGCGATGTGCGCGTGCTGGCTGAGATTGAATATCATGAATTTGTATTTTTTCTAAGGAAAAAAAGGTGCGCTCCTCGGACACCGGAGAAACGCCTTTCTAATTTACGGTTTTTTTTGCAAAGAAAACAAATTATTCGCCGCTTCTACCAGGCCGATATACATTTCCGGCCATGCTTTCCATCCTTCTGCAGGGTAAAAGGAGCTATTGTGCCAGATCGTACAAAAAGTAGTGCCCACCGCTTTGCACTGTTGGAGAATAGGCGCGATGCGATCGGCTGCCGCTGATGGGTTTAATCCCAGGTAATCTTTCAGGGTGACATCCATGACCTGGAAGGGCTGTATCCACAGGGAACTCCGACGTTCTGCCGGGAGGTCGTACCAGGGAAAAGCGGTCCCCGTACCTGCCCTGAACCCAGGCAAATCGGCAAAGCCCATCGAATAATCCATTTCAAATCCGGCTGACTCCAACCGGCGATAGGTTTCCGGTAAGGAAAGGAACAGGTAATGCTGCCGGGTCTGTGTTGCCGGGATACCTGTTATGGTCTCGAGCCGCTTTTTTTCGAGCGCCAGACGCCCTGGCTTGAAGTTGGAAGCCATGGAAGGATGCAGGCCTGCCGTTGAGCTATTCTCCCGGATTAACGTCTGCATTGCAGGCACCCGATAGTCAATATTTCGGTCGAAACGGGCATAATTGCCCAGCAAAAAAAAGTACAAAGGCTGAAAAGGCGATGCGGTGTGCAGCCCGCGCAAAAATATATGCTGGTCATAGGGGTCGGGGTAGCCGGATAGGCTCTTTAACCGTGCCGCCAAGCTATTGAATTCAAGGGACAGGAGCGATTTGCCGCTTGCCAGGAGTTGCCGCCACCAGGGCCGGTAACGGTAGGCCCAGGCAATATCTACGTCATAAGTCGGCAGGTATCGGTAAGTCGTCCCCGACAGCCCCGGGAGCTTCCATTTCCTTTCCAGAGCATGATAAAGGCTGTGTAGCCAAAGGTCCACGACCGGGAGTTCGAGGATGCCATTTTGATATGCCAGGCATTGGGAAGCAGGGAAACGGCCAAACCGGTCCGGCTGAAAAGGCTGATATTCCTCATACCGGCTCAGCCAATAAAAAACCGAGCTGAACAGGTCAAAAGGAAAATCTGCCCTGTTGGCCGTTACCGGGAAAAAGCCTGGAAATGCCTGCCCGTTTATTATACGTTTCGGCTTCGGTGCGCCACAGCCGCGCTCAAACAACAATCCCGATGCAGGGATGAAAATCTCTTCCTCCGGAGCAGCCAGACCAGCATAGCTATAATTGATCTTTGGCCCGGGATAGGCCAGGAATTCCGCTTCTGAATGGACGAACCGGAAGGGCAGCTTACTGAATACCTCGAATACAATCTGTGCGATGTATCCGACCCTTGGCGTATAGTAAGGTGAAAAGAAAAGGATTTCGGGTATGCTGCCGTCCATGGTGGCGGTAGTTTTGGTTGGAATTTGTTGTCTGCACCGAAAATTAAGCCTTTTCTGGTAAAACAGGTACCGCACTTCCAGAGGGTGTCTTAGAAGTTTATTATTGGTATAACGGACCGAATGATATCTAAAGGCTATTTTTTATATCACGCCGGGCCGCGCAATAAATCTGATGAACATACGGGCTCACCAGGAAGCGCCGGGATGGGCACGCTGCAGGAACTGCATTTCGGCAAGGATGTAGCCCAGGTGTTCGGTGTGGATCCCTTTTTTGCCACCTTGCTGCATCCAGGTATCTTCCGGTTTCTTCAGCGTGGCTTCCTGTAGAACGGCACCAACTTTGTGATCCCAGTGTGTCTTGACTTTTGTAAGATCAGGAGCCAGGCCCAGTGCTGCCACTTGAGTGTCCAGTTCATCCGGCAGGGTGAGTTCACCAGTGAAGCTCCACAAATCGTCCACTGCGCACTGGATTTTCTGGTGGCTCAGTTCCGTCCCGTCGCCGAGGCGGATCATCCACTCCGCACTGTAGCGGAGGTGGTAGGTAATTTCCTTGTGCGCTTTCCGGGCGATAGCGGCAAGCTGTTCGTCCGCACTGTCCATCAGCCCTTCGTAAAGATAAAAATTAAATGCGTCGAAAAAAAACTGTCTGGTAATCGTATAGGCCCAATCCTCGTTTGGCTGTTCGACGAGTAGCACGTTGCGGAATTCCGGAACGTCGCGCAGATACGCGAGGGCATCCTCGGATCTGCCCTTCCCTTCCACTTTTCCGGCGTATTCCAATAATGTCCGTGCCTGTCCCACCTGGTCCAGGGCGATGTTGGTAAGAGCAATATCCTGTTCCAGCACGGGTCCGTGCCCGCACCACTCCGAGAGCCGCTGCCCGAGGATGAGGGCATTATCGCCGAGGCGCAGCAGATAAGCAAATAAGGGCGATGGCATTGTATTATGCTTTATAATTTTTTTGAGCGGGTGTCCGAAAAAGAATTTTTGGCAGCGAATGCCGCCAAAAATTCTTTTGGGGTTATGTAAAAAGGCCGCAAGCCGTCTTTTGGCGGCTTGCGCCGCCAATAATTATTTTGAGGGGACATCATTTTCAATCATTTCGCGAAGCGAAATGATTGAAAATGATGTCCCCTCAAAATTTTATTTTGCCGCTGTAGGCGGCAAAATACTTTTTATACAACCTCATACTTTTTGTACAACCTCTGATATCCAGGGGCTTTTCACTAAAAATACCTTTGACCCTTGTGCGACACAAGGGTCAGATATGTTTCACCTCTTCGGGGAGATTATAAAAAGTAGGGTGGCGGTAAATCTTATCATCAGCAGGTTCAAAAAGGGAGTCTATTTGGTCAGGGCTTGAAGCAGTGATGTGTGTAGATTCCACCACCCATATACTTGCGCCTTCGCCGCGGCGCGTATATACATCGCGGGCGTTTTCTATGGCCATGGTTGCGTCGGTAGCGTGCAGGCTGCCGACATGTTTGTGGCTAAGCCCGTTCTTGCTCCGGATAAAAACTTCCCAGAGTGGCCAGGTTTTTTTCATGATTTTTTCTTTTTTCAGCATAAGCCATAGCGGCGTCCCGCACCCATGCGCCTTCTTCATGGGCTTTGCGGCGGGCTTTGATGCGTTCGCGGTTGCAGGGGCCATTGCCTTTGAGGACGTTCCAGAATTCGTCCCAGTTGATAGGTCCGAAGTCGTAATGTCCCCGTGCTTCGTTCCATTTCAGGTCGGGATCGGGTATAGTGAGTCCCAGGAAGTTGGCTTGTTCGACGGTAATATCCACGAAGCGTTGGCGGATTTCGTCGTTGGAGAGGCGTTTGATTTTCCACTTCATAGACTGAGCGGAGTGGGGGGAATCCGCGTCGCTGGGTCCGAACATCATGAGCGAGGGGTGCCACCAGCGGTTGAGGGCATCCTGGGCCATTTGTTTTTGGGCTTCGGTACCCTGGCACAGGGTCAGCATGATTTCGTAGCCTTGTCGCTGATGGAAGCTTTCTTCCTTACATACGCGTACCATTGCGCGGGCATAGGGCCCGTAGGAGCAGCGGCAAAGCGGGACCTGGTTCATAATCGCGGCACCATCCACCAGCCAGCCGATGGCACCGATATCGGCCCAGCTCAGGGTGGGGTAATTGAAAATGCTGCTGTATTTGGCGGAGCCATAGAGATATTCTTCGATAAGGTCTTCCCGGTCCACGCCCAGGGTTTCTGCAGCGCTGTAGAGGTAGAGGCCATGGCCGGCTTCGTCCTGGACCTTTGCCAGGAGCGCCACTTTGCGGCGCAGCGAGGGGGCCCGGGTGATCCAATTGCCTTCTGGCAACATTCCCACGATTTCCGAATGGGCGTGTTGGGAAATCTGACGGATCAGCGTTTTGCGGTAGGCCTCCGGCATCCAGTCTTTTGGCTCGATGCGGATTTCCGCGTCTATTTTGGCCTGGAACTCCTTTTCCAATTGTGCTGTCGTCATAACGCTAGGTTTGAAGAATGGATTCGCATCACAAATCTATAAAACAAAACGAACATTCGTTCGTATTGTTTTTGAAAAAATGCTTTAGGAAAGTGAGGCCTGTCTCATAAATCATGAGGCTGTCCGAAAAGCATTTTGCCGCATTCGCCGCCAAAGGATTTTCGGGACAACCCCTTCAAAATATTTTTTTGCGGCGCAAGCCGCAAAAAAATTGCTTTTGGCATAACGACAGCATTGATCTGGACGAGGTTTGCTTTTAGATTTTGCTAAGCAAAATCTAAAAGCAAACCTCGTCCAATTTATATATCTTTGCATTTCGCATTGTTTTGCTCACCAAAGCGCACTTTAATGACCGCTCTCATCCTTTTTGGCCCCCCGGGTTCAGGTAAGGGGACCCAGGCAGCTTATCTGGTGGAAAAATATGGCTTTCTACATATCTCCACCGGTGACCTTTTCCGCTATGAAATCGGAAATAAAACGCCGTTGGGCCTGGAGGCCAAACGCTATATGGAGCAGGGGCAGCTTGTCCCAGATACTGTTACGATCGGTATGCTGCGCAATAAAGTTGAAGCTAACCCCGATGCTCCGGGCTATATCTTCGATGGTTTTCCGCGGACGATCCCGCAGTCCGAGGCACTGGATAAGCTCCTGGCGGAAAAAGGGGCTGCGGTAGCTGCCCTCATTATGCTCGAAGTACCCGATGACGAAATTACCCAGCGCATCCTCCTGCGTGGCCAGAGCTCCGGGCGCGCCGATGACCTCGACGAGTCCATCATCAGAAAGCGCATTGAGGTATATAAAAACGAGACCAGCCCAGTATTCGATTATTATGGGAAAAAAGGCAAGTCCCAAAAAATCAATGGCGTGGGTTCTGTAGAAGAAATTTTGGCACGCCTCTGCCAGGCGATTGACGCCCTTTAACCATAATATTTTCCTGTGGCCGAACAAAACTTCGTGGACTATGTCAAAATCTGCTGCCGCTCGGGAGCAGGCGGGGCAGGTTGTGTCCACTTTTACCGCGACCGCTTCAATTCCCGCGGCGGTCCCGATGGAGGGGACGGAGGCCGGGGAGGGCACATTATCCTGCGCGGCAACCGAAATGTCTGGACGCTTCTCGCCCTCAAATACCGCAAACATGTTGTAGCGGGCTTTGGTGGAAATGGCAGCTCCAGCACCAGCTTTGGTGCAAATGGCAAAGATATCATCCTCGACGTCCCGCTTGGTACCGTAGCCAAAAATGCCGAAACAGGTGAAATCGAATTCGAAATCACTGAGCACGGCGAAGAGGAAATCCTCGTCCCAGGTGGCCGCGGAGGCCTCGGAAATGCACACTTCGCCACAGCTTCCAACCAAACACCCCGTTTTGCTCAACCGGGTGAACTCGGAAGGGAGGAATGGAAAATCCTGGAGCTTAAAGTGCTCGCAGATGTAGGACTCGTAGGCTTCCCAAATGCCGGGAAGTCCACCTTGCTATCCGTAATCACCGCAGCAAAACCTAAAATCGGAGACTACCCCTTCACTACGCTCACCCCTAACCTGGGTATCGTACAGTATCGCGACGGGCGATCTTTCATCATCGCCGATATCCCGGGAATTATCGAAAGAGCTCATGAAGGAAAAGGCCTGGGCCACCGCTTTCTACGTCATATCGAACGAAATTCCACGCTGCTGTTCATGATCCCGGCGGATACGGATAGCGTTGCGAAAGAATACGATATCCTGATCAACGAACTTAAAATGTATAACCCCGAACTCCTCTCCAAACCCCGGGTACTCGCGATCACCAAATCCGACCGCATTGACGACGAAATAGCAGAATGGATTAAACCCGAACTTCCGGTAGGCGTCCCCTGTGTATTTATCTCCGCTTTAACCGGAAAAGGCCTCGATGAATTGAAAGACCTGCTCTGGGAAACGGTCAACGCCACAACGATCGTCCCGGAAAAAATCACGGCAAAAGAAAAACCCAAACGCGACCCTTACGCCAGATATGCTCCCCGAAAAGAAAGACTCAGTGCCCATACCCCCTGGGAAGACGAAAACGAGGACGAGTTCCCCGCAATCGGATGGGACAGTGAATAACCTTTCCCGCAATGCCACCGTCACATAACCGTTTAAGCTACTAAAATCATACCGCCGCTACTGTGAATCCGCCGAAAATCGAATCTGCGCTCGCCGATCTGTTCGAATCCTGGTCCGGGGAATACCCCGGGCTGATCCTGCCGCTCGCCCCTTCCGGCTCCGACCGGGTGTACTACCGCCTCCAGGGTAAAGAATATAGCGCAATAGGGACTTATAGCCCCAATGACCGCGAGAGCAGGGCCTTTCTTGGGTTCTCCCGGCATTTCCATGCCAAAGGTCTGCCCGTTCCGGAAATTTATGCCGAAAATCTCGAAGCCAGGGTCTATCTTCAGGAAGACCTGGGCTCCACTACATTGTATAGTTTTCTGATCCAGCAGAGCGATTATTTTCCCGACTACCTCGTCCAAATCTACAAGCGGGTAGTCGAACAGCTCGCACGCCTGCAAATTATCGGAGGGGAAGGGCTCGATTACGAAGGGCTTTGTTACCCTAAAAGCGCTTTCGACAAAGAATCTATGTTCTTCGACCTCAATTATTTCAAATACCACTTCCTCATGGTAAGCAAGGTTCAGTTCGATGAACCTGCCCTCCAAAAAGATTTTCATACCCTGGCCGATTTCTGTCTCGCCGCAGATGCACGCTACTTCCTGTTCCGCGATTTCCAGTCGCGCAATATCATGATTCAAAATGGCGAACCCTATTTTATTGATTATCAAGGGGGAAGAAAAGGCGCCCTGCAGTATGACCTCGCGTCCCTGCTCTTTCAGGCCAAAGCCAATATCCCTCCCGATATCCGGCGGGAACTGCTCGCGCATTATCTCAATACGGCTGGCCAGCTCACGGAGATTGACCAGGAGCAGTTTGAGCAATATTATTATGCGTATGTGCTCATCCGCAATATCCAGACCCTCGGTGCTTATGGCTTCCGCGGTATCTTCGAGCGCAAAGACCATTTTCTCAAGAGTATTCCCCATGCCCTGCGCAATATAAAATCCCTGCTCGATCAGTGGCCACTGCCCTTCGAATTACCTGAACTTACCAGGTCGCTGCGCAAAATCATGGACTCCAAAAAATACGAGCCCTTCGATAAAATCAAAGGTGCCAGCAGCCTTCTCACGGTCTTTATCAATAGCTTTTCCTATCATGCCGGGGGCATCCCGGAAGATACGACCGGTAATGCCGGCGGATTTGTCTTTGATTGCCGCTTCCTGCACAACCCCGGTCGCTATGAACCCTATAAAAAACTCACGGGCCGGGATGAAGCTGTTATCAACTTCCTTAAACAGCACAGCAGTATGGACGATTTCCTCAATAACGTCTTCCGCATCGTGGATGGCGCCGTTGAGGACTATATCCACCGCAGCTTTACTTCGCTCACCGTCAATTTCGGCTGTACGGGCGGCCAGCACCGCTCCGTCTATGCCGCCGACGAACTCTCCAAACACATCAAGGAAAAATATGGGGTCAAGGTGATCCTCCACCATCTTGAACAAGAGCGCAAAGAATGGAAAAATTAACGGGCACATCGCAGATTCGTTAAGGGCCTGATTCCTGCGTTTCGTCGAGTAAATCCATGGTCTGGGCGTCAATGCCGCACGCCCTTGCAACATCTTTTCAAAATAGCAGTCTTTTCATAGCATGGGGTTTAAAATTTTATGAAATGCTGATTTTGTTGATTTTGCGAAGCAAAATCAACAAAATCAGCATTTCATAAAAATACTCTTTGGCGGCGTAAGCCGTCAAATGCCTCCGGAGTATTTTTTCCACAAGCACTAAAACGTTTTTTGTACAAAAAATCATGAAAACATTTCATCTCCTACTGCTGGCATTTTGCTGCAGCACCCAAATTTTCGCACAAGCACCCGCTACAGAAAAAAAACAACTTCAGGCAGTCCCCACGGGTACCAGTCTGCGGATTGATGGCGTATTAAGCGAAGAAGCCTGGCAAAATGCGCCTTTTGCAGACGATTTTATTACCCTGGAGCCCAATCCCGGCCTTCCAGGCACCCAGAAGACGGAAGTGCGGGTCTTGTATGACAATACGGGTATTTATATCGGGGCTACTTGTCGTGATAGCGACCCTTCGCAGATTCAAAGGGAACTTTCCCAGCGCGACAATATGGGGAATACCGACTGGTTTGGGGTTTTCATTGATGCCTACCGGGATGGGATTAATGGGATTGGCTTTATTGTAACGGCAGCAGGAGTACAGATTGATTCCAAATACTCGGTACTTGGGGAGGATCCAAATTGGGATGCGGTTTGGGAAAGTGCGGTTTCGACCACTGCTACCGGGTGGGTGTGTGAAATAAAAATCCCTTATGCCGCTCTGCGATTTCCACAGACCGAAACCCAGACCTGGCATATTAATTTTGCCCGCCAAATCCGGCGTATCCAGGAATTAAGCTTGTGGAGCCCAATTGACCCCGCTATCAACGGACTCTTCAACCAATCTGGTTTGCTCAAGGGCATCCAGGGGATCAAGTCCCCGTTCCGGTTGCAGGCCACTCCTTTTGTTGCTGCTTATGCAGAAAATTATCGCGACCCTGCCTCCCTGCCTGTCAATACGTACGGCAGCACCATCACCGGGGGAATGGATATTAAATATGGTATCAACGATGCTTTTACGCTCGATATGACCCTCGTGCCGGACTTTGGCGAGGCACAATCGGATAATCAGGTGCTCAACCTTTCCCCGTTTGAAGTGCGCTTTGACGAAAACCGGCAGTTTTTTACCGAGGGCACGGAGTTGTTCAATAAAGGAGGGCTGTTTTACTCCAGGCGTATAGGTGGCCAGCCTTTGCATTATCAGAAGCCTTTCCAATCGTTGGCCCCGGGTGAAAAAATCATCAACAACCCCAGGCAGGCGCAGCTGTATAACGCCACTAAAATCTCCGGACGCAATAGCAAAGGTCTTGGGATGGGCTTTTTCAACGCTACTGCGGGCAGGATGACCGCACAAATTGAAAATGCAGAAGGGTTGCTCCGGGAAGTCGAAACAAACCCACTGACGAATTACAATGTTTTTGTCCTGGACCAAAACCTAAAAAACAATTCTTATATCACTTTTCTGAATACGACGGTACTTCGGGAAGGGAAAGACTATGATGCAAATGTCAGCGGGGCTGTTTTTGAGTTGCGGAATAAATCCAACCAATACAGCATCACTGGGAATGGAAAATTCAGTCAGCTTTTCTATCCTGGTATGGTTGATCGGGGGCATGCTTACTTATTAGGGTTTAATAAAATCAGCGGTAAATTCAATTTTGGCTTTTCCCAGAATATCGAAAGTGACCGCTTCAATCCCAATGATCTGGGGTTTCTGTTCAACAACAACGAGCGGAGCTGGAACCTGGAAGCCAGTTATGCCGCTTTCAAGCCATTCTGGAAATTCAACCGGGGGAGGGTTGGTATTGAAAGCAGCTATGGACGTTTGTACAAGCCCAATGCCTATTCCGAAGCAGAAGTATCTTTATGGGGCTGGGGCCAATTGAAAAACTTCTGGGAGCTTAACGCCTGGGGAAATTATCAACCGCAAGCACATGACTATTTTGAGGCTCGTGAGACGGGAAGGGTGTTTTTGATACCTGCCCTATATAATACCGGGTTCTGGCTGGGAACTGATGAACGCAAACGCCTCCGCGTTTCCGTCAATGGCGCCTTTACTGATTTTCAGGAAGCAGGCCGAACAAATATGCGCTTGTCGCTTCAGCCCCGTTTTAGGGTCAATGACCGGCTCAATTTTACCTGGGGGCTTTCCAACAGCTTATCCCGGAACAACCCAGGTTTTGTGGCAAAAAGAAACGTGCAACCCGAAGGCAGCTCCGAGGCACAACGGCAAGTCATTTTTGGATACCGCGACATTGCAAATATCGAAAATCTGCTGAATGCCAATTATTCCTTTAGCCCTACCATGACCATAAACCTCCGCCTCCGGCACAACTGGACAAAGGTGGATTATAAAGGCTATTACCTGCTGAAGAACGACGGTACGCTGGAACCTTCCAATTACGCCGGTAACCACAACGCCAATTTCAATGCATTCAACATAGACATGGTGTACCGGTGGCGGTTTGCGCCTGGCAGTGACTTATTTTTTATTTGGAAAAATGCGATCTTCAATGTTCAGCAGCAGTTGGCAACGAATTATTTTAATAACCTCGACGGATTATTTGAGTTGCCCCAGAATAATAGTCTGTCCCTGAAGATTATTTATTTTTTGGACTATGCCGCTATCGCACAGCAAAAAGGATAGCAAAAGTTGCTATTTTTGGAACCAGGTACGCATTTGGCGCGGCCCTTAAATTTTAATGCTTTAACGTCGAACCATGCCTGAATTAAGCGCTCTATTCCGGGGCCTGCTGGTCTTGCCCGCCCTATTAGCTATCCTTTTTCCTTCCCTGGCGCAGGAAGCGCGTTTGTTGCGCCAACCTTCGCTAAGTTCAGCACACATTGCCTTCATCTATGCCGCCGATCTTTGGATTGCAGATAAATCAGGTGGAGAGGCCCGCCGCCTTACAAGTACGGCCGCAGTAGAGAGCGATCCGCATTTTTCTCCTGATGGCAAGCAGATTGCCTTCACTTCCAATCGCTCAGGCACGAATGCCGTCTATGTCCTGCCCATCGAGGGAGGTACTCCCAAGAGGCTGACCTGGTATCCGGCGGCATCGCTGGCCAGGGGCTGGACGCCCGACGGGAAGGAAGTCCTGTATGCCAGTTCCCGGGAAACGGCCCCAACCGCCTATAACCGTTTGTGGACTGTGCCCGTTGCTGGCGGCCCCTCCATGTTGCTGCCTGCTCCCTGGGCAAACGATGGTGCCTACGCACCGGACAGCAAGCGCATCGTCCTTGACCGGATGAGCCGCTGGGATGTAGAATGGCGTGCTTACCGCGGCGGTCAGAATACCCCGCTCACCATACTCGACCTGGACAAGCTGCAGGAGGTTCAAATCCCGAATGGCGATAGAAGTACCGATATCCAACCAATTTGGATGGGCAATACGATTTATTTCCTTTCCGACCGCGACTGGACAATGAATATCTGGGCCTATTCCCCGGCTAATGGGGCGCTCAGGCAGGTGAGTAAATTTTCGGGTTCGGATATTAAATGGCTGGGCGGCTTTCAAAATACGCTCATTTTTGAACGCGATGGATACCTTCATACCATGGATCCTGCCTCCGGTGTACATAAACAACTCTCCATCCGCATCAGCGGGGATTTTCCCTGGGCGGAAACGCGGTGGGAGAATATCACAAGCCGGGCAGGGGGAGCAGTGTTGTCTCCAACAGGAAAAAGAATTGCGCTCGAAGCCAGGGGTGAGATTTTCACGGTTCCGGTAGAAAATGGAGATCCCCGCAACCTGACTCGCAGTGCTGGCAGTGCCGACCGCGCCCCCTCCTGGTCGCCCGACGGCACCCGGATCGCCTGGTTTTCTGATGCCGGTGGAGAAGGATACGGATTGATGATTGCCAATCAGGACGGCATGGCGCCTCCGCGCCGGATCCCTATCGGTGAATCCAAAATGGCCTGGGAGCCAGTATGGTCGCCGGATTCCAAATATCTTGCTTTTGTTGACGACGATGTGCGCGTGCGTGTCGTCAATGTCGAAGCGGGTACGATACGCACCGTGGATACAGGTGGTACGAATATCGAGCGGGGCGGCATGGATTTGAGCTGGTCGCCGGATTCCCGCTTTTTGTCCTATGCCAAAACCGCACCCAACGATTTTCGCAGGGTAACGGTGTGGTCGCTGGAAACCGGGGTGGCGCAGGCACTGACCAGCCCTCTTGCCGATGCGTTTGCCCCGGCCTGGGACCGCGACGGCCGGCACCTGTATTTTCTGGCGAGTACCGATGTTGCTCTCGGCGCCGGCTGGGCCAATACAAGTTCGATGCAGTCCAATCCCAGTTATGGAGCCTACGTAGTGGTACTCAGCAAGGATAGCCCTACACCTTTTCCGCTCAAAAGCGATGAAGAACCGGATACCGCCAAAGCGAAAAAGGAGGCGTCCCCTGTCGAAAAAGCATCCAATGGAAGCCAGGGTACGCCGGTTGTCCGTATTGACTGGGAAGGGGCAGAACGGCGCACCCTCGCCTTGCCGGTGCCTCTGCGAAGCTATATTTCTATCATCAGCGGGCCTAAAGGTTCGGTTTTTATTGCAGAGAGCAACCGGAATGCCCCTGGCCTGACCCTGCATAAATTCAGTTTGGAGGGGCGCAAAGCCGAAGAATTTGCCACAGGTATCCAGCAGGCTTCCGTTTCTGCCAACGGAGAAAAGATCCTCCTGCAGTCGGGGGGCCGATGGCGGGTGGTTTCTACGGCAAAGCAACCGGGGCCCACAGAAGGCTTTTTCAGCTTTACCCTGCGTATGGAGCTCGACCGCCTGGCAGAATGGAAGCAGATGTTTACAGAAGCCTGGCGCTATGAACGCGATTATTTCTATGATCCCGGCCTGCACGGGCGCGACTGGCAGAAGGTATGGGAGCGTTATTCGCCGCTCCTTCCTCATGTCCGTCACCGCAGCGATCTGAGCTATTTGCTCGATCAGGTGAATGGTGAGCTTTCGGTGGGGCACAGTTTTGTGTTTGGCGGCGATTTTCCCGCAGTGGATACCGTCCGCGTAGGTTTGCCCGGTGCAGACCTCGTGGTGGAGAACGGCGCGTGGCGGATAAAACGCATTTTAACCGCTGAAAGCTGGAACCCCGGTTTGACGGCGCCCCTTGATCAACCCGGGCTCAGGGTGGCAGAGGGGGACTATCTGGTAGGTGTTGATGGACGACCCATGCTGTCTTCTGATGATCCTTATCGCTTTTTCGACGGCACCGCAGGTAAACAGACTGTTCTGCATATCAACAAGCGCGCTGGGATGGACAGTGCGTGGACAATCGTCATACAGCCTGTAGCCAGTGAAAGTGCCCTGCGCCAACGGGCCTGGGTAGAGGATAACCGCCGCAGGGTGGACGAGCTCTCCAAGGGGCGGCTCGCTTATGTTTGGGTACCCAATACCAGTACCCCTGGTTTTGTCTCTTTCAACCGCTACTATTTTGCCCAGCAGGACAAGGCCGGGGCGGTCATTGACGAGCGCTTCAATGGAGGTGGCCTGCTGGATGATTATATGGTGGACCTCATGACCCGCCGTCTGCGGGCAGCCCTGACCAATGAAGTGCCCGACGGGCAGCCCATGCGTCTTCCGGCGGGTATCCTGGGGCCAAAAGTCTTATTGATCAACGAACTTGCCGGCTCAGGCGGCGATTTTTTTCCCTGGGTTTTCCGCCAGCAGAAAGCCGGGCCGCTCATTGGTGCCCGAACCTGGGGCGGACTGGTGAAATCTTCCGTACACTATGCGCTGGTGGACGGCGGTGCCCTCACCGCACCTGACAACGCCGTATTTGATCCGGTCAATAAAAAATGGATTGCCGAAAACGAAGGCGTTGCCCCGGATATCGAGGTGCGTCTCGATGCCGCATCGGCTGCCCAGGGGCGCGATCCGCAGCTCGAGCGTGCAGTACAGGAAGCGCTTCGCCTGCTGGAGCTGGAGCCGGCGACCAAAGTATCGCCACCTGCCTTTTCAAAACCAGCAGCGAAAGGAAACTGATGCGGAAAATAATTTGCCAAAAAAGCACCGACGGTCCAAAATTTACCTGGATTGATATCGAGCAGCCCACCCGGGAAGAGCTTACCAGCCTGGCTGTTGAGTTTGACCTCAGTGGCCATGTGGTAGAAGATTGTATGCAGCCCGATCATCTGCCCAAAGTCGAAGAAGGTACTTTTGCAGATTTCATCCTTCTGCGCCAGCACCTCTGGCCCCTGGGCGAGGAGGACGATACTATTCAGGAGATCAGTACTAAAGTCGCTATTTTCTATAATTCGGAACTGGTTATCACCATTCACCGGAGGCCCCAGCCTTTTCTGGAAAATATTTACCATCAATCCCTGGGCAAAACACATAAAATAACAGCTGACGAGGTGATTACCCGTATCCTGGGCGAAGTGGTGGATTCTTACGAAATCCCGCTCTCTGCCATGTCCAATGCACTGGAGGCACTGGAAGACGATATCTTCCTGCGCCAGAAAACCCCCATCCGGTTACAGGAAGATCTCTATTACATGAAGCGAAAAGCTGCCAAAGTACGCAAGTTGCTTTACCTCACTACGCAGGTGGCCCGCAAACATCATCCGGGCACCCGGGATAAACATACCATGAACAACATCCTCGACAGCCTGCAAAAAATGGAGTTTGAATCCGACCAGGTGCACGAGAATGCCTCCAGCCTCCTGGATACCTATCTGGCGATCGCCACCCACCGCACTAACGAAATCATGCGCGTACTCACCATCTTTTCTGTTTTTTTCCTCCCGCTGACCTTCATCGTGGGGATTTATGGCATGAATTTCCGATATATGCCGGAACTGGGCTGGACGCTTGGCTACCCCTTTACCATCGCGCTCATGCTGGCCATCACCCTGTCAATTTTTTTCTGGTTCAGGCGGAAGCGATGGATTTGAACGGCAGTATCTAAAGTGTACCGGAAATATTTTTTTAAAATAATACATTAGCACAAAAAGATTTTGACGCTGACCGACTTCTTTGGATACTGGGCCTGGAAATGCGCTGTTTGGATACTTCTGCTCTGGGGAATAGGCCTCTTGCTGACGGGTCCTCTCCAGCACTGGTTTATCTTTCGCCCCAAAAAACTCGCCGTAGATTATGCCTACCACTTCACCCTATCCCCCGAAGAGGTCTGGATGGATACTCCACAAGGCGGCAGGCTCAATGCGCTGTGGTTCAAACCGCGCGGAACACCTTCCCGTAAAGGGGTCATACTCTTTTTTCACGGCAATGCCGGTAACCTGTCACGATGGGGCCACCTTCACCACTATTTCGGCCGGTATGGCTACGATTTCTTTGTGTACGACTATCGCGGATATGGTAAAAGTACCGGACGGCGTAACCAGTACCTCTTGTACAAAGATGCACTGACCGCCTACCGCACCATTGCCCGTTTTTACCCATCTGACCAAATCATACTCTATGGCCGCTCGTTGGGATCAGCCTTTGCGACACACGTAGCGGCCAGCGAGGCCGCGAAGCTGTTGATCCTGGAAACTCCCTTTTACAGCATGAAAGATTTGTTCTATACCTATTTCCCTTTTCTGCCGAGGATGTTCGCTTTCAGGTATCCATTTCCCTCGCACGAGTACCTCGGCAAAGTATCTATACCGACGATTATATTTCAGGGCACGGAGGACAGAATTGTGCCGATGCGGAGCGCCCGTCGGCTCAAAGGCCTCCTGAAACCCGGGGACACCTTTATCGCCATACCCGGTGGGGGCCACAATAATTTACAATTCTACGATATCTATAACCAGAAAATGGAGCAATTACTGAATTAAAACCACACCCGTGAAAATTATCACTTACAACGTCAATGGAATCCGATCGGCTATGAACAAAGGGCTGATTACCTGGATGGACGCCCATCAGGCCGATATCGTATGCCTGCAGGAGACAAAGGCCAATCCTGAACAAGTGGATTTTGGACCCTTCGAAGCCATGGGATACCATCATTACTGGCATTCTGCAGAAAAAAAAGGGTATAGCGGCGTAGTCACTTTTTGCAGACAGGAACCCAGCCGGATCAAAGCGGGCTGCGGGATTCCCGCTTACGATAGCGAAGGCCGCATCCTGCGTACCGACTTCGGCGACTTCACCCTGCTAAACTGTTACTTCCCCTCCGGAACCAGCGGGGAAGAACGGCAGGCTTTTAAGATGCAGTTTCTGGAAGATTTCTACCACTGGGTACAGGAGTTGCGCAAGGAACGGCCGCATCTGATTATCGTTGGAGATTATAATATTGCCCATCGGGAAATTGACATCCATGACCCGGTAGGCAATAAAAAATCTACCGGGTTTTTACCCGAAGAGCGGGCATGGCTTACGCAATGGTTCGAAAGCGGCTTCACAGATGCTTTTCGGCATCTACACCCCCAAACGACGGCCTATTCCTGGTGGAGCTTCCGCGCCAATGCCCGTACAAAAAATAAGGGCTGGCGTATTGACTACCAATCGGTATCCAACAGCTTATCTGGAAGCCTGCGTGCCGCCGGCCATATTGAGGAGGCGAGACACTCCGACCATTGCCCCCTCGTCGTAGAATTGGATATTTAGCGGGTAGCTTTCTTGCCAAACGATCCTGCCCCCTGTGTGTCGCTTAGGGATGGGTAAAAAGAATTTTGCCGCCAAATGACAGACCAAGGGATTTTTACACACCCCCGCTACTGGCCGGATAGCCCGGGATTAGCTGCCAGGACAGCTTTTAATCGGCGCATTGCGGGCAGAAAGAGGATTCTTCGTCCAAAATATCCGGGGTTTTTAAGCGTGATCGCCCCGATATGGAAAAAGAGGAAGGTACTCGTTTCTATACTTGCTATATTATGGTAAGGATACCGATAGTTTTTGAAGTAGTTCGTCACATAGACGAAACCCTGGCCAATTTCGATGCGCCGCAGGCGCAACAGGGTAAAATAGAATAGTGCCAAGCCACTCAGGAAAAAGAAGGCCAGACCGATGCGAAAAGGGCCGGCGGGGTTGTTGCCGATGAAAGCAAACGGCTGTAAGAGTAGGGCCGTAGTTACAGCACCAAAAAAGACCGTCCAGAATACTGGCAGGAAAATCACGAAAAACAAAGTCGAATTACTGGATACCCTCTCCATCTGATAGGACTATTCTGAAGTTTGACGGTTTGCCTGTTCAATTTTTTTCAGTGCTTCCTCTTCCGCCGCTTCCCGCTTCCTTCGCCGCCCCGCTTCCCGCGCCGCTACGAGTATGCTCGTTTCATACAGCCCCATGAGCGGAAAGGCGATCAAGAGTTGGGAAACGGCATCCGGTGGGCTGAGGAATGCTGCGATGATCAGGATTACTACAATGGCGTGTCTGCGGTAGTCCCGCATGGTCTGCGGGCCTAATAACCCCAACTTAGCCAGGAAAAATACTAAAATCGGTAGTTCGAACACCAGGCCCATGGGCAGGGTGAACATAATCATGTAGCTGATGTAGGAATCCAGCGTGGGCGTGTTCTCCACTCCGGGAATCGTGAAGCCCACGAGAAAATTGACTGCAAACGGGGCGATTACAAAATAGCCGAAACCTACTCCGAGTAAGAACAATAAAGAGCAGATGAACACTACCCCCCTGGCAGCCTGCCGCTCGTTGGAATAAAGCCCCGGGCTGATAAAACGCCACAGCTCCCAAAACACATAAGGGAAAGCAACGATGAAGCCAGCCGCGAACGAGGTACTGATACTGGTGATGAAAGCTTCTCCGAAACCGATTGCCTGCTTGCGGAATTCAGGGGGCGAAAAACACATCGCATCCCCCATTCCAAAATAATGGGACAGGTTGCAGATTGCCCGATAGGAAAAAAAATCCTTGTGTGTCGGTCCGAATACCACAGAATCAAAGAACCAGCCCTGGAAGATAAACAGGACTACCCCCGCACCAACGACCACGACGGCCGATCGCAGGATGTGCCAGCGCAGCTCTTCCAAATGCTCGAAGAAAGACATTTCCTTGGTACTGTTGTTTGCCATGGTAAGGTCGCGTGGTTTGAATGCGCAAAAATAAGAAAATACCGACGCTGCGTAGCCGCAGCCCGACAATTATTAGGGTATTTTGAGTACAAAACGATCTGGCAGTGGCTTATCAATACGCAAAATCAATTTTTCGGCGTATTTTTTTTAAAAAATATTGGGGATAATCATTCAATTGGAAAACCTTATATTGCTTTTGATGATGGGATTGCAGTAAATCCGTGGTAATATCATTGCTATACGTCAAAACAAACAAAAAAACAGGCATGAAAAAATTTATACGCTTCGCCATGTTCTGGTGTGTTACTACCAGCAGCTTGTTTGCCCAGTCGTTACCGGAGCAAATCCACCTTAGCGCCGATGGCCGTATGCTACTCACGGGCAACAAACCCGCCACCGGGCTCTACGATTCCTCCATCATCCGGAATATTTACCTCGAATTCCCGCAGGCAGACTACTGGCAACTGCTCCGCCAAAATTACAACAGCCAGACTGAAATCCCCGCAAGGATGACGGTGGATGGGGTGCGCTTCGACAGCGTTGGGGTGCGGTTCAAAGGGGAAACGTCTTATTTACAGCTCCCCCCCAATGCTCAAAAAATGTCTTTCAATATCTCCGTTGATTTCGTTCGGCCGGAGCAGCGTCTTATGGGCTATAAAACCCTCAACTTACATAACGCTTTTCAGGACGAATCCTTTCTCCGCGAAGTCTTTTTCCTGCGTCAATCGCGCAAACATATACCTGCTGCCAAAGCGAATTTCATCAACCTGTATATCAATGGGGAATATTGGGGTCCTTATCCCAATATCCAGCAGATTAACAAAGACTTCCTTGAGGAGTGGTTCCTGAGTAATGATGGCTGCAACTGGCGTGCCGAACGCCCCGGCATCACCGGTCCCGGCGGACCCTGGGGCGATGGGACCGCAGCACTCAATTTCCTCGGCACCGATACCTCCCGCTACCAGCAATACTACAACCTGAAAAGCAGCGATGTGCCAGGCCCCTGGTCAAAGCTGGCAGCGGCCTGTGATGCACTCAACAACACTCCTGCCACAAACCTGCCGGATATCCTGCCGAAGTATTTCGATGTTGACCGCATCCTCTGGCACCTGGCTACAGAAATTGCCTTTTCTGACGATGACAGCTACGTACATAAAGGCAAAAATGATTTTTATGTATATTATGAGCCGGAAACAGAGCGGATTACGCTCGTCGAATACGATGGAAACAGCGTCATGAACCCAGGATTTGCCAACTGGAGCGCGTTTTACAACGAAACAAAAGTAAATTATCCCCTGCTAAATAAAGTCCTCGCTGTACCCCAGTGGCGGCAACGCTACCTCGCACACCTGCGCACGATCATCGCAGAAGAAATGGAGCCACAGGAATCCAACGCAATTCTGGATAACCTCCGCAAGCAAATCGAACTCCTCGTCCAGAACGACCCCAAAAAATTATATACCTACCAGCGCTTTATTGACGAGTTTCCCGTCTTGCGCAACTTTATCAATTCCAGGCGCAATTTCCTCCTCACCAATCCGGAAGTTGCTCAAAATGCCCCCAGTATTTCTGCCGTCAGCTACGCCAATATCAGCGGGCAGCTATGGACGCCCCCTGCTGCCCAGGAAACCGTTAACGTACAGGCAAGGGTAAGTGCGGTAAACGGGCTGCACCAGGTCAATCTCTACTATTCCAGCCAAATCGTCGGTAATTTTACCCCGGTGAAGATGTACGATGATGGGCTGCACGGCGACGGCGCCTCCGGCGACGGCACATTTGGGGCATCTATTCCGGGCCAGGCCGCCGGTACCTGGGTACGCTTCTATATCGAAGCGGTTGCAGCAAATACTGCCAGGACCGTAGCCTATCACCCCCAAGGTGCCGAACACGATGTGTTTGTTTACGCCGTAAAAACTGCCAGCGCGGCAAATATTGGGGTGAAAATCAACGAGTTTATGGCTTCCAACTCAAAAACAGTAGCAGACGAAGCAGGAGAATACGAAGACTGGATAGAGCTCTACAACCTATCCGACAAGGATATTGATCTGAGCGGGTATTTTCTGAGCGATAACCCGGCCAACTTACCGAAATGGGAAATCCGTAGTGGGACGGTCATCCCCGCTAAAGGATTTTTGACTTTCTGGGCCGATGAGGACGGCAACCAGGGACCCAGGCATTGCAATTTCAAGCTTTCTGCTGGTGGGGAGGTCGTCATATTACTCGACCGAGACCGCAACATCGTGGACTCTGTGGCTTTTGGCGTCCAGGAAACGGATAAGGGCTATGCCCGTGTGCCCAACGGCAGCGGAAGCTTCAGGATACAATCGCCGTCGTTTAACGCAAGCAACGAACTGACTACTGCCCTTGCAGGAATCCGCACATTGCCAGCCCCCCTGCATATTTTTCCGAACCCTGCTTCGTCCGGGTTTATGGTGAAGGTGCCTGGAGCGAAGACAGACCAGTTACTCGAGGTTTTCGATTCAGGCGGGCGCCGGATACACCGTCGCCAGGCTCAGGAGGAGAATTTTCTGGAAACCACTGGCTGGCCGCCCGGCCTGTATTTTGTACGCTGCGGGCATGCCGGTGGCCGGGTGATTATTGTGGATTGAGCATACCTGCCCCGCTATATGATGAGCATGGCGTCGCCATAGCTAAAGAACCGATATTCCTCCCGGATGGCGGTTTCGTAAGCCTCCATTATCAGGTCATACCCGCCGAAAGCACAGACCATGATCAGCAGGCTCGATTTTGGCAGGTGGAAATTGGTGACCATTGCATTGGCGATGGTAAAATCATAAGGTGGGAAGATGAACTTGTTTGTCCATCCTTCGGCGGGTTTGAGCATCCCATCGGCAGACACTGCGGATTCGACCGCGCGCATGGTCGTGGTACCCACGGCGCAGATGCGGTGGCGCCCCTCCTTGGCCTTGTTCACCAGTTCCACTGATTCAGCGGGGATACGGAAGTATTCAGCGTCCATTTTATGCTTGGAGAGATCTTCGACATCAATGCTGCGGAAGGTACCCAGGCCGATATGCAGGGTGATATCTGCGAATTCGAGGCCTTTGATTTCCAGCCTTTTCATCAGCTCCCGGCTGAAGTGCAGCCCTGCGGTCGGAGCAGCCACGGCCCCTACCTCTTTGGCATAGACGGTTTGGTAGCGTTCCCTGTCCATTTCCTCGCTGGGGCGGATGATATATTTAGGCAGCGGGGTATTGCCCAGCAGGTAGAGCTCGCGCTGGAATTCCGCTTCCGGGCCATCATACAGAAAGCGGATCGTCCTGCCCCGGGAGGTCGTGTTGTCCACAACTTCTGCTACCAGGACATCGTTGTCCTGTTCATCACTGAAATATAATTTATTGCCGACGCGGATTTTCCTGGCCGGATCCACGAGTACATCCCAGAGGCGTGCATCGGCATTTAGTTCGCGGAGCAGGAATACCTCTATCTTGGCACCGGTTTTTTCTTTCCTGCCATAGAGGCGTGCCGGGAACACCTTGGTATTGTTGAAAATCATGACATCGCCTTCGTCAAAATATCCGAGGATATCCCTGAAGATTTTATGCTCGATTTTACCGGAATCCCGGTGTATCACCATCATACGTGCTTCGTCTCGGTTCTCTGCGGGATATTGTGCGATAAGTTTTTTGGGAAGCTCGAAGGTAAATTGAGAAAGTTTTGTCCTCATCGGAAATGTACGTTTTCGCGACTGCCCAGAAAGGTATTTTTACCATTCCACACTGAGCAGGCACGCAATTTCAAAAATTATGCAAAGATAACAATTTTTCGCTCTCTGTTTAAAAAGCTCGGTATGCACTGAAAAGTAAGCATAAAGGATACTTCCGGCGAATCCTGAGGTCGTACAGAGGCACGGGCGGCCAGGGCGGGAAAGGGCTGTATTTTGCCCGCGATGACCTCATTGTAGTAAGTCAGATATATAATGCCGCTAAACCCGGAAAAAGTTTCGTTCATCGAATGAATTCAACGGTGGCGGGAATAATTTTGTACCTTACGACAAAATCGAGTACGTATGACAATGGTTTGGCGTATTATAAGGGAGAGTACCATCCAGGCATTTTCTCAGCTCACCTCGAATAAACTCCGCACTTTTCTTTCCCTGCTGGGGATAACCATCGGGATATTTTGCATCATAGGTGTTTTTTCAGCGGTGGACTCTCTGGAGAACAACGTCCGCTCGAGTTTCGACCGACTTGGGGAGGACGTGATCTACGTGAGTAAGGTTTCCTGGAACGAAGACCCCGGGAGGAATTTTTTTAAATATTTACGCCGGCCTCCGGTGCGTTATCAGGATTATGAGGCGATTAAAGCAAAAAGCAAGCTGGCCGCCGGGGTTACCTATTCTACGGGTATAGGATCCCGGACGGTAAAATACAGGTCAAACAGTGCCGAACGCGCCTACTTATTTGCGGTCACCTACGATTATCAGCAGGTACAGAACCTGGATATTGCGAAAGGCCGGTTTTTTTCTCCTTCGGAGTATCGGTTCGGCTCTAATAAAATCATCCTCGGTGCCGATGTAGCGGATGCCATTTTTCCGGGTAATATTGATCCCATCGGCAAGATGATCAAGGTTTCGGGAAGGTCGCTGCAAGTCATTGGCGTACTGGCAAAATCCGGGGAGAGCATAATTGATATCATGGATTTTGACCCGATACTGCTGGTTTCCTACGAACTGGCGCGTAAAATGGCCAACCTGAACAACAGCAATGCTTTTTTCGACAATACGAATGTTGCGGTGAAAGCCCTTCCCGGAGTATCGTTGGAGTATGTGAAAGATGAACTCACGGGCATCCTCCGTTCCCGGCACCGGCTGAAGCCTACGGCAGACGACGATTTTTCCCTCAACCAACTTTCTATCCTGACCAATCTTCTGGACGGTTTTTTTCGTGTGCTCAACATCCTGGGGGTTTTCATCGGCGGGTTTGCCACTTTAGTCGGTATGTTCAGCGTGGCCAATATTATGTTTGTTACGGTAAAAGAACGGACGCGGATTATTGGGATTAAAAAGGCTCTTGGCGCCAAATCCAGCCATATCCTGCTGGAATTCCTGATCGAATCTATCGTACTGTGTATTTTGGGCGGACTTTTGGGCCTGCTGTTGATATTGGTTTCCCTGGCTGTGATCTCCCGGGCTTTCACAAGCTTTGAATTTGTGCTTTCGATGCACAATATCGTACTCGGTATCTCCCTTTCGATTGCCATTGGGGTGATTGCGGGTATGATCCCTGCCCTGCAGGCTGCCCGTATGGACCCTGTGGAGGCCATGCGCAGGTAATGGGTAACTGCTGAGGCAGAAATCGGTTCAAAGGCTGTTCATATACTTGCTGCGATGGGTCGGTGTAGTGGGGCAGCGTACTGTACGTTGCGCACTTTGAGGGGGAGATTCCCGGCTATGCAACCGCAAACAGGCATACGACAGACGGAAAGTAGCTTTTTTACCTGCGATGATCCTATCGAAACAGCCCCAATACCTGCCGTAAAAAAAACGGATTCGACCGCAAGCGAAAAAAGCAGGCACTGTTAAAATAATTTTCGGAAAATGGCATTCATATAGTACTTCAATTAGCGAGGATTGGTCTAAATTTGGAGCGTATTACAAGGTGCGGATAAACAATGTACCTTGTGATGTTCAAAATTGCCGATGTTTCGGATTAATCACCATCGGATCAACGTGATCTCAAAAACACATTCCATGGCAGGAGTACGTTTGTCATTGATTTTTTTGTTCCTGATTTTTGCCTCAAAAACCCTTTTTGCACAACAGCTATCCTTATTCACGCAGTACCGGGAAAACCTGAGTGTAATTAATCCTGCAGCGATAGAGACCGATTATCTCGCCTTCGGCAACAACGTCTCCCTTGGGGCATCATACCGGGCTCAGTGGATAGGGCTTCCCGGGAATCCGCGTACACAAACCATCCGGGGTACTTTTCTTGCAGACCGAATGTCGGGGGTGGCCTTGATGGCCGGGGGGCAGTTAATCAATGACCAGACCGGCCCTACGGGCTTCACGGGTTTCTACGGACGTATCGCCGGCGTGCTTACCGATGATCCCGCCTATGGTGGGCTTTCTATTGGTCTTAGCGCGGGCCTCATCCAATACCGGGTGGATGCCACCAAAGTAATTTTGCGGGAGCCCAACGATATCCTCGGCACACAGAATCAGGCGCAGCTTTTCCCTGATGTCGGCCTGGGTATATTCATGTATAGGTCGGTAGGTGGGCGCTATGGTTCGGATAACTATATATATGGTGGGATTTCCGTGCCCCAGGTCATTGGCCTGGATCTGACCTTTCAAAACGACCAGGGGGAATTCTTCACAAAGCGTATCCAGCACTTCTACGGGCAGTTGGGGTTTCTTAAGTTCTTCGGTAACGATAGTTTCCTGGAGCCATCGCTTTGGGTAAAATATGTGCCCAATGCACCGGCCAATGTTGACGTCAACCTGCGTTACCAGCTTCCTGCACCGCTTTGGATCGGCGCAGGAGGATCTTCGGCAGGTACCGTACACCTCGAAACGGGGCTAAACCTGGGCAATAACCTCGGTCTTGACAGCAACCTCCGGTTAGGCTATGGCTTCGATTATTCGTTTAGCAACTTCGGCCCTTTTGCCGGAAATACGCATGAGGTCAACCTTTCCATCTCGTTCCAAAGGTGACCCAATACCCCTTCTGCTGCCTGGTACCTCATTACCCTGGCAGTTATAATATTCAACCGAATTTCATATTTAAGCCGGACGTTTAATGTGGGGCATTACAAATTCAGTTACTTCCATGAAAAAAATTATAATCGCTGCAGCTATCGCCTGCATGACCACTGCAGTGTCCTGGGCACAGCCTACTTTCACTTTTTCATCCGCCTCCCCGTGTACGGGTGAAGAATTTTGCGTGGATATTACCGTCAAGGATTTCACGGATATTACCTCCCTGAAATTCCCGATCCGCTGGGATCCAAAAGTAATCAAACTCATAGGGGTCAACCAGTTCAACCTTCCTAATCTGAGTGGGGCCAATTTTGATACGACCAGGGTTGGTGAGGGCCTGGCTTTCCTCGATTGGCTGGGTTTACCCTGCCAGGCGGGTACACAGGCCATCACCCGTGACGACGGTACCAGGATTTTTCGCATGTGCTTCCGCGCTGTCGGGGGCTTTGGGGCTAATACTTTTATTGAAATCACCGATGATCAGACCTTGTTCGACGACCCGGAGCCGATTGTCGTCAGACGACCCCCGGCATGTTTTAATATCGGCTTAATCCAAAAAAAATCCTTTGTCTCCCTTTGTGTCCGCCCGCTTAGTCTGATTGGGTCAAATACAAAGGGCAATACCGGTGATCTCGTATGCTTCGACGTCGGCGTGAGTGGTTTCGATGGCCTGGCCAGTCTTCAATTCACGATGGACTATGACTCATCCGTGCTGCAATTCTCCAATATCCTTATTACCGATAAATTGCGCAACCTGAGCAGGGAGAGCTTCGGTACCCCCGACCGTCCAAGTATCGGTAAAGGTAAGATCACGATGTCCTGGAACTGGACGGACGTGCAGATTCCCAGTATTACCATACCGGACAGTACGGTTATTTTTCAGGCCTGTTTCAACATTATTGGACGTTGTGAATCCACATCTTCGCTGAGGTTCTCTTCCAGCCTTACCCCTATGGAGGCTATCAAGATCGTTCAGGATACCCAATACTCGATACCTACTATCCTTGTGCCCGGTCAGCTTCAGGTCGAAACCTGCGCACCGACCGGATTGCAGGTGATAGCCGATTGTGGTCCGGAAGTTAATTTTGGCAACGAAGTCTGTGTAAAGGTCAAGGTTCGGGGGATGCAAAACATCAACCAGTTCACATATCTGATGAACTTCAATGCGAATATTCTCAAATTCAAAGATGTGCGTGTGCTTGCCAATCTTGCACAAATCCCAAACTTCAATAAAGCCACCCATTTCAATACCCTCAACGCTGCTAAAGGGGTAATTGGGGTCAACTGGAATGCGCCTGTACCTTCGGCTACGGCTAATGTCGGCGATGGTACAGAGATTTATGAAATATGCTTTGAGGTAATCGGTCTTGGAGGAAATGCCCCGCTGAGCTTTGATCCTTCTACTTCAGTGGTTCGGCGCACCGGCAGCAACCTGAATATTGGTATTGCACCGTCCAACTGCGCGGTGCGTATCAAACAACCCGAGAGCCTGCTGGTGAAGATTGCAAATGCACAGGGTGCTCCCGGGGACACGGTTTGCCTGGGGCTCACAGCGGGTAATAGCCTGACTGGTCTTACGGCCCTGGATTTTTCCTTGCTTTGGGACCCCGGCCATGTCCGTTTTACCTCGATCAAAAATATTCAGATCCCAGGAGCAAACCTGACCAATTTTGGTACCGAGGGCGCGGAAGGCGGCCTGCTGTCGCTCACCTGGTCCTCCCCTGCGCCTGTTAACCTGACCATCGGTGCCAAGCTTTTCGATGTGTGTTTTGTAGTAAGTGGCCAGGCACCGGGCGAGACCGGGGAAAAAGAAAATTGCGACGAGGTTTCTATACTTGAGATACCGCTGGTGGTAGAGCCAAGGGCTGTGACAGTAAACTCACAAGGGGAAAATATTGGCCTCAAATTCATTCCCGGTGAAGTATGTATCCTCAATCCCGTCGGCTTTTTCCTCCTCATCGGAAAAGACTCCGCATACCGTGGCGATACGGCGTGCGTGGATTTTAAGGTAAATGGGTTTACGGGCATCACCAGGTCAGAGTTCAGCATCACCTGGGCACCGTCAGAGCTGAGATTTGCAAGGGTAGTGCCACGGGGATTGCCTGGTTTGCAAGCCTCTAATTTCCAAACGACCAATGCGGGCGTCGGGATAATAGATTTCCTTTGGACGGGTAATCCGGCAGGTACTACGTTACAGGATAGCACCCTGATATTCGAGGTCTGTTATGTGCCTATCGGCCCGGCAGGAAAGTGCGTGCCGATTGAAGTGACGGCACGCCCTACGCCGTCTGCCTCTACCGTAAATGGCCAGGGGAGCGTGTACCCGATTAGCGGAGAGGCTTGTATCCTGGACCGCCTGGTGATTACAGAAAAAATCATCACTCCCGTCACCTGTCCAAATATTTCCGATGGCACCGTCTCTTTAAAGGTCGAAGGCGGAAAGGGTAATATTTTCTTCTTCTGGGAATCAACGCCACGGCAGTTTACCAGCAAAGCGATCCGGTTGCCGGTCGGAAAGGTCGCTGTAACTATTTTCGATGAGTCCCGCCCACCGCTTGTCCTGCGCGATTCGTTCGAAATCAAGCTGACCGATACTTTACCCACCGCAAATGCAGGCAGTGATAAGGTACTGGGTTGCAACCCGCCGTTTACACTTCTTTCGGGTTCTGGATCCACTGGCCCGCAGTTTTCGTACTCCTGGAGTACTTTATTTGGCAACCTTCCCGGCGATTTACAAAAGCCCAGTGTGATCGCAGGGGCACCTGGGGATTACTATCTGACGGTGTTCAACCGGAACACTGGCTGCCTCGTGAGGGATACAGTCACAGTGCGTCCGCCCAATCGTCCTGAGGCAATCGTTTTCAGCGAACAACAATTCAGTTGTACAGCGGATACTGTCATCCTCAATGCAGGGCGTTCTTCAACCGGCGATTCGATTTCGTATAAATGGACTGCACTTGACGGTGGCGATATATTCCCCGGGGATGAGAAAAAACTCCTTCCCCGAATCCTGGCCCCGGGGATTTATGTCCTTGAAGTACGTAATATTATTAATGGGTGCTTCTCTACCGATACAGCGCGTGTGGAGGCTGCTGTTGAGGTACCGCTGGCTAAAGCGGGTAACGATAAAGAGCTGCTTTGTGACGGAAAACCAGTGGAACTTGACGCCTCCCAGTCGGCCAACTTCAGGCCAGTCCTCTATACCTGGCTGGATAGCCTGGGCAAACAAATCGCAGTAGGTACAAAGACGCAGGTGAGTAAGGTGGGGACTTATTACCTAAGGGTAAAAGAAGAGGGTAGTGGTTGTATCGCAACGGATACAATAAAAGTGCTCGCAACTACCAAATATCCGATTGTTGATGCAGGACGAGATACTACCCTTACGTGCAGAAACCCGCAGTTACGCTTCACTTCCACTGTAAAAAATTCCCAGAATTTTAAAGTACAGTGGACCGCCCTTGACGGTGGCTCACTGGCAGCAGGTGGGGATACGCTCCTGCAGCCACTTGTAGCCAGCCCGGGGCGCTTTATTCTCAAAATAGAGGATATCGGGAGTAGTTGTGTATCTCAGGACACCCTGGTCGTCAGGGAAGATAAAGTCCCACCAGTAGTTGATGCCGGGAAAGTGGATACGCTTTCCTGCCGAAAGCCCATCGGAACCCTTGTCGCTTCCGCGCCAGCCAGCGGGATTACTTCATTCTGGACTTTGAACGGACAGAATTTCGGCACAGACAGCCTTACCGTGAGGGCTTCCGCAGCAGGTACGTATTATTTCAAGGCAACCAACATCAGGAACGGCTGTTCTTCGACTGACTCTACGACGGTTATATCGGTTATCGAAACGGTATCGGTTTCTTCTACAACGACCGATTCCAGGATAACCTGTGCTTCCAGTGAAGTGAACCTGCAGGCTACAGCAGCCCCGTCAGGCACTGCCAATTATCTTTATGCCTGGACTGCAGGGCCCGGAGGCTTGATTGTTTCCGGTGGTAATACCGCAACCCCCCGGGTCAGGGGATCGTCGAAATATACTGTAGAAGCAACGAGTCCTCTGAGTGGCTGTAAGGGGAAGCTGGAAATATCGGTAGGTGCAGATACCCTCGCACCCACCGCCAACGCTGGTAGGGATACCTTCCTTACCTGTGCCCGCACTACCGTTACCTTAAGCGGTAATGGTTCTGCCACCGGGTCGAATATTCAGTATGCCTGGTCTGCTGTAGGAACTACTGCGGCACCCAACCCTTCAAATGCTATTGCTGGCGCTATTGCCGCCCCAGGGGTATATATCCTTACCGTCCGGAATAATTCCAATGGTTGCTTTGCCCGTGATTCGATAAAAGTGACCATTGATACCCTGAGACCTCAAGTAGCCATCGCATCCCCTGCCCCCATCACTTGTAAAGTTGCAGAGATTACCCTCGATGGAACAGGCTCTGACCAAGGTGCTGCATATACCGCCGCCTGGTCGGGCGTCAATGGGCAGGCTGTGTTGCCGACAGGGAATCCCTACCAGACAAAGGCCAGCGCCACGGGTGATTATCGCCTCCAGGTAACCGATAGCAGAAACGGCTGTATAGGCACGGCAATCACTACCGTTCCGGAAGATAAGGTAAAACCGACGGTCAAAGTGGTTCGGAGTGTGCTCCTGCCTTGTGCCGGAGCAGTTGTAAGCCTGAGTGGAGAAGGATCTTCGACAGGGCAGAAGTATGCCTATCGCTGGACGACCCTCAGCGGTACGGGTACGATTACCGATGAAACGACGCTCGCCCCAAAGATTAATACTGCTGGTGTCTATGGCGTGTTAATCAGTAATACGGAGAATGGCTGTTCAGATACCGCGATCGTTACCGCAGTGGTTGATCCTAACCTCGCTAAAGCACAGGCAGGTGCCGACCAGGTGACCTGTACTGATGATGCACAAATCACGGCCATTTTACCTGCCGGATCTACAGGGGTGTGGTCAAGCAAGACAGGGGCTTCTATCGAGATGCCCAACGATTTCGTTACAGAGGTGTTCAGCCTTAAAGTCGGGCGCAATGTGTTTGTCTGGACTTTATCCAAATCACAATGCCCCAACTACAGTTCGGACTCCCTGATCATCACCCGGGAAGAGCCACCTGTAGCTAATGATGACCAGATCTTACTAGAATCCGGCCTGCGCAGGCTCACGCTGAATGTCGTACAGAACGATCAGGTCAAAACCACTGCGGGTACTTTGGTGAAAATAATTACAACCCCTAAAATTGGCCGTATTGATTCGGTTGCAGGCCCGTTGGTCACCTATAGTATCGCCCCCCGGCTCTTTGGCATGGATGGGTTTACCTATCAGCTTTGTAATCAGGCCTGTCCGACCCTTTGCGATACGGCTTCGGTGAAGGTAGATGTTAAGTTCGATCCTGCAGCGGCAAGAGAGCCGGTCGCCAATACCATTACCCCCAATGGCGATGGTACCAATGATGAACTTCGGTTTGAGATCCTCGATAATGCCGACCCCGAATTCTTCCCCGACAACGAAATCGTCATCTTTAACCGTTGGGGGGATATCGTTTTTAAAGCAAGGCCTTATAATAATGACTGGAGGGGCCAGAACGGCGCCGGGCAGGAATTACCTCATGCCACCTATTACTATATCCTGAGGCTGGATATTTCCAGAGGCTTGATTATCAAAGGGGACATTACAATAATAAAATAACGGGAGGGACTCTGCTTAGCAGCAGAAAGGGTCTCGGGTAATAAATTTTCTGGGGTTGGGTAAAAAGTATTCCGCCGCCTACGGCGGCGAAAGAAAGTTTTTAAAGAGGGAGTCTCGCAAGTATTCTGAGG
>Ga0209985_10000901_pt1 | contig 30904 bp, 20 predicted proteins | sample NOAtaG_FD_187305 | JGI IMG/M metagenome (GOLD analysis project Ga0209985, IMG submission 187305) | Freshwater lake microbial communities from Lake Erie, under a cyanobacterial bloom - NOAA_Erie_Diel6S_1000h metaG (SPAdes) (version 2) | ecosystem: Environmental > Aquatic > Freshwater > Lake ...
GGCGCGCCTCATCGAGCTCACGCACGACGCGCAGATCACGAACCCCCTGCCCTACGCGTGGGCGCTCGCGACGATCGGGCACGCGGACTCCGCCGAGCTCGTGGTCGCGTCGATCCCCTCCGGAGAGTCCCAGGCGCTGCCGTCCTACGACGCGCTCGTGCTCGCTCGGACACTCGGGGTCGCGCGCCTCCTCGCCCGCCTCGGCCACGCCGATCCTCGGATCCGCCAGTTCGCCGCGAGCTCGCTCGGCCCGCTCTGCGACGCGAGCGCGGTCGGTCCTCTGACGGTCGCCGCAGCGGACCCCGAGCGCGAGGTGCACCTCGCGGCGTTGGTCTCGCTGGGCCGCTGCAGCACGCCCGAGGCCCTCACCGCGCTCGACCAGAACCTCGATCGAGACCGGACGCTCTGGCCCGCGCTGCAGACCGTCTTTCTTGCCGACGTCGGAGCGCCCGCGATGGCGGTGCTGATCGCGCACGTCGAGGACGGGCGTACGCGCAGCGCCATGCTCACGGCGCTCGCGGAGATCGCCGATCCCCGGGCCGGAGACGCCCTCGTCACCGAGCTCGAGCGACGCCCCGACCTCGATGGACGCGTCCGCTTGCAGATCGCGGCCGCGCTCGCCGAGGTCTCCGACCCGCGCCTGGCCTTCGTGCTCGAGCCGGTGATCGCCGAGGGCGAGGGCGAGTGGCCCGCCGAGGCGATCGCGATGCTCGGTCGGACCGGGGTGGCCGAGGACGTCGAGCCGCGCCTCATCGAGCTCGCGGGGGCAGGCCGGACCCGCAGCGCCGCGGTGGCTGCCCTCGCCGAGGTCTCTGCGTGCTCCGAGCCCGCGCTCGCGATCCTTCGACGCGCTGCCCGCAGCGAAGCCGACGCGCTGCTCGGGCTCGCGCGGTGCTCCGACCCCCTGGCGATCGAGCTGGCGCGTGCACGCATCGCGGGCGGGCTGCCCGCGCGGGGATCCACCCGGGCCGACGAGGGCGCGATGTGGAGGGCATCGCTCGAGGCGATCGCGCGCGCGCGGGCGAGCGATCTCAGCTCGCGACTCCTCGACCTCGCTACCGACGCGAACGCAGATCCGACCTTGCGCAGCGACGTCGGCGCGGTGCTCGGTGCGGTCGGTGACGACGCGACGCTGGACGCGGCGGCCGACCGGTTGGTCGATGCGCGGACGCCGCCGGGGGTGCGGCAGGCGCTCGCGCGCGCGCTCCGCCGTCGCACCCCACCGGCCGCGATCTCGCGCCTCATGGGCTACGTGCGCGGCGGCGAGGACGACGAGCGCAGCCGCATCGCGGCGGTCATCGTCGGCGAGCAGGGCAGCCCAGAGATCCACGCGGAGCTGGTCACGTTGCTGACCGACGAACGCGCGAAGCGCCACGCCGCGATCGCGCTGGTGCTCGGTGCAGACGCGGACTCCACCGAGGCACTCACCCGAGCGCTCGCCGCCGATCGCGGGCTCGCGACCGACGTCACCGCACGCCTCACCGAGCTCGATCACGAGGTGGTCCCCGAGCTCGTGATCCGGCGCGTGCTGCACGGCGTTCGCCTGCGCGAGCGTGCGCTGGGCCTCTTCCTCGAGCGCTACACGCAGGCCCTCCGTGCTTCGACGGGCGGTCCGGCGAGCCCCTCGGCGCGCGCGCTGCGCCGGCAGCTCGAGCTCGAGCTCGCCGCCGCGGACCCCGACACCCGCCGCGGCGCCGCCGAAGCGATCGCAGGGCTCGGCGCCCGGGGCGTTCTCCTCGCGCTCCGGCAGAGCGGGCGACTCGGAGCGGAGGAGGCCGATCTCGTGCTCTCTCCGAACGGTCGCCGTTGAGACCGCGCGCCGAGCGGGCCAGGGCCGGTGGTCCGACGCACGCGGACCGTGACGCGCGGTCCCGCTTCGAGCACGCGGTCTGCGGGCGCTGAGCTCGGCGACCGGCGCGGTGGGTCTCGAACCACCGACCATCCCGCGAAGCGTCGTAGCGCACCACGACGCCGCGGCCTCGACCGCGGCCTGGTCGGCCGCGACGGTCGGCGCCGCGCCATCGGCGGTCGACGACGACTGCGCCGTCTCGCGTCCGAGGCGCGCGATCTCGCTCGGCCGTGCGACAGGGAGGATCGGGACCACCAGGATCGTTCGGAACCTCCATGTCGGGGACGGAGCCGCGCGGCCCGAGATCTCGCCGGCTGGTTGACGCTCCGGAGCTCTGCGCTGCGCATCGCGACCGCGCGAGAGACGGGGACGCAACGGCGCGCGTCGCTGCCAGAAGAGAGCGGCCTTCGAAGGAGGCTCCCATGACCGAGGTTCATTTCCGCAGCGCGTCCGAGATGGACGCAGCGTTCCGCACCGTCATCGACGCCCACAGCCATGCCAGCCTGAACGGGCCACCTCCACCCGAGACCTCCCTGCCGATGGCGGTGGCGACCGCGGCCGAGGCGGCCGTCGCCGGCCTCGAGCTCTTCGAGATCGCGGGCGGGATGCACCTCCTGCCGTCCGGGGCCGCGCTCTTGGTCGAGTTCGGCGCGATCCCGATCGCGGCGCCCCTCGCCGCCGGCATCGCCGGCACGTGCGAGATCGTGCACGCGAACCACGAGCACGACCGGCGCGGAACCGAGGTCGACCACCACCAGATGCGCGGCGCCCTGCTCTACGCGCTCGGCCGCATCCCCCAACCCGATCGGCCGGAAGTCGTCGCCGAGTACGGCACCCACGAGCGCGACGGCGCCCGGGACGCGGCGCGCTGGGAGCGCGAGCGGCCCGAGGCGTTCGCGGCCCTCAGGGACCGGGTGCTCACGCACTTCCACGACGGCGAGGTGGCGGTCTTCGATGGCTCGGACGGGACGCCCGAGTCGGCCGCTCGCTACGCCCGCGACCCGATCTACCGGATGGCCGTGGACGAGACCCGCGCGCTTCGGGAGACCGATCCCGCGGGGTTTGCCGATCGCGCGCGCGAGGCCCTCGCGATGCGTGAGGAGGTCGTGAGCGGCCGCCGGTCGGAGCTGCGCGCGTGACCTGGATTGCCGTGTTTCTGGGGCTCTATCTGAGCCCCAGCGCGGCCGCGCTCGCCTGGGAGCTGTTCCGGCCCGATCCCGTCCGGCGCCCGCCGTTCTGGAGCATGCCGCCGCGGGCCCGCGACATCGCGTCCGCCTCCGGACCCGCGCGGATCCGAGGGACGGTCCGCGTGAAGCGCGCGGTGGTCTGTCCCTGGACCGGCGGCGAGGTCGCGGCCTACGCGCTCAGGATCCACCGGAGCAAGGGCTGCGACTGCACCGAGCGCTGCATCCACGGCGGCGGCCACCGGGAGTACGAGCGCGACGCGGGCGAGCTGGTCCTCGAGGACGACACCGGGGTCCTGCGCCTCGACGGAGAGGTCGCGCTGGTGCGCGACGCGGCCAAGACCGTCCTCCTGCCGGGCGAGCAAGTCGAGGTGTTCGGCGTCGCGGCCGAGGACGACGTGGGGCAGTTCGAGGGCGCCCCCGACCGCGTCCGCCGCTGCGCGCGGGTGCTTCGAGCCGAGCCGGGCAAGGAGCTCGTCGTCGCGAAGCTGACCTGAGCGGCCGAGGATCGTTCTGCGCTCCGCAACGACTCGTCCGCTGCGGTGAGAGCCCGGCACGACCTGACCCGCTCGCCCGGCGCGAAGGCGGAAGGGGACCGGGCCGAGCCGCTGTGATCAGCGCGGCTCGGTCGGGGTCAGGTAGCCCATCACCCGCTGGCCGGTGACGAGGCCGTCCATCTCGTCGAGCGCGACGACGACCTCGAGGATCTTCACGTCGACCCGCTCGGTCGGCTCGTCGGTGCGGATGTTCTTGCGGCCCATGTGCCGCCCGATCTCCACGATGCGGCCGGCAAAGCGCCGGCCCGGGTAGGCGTCCACGGTGACGATGGCGGCGGCGCCCATCGCGATGCGTCCGATGTCCCGCTCGTCGACGTCGATGCGCACGCGGAGCTGCCGGGTGTCGCCGAGCACGACGACCGGCTCGCTGCCCGGCGTCGGGCTCACGTACTCGCCGACACGGTAGTGGATGGCGAGCACCTCGCCGTCGATCGGCGCGGTGATGCGGAGGAGCGAGAGGCGGGCCTGCGCCTCGGCCAGGCGGGCCTCGGCGGCGCGCAGCTCGGCGGTCGCGACGAGCACGTCCTCGCGCCGGCCACTCCGGCCGCCGCGCACGCGGGCCGAGGCGGTCTCTTCGGCGAAGCGATCGGCCTCGGCGGTGCGGCGGGCCCGCTCGACCTCGTCGCGGGTCGCGCCGCCGCCGGCCGCCGCCGCCTCGAGCCGGGCCAGGGCTTCGGTCGAGAGGGCCGAGCGCGCACGCGCCCCGGAGGCCTCCGCGGTGATCGCCTCGAGCTCCTCCGGCCTCACCCCGCCGCGGGCCCGCGTCAGGGCCGCACGCGCGACCTCGACCTCGGCCTCCGAGCGGAGCACCGCGGCCTCTTCGCTGCCGCTCTCGAGCTCGACGAGGAGGGTCCCCGCGGTGACGAACTGCCCCTCGGCGACGTGGATGCGCGCGACCCGGCCGCTCGCGCCCGGTGCCAGCCGTGACTCCGGCGCCGACGGCTCGACGAGGCCGAGCCCGCCGACCCACTCGCCCTCGGGGCGATCGACGCGCGGATCGACGAGCTGGTGGGGCAGCGGCTCGGCGACGCGATCGGCGGCGGCGACGTCGGCGGGCCGCGGCGTGACGGGCGGCCCGGCGAGCGCGGTGCGGGTGACCTGTACCGCGCAGAAGGTCAGGACGGTGAGGAGGAGGAGCGTCCTCCAGCGCTTCTTGAGGGTGCGGAGCATGGCGTGCCTGTGCCTCGATCAGTGCGTGGAGCCGTTCACGATGTGGCCGTCCTCGATGTTCACGATGCGATCGGCCAGGTGGAAGATGCGGTTGTCGTGGGTGACGACCACGACGGTGTGGCCGCCCTGCACGGCCAGGTCCTTGAGGAGCTGCGTGACGCCGAGGCCGGTCTCGGCGTCGAGGCTCGCAGTGGGCTCGTCGGCGAGGATGATCGGCGGCGCGCCGGCGAGCGCCCGGGCGATGGCGACGCGCTGCTTTTGTCCGCCCGAGAGCTCGTGCGGCCGCCGCTCGCGCTTGTCCGCGAGGCCGACCCGCTCGAGGAGGCGATCGGCCTCCTTCATCGCCGCGCCGGTGCCCCAGCCGCGCATGCGGAGCGGCAGCGCGACGTTCTCCCGCGACTCGAGCGAGGCGAGGAGGTTGTGGCCCTGGAAGATGAAGCCGATGTACGCGAGCCGGAGCGCGGGCAGCTCCCGTTCTTTCCGGCCCGCGATCTCCTCGCCCCAGATCTTCACGCTGCCTCCGCTCGGCGTGAGCACACAGCCGAGGATGGAGAGCAGCGTCGTCTTGCCACTGCCCGAGGGGCCGTTGAGCATGACGAACTCGCCCTCGCGGGCGAAGAAGTCGACGCCCCGGAGGGCCTGGAACGCGAGCGCGCCGGTGCCGTAGGTCTTCGTGACGTTCCGCGCATCGACCGTCACCTCGCCGGGGCCGCTCATCGAAACACCATGCCCGGCTCGACGTTGCGCACCCGGAGGAGCGCGAGGCCGCTCGCCACGATGCAGAGCACCGTCATGAAGCCGAAGGTGCCGGCGTACATCCACCACGGCAGCACCAGCACGAGGTTCGCGCTGCGGATGCCTTCGGACATGCGGGTCACGAGGAAGAGGCCGACGATCGAGCCGATCACCGCGTAGGCGATGGACTGCACGAGCAGCAGCTTGGCGAGGTCGAAGTTGCTCGCGCCCATCGCCTTGAGCGTCCCGAACTCGCGGATGTTGTCGACGACCGCGCTGAACATCGAGAGCGCGACGATGACGAAGCCGACGATCACCGCGAAGGCGGTGGAGGTACCGAAGGAAATGCCGAGCTGGGCCCGGATGAGGTAGCTGACGATCGAGCTGCGGAAGTCCTCGCGGGTGATGACGCGCAGCTCGGGCAGGCGGCGGGCGAGGTCGTCGCGAACCGCGTTCACGTCGGCCCCCTCGGCGACCCCGACCAGGACGAACGTGGTCTGATCGCTGGGGATCCGGAGGATGTTCCGCGCGGTGTCGAACTCGGTGAACGCGTAGGAGGGCGCGAAGGGCAAGAGGCCCCAGGTGAAGCCGCCGACGACGACGCGGTGCCCGCTCAGCTCGCGCACGCTGCCGAGGTTCAAGCCGCCGAGCTTCTGCCGCTGCGAGTCCTCGAAGATGACCGTGTCCGGCATCTCGAGCGCCTCGACGTCGCCGGCGACCATGTTCCACGGGCCGGCGCCGTAGTGGGTGAGGCGTGTGCCGATGAGCGACACGGCCTCGGAGCCGCCGTTCGGCAGGGAGACGTTCGCGGTGCCATAGGCCATCGGCTCGGCCCACGCGACGCCCTCGGCGACCCGCGCCTGGTTGAGCGTGTACATCGAGAGCCGGTTGCCGCCGATCACGCTCTCGAGGCCGGGCGAGACGATCCAGATGTCGGCCCCGGCGTTCTCCACCAGCATCGTGTTCTTGAAGAGCAACCCCATCAGCACGCCGAGCTGCTGGTTCACCAGCACGGTGGCGAAGATCACCCCGAGCAGCGTGCCCACGAGCTTGGCGCGGTCGTGGAACATCATCCGGATGCCCACCATCGCCATGAGCCGGTTCTTGCCCCAGCGGGAGCGCACCGCGGTCCCGAGACGCCGCTTCACGCCGTCGCTCATGGCCGGCCTCCGATCGGCAGGTCCGCCCGAAGCCGCAGGATGGCCCGCTGCAGGGCGAGCTCGGCCTCGGCCTGGATGCGCGCGACGTCGGCGGCAAGGCGGTCCCGCTCGGCGTTGCTGACGTCGAGGGCGGTGCCGGTGCCGGCCTCGTAGCGGGCACGGGCCACGCGGGCGCCGCGCTCGCTCGCGCTCACCCCGGCTTCGGCGGCTTGGGCGCGGGCCCGCAGCGAGGCGATGCGGCGGTAGGCCTCGAGGATCTGGGTCTCCGCGAGGGTGCGGGCGCGCTCTTCCCGCAGCGCCGCTGCGCTCGCCGCGTGGTCGCGGGTGGAGATGGCGGCAGGCCGGCCGAAATCGAGGGTCCAGCTCAGGGTGAAGGCGAGCGCCCACTGGGCCTCGGGGCCGAAGCCGGCGGCGTTCGTGAGCCGCTCGCTCGCTCGACCGCTGAGCACCGGCACCAGGCCCATCCACGCCGCGTCGCGGCTGCGCTCGGCGGCCTCGAGGTCGCGGCGCGCGGCCCGCACCGCGGGCACCTCGGCGGCCCGTGCCGTCCAGGCCTCGAGCGGGCCCTCGTCCTCCGCGGCAGGCGCGAGCGAGGACGCGCCGACCTCCGCCTCGACGCCGGTGAGGACGGAGAGGTTGCGGCGCGCCAGCGTCACCTGCAGTTCGGCCTCGGCAACGAGCTGACGCGCGCGGGCGAGGTCGGCCTCGGCGCGGGCCTGATCGAGCTCGGAGGCGAGCCCGCTGGCGGCGCGGCTCGCGACGAAGGCGAGGTTCTCCTCGGCGGTGCTCGCCGAGCGCTCGGCGGAACCGAGGACCGCGGTCGCGGCGACGAGCTGGTAGTAGGCGGTCGCGGTGGCGATCTGCGCCTCGACCGCCGCAGCCTCGGCCCGCTCGCCCGCCGCCTCGGCGCTCGCCTCGGCGGAGAAGAACGTCTCCCACGCGCTCAGATCGACGATCGGCACGTCGAGGGCGAACGTGCCGGTGAGCTGGTCGAAGGGCGTGATCGTCGCCTGGATCGGGTCGAGGCCGGTGCCGCGGGGGATCGACACGAGCACCTCGAACTCGTTGCGGGTGTAGGCGCCCGTCGCGGTGAACGAGGGCAGGAGGCGGGCGCGCGCCTCGTCGACCGCGCTCCGCGCCTGCTCCCGCAGCGCCTCCGCCTCCCGCACGTCGATGGCGTGGCCTCGGGCCGCCTCGAGCAGCGCGTCGAGGGACTGGGCCCGTGCGGCCGAGGGCAGCGCCGCGGCGGCGAGCCCGACGAAAAAAGTGAGTGAATACTTACTCATCATCGCGTCCTCGCGCGGTTCTTCGTCGGTGCCTTCCGCGGCGCCGGGTCGTCCTTCGCGTCCTGGCCGGCGATGCCGCCGAGGAGCATCGCGACGAGGTGCCGCACGAACTTCGGCTGGGGCAGCGGGGAGGGCTCGAAGGGCGCGGTCATGACCTCCATGACCGCGAAGTTGTAGAGCGCACCCATGAAGGTCCGGGCGAGGACCTCGACATCGACCTTGCCGACGCGGCCGAGGCGCCGCTCCGCCTCGAAGTAGCCCTCGAGCTTGCGCCGGGCCTCGAGGGCGGGGTGGCTCCGGCCCCAGCCCTCGGGCGCCGTCCGCGCATACGACGGGCTCATTCCCGAGACCATGTGGAGCGGGACGACGACCCGGAAGAAGTCGATCCCCTCGGTGGCGATCGTCTCGAGCTGGTCGGCGAAGCGCCCCGCGCCGACCTTCGCGGGCAGGCCGTCGGTCCATGCGTCGCCGAGCTGGTGGGAGTGCCCGAGCACCGCGTGGAAGAGCCCGGCCTTGGACTGAAAACGCTTGAACAGCGTGCCCTCGCTCGCCCCGGCGCGGCGGGCGATCTCCGCGGTCGTGGCGTCCATGCCCTGCTCGCGAAAGACGTCGTAGGCCGCTTGGAGCAGCGCGTCGTCGGTGAAGTGGGCGGGACGCGGCAAGGTGAGTGCGCGCTCACTTACGGCCCGACCCCGGGAGCGTCAATCCCCGCTGCGCGGTCGGGTCCTGGCGGCGGGCCGGACGCCGCCCGCTCGGCGAAACCGCGGGCTTGACGTCGCGCAGGGTCTGCGCGACGAATCGTTCTTCTCCCGCCACGGGCCGACATGACCACCCAAGAACTCATCGATCTGCACGTCACGCGCTTCGGATCCGGGGACCTCGAGGGCCTCGTCTCCGAGTACCACGACGACGCCGTCGTCATCACGCCCTTCGGGGCCCTCGTCGGCAAGGCCGCGGTCCGGCCCCTGCTCGCGGGCATGCTCGAGGAGTTCTCGCTGCCCGGGGTGTCCTTCACCCTGACGGCGAAGATCGTGCAGGGCGACGTCGCCTACCTCACGTGGCGCGCCGAGACGCCCCGCACGAGCTACCACCTCGGCTCGGACACGATCGTCTTCCGCGACGGGAAGATCGCGGTGCAGACCGCCGCGCTGCACGCCACGCCCAAGGGCTGATCCGGGCCCGTGGACGGCCCGGAGAAGCCTGCGCTCGGCGGGGACGCGGCGGAGCTCGCCGCGCTCCGCGCCCGTGTCGCGCTGCTCGAAGCGCAGCTCGGCCGCCGCCGCGAAGGGACCGTCGAGCGGGAGGAGTTCCTGCGCCGGGCCTTCGAGGACGCCCCGATCGGGATGGCGCTGGTGGGCCTCGACGAGCGGATCCGCGAGGCGAACGCATCCCTCTGCGCGATGCTCGGCTACACGCACGCCGAGCTCCTCGAGAAGACCGTCCCCGAGATCACGCACCCCGACGACCGCCTCGTCGAGGCCCAGCCGAAGGGCGACATGAAGGCGGGCGAGTCGCTCTCCTTCGTGGTCGAGAAGCGCTACGTGCGCGCCGACGGGAGCACGCTCCTCGGGCGGCTCAGCGTCACCGCGCTCCACGACGAGCAGATGCGGCCGATCTGGTTCCTCGGGCAGCTCGAGGACGTGACCCGCGAGCGGGCCGCGGAGCAAGCCCGGTTCACCCGCGAGCAGCAGTTCCGCGCGCTCTTCGACCACGCGCCCGACGCCTACGTGCTCGTCGCCGCGGAGGGGCGGGTGCAGGGCCTGAACGGCCCGGCGCGGCTGCTCTTCCCTGGGCTCGCGCAGGGGGATGCGGTGCCGGGCGCGATCGCTGCGGCAGTCGCCCAGCTGCTCGACCCGCGCGCGGTCGAGCTGCCCCCGGTCGCCGAGCTGCGCATCGAGACGCCGCGCGGGGTCGTCGAGGCGGAGGGGCGCTTCGCCCGCATCCCGCTGAGCGAGGGACGCGGCGGGATGGTGGCGCTGCGCGACGTGACCGCGCGCCGAAGGGCCGAGCGGTCCCTCGAGACCGCGCTCGCAGACGTCTCGCGGACCCTGTCCGAGCGGGAGATCCTCCTCAAGGAGGTGCACCACCGGGTGAAGAACAACCTGCAGATCATCTCCAGCCTGCTCGCCATGCAGGCCGATCGGGCCGACGAGGTGACGCAGTCGGCCCTGCGCGAGAGCGTGATGCGGGTGCGCTCGATGGGCCTCATCCACCAGCTGCTGTACAGCAGCGACAACTTCGCGTCGGTCGATCTCGCCCGCTACGCGAGCGACCTCGCGGCGCAGGTGCGCTCGACGCTCGATCGGGACGCACGCATCGCGGTGGAGTCGAGCCCGGTGCGCGTGCCGCTCGAGACCGCCATCCCGGTGGGCCTCGTGCTGAACGAGCTGCTCACGAACGCCCTCAAGCACGGCCGGTCGGCCGACGGAGTCTGCCGGGTCACCGTCCGCGTGCACGAGACACCCGGGCACGTCGTCCTCGAGGTCCAGGACGCCGGCCCGGGCCTTCCGCCCGACTTCGAGGCGCGGCGCCGGAGCTCGCTCGGCCAGCGGGTCATGCGCGGGCTCACCGACCAGCTCGGAGGGCAGCTCTCGCACCGCAGCGAGGGCGGCGCGCATTTCGTCCTGCGCGTGCCGCCCTCCCGGGGCGGATGAAGCCGCCGGAACGGTCGCGGCGCGGCGGCGCAGGCAGCGCGCTCAGCGCATGAGGACGTAGAGCGTGCCGGGGCCGCGGCGCACCAAGAGGACCGCCGAGCCCGCAGCGGAGCGGTAGGCAGCGGCGAGCGATGCGGCGTCGGCGACCGGCTGGCGGTTCACCTCGACGACGACGTCGCCGATCGCGAGCCCAGCGTCCTCGGCGGGCGTGCCGCGGCTGACGTCGACGACGACCGCACCGCGCGCGACCGAGCTGGGGATGCCGAAGTAGCCACGCACCCGGGTGTCGAGGTCGACGACGGCGAGCCCGCCGACATCGACCGGGCGAAGATCGCCGAGCGCGGGGGGTGCGGGCCGCGGGCCCGGTCCGGCGGGCCCTCCGGCCCCCGGGGGCATCCCCGGCATCCCGAGGCCTGGGGGCATCCCGAGGCCTGGGGGCATCCCGAGGCCCGGGGGCATCCCTGGCATCCCCGGCACGCCGAAGCCGGGCGGCAGCCCGGAACCGGGCGGCATCGACGGACCGCCCGGACCGCCTCCGAAGGCCGGTCCCGCGCCGCCGTGGCTCGGGCGCTCGCCGAGGTGCACCGTCACGGTACTGCGCTCGCCGCCCCGCACGACGGTGAGCGTGACGTCGGCGTCGGCGCCGCGCGTCGCCACGAGGTTCCGCAGCTGTGCCGTCGAGGTGAGGCGCTCGCCGTCGAACAGCTCGATGAAGTCGCCACGCAGCACACCCGCGACCTCCGCGGGGCTGCCGGGCTCGAGATCGGTGACGAGCACGCCCTGCGAGGCCGGCAGACGCATCGCGCTGACGAGCGCCGGGTCCATGTCGTCGACGTCCTGGATCGTCACCCCGAGCCAGCCGCGCACGACCTTGCCGTGCTCGAGGAGGCTCTCGACGATGGGCCGCACCATGTTCGAGGGGATCGCGAAGCCGATCCCGTGGCTGCCGCCGGTGCGCGAGAGGATCGCGGTGTTGATCCCCACCAGCTCGCCGCGCGAGGAGATGAGCGCGCCGCCGGAATTGCCGGGGTTGATCGACGCGTCGGTCTGGATGAAGTCCTCGTACTCCGCGATGCCCATGTCGGCGCGGCCCACCGCCGAGACGATGCCCATCGTGACGGTCTGCCCGACGCCGAAGGGATTGCCGATCGCGAGCACGACGTCGCCCTGCCGGAGCGCGCTCGAGTCGCCGTACGCGAGCGGCGTGACGTTCAGCGCTTCGCCCCGCATGCGCAGCAGCGCCACGTCGGAGGGCTCGTCGGTGCCGACGATGTCCGCGGGGAACGAGCGCCCGTCGCTCAGATGCACGGTGATCCCGGTGCCGCCCTCGACGACGTGGTTGTTGGTCACCACCAGCCCCTCGGCGCTGACGATCACGCCCGAGCCGAGGCTGTCGCCCGACTCCTCGCCCCGCCGGGCGGGCGCGCGGCCGTGGTGGCTCGAGATGTTCACCACGCTCGGGATCGTCCGGGCGACGACGTCGGCCATCGTCACGCCGTCGGCGCTCAGGTCGACCGGCGGCAGCGGCGGAGGGGGCGGGCTCGGCATCGCCGGCGGCGGCTCGGGCGTCCGCGCGGGCGCCGGCTCGGCGGCGACCTCGGCCGGACTCGAGAGCTGCACGTAGACCGCGGCGCCGGCCACCGCGAGGGACAGGGTCGTGATCGACCAGCTGGTGAGGAGCAGGACCTGGGAGCGGTTCATCATGACGTTCGGCCGGGCGGGCAACGTGGGCCCGGAGGGACGTGGCAGCAAGACACGCGAGCGCGAAGGATCATTCGCGGAGCTGCCCGCGCACCGCACGGGCGGCCTCGTCCGGGTCCACCACGCAGACCGTCACGCCGCTGCCGAGCTCGAAGCCCGCATCGCCCCCGGTCCGCGGCAGCACGTCGAGGAAGACCGGACCCCGGACGCCGACCGGCGGGCTCGTGAACAGCACGTTGTAGTCGGTCGCACCGGCGGCCGAGAGCGTGGCCGCGACCACCGCGGGCAAGAGCCCGGCGAGCGCCTCGAGGTCGGTCTCGTCGAGGGCCGCGAGGCGTCGAGACGGACCGGCGAGACGCACGTGGAACGCACGCTCGGAGGCGAAGGGCGCGAAGGCCACCCAGGATCCCCGCGTGGCGAGATGCCGAGGCGATTCGGCGTCGAGGACGTCGGCGAGGCGAACCTCCGCGAGCCGCTCGGCGAGCGCGGCCAGGCGTGGGGGCACGGCATCGAGCGCGACGAGCTGCGCGTGCGGGTGCGGCTGCGAGCTGCCGGCCCGGCGGCCGCGGTTGCGGAAGGGCACGACGGCGCGGACGCCGCCCTGGGCCTCGAGCGCGGCGGTGCGCTGCACGAGCGCGGCGAGGACCTGCAGCGCGTGCTCGGGGGCGTAGCCGGCGAGGTCGGCGCCGTGGTCGCGGTGCTCGACGAGCACCTCGTGACCGGCGACCGGGAGCGGAAAGCGGTTGGCGACGACCCGCACCTGCCAGGGCGTGCCGAGCTCGAGCAAGGACGCCTCGGTCTCGGCCTCGTGACCGGGACAGAAGGGGCAGGGCCCCGCCGCGGGCGGCAAGCCTTCGGGACGCGCAGCCCCGATCGCCCGGCGGGCGGGCGCGATCACGACGGCGTGGCCGGTGAGCGGATCGACGCGCGGCGGCGGCGCCTCGGACGGCATCGGCGCGATGCTTGGGCGGCGGCGAGGTGGCGGCAACTCGGGGCGGCGGCCCCGGTTGGGGCGCGGGCCGAGCACGCGATGGCGTTGACAGCCGAGTGACGCGGCGTGGCATACTCGCCCCTCCGTTCGCCCCGAGGTTCGCGCCCGTGTCGCAACAAGCCGCCCATCCCCCGCCTCCTCCACCGCCGGGGTCCGCGCCCGCCGGAGCGGGGCCGAGCGGGGCCGCGCCCGAGGACGCGATGCCGCGGCGCTTCGGCAAGTACACGCTGATCCGGAAGATCGCGCTCGGCGGGATGGCCGAGATCTTCCTGGCGCTGCAGAAGTCGATGGCCGGCTTCGAGAAGCTGATCGTCGTCAAGCGGATTCTGCCCCACCTCGCCAAGGACCGCGCGTTCATCGACCTGCTCCTCGCCGAGGCGCGGATCGCCGCGACGCTGAACCACCCCAACGTCGCCCACATCTACGACGTCGGCGAGTCCGAGGGGCAGTTCTACATCGCCATGGAGCACATCCACGGCGAGGATCTCCGCTCCATCGTGCGGCAGATGAAGAAGGTGGGCGAGACCGCCTTCCCGCTCGAGCATGCGCTCGCCATCGTCATGGGCTGTTGCGGCGGCCTCGCCTACGCCCACGAGCGGACGAACCTCGACGGGCAGCCGATGGACATCGTCCACCGCGACGTCTCGCCGCAGAACATCCTCGTCACCTTCACCGGCGACGTGAAGCTCGTCGACTTCGGCATCGCGAAGGCGGGCCGCGGTCAGATGGAGGACACCGGCTCGGGCCAGCTCAAGGGCAAGGTGCCCTACATGAGCCCGGAGCAGGCGCAGGGCCTCGTGCTCGATGGGCGGAGCGACATCTTCTCGCTCGGCATCATGCTCTTCGAGCTGTGCACCGGAAAGCGCCTCTTCCGCGGCGCCAACGAGCTCGAGACGCTGAAGACCATCGTCGAGGGCGAGTACCCTCGGCCCCGCGCGCTGAACCCGAACCTCCAGCCGCGCCTCGAAGAGATCATCCTCCGCTCGCTCGAGAAGGATCCCGCCAAGCGCTACCAGAGCGCGCGCGACATGCAGGCGGACCTCGAGGACTACATCCGCACCGAGCAGCTGAAGGTCTCGCCGCTCTCGCTCGGGGCGTGGATGCAGCACCTCTTCGGCGACAAGCTCACCGAGCAGAAGAAGATGCTCTCGGAGGGCAAGCAGCTCGCCGAGGTCATCGCGGCCCAGGTCGCGGCCGAGGAAGAGGCCGCCGCGCGCGAGGCCGCGACGCGCTCCGGCGTGCGGCAGAAGGCCCCGAGCCGGGCTCCCTGGATCGCGGTCGCGCTGCTCGGCCTGCTCGCGGCAGCAGGCGCGGTCATCTTCGCCATGACCCGCCCCACCGTCGAGACCGGACCGGGGGTGCTGATCGTCGAGAGCGAGCCGCCGGGCGCGGCCATCTCGCTCGATGGAAGCCGGCGCGAAGAGCGCACGCCCGCGACGATCCGAGACCTGCCGCTCAGCCACTACTCGGTGACGGTGTCGGCCGAGGGCTACGTCGCCGCGAACGAGGGCGTCGACCTCACGAGCGCCGCTCCCGAGGGCACGATCCGTGTCGTGCTCGCGCGCCCCTCGGCGGCGCACTTCGCGGTCGCGCAGGTGACGAGCACGCCGCCAGGCGCGCACATCCTCCTCGACGGCGCCGACACCGGCCTCGTCACGCCGGCGAACGTGCCGGAGATCGAGCCGGGCACCGAGCACTCGCTGGTGCTCTCGCTCGACGGCTGGGTGGCCCACACGCACACGTTCTTGCCGAGCGCGGGGGCCGTCGAGCAGGTCACCGCGACGCTGGAGCGCACGCCGCTCGCGCCGAACGAGGTGCTGCTCGTCCTCACCGTCGATCCCCCCGATGCGCGGGTGGAGCTCGACGCGACCGCCTTCACGACCGGCTCGCCCTACGAGATCCGCACCGCCGCGCGGCGCTACCGTCTCCGCGCGGTGCGCGACGGCTTCCGTCTCTGGGAGCGGAACATCGAGCCGACCGGCGGCGAGCGCACCGAGCTGGCCATCGACATGGAGCGGCTGCCGGTCCCGCCAGCCGGTGGCGGTGGTGGCGGTGGTGGCGGGGGCGGCAGCGGCGGCGGCGGCGGCGGTGGACCGCCTCCCCCGAGCGGTCCGGGCATGGTGACGATCAACGCGACCCCGTGGTGCGAGGTCTCGATCGACGGCCGCCGCATCGGAGAGACCCCGATCGTGAACCACAGCCTGCCGAGCGGACGGCACAGCGTGGTCTGCACGAACCCCGAGGCCGGCTCGCGCACCGTGTCGATCGAAGTGCGCCCGGGCGAGACGACCCGCACGCGCATCACGCTCTGAGCCGGGCCGGAGTCGGCAGACGTCCGCCCGCTCGGCGGGGCTCCGGCGGGCCAGCCGGCGATGGGCCGGAATGAACGGAGGCGGGAGCGCGTCCAGCGGAGCACACTGTCCGTCTCGCGCCCCGAGGCTCCATGACCGCCCACCGCCCTTCCCTGCTCTGGCCCACCGCGATCGCCACGGGCGCCCTCGCCCTCGGGGTCTTCTCCGTGTTCGTGCGGCTCTCGGCCGATCCGGCCGACGCCGACGAGGGCGCGCCGGATCTCGAGGCGGACCGGCGCACCGGCGCGGTGCTCATCGACTTCCGCGACGACGCGAGCGAGGCCCAGCGGGCCGCGATCGCCAGCGAGCTCTCGGCCCTCGGCATCGCCGCGGCGGGCACCTCCCCGCTCGGCGACGAGCTCGAACACGGAGCGCAGCTGTACCGGCTGCGCGCGGGCTGGCTCGCGGAGCGGGTCGTGGCGGCGCTGTCCGACGACGTCGTCGGCGTCGATCCCGAGCCGGAGCTGGACGGCGTGGAGCTCGAAGGGATCTGGTCGCTGCCGCGGAGCGAGCCGGCCTGGTCGAGCGCGCTGCCGGAGCCGGTGCCGGCCGACCGCGAGCCCGGCCGCTTCGTGCCGAACGACCCGTACTACCGACACCAGTGGCACCTCGATCAGATCGACATGCCCGCGGCGTGGGGACGCGAGCGCGGCGAGGGCGTGGTCGTCGCGGTCATCGACAGCGGCGTGGCCTACCGCACCGAGGGGGCCTTCATGCGCGCACCGGATCTCGCAGGCACCGCCTTCGTGCCCGGCTGGGACTTCGTCGACGACGACGGCACCCCGGACGACGAACACGGCCACGGCACGCACTGCGCCGGGACGATCGCGCAGGCGACCGACAACGGGCTGGGCGTGGCCGGCGTGGCGCCGGGCGCAGCGATCATGCCGATCCGCGTGCTCGACGAAAGCGGCGCCGGCGGCTGGGGCGGCATCGCCGCGGGCATCCGCTGGGCGGCGGATCACGGCGCGGACGTCATCTCCATGTCGCTGGGCGGTGGCACCCGCTCGCGCACGGTCGAGCGGGCCATCGACCACGCGCACGAGCGCGGCGTGGTGATCATCGCGGCAGCAGGCAACGAGTCGCGCGCGGCGGTGAGCTATCCGGCGCGGCACGAGCACGTGGTCGCGGTGGGCGCGGTGCGCCTGGACCGCGAGCTGACGTTCTACTCCAGCTATGGCGACGGGCTCGACGTCGTCGCGCCGGGCGGCGACATCCGCGTCGATCAGAACGGCGACGGACTGCCCGACGGCGTGCTGCAGAACACCCTCGTCGGGGGCGATCCGCGGCGCTTCGACTACCTCGCGTGGCAGGGCACCTCGATGGCGACGCCGCATGTCGCGGGGATCGCCGCGCTGCTCGTGGCCTCGGGCGTGACCGATCCGGATCGGGTCGAGCAGCTCCTCGAGTCGAGCGCGACCGACCTCGGCGATCACCGGCGCTATGGGCACGGCCTCGTGAGCGCCTCGGCCGCGCTCCATGCCGCCAGCCACGGCGCCGCGGGCGCCCGGGGCCTCACCGCGGCGGGGCTCGCGGCTGCGCTGCTCCTCGCACTGCGCCGCCGGGGCAAGCTCGCGATCGGCCTCGGCGCACCGGTGACGCTCGGCTTCGTGATCGCGGGCGGGCTCGGCGCCCTGCCCTGGGAGTGGCTGGGCCTCGGCGCGGTGGGTCAGGCGCTCGCGGGCGGTGCCCTCGGGGCGGCGCTGAGCAGCGCGCCGTGGGCGGGTCTCGTCGCGGCGAGCGCGATGGTCCCGGTAGCACTCGCGCTGGTGCTCGCGCAGAGCCGCCGGCTGGTGCCGCTGCTCGGCGCGCTCGCCTTCGGCGTGGCCGGCTGGCTCGTCGTCGAGGCGATCTTCCCGACCGCGCGCCTGGCCCTGATCCCCGAGGCGTTCGTGGGCCCCTGGCTCCTCGCCAACGCTGCGCTCGCCGCCTTCGTGGGGCGGCAGCTCGCCCGCCGGCCCCTGTGAAGACGCCGCCGCGGGGCTACGACGAGGGGGCGTCGCTCCAGTAGGCGGCGGCCATGCGGTCGCAGTACGCGGCGAGGTTCGGGCGGCCCAGCGCGCAGACCTTGAGCGGGCTCTCGAAGGGGGCCCAGAGGATCCCGGTGAGCATCGCGAAGGCGGTGGCATCGAGGGCCGAGGGGCGCTCACCGAGGAAGAACGGCTTGTCGCCGAGGAACGTGGAGATGGCCTCGAGCTGCGCGCGCCCCATCGCCATCACCTCGTCGTAGGAGTGGCGCGCGATGCCCTGCTGGCGGAGCTGGTCCTTCATGCCTCGTCGCACCTGCCCGAGGGCGAGGGGAAAGAGCAGGCGCGGCAGGCCGAGCGAGGCGCAGTAGGCGCTCAGCGCAGGCCGATAGATGGCGAAGTCCTCGTCGCGCCACCACCGGCTGTAGGCCAGCACGAAGTAGAAGTCGCTCTCGAGCATCGACTGGAAGGCCCGCGCGACCGCGCGCTGCTCCGGGGCGAGGCGGTGGTCCCCGAGCGGATCTCCGTGCTGGGCGACGAGGTGCTCGATGATGAGGTTCGAGTCACCGAGCAAGCGCCCGTCGATGCCGACGTAAGGGAGCTTCTTCTTCGGCGCGACCCGGTGGTCCCCGCCGGCGGGCTGGTAGGGGATCTTCGCCATGCGGAGGTAGGTCTCGAGCTTCGTGACGAAGGGGCTCAGGTCGGGGATGCGGTCGAGCTTCCCGTACTTGTAGAGGGTGATCATGCGGGGCTCCGGTCGTCGGGGACGCGCCTTCGGGGGCGTGGCAGCCCGGATGCTACCGGAACGTCGAGGCGGGCGGAGCGCCAGGCGCACCCGACGCGGCGCTGCGACGCAGCTGCACGCTGATCGGGGCCGCCGCGAGGAAGCGCTGCCGCGCAGCGGGGTCGGGGATCCGCGCCGCGCACCGCTCGACGATCGATCCCGCGAGCCCGAGCTCGCGCTGCGCCGCGTCCTCGGCGCCCGAGGCCCTCGACACCTCGGCGAGCGCGAGCCGGAGCGGGACCTCGGCGTATCCAGCGCCTCCGCGCTCGGCGAGCCAGGCCAGGGCCTCCGTGGTGTGCACCCGCGCCTCGTCGAGCGCTCCCCGGCGGACCAGGACGCGAAGCAGAACCGCCACCGCGAGCAGCCGCCGCAGCTCGGCTGGGCCGGGCTGGCTGGCCTGCCGCGCGAGCTCCTCGGCGACCGGGAGATCTCCGCGGTGCAGCGCGACCTCCGCCGCGAGGCGCATCGCCCAGCGGCGGAAGCCCTCGCTCACGTTCTCGGTGGCGAGCACGGCGGCCGCGAGCTCGGCGACCTCGTCGAACCGCGCCTCCTCGCCCTCTTGCGGCGCAGCGGACAGCAGCAGCTCGGCGAGGTGCAGCCGGCAATTCGTGTCGAGGTAGCGCTCGGCGCGGTGCACGCAGCGGCGGGCGGTCTCGCGCAGGAGCGCCTCGCCCTCGGCGAGGGCTCCGAGCTCCCCGAGCGCCTGCCCGTGGAAGATCGAGAAGAACACCGCGTCGCGCTCGTTCTCGGCCTCGGCCATGAACCGCGCCGCCTCGGCGGCGCCTCGCTCCTGCTGCCAGGGATCGAGGTCGAAGGCCCGCCGGTGATCGTTGCGGCCCACGTTCTCCCACGCGCGGCTCTGCAGGTCGTCGGGATCGAGCGCGGGCGAAATCGCGTCGAGCTGGCGGAGAAAGGCCGAGGCGAGCGCGCGCTGTCCGCGCAGGGCGTACACCGACACGACCGAGGCCGCGGTCTGCACGTAGACGAGGTGCGCGTCGCGAGGCGGCACGGCGGCCAGGAATTTCGGACCGACCTGCTCGAGCGTGGCGTCCTCGCCGAGCACGCCGCCGAGCAGGAGCGCGTACCAGACCGCGGAGAACCAGGCCGCGGTGCCCATCGGAAGGAGCGAGAGGGCCTCGCATGCGGTCTCGTGGCCCTCCCTCCATCGCAGGCTCCAGGTGAAGGCCCGCGCCCGGATCCCGAGCAGCCGGCCTCGGGTCTCTCCCTCGGGCCCGGTCGTGAGCGCGCGCGCGACGTGGCCCAGCGCGCCGGAGAGATCGTTCGCGGCGATCGCGGCCTCCGCAGCGTGCAGCAGGCAGGCGCACGCGAGGGCGAGCGCCCCGCCGCGCTCGTGGTGCTCGGCGAGCACGAGCGGGTCGCGCTCTCCGAGCCGCTCGAGGAGCCGCGCCGCCTCGCGGTGCCAGAGCGTGCGATCGTCGTCGAAGACGAGATCGTAGACCGCCTCGCGGACGAGGTTGTGGCGGAAGGAGAACTCGTCCTCGGCCGGAAAGCGCGCCTCCGCGCGGCGCTCGATGATCTCGGTCTCGACGAGGAACTGGAGCGCTGCATGGAGCTCGACGGAGTCGCGGGCCCGACCGAGGAGCGCCGCGAGCGGTCCGAGCCAGAACGTCTCCCCGAACACGCTGGCAGCCCGAAGCAGCCGGCGCAGCTCCGGATCGAGGCGCGAGAGCCGCGCCTGGACCATCGCGAGCACCGACTCGGGAGGACTCTCGCCGCGCCCCTCCGCGTCGGCACGGACGAGCTCCTCGAGAAAGAGCGCGTTGCCGTCGGCCTGCGCGACGATGCGCGCTACCGCCTCGCGGGAGAGCTGCGCCCCGCGCACCGCGCGGACGAGCCGCTCGGCGGCCGCCCGGCTCAGCCCCGCGAGGGCGATCTCGGTGCGCGCCGCTCCGCTCCACAGCTTCGGGAAGAGGTCGCGGACCTCGGGGCGCGCGAAGGCGACGAGCAGGAGCGGCGCGCCGGAGAGCGCGCGAGGCAGCGCGTCGAGCACCTGCAGGCTCGGGGCATCGCCCCACTGCAGATCCTCGAGGAGTAGGACGAGGGGCTGTCGCGCGCACTCGGCCTGGATCAGGTCGAGGACGGCGCGGAGCACCTGATCGTTCATCACCTTCGGCTCGCTCCGGGCGACCCGCAGGCGCGGGCTCGGCTCGGCGGAGGGCACGCGGCAGAGCTCGGCGAGGAAGTCGACCACGCGCTCACGATCGCCGTCGACCAGCACCTCGGCGACGCGCGCCGCGAGTGCGGCCCGCTGGCGCTCGGCGGTCTCGCTGGGATGGGTGCCGGCGAGACGCCGGATCACCTGCGCGAGCAGTCCGTAGGGCGCGCCGGCCCCGAGCAGCTCCGCGGCCGCGCTCGAAACCAGCACGTCGGGCTGGCGCGTGGCGATCCGCCGCATGAACTCTCGGCGCACCCGCGACTTGCCGGTGCCCGGCGCCGCAGTGACCAGGACCGCCCTGGCGACGCCCTCGTCGACGCAGCCCGCGAGCGAGGCCTCGAGGATCCCGAGTTCCTGCTCGCGGCCGACGCAGGGTACCGGGCGACCGAGCAGGAGCCGCTCCTCATCGGGGCTCACGCGCTCGCCGCGAAGCCAGAGGCGATCGGCGATGCGCTCGACCTCGTAGCGGCTCGAGAGGAGATCGGCGCTGAGTTCGTCGAGCGCGACGCGCGGGCCGTCGGGCGCGACGGGCACGGCGGGCAGCGTCTCGGCGCCGGGGCCGAGTGCGAGCAGCCGCGCAGCGCGATCGACGGCATCGCCGAGCGGCCGGTCGAAGAGGACCGTGGCCCGGCCGGTCGCGACCGCGACACGCGCCTCGGGCCAGAGATCGCGGAGCAGGAGCGCGGCACGGGCCGCGAGCGCCGCCTGATCGAGCGCGCTCGGCGCATCCGCGACGGTCGCGACGAGCAGCCCCTCGCGCAGCCACTCGGCCTGGACCGAGATGGCACGCAAGGCCGCGCGAACGTCGGCGAGGTCGATGCCGGCAACGAGCGTGGCGACTTCTCCCCGAGAGGCCCCCGACGCGTCGTCGGTCCGGTGCGCGTCCGGCGCGGCGGCGAGCACCACGGAGACCAGGCGCTGCTCGAGGAGGCGCGAGCGCTCGGCGCTGCCGGGCTCTGCGCCGAGGCGTCCTGGTCGCTCGCCCAGGACGCGCTCGGGGAGCTCGAGGGGCCCGAGGGCGTCGAGCGCCGCGAGCAGAGCCTGCGCGTCCTGCGGCCGCTCCGCGGGCTCCTTCGCGAGCAGTCGCTCGAGCAGCGCCGCGAGCGATGCCGGCAGCTCCGGCACGAGGGTCCGGAGGGAAGGCGGCTCGCCGAGGAGGATGGCGCCGAGGATGGCGACCACGGAGTCCGCGGCGAACGGGCCCGTGCCGGTGAGGCACTCGTGGACGATGCAGCCGAGCGCGAACACGTCTGCGGCCGGGCCGACCGCACGATCGCCGCGCACCTGCTCGGGGGACATGTACTGAGGCGTGCCGAGCAGGGCCCCGGTGGCGGTGAGCGGCACCGAGCTCGCCGAAGAGCGCGCGATGCCGAAGTCGAGCAGGACCGGCCGGGCGAGCCGCCCCTCGCGAAGCCGGATGTTGCTGGGCTTCAAGTCCCGGTGCACCACGCCTCGGCCGTGCGCAGCGGCGAGCGACGAGGCGATGCTGCGGAGCAGATCGATGGACTCGGAGATGGAGAGCGGACCATGCGCGAGGAGTTCGGCGAGCTCGACCCCATCGACCCACTCCATGACGAGGTAGAGCTCGTCGTCCGGGCCCCGCCCGTGGGTGATGTAACCGACGATCCCGTCGTGCCGAAGCGTGGCGAGCAGCTCGGCCTCGCGTCCAAGCCGTGCCTCCGCGGAGCCCTGCCGACCGCGATCGGCAAGGAGCTTCAGCGCGACGAGCTGCCCGGTCTGGGTGTCCCGCGCGCGGTAGACCGTCCCCATCCCGCCCTGCCCCGCCAGACGCTCGACGAGGAAGCGGCCCGCGAAGAGCGCGTCGGCTGCCAGCTGCGCGCTCACGGCGTGCTCCAGGCGAGACCGAGCCCGGAGCAGGCCGTAGGCGCGCCGAACGAACCGGGCCTCTCGTCGAAGAACACAGCCATCGGAAGGGCGCGGAGAGCCTAGCCCTGCTCGCCCCTTCCGCCCACCGCCGCCCCCGACGCCGAGCGCGGAGCGGACGGCCGAGCGCGCGGATTCGGCGGGCGGGTGCCTCGGGGCGCGGCGGCCGCGCTCACAGCGCGAGGAGCTTGCGCGTGAGCGCGGAGACGCCGACGGCGGAGAGCTCGGCGTCGGCGAAGGCGCGGGCCTGGCCAGGAAGGCGGGCTTCGGCCTCGAAGAGCGTGACGGTGAGGCGGCGGTGGGTGAGGACGTGCTCGAGCTCGCCGATCTTCCGCGGCGGCGCGTCGGGCTCGATGCCGAGGCCGGTGAGCGCAGCGCGCACCGCGGCGGGGCGGCCCGCGGTGACCTCGGCGAGCGGCAGGCCCCAGAGGCCGCCGAAGAGCGCGCCTTGGCCCCGCGTGAACAGCACGCCCTCGGCGGTCCGCACCCGCAGCGCCACGAGGCGCATCTGCTTGGGCGCGCGGCGCGCCTTGGGCACCGGCAAGAGGGCCACGCGATCGGCGCGGAGCGCCTGGCACTCGGAGGCCAGCGGGCAGCCCTCGCAGCGCGGCGCGCCCACGGTGCACACCGCGCCGCCGAGCTCCATGAGCGCCTGGTTCAGCGCGCCCGGCCGCGGCCCCTCGACCCAGCGCGCGGCGTGCTCCCAGAGCGCGCGCTCGCTGTCGCGGCTGCCGAGCGGCGCGTCGATGGCGTGCACGCGGGAGAGCACGCGGGCGACGTTGCCGTCCACGATGGGCTCGGGCAGCCCGAAGGCGATCGAGCCGACCGCGCCCGAGGTGTAGGGCCCGACGCCGGGCAGCCGGCGGCGCGCCTCGCGCTCGCGCGGCATCGCGCCGCCGTGCTCGCTCACGACGAGCTTGGCCGCCGCGTGCAGCTGCCGGGCGCGCCGGTAGTAGCCGAGGCCGCTCCAGAGCGAGAGCACCTCGTCCTCGGGCGCGGCGGCGAGCGCGGCGAAGGTGGGGAAGCGCTCGAGGAAGCGGCCCCAGTAGCCGAGCACCGTCTCCACCCGGGTCTGCTGCAGCATCACCTCGGAGACCCAGATCGCGTAGGGGTCGCGGCTGCGCCGCCAGGGCAGATCGCGCGCCGCGCCGGCGAACCAGGCGAGCAGGCGCGAGCGCGCGGCGGCGAGGCCGGTCGGAGCAGGCATCGGTGTCGGCGGCGCCGCGCGCGGCACGGCTCAGCGCGGAGACTCGCTCGGATGCACGACGGCGGCGCTCGGCGAGGCCGCACGGAGCCCGGACGGCAGGGGCCGAGCGGGCGAGACCACGCCCGGCACGGTGCTCGAGGCGTCGGGGCGCACCGGCTCGCCCACGCCCTCGGCGGCGCCGAGCCGGCCCGGCAAGATCACCTCGGCGGTCATGAAGTGGCTGTTCAGCCGGACCGTCGTGAGTGGGGTGATCTCCGCGCCGCGCAGGGTGCTGCGGAGGCTGCCGAGCCGCGCGTGCTCCATGACGAAGTAGACGCGCTCGCCGGGGTGCTGCGCCGCCCAGCGCTCGAGCTCGCGCGTGTCGAGGTCCTCGAAGATGTAGACCGCGCCGTTCGTGTAGAAGTTCTCGCCCTTCCAGTTGAGCTGCCAGCCCACGATCGGCTCGTCGTGCTCGCGCACGTCGTAGACCGCGAAGAGGATCTCGCGCTGACTCCAGTGCGGGCCGAGGTCGATCAGGTAGACGTCGAGGCACCACACCGAGAACGCGAGCGCGGTGCCGAGGAAGGCCCGCGCCGCGAGCGCGCGGACCTGCGGTACCGCCGCCAGGCCGATGGCGAGCGTCGCGACGACGGCGAAGCCCGTGAGCACCGGGCGGTAGTCGAACTGCTCCGGCCAGCTCCGCTGGTAGTTGTAGCAAAAGAGGTGGAGCAGCCGCTCGTAGCCCCAGGGGTGTGCGCTCGTCGCCCAGGAGAGATCGCGGCCGACGAGGCCCACGACGGCGGGCGCGGCGAAGAGGCCGAGCGCGGTCGCCGGCCGCGGCGGTCCGCTCGCCTGCGCGTCGCGGCCGAGGAGGAAGTACGCGCCCACGAGCAACGCGCCGCCGAGCAGCAGCCAGGCGAGCGAGTCGGATCCGTCCCAGGGATGCAGCGGCACCCAGTCGATCGCCGGCGGTCCGCCCTCGGGCGAGATGCCCCGCAGGTCCCCGTGCATGCTGCCGACGCCGACGACCAGCGCGGCGGGCGCGAGCGCGGCGAGCACGGTGCCCGCCACCTGCCGCATGCGGCTCGAGGCGAGCTCGCCGAAGAGCGGGGCGAAGGCGATCCCCATCAGGATCCCCGCCGCCGGCACCGCGGGGAAGATGTAGTGGTGGAACTTCGTCTGCATCGCCGAGAAGAGGACGAAGGCGCTGGTGCCCCAGAGGCCGACCACCATGAGCACGTCGCGCACCGCGGTCGGCTCGAGCGGCCCGTCGCTCGGCGCGGCCTCGGGCTTGCGGGTCGCCATCGCGATCCACGCACCCACCGCGAGCGGCGCGAGCGCAATCCACGGGAACATCCCGTAGCCGAGCTGCTCGAGGAAGTACTCCACCGAGGAATTGTCGCCGTGCACGCCCGCCGCGAGGCGGTTGAGGTGATCGTGGACGAGCAGGCGATCGGTGAACGCGGTGCCGTGGCGGAGGTACATCGCCACGTACCAGGGCGCGCCGCAGACGAGGATGGTGGCGATGCCGGCGCCGACCCGCAGGTGCCCCTCGGTGAGGAGCGACCAGCGCCGCGAGCCGATCAGGTAGAAGAGCGCGGCCATGCCCGGCAGCGCGAAGCCGGGGATGCCCTTGGCCATGAAGGACAGGGCGCAGAAGAAGTAGAAGCCGAACATCGCGAGCGAGCGCGCGCGCCGCTCCCCGCGCAGCCAGCGGAGCACGAGGCCGAGGCCGATCGCGTAGTAGAGCGCCTGCATCCCCGGCTGCGCGAAGAGTCCGTCGAAGACCGGCACCATCTCCCGCGCCGCCGGGTGACCGGGGTTGCCGGCGTTGCCCGCCGAGCCGAACGTGAAGCGGTCGCCGTGCCAGGCGAAGCCCTCCGCGACCAGCGTCACGTTCCGGCTGAAGAGGTAGAGGATCTGCGGCAGCGCCACCGCGAGGATCACCAGGATGAGCAGGCCCTGCACCGAGACCACGAAGGGGCCCATGCGGTACTGCTTCACCTCGTGCTCGGGCCGGTGCGCGATGGCGATCCCGAGCATGCACATCGCCATCGTCATCGTGCTGACGAAGGGCATGTCGGTGATCGACTGGTGCGAGAGCATGAAGAAGTGGGGCAGCGTCCCCACGACCAGCGCGGTGATCGCCGCGGTCTTCTTGCCGTGGCTCGTCTTGACGAGGTGGTAGACGCAGAGGAGCGCCGTCACCGAGAGCAGGTAGATCGGAAAGCGCACCGCCCACTCGGGATGGAGCGGGTGCATGTGGGGGTGCGGGTCGATCCCGAAGGCGCCCATCGAGAGCGCCTCGATCCAGAAGATGAAGATGGGCTTGCTGAAGAACCACTCCTCGTGGGCCCACCAGAGGCTGATCCAGTCGTCGCGGGAGAGGATCTCGCGGGCCACCTCGCCGTAGTGCGTCTCCCACGGATCGTAGAGGCCGTAGGCGCCGAGCATCGGCAGCATCACGCCCGAGGCGACCACGAAGACGAGCAACGCCGGCCGCCGCAGCGCGGCGGGCGCGAGGAGCGCGAGGGCGAAGACCAGCAGCCACGGCAGCTGCTCCCAGCTCACCACGAAGGCGCCGCCGAGCGCGACCGCGAGCGCGGCCGGCAGCGCGACGATCGGCGCGAGGACGAAGGGCTCGCCCTCGCCGGGCGCGAGCCAGGTCTGCCGCCAGTCGATCGCGGGCGCGGTCTCCCCAGCGCGGCCGGTGAGCAGGCCGAGGGCCTCGAGGATGCCCAGGCCGAGCAGCAGCGTGAGCAGGATCCCCCAGAGCGGCCCGCGGGCGATCTGGTGCTCGAGCGCCATGATGGCGAAGAGGCCGAAGCCGGCGAGCGCCGCGACGAGGCTCCCGCGGACGAGGTGGCGCCGGCGGGAGGGCGCGGCCGCGGTCGGCGTCGCGGCGGGGGGCGAGGCAGCGCCGGAGGACGCCCGGGTCGCGACCTCGCTCGTCCCGCTCGCTTCCGTCGTGGAGGCGCCCTCGGGCGGTGCCGCCTCGGCCTGTTCGTCGCGCTCCTCGGGTCGGTCGGTCATGGTCTCGGATCAGGGAAAAAGAGGTGCGGGCAGCGCCGCGGGCGGCGAGCATAGACGCCGGCTCCGAGGGGGTCCAGGCACGCCCGGAGCCCTCGCGCGGGCCTCGACGCGGGGCCAGCCCGCAGGCCGATGCCCCCGGCCGGAGGGCTCGCACCGCGCGGGCGGGCGCCCGCAGCGCCTCGGAGGTCTGTGCAAGCGCGGGGCGAACGGGTAGAACCGCGCCGTGGTCTCCACCCAGGATCTGAGCTTCGGCAGCATGTGGACACGCCTCGTGGGCGAGCGGGCGCGCTGGGATGCCGGCGATGTCGAGGCGCCTGGACGCCCCCCTGGGCCGCGGGCCGACGACCTGCCGCCGCTCGGGCCGGGCCTGGTCGCGGTGTGGGTGCGCGGGGAGGGTCCGGTGCTCGTGTGCGATCCGCAGAAGGGACTGCGCGCGCTGAAGGTGCTGCGCACCGGGACGCCGGTCGAGGCGCTGCGGACCGCGCTCCGCGAGGCCGGCGCGGTGAAGCGCGAAGAGACGGCCCCGCGCTCCGAGGAGTGAGGCCCCCCGTGGTAGGGTGCGCGACGGCGATGGGAGCGACTGCGAGACGGGGCACCGACATCCTGCCGTGGGGCGGGGTGAGGCGTTGACCTCGGCGAACCCGCGAAGACTGCTCGTGGTCGACGACGAGCCGCTCGTGCTCCGCTCGGTGCAGCGGCTCCTCGGGCGAACCTACACGGTGGTCCTCGCGGCGAGCGCCGAGGAGGCGCTCGCGCTGCTCGAGCGGGGCGAGTCCATCGACGCGGTCTTCACCGACCTGTCGCTGCCGGGCATGGACGGCGCCGAGCTCGCACGGCGCATCGCCGAGCGCTGGCCCTCGCTCGCGACCAAGACGGTGTTCATGAGCGGCGGCGCGACGAGCGAGGCGCACCACGAGCTGCTCGCGCGAAGCGACGTGCGGCGCATCGACAAGCCCTTCGATCTCGCGACGCTGCGCCAGCTCGTGAGCGAGCTGCTCGGGCCCTGACCGCGGCCTGCTCGGAACTCCGAGGGCGGCAGACCGCCGAGACGGCTTCGCGATCGCGCTACCTCGGCGCGGGCCCAGGTGGCCGGCGCCCCGGGCCGCGGCGGGCCGCGACGAAGATCAGCACGAGGGGCACGAGCACGAGGAGGCCCCCTTCGATCGCCCCGAGGGTGCTCGGACCGCGCTCCCGCGCACCGGTCATCGAGATCGTGAGCGGCGTGCCGAGGGCGAGCGTGCCGAGCAGGGCGTCGGTCGCGACGACCTCGATGCCCGCCTCGAGCGGCCCCGGCGGACCGCTCCGGTGCACGACGACCTCGCGCGACTGCCCGGGCAGGAGGCGAAACGACGAGGGCTCGATGCGCACGGTGCCGCGCCGAGCGCGGGCCGTGACCTCGACCGCGAGCGCGCGCCCGGCGACTCCCTCGGTGGCTGGTGCGCGCACCACGAAGCGCGCCGCGAGCTCTCTCTCGCCCCGCGCGACGAGCCGGCCACCGCGCGGCGGAGCGTGCGGCGGCACCCCGAGCCCACGCGCGAGCACGACTCCGTCGAGCGCGCCGACGAGCGCACCCTCGGCCCGCCCTGCCTCGTCGAGGCACGCACCGAGCACGAGCGGCCCGTCGCTCGGCGCATGGATGCGCAGCGGGACCGGTAGCCGCTCGCTGCGTCCGTCGAGGGCGACGACGAGCTCGCCCACCTCCGCGTCGAAGCGCACCTCGACTTCGTGCCAGCCCTCGTCGCCGATGGCGAGCGTGCCGGTGAAGGGCACGACGGGCCTCCGCTCCGCCTCGGCGAGGCCGCGGCCACTCACCATCGGATCCCCCAGCACCACGCCCAGCCGCGGATCGCCGGGACCGATGCGCGCGAGGATCGCCCAGTCGGTGAAGCGCGCGGGGCGGCCGGCCGGCCGGGCGCACGCGATCGTCGCGCGCTCGGTGCCGGCCTCGAGGCGCACGCGGGCGCGAAACGTGAAGCTGCTCGCTCCGAACGAGAGCGCCGGATGGGCGCCGATCACCGCATGCGCGCGGGCCTCGCCCGAGGCGGACCGCGGCAGCCGCAGCGCGCCCTCGACGACCGACGCGCCGCCGGTGGGCGTGAGCCGGAGCACCGGACGGGCGACCACGCTCGCGAGCGGATCGCCGCCCTCGAAGTCGAGCCGCAGCACCGCACGCGCGTCCGACGGCGCCGGCGCCTCGAGCGCCTCGACGCCCTCGACGACGAGCTCGGGCAGGGCGTGGCGACGGGGCGCGACGAGGCGCTCCCGGAGCGCCCGGAGGCGCGCGACGTCGGCCGGTCGCTCGGCGGCGAGATCGCGCGTCTCGCCGGGATCCGCCTCGAGGTCGTAGAGTTCGCTCGCGCCGGTCCGGAGCTCGACCATCGCGAGCGCGCCGTCGCGTACCCGAAACACGCCCTTGGGCTCCTCGCCGGCCCGCGCCTCGTCGCTGTGAAGCACGAGCGGGCCGCGTGCGAAGGCGTCGCCACGGAGCAGCGGGGCGAGGGAGCGTCCGTCGAGCGCAGGCGGCACCGGCACGCCTGCGGCCTCGGCGAGCGTGGGCAGCAGATCGTAGAGCGCGACCGGCGTCTCCACCGTGCCGGGCACGACCCCGGGTCCCGCGACGAGCAGCGGAACCCGCAAGCCCCCCTCGTAAAGGTCGCGCTTCTGTCCGCGCCGTCCTGCCGTCCCATCGAAGAACGACGCCTCGTGTCCGTCGGCCGTGTTCGGCCCGTGGTCGCTCGTCACGACGACGAGCGTGCGCTCGGCGAGCCCGCGCGCCTCGACGAGCGCGAGCAGGTGTCCGACCTCGTCGTCGAGCTCGCTCACCATGCTCGCGTAGGTCGCCTCGATCTCCGGCCAGCCCCGTTCGCCGTAGCGCAGCGCCTCGGGCGGCACACGGATCTCGCGGTGCGGCAGGGTCGGAGCGAAGAACAGGAAGAACGGCTGACCCGCGGGCACGTCGCGAAGGAACGCGAGCGCCTCCTCGAGGAGCACGGGCGCGATCCAGCGCGCGCCGCCGAGGGCGACCCGCTCGGCGCCACGGTGCATGACCGAGGGGAACGCGGCCTGCGCGCGCTCCTGATCGAGCAGGCCCGCGAAGAGGTCGAAGCCCACGGCGTCGGGGCGGCTGAAGACGGCGAAGGGGGTCCCATCGTCGAGCTCGCCGCCGAGCCCCCACTTGCCCACGAAGCCCGTGCGGTAGCCGGCGATCGAGAAGAGCAGCCCGAGGTTCGGCTCTTCGAGCGAGAGCGGCGTGTTCGGCCGCACGTTCTCGCGGACGGAGCAGTGCGGGGCCGAGAGCCCGGTGAGGATCGCGCAGCGGGACGGGGCACAGACCGGCGCCGCGGCGTAGGCCGCGGTGAAGCGGGCCCCGCGCGCCGCAAGTCGATCGAGGTGGGGCGTCGCGATCCGCTCCTGCCCGTACGCGCCGAGCTCCCCGATGCCGAGATCGTCGGCGAGCACGAGGATCACGTTCGGTGGTGCACGCTGGGCCCGCGCCGGAGCGCCGAGCCCGACGAGCGCGAGCGCGAGCAGCGCGGCGCGGATCACGAGGCCTTCGACGGCGGCCGCTCCGCGTCGGCGGGGGCGAGCACGACGGCGCTCAGGTTGAGTACGTATTTTTCGGGCGTGAAGAACGAGGGCCGCGCGACGTGCAGGCGCTGCTCGAGGTGCTGCGCGAGCCGCTCGAAGAGCTCGCTCCGTACCCCGAGCGGGAGCCGTTCCCGGCGCAGCGCCAGCGCGATCATCGCGTCCCGCTCGGGGGCCGTGACCTGACGGGCGGCGGCCCGCACCGAGGGATCGGCGAGGAACGTGTTGTGCCGCTCCGCGGCGCGGACGAGGGACGCCGGACGGGGCCGCGCGCGCTCGCGGACCACGAGCGTGCCCGCCGCGAGATCGCCGAGGCGGCGAGCGCGGCCGTCGAGGAGCACGCTCAGCCCGCCGACGAGGTAGAGGCCGGGCAGGAAGTCGACGACCCGCACGAGGTTGCGGATCACCGCCTGCACGAAGCCCACGCGCAGGCCCCGCTCGTCGATGACCCGCAGCCCGACGAGGCGCTTGCCCAGGGTGCGTCCTCCCCAGCGCCACTCGAGGAGCGCCCCATACCACCACTGCACGAGGAAGACGGCGAGGAAGAGGACGGCGTTGGCGAGCTCGCCGACGAGCACCCCGAGCACGGTCGTCACCAGGGCCGCGGCGAACACGAGGACCGCCATCACCGCGAAGTCGATGGACCACGCG
>Ga0209985_10000904_pt1 | contig 30856 bp, 23 predicted proteins | sample NOAtaG_FD_187305 | JGI IMG/M metagenome (GOLD analysis project Ga0209985, IMG submission 187305) | Freshwater lake microbial communities from Lake Erie, under a cyanobacterial bloom - NOAA_Erie_Diel6S_1000h metaG (SPAdes) (version 2) | ecosystem: Environmental > Aquatic > Freshwater > Lake ...
GCTGCCCGCACCGTCGACACCCTCTGGGACGCCATCGCCCGGATCATCCAGACCTTCTCCCCCCAAGAATGCCGGAACTACTTCTCCGCCGCCGGATACGACGCCACCTGAGCGAAAACCGCTCTAGTCCAACCGGCCAGCGCCTCTTCGACCCAGTCGAGACGATCTTGCCCGAAGAAAATCTGGTCACCGACGAAAAAGCTCGGCGCACCGAACACGCCGCGCTGCAAGGCTGCCTCGGTCGAGTGCAGGAGCTTGGCCTTCACATCGCTATCGGTGATCAGGGCTTGAAACTCTTCTTGCGTCATGTCGGCCGCGCTCAGCGCGGCCGCGACTTCGGCCGGATCGGACAAATTTCGCACTCGCTCCCACAAGGCGGTGAAAATCGCCTCAAGGTAGGGCATGAAGCGCGCGCTGCCTTTGAGGCCGGCCGCACCGCGCATGAGCGCCAGTGTGTTGATCGGAAAATGCGGGTTGCTCTGAAACGGTATGCCGTGGCGACGCGCGAAGCGGTCGAGATCCATCCGCACATATCGCCCCTTCGCAGGGACCTCTGCGGGCGAGCGGTTTCCCGTCTCTTTGAAAACTCCGCCAAGCAGTATTGGCGTATACTCTATATGCGCTCCTGTTCTTGCTGCGATGGCGGGTAGACGACGAAACGCCAGATAGCTAGCTGGCGAGCCTACATCGAACAAGAATTCCACGATGGGTGCACGCATTACCACGTCTCAATCCAGGGGCGCAGATCCATTTCGAACGTCCAGGCGTCGCGTGACTGGGTGTGAATGCGCCAATAAGCGTCAGCAATGCTGTCTGGATCGAGGATGCCTTGGCGATCTTTGGTGGCGTAGCGCTCAGGGAAGGTGTCGCGAATGAAGGCGGTGTCGATGGCGCCGTCTATGATGATGTGCGCCACGTGTACGTTCTTGGGCCAAAGCTCCCGCGCCATGCTCTGCGCCAGCGCCCGCAGACCATGCTTGGCACCGGCAAAAGCGGCGAAATGAGCTGAACCCCGTATACTCGCTGTGGCACCAGTAAACAGAATCGTACCCTCACCGCGTGCCGTCATGCGTCTTGCCGCCTCCCGTCCCATAAAGAACCCGGAAAGGCAAGCCAACTCCCAGATCTTAATATACTTGCGCGGCGTCTCCTCAAGAATGGAGCAAGGTACGTTGGCGCCGATATTAAACACCGCAACCTCGATGGGACCGACATCGCGTTCCATCGCATCGAAAATGCGCTTCATTTCCTCTTCTTTTCGGGCATCGCCGGCATAGGGGATCGCGCGCCCGCCTTCGCGCTCGATCGCAGCAACGAGCGGAGCGAGTTTGTCGGCCGTGCGTCGCACAAGGCCTACAGCAAATCCCTCTCGAGCAAAGCGTCGAGCGATCGCTCCCCCCGTCGCATCGCCGGCGCCGATGACAATGCAGGCCCTCATCATGGATCAACTCCTAGGGTCGGGTCGTCAAAAATGCCGGAGACATAGACAGGCGCCCCGCCAATGCGGAGAGCCTTGGATGGCTTGCGGCGGTTACGCCTGCGCCACCCACGCGCTGGGCGAATTCAAACGCAAGCACGGCTGCGACATCGGCGTGGGTGATGCGTTCTCCAAACAGAAATCCGCCCTCAAGCACGTTGGGTTCAGCGCGCCGCTCCGCCTCGCTGACGCCACTAAATGCCTGGCGTGTGCAGAGCTGGGCCCAATCCGGCCAAACCTTCTCAGCCGGGCGGCGTGAAGTTTCGTAGAACATGGCGACAAACTTCTCTAGCGCGCCGGTTGTGAGTGCGATCATCTGGCCGTATTCGCGCGCCGCGGCGGGAGCGGGCAGCATCATATTTTCGGGCCCGATCTGGCGATCGAGATCAGCCAAGATCTGATGACTGTCTACCAAGACGGTTCCATCGTCCAGTTCCAGCGACGGCATGCGGCCGAGCGGGTTGAAGCTGGTGACCGCCTCGCGGGAGTCCACGACAGAAGCTGCAACATGCTCATAGGTTATGCCGTAGAGATTTAGCGCAATCGCAACCCTACGTACAAACGGGGAGACATAAACGCCGACGAGTTTCATCAGAAGCTCTCCTTGAAGGTGCGCACGTCAAGTTCGTGCGTCCACGCGCGAGGCTGTTGGCGGTAGAGAAATTCATAGGCGTCAACGATACCTTCGAGTTCGATCAATCCATCGGGACCGAGTGCTGCGGCCACCTGCGGGCGACCTATATTGATGCGGTCACCATCTATCGCTCCGTCAATGATCACTTGCGCCACGTGAATACCCAGCGGACCAAACTCGCGCGCAAGACTTTGTCCGAGTGCGCGCACACCTGCTTTTGCAGCCGTGAAGGCCGCGAAATTTGGCTTGCCTCGCATGGACGCGCTTGCGCCGGTCATGAGCAGCGTTCCCACGCCGCGCGGCACCATGCGGCGCAGCACCTCGCGGGTAAACAAGAACCCGCCGTAGCAGGCAATGCGCCAGCAGGTCTCGAAATAGTCAGGCTCCATTGTAAGAAATGCGCCAGGCATGTTATTGCCCGCATTGAATATGGCTAACTCGATCGGACCAGTTTGCTCGGCCTGCTCAATAAGGGCGGCAACTTCAGTTTCTTTGGTCACGTCAGCACGAACCGCGCTAGCGTCTCCTCCAAAGTCGCGGATGTTTGCGGCTACGATATCGACTTTCGCTTGCGTGCGCCCGGCGACCACGACGTGCAACCCGGCTCTGGCGAAGCGATAGCACATCCGCGCCCCCAACCCTCGATCGGGACCCACGCCAATGATGACGGCCGTCTTCACACTCATGTCACCTTCTCCGGGCCGATATAGACGAGTTGTTTGCCGATATTGTCGCCGCGAAGCATACGCACGAGCGCGCGCGGCGCCTGGTCAATGCCATCAACGACGTCTTCGGGTGGAAGGGTGCCGCCTTCGCGGATGATTTCGGCAAGCGTGGCTATCGCTTCGGGCGCGCGGGAAGCGTAGTCCGTCGCCAGAAAGCCTTGCTTGCGCAGTCGCTTCACCAGGATCGCGTTGGCGTCACGCGGTCCCACATCAAGTTTGGTTTCCGCCAGGTGTGCGCTCGCGACCCGGCCGCACACAATGATGCGCCCACCCACATTCATGTGCTGGAGCACGCTATCGTAGAGGTCGCCCCCTGCATTATCGAAATAGACATCGACGCCGTCTGGGCACGCTTGCGCCAAATCAAGATCAAGGCGAGCCGAGCGACGGTTGACGGCCGCGTCAAACCCTAGCGTCGTGACTGCCGCCGCGACCTTTTCGTCTGAGCCGACAATCGCCACCGTCCTGCAGCCATGGAACGCTGCGATCTTGCCGACCAGCAAGCCGACGGATCCCACACCCGCCGAAACGGCCACGGTCTCTCCACGCTTTGGCGCACCTACTTCCATTAGGCCGAAATAGGCCGTGATCCCGGCCAACCCGAAAACACCTAAAGCGGTCTGCACCGGCCCTAGCACTGGGTCTATCTTGCGTACCTGGCTTTCGCCATTATCGATGGCCCACTCGCGCATGCCGAAGAAGCCGGTGACGAAATCACCGTGCGCATACTGCGATGAATTGGTGGCCTCGACCCGACCCACTCCATAGGCTTGCATGACATCACCGACAGAGACGCCCGCCGCATAATTGGCTTCCGCGCGCAGGCGTGAGACCATGAACGGATCCACAGAAAGCCAGTGCAGGCGAACGAGAAACTCTCCCGGTTCGAGCGGGCGAAGCGCGCGCATTTCGAGATTGAAATTGGCTTCGTTGATCGGGCCGCAGGGTAGGGAAGTCACTACAATACAGCGAGAGGCCTCGGGCGGGACCAGCATCAACACATCCTCCAGGCGTTTGGCGCCGGCCAGGTTTGACAGCTATGTCAATTTAGGGGACGATGATGTAAAGTTCAAGCGGGGCGGTTGGAGGGCGGTTGGCGATGGAAACAGCCGCCCGCAGGGGACAATCATGAAGATGGCGCTGTTTTCTGACGTGGACGGGCCGCCGCGGCTCGGAATGTGAGAAGGCGATGAACTGGCGGACGTATCCAGGATCGACGCCGGGCTAATGTTCCTGCCCCATGCCAAGCTTGAACGGCGCGCACAGGCCCGGATCGCGCACGCAGCCAAGCAAGCGCCGCGCCTGAAGCTGGCGGACGTTACTTTATCGCCGCCGGCACCGCGGCCCGGGCAATTCTTGGCGATGGGGATCAACCACCAGGGGCACGTCAAGGAGACTGAGGAGTGCATTGCAGGCTGTAAGCCGCCCGGGGCGCGGGTATGACTCAACAAACAAACATCGCGCGTGACTGGACCGTTTGCGCCGATCCATCTGCCCAAAGTGTCGGCTATGTTGCATTATGAGGGCGAATTCGCGCTCGTAATTGGATGTCGATGTCGTCAGGTCCCACGCGAACGAGCCTTGGAAGCGGTTTCAGGATGTTTTATTTGCAACGACGTGTCGTTGCGCGAGTGGCAGATGGCTACGCCGACACAGCCCATGGGCAAGTCTTTCTGTACACACAGTCCGATCGACCAATGGCTCACCACGCCTGATGAATTGAGCGGCCCATAAGTGCTTCAACGTCACTCGCGTGTCAAAGACGCTATTCGTCAATAATGTTTTCTTTTATGCGTCTATTCTTGTCAATTGCGCACAGATCGGTGCGTATTAACTGAACGTGATGACGCTTTATCAATGATGCGTCATCACGACCGTGACTTCAAATGACAAAATCGTTCTTATTCAAACGCCAATTCTACATTTAATTAAATACAGGAGACGAATTGAGGTCGATGGTGTATATGCCACTGAGAACGTACTGATACCTGATCATGAGGGGCCAATATTCACTCCGGTTTCTTAAACGGCGACTCATACAAGCAGCGCTTCGAACGGAATTGAAACTTCCGTGATGATGGGTGATTTTGCGGTATCGGACCAGAACGCCAGTTTTGTTGCTCTTCAGGTTGAACCGACCCTCAAGCGGACCGACTGCGGCGTCCGCGACCGCGGTTAAGCGATCAGACTATGGCTTGGGCAGCGAAAACACAATTGCGAACGCATGGCAGTGATGATCCGCCGTTCATTGCATAAACACTCTAGATTTTCGTCGCTTCGAATTGCGGTGCGCGCAGCTTGGCGATCAGGCGCGCGCGCTCCTTGCCGGCTTCGTCGGCGTGGCGTTGCCGGACATGGCCGAAGCCGCGGATCTTGTCGGGCAGCGCGAGCAGCGCGGTCAGGTCTTTGTGCGTGCGCGTACTGAGCTCTTGCCGTGCGATGGCGATGTCAGCATCATAATCGGCCAGCAACTTCGAGGCGAGCTTGGCCTCGACACTGTTCCTAAACGGATCGAGGAATGACCCGCGAAGGCCGCGCAATCGGGCCATGACAGTGAACAAAGACATCAGCCATGCTCCCGCTTCACCCTTGACGTGCTTGCCTGCCTTCTTGTCGAAGCGTCCGAATGGCCACGCGCCGATATGGAAGGTCAACTTCAGATCGCCCTCGAACGCCGCCATCAGTTGTTCGCGGAACGCCGGCCGGGTGTAGAGGCGCGCCACTTCCCATTCATCTTTGTGAGCAAGCAGCTTGAAGTAGCCGTTGGCGACCGCTCGGGCGGCGCTGTCGCCGTCGCCCAGTCTCGCTTCGGCGGCGGCGATCGCCCGCACGGCGCTCTCGTAGCGGTCGGCATAGGCGCTGTCTTTGTAGTCCGTGAGATAGCGGCGTCGCTCGGCGATGACTTCATCGAGCGAGCGCTCGCGCTTGGGCATGGCGCGGGTGTTTGCATCGGCTGGGCGCAGCAAGGCGTCGATTTGTTCCGGAGCCTCGATTGCCAGACGGCCAATGGCGAAGGCTTGCTTGTTACGCGCGATGTTAACGCCGTTCAGCTCGATGGCCCGCATCAATGCCTGGTGCGAAAGTGGCATGGCACCACTCTGCCAAGCAGCACCCAGCAAGATCATATTCATATAGATGGTGTCGCCGAACACATTGATGGCGATCTTCGAGGCGTTGAAGGTTCTTGCGCGCGTGCCGGCGGCACGCTCCAGTTCACCTACCAGGTCGGCCGGGTTGATGCGCCAGTCGGGATTTCGGGAGAATTCCGATGTCGGCGTCAGCGAGGCGTCGGCGATGATGCGACCGCTTTCGGGGCTTAACTTGGAGAGCGTGTCCGCGCTGGCGGTGACGATGAGATCGCAGCCGATCACAGCGTCGGCTTCGCCGGCGGCGATGCGGGTGGCGAACAATTCTTCGGGGCGGCCGGCGATTTTCACGTGACTGTGGACAGCGCCATACTTCTGCGAAAGCCCGGTCACGTCGAGATTGGAGCTGTATAGCCCATCCACATGCGCCGCCACAGCGAGGGTCTGACCGATCGTCACGACGCCTGCGCCGCCAATGCCGGCGATGAGCAGTGCGGCCGAACCCATGATCTCGGGTATAACAGGATCAGGTATAGCGGCGATTTGATCGACTTCAATGATGTTGTTAGCGTCGCGGATTCTTGCAGCGCGCGGCTTGGCACCACGAATAGTCACAAAGCTCGGGCAGAAGCCCTCGACGCAGGAAAAGTCCTTATTGCAGCTCGATTGGTTGATAACGCGCTTGCGCCCGTACTCGGTGTCCAGGGGCTCAATCGCCATACATTGTGAAATCGTGCTGCAATCGCCGCACCCTTCGCAGACCGCAGCATTGATAAAAACGCGCTTGTCCGGATCTGGCCATTTGCCGCGTTTGCGCAGGCGCCGCCGTTCGGTGGCGCAGGCTTGATCGTAGAGGATCACGGACACGCCGGGATATTCGCGCAGCTCTTTCTGTACGCCGTCCAACTCAATGCGCGGGTGCAATGTCACGCCGCTGGCGAAGCGCTTGCCGGCGTAGCGCTCAGGTTCGTCGGCCACTACGGCAATACGCGCGACGCCTTCCGCGAGCAGCTGGGCGATCATCCTGTCCGGCGAGATTTCCCCGTCGACGGGTTGGCCCCCGGTCATGGAAACGAAGCCGTTGTGCAGCAACTTGTAGGTGATCGGCACCTTTGCGGCGACAGCGGCACGGATCGCCAGCAGCCCGGAATGAAAGTAGGTGCCGTCCCCCATATTGGTGAAGACGTGCTTCTCCTCGGTGAACGGCTTCTGGCCGATCCACATCACCCCTTCGCCACCCATGTGCGAGATGGAGTTTGTGCGCATTGGGTCGCGCGTCAGTGCAATGCTGTGGCAGCCAATGCCGGCGAGTGCACGGCTGCCTTCGGGGAGCAATGTGGAGCGCCCGTGCGGGCAGCCAGCGCAGAATGTCGGTGGCCGACTCGCGCCAGCGGAACCGAGTGAAGCCGACGCAGGGTTGCGTATAGGAATGCTGAGATCTGGATATGCCTGGCGAAGCACGCGTGCGACCACCCGTGATACCATTTCCGTATTCGTCTCGCCGTCGTTTGGGATGGCGATCTCGCCTTTGTTCTTCTGATACGCCCGGCTCTCATAGTACTTCCCGATAATCGCCGGTGCGTGGGGTTTGCCATATAGAATGGAGCGAATCTGCTCTTCTAGGAGCGGGCGCTTCTCTTCCACGACAATGATCGTCTCAAGCCCAGATGCGAACTGCTCGATGATTTCGTTGTCGAGCGGCCAAACCACACCGATCTTCAGAAGGCGGATGCTGCCGTCGTCGAGCGCGCCGCTGCGCATGCCGAGGTCGCGTAGGCTCTGAGCGAGGTCCTGCCACGCTTTGCCAGCGGCGATAACGCCCACCTTGGCCTCCGGCGAACGCGCAGTGATCCGGTTAAGATTGTTTGCGCGCGCATAATCTAGGGCATTGTCAAGGCGGGCATTGAACAGCAGCCGCTCCTGTTCCAGCAGCGGCGTAAAAACGCCAATATTCGCCTCCGCGCGTTGCTCGGGTAATTCGATGATTGGTGCCGTCGGGGACACTTGAACGGAGCCGCCGCCCTCGACAACGTCGGTGACCAGCTTCATGCCAGTGAGGCAGCCGGCGTGGCGGCTCATGGCGATGGCATGCAGTCCAAAGTCCAGAATTTCCTGCGCGTTGGCGGGATAAAACAAAGGAACGCCGGCCGAGACGAAATTGTAGTCGGAGTAACAGGCGAGCGTGGAAGACTTGGCGCCGTGATCGTCGCCGACAATGAGCAGCGTGCCGCCTTTGGCCGCGACGCCTGCCAAGTTCGCGTGGCGGATCGGATCCATGGAGCGGTCCATGCCCGGTGCCTTGCCATACCAGATCGAGAATACGCCCTCGACCTTCGCGCCGGGAAACAGACCCACCATTTGCGAGCCCCAGGTCGCCGTGGCGGCTAGATCTTCGTTGATGCCGGGCTGAAAGACGATATTGCGGCGCTTGAATTGCTTTGCTGCTTGCCAAAGTTCGATGTCATATCGGCCCAGTGGCGAGCCGCGATAGCCGGAGATGAAGCCGCCAGTGTTCCAGCCCATCGCCTCGTCGCGGATCCGTTGCTGGATCGGCAGGCGCACCAGTGCTTGGAGGCCGGTCATGTAGTGCCAGCCTTCATCGGCGGTGTAGCGATCTTCGAGTGAATTAACGTTTCGCTTCAATGCAGTGCGGTTCATCGGCGGTCCATTTTCGTCATGTCTTCAGGCCCGCAGGTTCCAACCGACGCAACGCGCTCATGCAAGGTGGAAACAGGGAAGCCTGGAATGGCAGTATCGATCTCAACTTTGGAGGTGACGCCGGTTAGCGCCGTCGACAATTTCCTGCCGTCGCCAGCGCGTGTTTTCACCTCAGAAAGCAGCTGTGGCGTCAGCGATGACGGCTCCGAAACAACGTAGTGAGCCCCCCCCGCGGCTCTCAGCGCCAGCGCCCGCACTGGACGCATTGCGCTTGGGTCTTAAGTTGGCAAGTCAAGCATGCTCGAATCTGTGCTCTAGCGTGGCCGGCAATATTTGCGCGACTAACTCGTTGGCGGAACCAATTGGCTCTCCCGGCCAGAGGCGTCCGCGCGCTTGACCATCGCCGAAGCGACCCGTGCACATTCGTCACAGTTCCCGAAATCCTCGATCACGCCGCATAGACGAACCAATCAGCGAATTGGACATTGCTGTCAAGATTGCTTATGGAGGTGATAAGGCCCGAAAAAGCAGGGTCAAGGGAGGCTGAATTGAATCGCAACTCACCGCTTGGCCGGCTCTTGCTGTCTGGCGCATCGTTCGTTTCCATGGTTGGGGCAGCATGCGCTCAGGAACAGACCGACGAAATTGTTGTGACCGCCACGGGTCGCGCTTCATCCCCCCAAGAAGCGCCTGCCGAGGTGACGACGATCTCGGGTATTGTCGTGACCGCCACGGGTCGCGCTTCGTCCCTCCAAGATACGCCGGTCGCGGTGACGGCGATCTCGGGTGACGTCATTACGAATACTGGCGTTAGCGATCTTCGCGATCTCGGCCAGCTCGCGCCCTCGCTCACAATCAACAGCGGGGAATCTGGCTCCGCCGGGACTGTCGCCTCGATAAGAGGGGTGGGAACAGGCTCGAACAATCCTAGTTTCGAAGGCTCGGTCGGCGTGTTCATAGACGGTGTCTATCGCGCCCGCGTAGGGCAGGCGATTTCGGACCTCCCTGAGATTGCGCGCATTGAAGTCTTGCGGGGCCCGCAAGGCACGCTGTTTGGTCGTAACACGTCAGCGGGGGCAATAAGCGTAGTCACCGCCGGCCCCTACCATGAGGCCGGTATGTGGATGGACGCCACATTTGGTTTCGATGATCTGGGCGAGGCCGGCGCCAGCGTGGGCGGCAATCTACCGGTGGTGGACGGCGTACTGGCGCTGCGTTTTGACGGCTCGGTGCGCGCGCGCGATGGCTATTTCCACGATATAGCCTCGGGAAACGATCTGCACGATCGGGATCGCAGCAGCGCGCGGCTGCAGGCTCTATGGGATATCGCCCCGCGCGCGTCGCTGCGGGTGATTATCGATAGGTCCGACGCCGACGAGGCATGCTGCGGCGCCACACCGGTGGAGTACGATGCGGTAGCGGGCGTTCAGGCGGTCATAGACAGCATAAATCTCGCCAATTCAGGACAGCCCCAAAGAGCACCCATCGACCCGGACCGCCGGCAAATGTCTATTTCTCCGGGGCGCGATTACCAAGATGTGACACAAGAAAGCGGCGTTTCCGCGGAACTTTCATGGGATTGGGGATTTGCAGATTTTTCATCAATCACCGCTCGTAGGGAGTTTGAAGCACGGCGCAACCAGGATATTGACTTCAACTACATAGACATTTTGTATCGCGATGGTCAGGAGACACGGTTCGAGAATTTCACTCAAGAGTTCCGACTACATGGTCAAGCGGGAAATCTCGACTGGCTTCTGGGCGTGTTTTACTCGGAAGAAACAATCACCCTGACTGATCGAATTCGGCAAGGTGCGGACTTTTCCGCCTATCTCAACACTCTCACATTGGCCAGGACTGGCGGTCTGATTGGTTTTTTTGGCCCCGGCATGAGCGGGCTCAGTATTGCCGATCTCATTTATGGCCCGGGCCCCGACTACGCAGCGCCCCTCTCCGGTCAAGGACAAATCGCAGATCGCTGGGTTCAGGACTCGCAGGGTGTTTCTGTTTTTTCCCACAACGAGATCAGTCTGACGGACAATACGGTCTTGACCGTCGGCTTGCGCTACAATGATGAACAACGCGATGCGAGAGCAAATCTGGCCGCGTTCACCAATACCTGCAATTCAACGCTGACCCGTGCCGCCGCAAACTTTCCCGCCACCATCGCTTTTTTCCTCAACCCCGCCAATACGCAGCTTGTCGATCTGGTCGGGCTCTCTTGTATTGGAGCCGTCAATCCGCTGACAAATGGCGATTATGCTGGCAGCCGCCGCGAAGGCGAATGGAGCGGCACGCTCTCCATTCGGCACCATTTTAGTGGTGATCTCATGGTTTATGGCGGTGTGTCGCGCGGCTACAAGTCGGGCGGTTTCAACCTGGACCGGGCGGGATTTGCCGCCACACCGATCGGGCCAGCGCCAGGTGTCGCCTCCTTCAGCTTAAGCCAACTCGAATTCAATCAGGAGTTTACCGACAATTATGAAGTGGGCTTGCGGTCTACGATATTGAATGGGACTACATTCATTAATGTGACTGGATTTCATCAACAGCTTTCCGATTATCAACAGAATTCTTTCAATGGGATAAACTTCGACGTAGCGAACGTGCCGGAGGTGGTGAGCCAAGGCGTCGAGTTCGAAATCTCTTCAAGGCCCATTGACAATCTCGACTTGAGATTTGGCGTCACCTACCTCGATGCATATTACGATACCACAGTGAACTTTTCGGCGCCGACGCCCGATCCGAGCGGCGCCAATACTGTGGTTGCGGGGCAGGCGCTCCAATTGCAGCCGCCGTGGCGGGTAAGTGCGGGCGTGAGCTATGAACATGTCATAGCGGATAATCTGCGGGCGCTTTTCTACCTCGACGCGCGTTGGGACAGCGAGGTGGCTTCACAAACGCCTGGGCGCCCGGCCAGCGGTTCAACTGACATGGCCGCAATCACCATCCTCAATGGCAGGATCGCGGTTGGGGCGCCGAGTGGAGGCTGGCAATTCGAATTCTGGGGTCGAAATCTCGCCGATGAATCCAGCTTTGCCGGATTTTCTGCGCCATTGCAGCCAGGCACCTATCTGGCTAACGTCACTGAGCCCCGGACCTTTGGCGTCACCCTCCGTGTACGCCACTGATAGTGACGTGCCCCCCTCTGGTCTCTCGATCCTTGTGACAGTCCAGGGGGTGATGATTGATCTCCCGCGCTGGCGGTAGCGGCCGGCCGGTGGAGCTGATCAGGTTGCGCAGCTGGCCGGGCGCGGGGTTCAGCCACACTGCGTCGGGGGTGAGCCCGCCATGGGCCGAGTGCGGCCTGACGTGGTGGTAGTCGAGCCGCCAGCACTCGATCACGGGCCGGGCCAGAGCTGGACTGCAGGCTGAAGCCGCAACTGCAGCCTCCTCGCCATTCCGGCGCGGGTCCCGTGGGGAGTTCGAGGTTGCGCGACCATTCATGCAGTGCGTATCGTCTCGACCGCGCTGAAGCTTCATGGTCGAGGGACGATGAACATGCTCGCATTGATCGGCTTGTCTTTCGCACTGACCGTCAGCCCGATGGTCGTCACCGTCGAGCCAGACCCGCAGGACCGGGCCGGACGGCCCGGCGGTCAATCAGACAACGCGGTGGGACAGAGCCCCCGTTTGCGGGCCTGCAGGGGCTCTTTCTGCATCGGCTCAGGAGGCGTCACTGTCGGTCTGGGTCAGCGCCGGCCGTCTCCGACCGGGCCGGTGCCGAGCGACCACCAGAATGGCGATGAGGCCGGTTGCGCCCGGACGCCACGTCACGGCGGACACGGAGGCACCGCCAGCCCCGGCGGCAGCAGCACCGTCGTTGTCGCCCCCAGCGGCGGGGGCGGGGGCGGGGGCGGGGGCGGAACACAGCCTCCGCCTGAGCCCATCAGCAACTGCCCGCGTCCGCCGCCGATACCTGTTCCGCACTGACGATAGCGGTCCGGCGACTGAGCGGCGCCGACCAATGGGGGGCGGCCGCAAGCGGTCGGACGGCGAGCCGTCGGACCTTAGGGCCGGGGGCACGACAGGGGACGTCCGGCTGAGCCGGCGACCGTCGTGATCAACCCGTCCAGGGTGGAGGTCTGGCCCGGAGCTGCCCACCCCGTTCAACCGACCCCGCTTCCCGCCGGCTGGCGCACCCGACACGACTCGAACGTGTGACCTTTGCCTTCGGAGGGCAACGCTCTATCCATCTGAGCTACGGGTGCCTGCAGCCAGCGGCGGCAAGAGGGGGTCCTAGCGCATCGCGGCTGGCGCCTCAATCCCGGATCGCAAGGGCGGCCCGGATCGCAAGGGCGACCCGGATCGTGCGCGACCGCCCTTCAGTCCAGAGCCCGGTCCAGCTCCTCCTGGCGAATGCGGTACAGCCGGTCCAGCGCGCCGGGGCCGTCCAGGGCGGCGCGGTCCAGCGCCCACTCCCAGTCGGCCTGGTCGGCCAGCACCCGGCGCGGATCGACCACGCCGGCGTCCAGCACCCGGGCCAGGGTCCGCCGCAGCCGCCGGTCGGCGGCGGTCAGGCGCGCGTCGTTGCAGATCATGGCCTCGGCCCGGCTCATGGTGCGACGGCAGTCGATCCCGGCGGTGCGGTCGGGCTGCGGCCCGGTGCGCCCGGGGGCGGGCTTTATCTCCGCCGGCTCCGTCCCGTCGTCTTCACCCGGCTTGCGGCCGGTCAGGGGGTCGCCGCCCTGCCCCTCCAGTCCGGCCGTTTCCGGCGCGGGCGGCGGTGGGATGAAGCCGTCAGGTGCCCCCTCCAGCACCTCCAGCCGCGGCCCGGCCTCGACCGGCGGCGGCGGCGGCGGATCGACCAGGGCGATCTGCACGCCCGGGCCGCGCGGGGCCAGGTCGCGAGCGTCCAGCGCCGCCCCGGCGATCTGCACCCCGGCCACGCCGACCAGGCCGAGGCCCGCGACCGCGCCCAGCGCCACCGTGCCGCGCCGGCCCAGCGGCCAGCGCTGCGCCGCCGTCCGCACCAGCCGACCCAGCTGCACCGCGCGCGCGGTCGCCGCCGCCCTCAGCCGGTCGAGATCGTCCCGGGTCAGCGGGCTGCTCCGGCGCCGATGTAAAGGTTCAGCCAGCGGAACACCTCGTCGTGCCACTGCAGGCTGTTGCGCGGCTTGAGGATCCAGTGGTTCTCGTCCGGGAACACCACCAGCCGGCTCTCGACGCCGCGCCGCTGCAGGGCGTTGAAGGTGGCGATCGACTGGGTGGTGGGCACGCGGAAGTCGAGGTCGCCCTGGGTCACCAGCATCGGGTCGCGCCAGTTGGCGACGTGGTTGGCCGGGTTGAAGCGCTGGTAGTTCTGCGGGACGTCGTAGGGCGTCCCGCCGTTATCCCACTCGTTGAACCACAGCTCCTCCGTGGCGTAGCCCATGCCGAAGGTGTCGAAGATGCCGGCGTGGTTGACCAGGCAGTCGAAGGTCCCCGGCCAGTTTCCGGCGATCCAGTTGATCATGTAGCCGCCGTAGGAGGCACCGAGCGCGCAGGCCCGCTCGCCGTCGATGAAGTCATAGGTCGCCTGCACATGGGCCCAGCCCTTCTGCAGGTCCTCCAGCGGCCGGTCGCCCCAGTGGCCACTGATGGCGTCAGTGAAGGCCTGGCCGTAGCCGGTCGAGCCGTGGAAATCGATCATCACCACCGCATAGCCGGAGCCCGCGTAGGTCATGGCGTTCCAGCGGTAGGACCAGGCCTCGCCGAACGAGCCCTGCGGCCCGCCGTGGATCAGGAAGACGGTGGGATAGCGGCGCCCCTCGACATAGCCCGCCGGCCTGACCACGAAGCCGTGCACCGTCCCGCCGTTCCAGCCGGCGAAGCTGAACTGCTCGTGCTCGCCGAAGGCCCGCTGGTCCAGCACCCCGGCGTTGACGGCGGTCAGCCGGCGCGGGGCCTCGCGGCCGCGGTAGCTCTGCAGATACAGGTCCGCCGGCGCGTCCAGCGCGTCGCGGGCGTAGAGCAGCCCGCGCGGCGTCGCCTGCACCGAGGCCACATGGCCCGGCCCGGTCATCGTCGTCACCCGGCCGCTGCGCACATCGATGGCGAACAGACGGGTCGAGCCGACGTCCTGGGCCGTCGCATAAAGGGTGCGGCCGTCCGGGCTCCAGGTCAGGCTGTCAGGCGAGCGGTCCCAGTCAGCCGCCAGCGGCCGCACCGTCCCGCTCTCGAGGTCGCGCAGGTGGATGACGTAGCGGTCCGCCTCGAAGCCCGGCCGGGCCATGGCCCGGTAGGCCAGGGTGCGGCCGTCCGGCGAGATCACCGGCCCGGCGTCCCACGCCGGATTGGCCTCGGTCAGGTTCTCGAAGGTCCCGGTCGCGTGGGCGTCGGCGGCGGTGGTGTAGAGGTCGAAGTCGGTGCTCCAGGCCTCGGTCCGGCCCGCCTCGCGCGCCGAGAAGATGATCGACCGGCCGTCCCGGGTGAAGGTATAGTCGCCCTCGTCGCCGAACGGCTTGGACGGGGTGTCGCCGTCGAAGCCGAGCGTCACCCAGGCCACAGGCCCGGTCGCCCGCCCGTCGGGGCCCAGCGCCTGGGTGAAGACGTGGTTGCGCGTGCCGTCGCCCCAGCTGTCCCAGTGGCGGGCGAACAGCCGGTCATAGACCAACCCGGTCCCGCGTGGAGGCGCGGTCATGCTGACCGCCGGGCCGACCGCGAGGCTGACCGCCAGCCGGTCGCCGGTCGGGCTCAGCCGATAGGTCTGCACGTCGTGCGGCAGGTCGGTGACCTGCACCGCCTCGGCCCCGGTCGCGTCGGTCATCCACACCTGGGTCGAGCCGGAGCGGCCCGACAAGAAGTACAGCCGGCCGTTCTGACCCCAGCGGGCGGCGAAGACGCCGCCGTCGGAGATGGCCAGCCGGCGCGCCGGCGCGTCTCCGGCCAGCGGCTGGAGGAACAGGCTGGTGACGCCGCGGTTGGCCTCCAGATCGGTGGCGCGCACCGCATAGACGACCTGGCTGCCGTCCGGCGAGACCTGCGGGTCCGACAACCGGTTCAGCCGGATCAGATCCTCATAGCTGAAGGGCTGCGGGGCGGCCGGCTGGGCCACAGCCGGGGCGGCGGCGAGCAGAACGGCGGCAAAACTGGCGACAACGAGGACGGGACGCATGGCGGTCTCCGGAAGCGGACGCTGGGAGCCGAACGGGTATCATTGTCACCTCGCCCGCTCCAAGCGCGAACCGCTTGCCGCCGCCCTCGCCGCCCTCAGCGCGGGACGGTGTGCGCCGCGGTCCAGTCGAGGATCTCGCGCTGCCAGGCCACCCAGTTCTGCGGCTTGAGGATCCAGTGGTTCTCGTCCGGCACATGGACGAAGCGACTCGGCACGCCCTGGCGCTGCAACGCCGAGAAGGTGGCGAGGCCCTGCTCGACCGGCACGCGGAAGTCGCGCGAGCCGTGCAGCACCAGCATCGGCTTCTCCCAGGCGGCGACGTAGGTGTTGGGGCTCATCGCGGCGTAGAGCTCGGCCCGCTCCCACGACGGGCCGCCGAACTCGTGGATGAAGTTGCCGATGTCCATGGCGTTCATCAGCATGCCGACATCGAAGATCCCGGCGTGGTTGACGAGGCAGCGGTAGGGCGCGTGCGCCCGCCCGGCGATCATGTTGACCATGTAGCCGCCGTAGGAGGCACCCAGCGCGCAGGCGCGGTCGCGGTCCATCCAGGGGTTGGCCGCCAGCGCCGCCTCGAAGCCCTTCTGCAGGTCCTCCAGCGGCCGGTCGCCCCAGTGGTCGTTGATGGCGTCGGTGAAGGCCTGGCCGAAGCCGGGCGAGCCGTGGAAGTTGATCATCACCACACCGAAGCCGGCGGCGGCATAGGTCTGCGGGTTCCAGCGGTAGCCCCAGCCGTCGGTCCAGGGCGACTTGGGGCCGCCGTGGATCAGGTGGGCCACCGGATAGGTCCGCCCCTCGACGAAGCTCACGGGTTTGTAGACCCAGCCCTGCACCGGATGCCCGTTCCAGCCGGCGAAGGTGAACAGCTCGGGCTTCGACAGGGCGGTGCCGGCCAGCAGGGCGGCGTTGTGGTCGGTCAGGGGCCGGCCTCTCTCGAGGATCTGCGTCGGCCGGTCCGAGGCGTCCCAGGCCATCACCAGCCGCCCGTCGGTCTCGTCGAAGCCGGACACCACCCCGCGGTCAGTCAGGGCCTCGACCTGGCCGGTGCGGGCGTCAATCTGGAACAGCTTCTGCTGGCCGTTGTCGGCCGCCGTGGCGTAGAGCGCCCGCCCGTCCGAGCGCCACGCGAGGCTGGCCGGCCCCCGGTCCCAGTCGCCGACCAGCACCCGCGCTTCGGACCCGTCGACCGCGGCCACCATGACCCTCGCTTGGTCGCCGCCGACGTTCTCGCGCCGCCCCGCCAGCCAGGCCAGACGGCGGCCGTCGGGTGAGACGGCGGGGGCGAAGTCGGGCGCGGCGTTGCCCGGGGTCAGGTTGACCGGCGCGCCGCCCGCCACCGCCACCCGGTGCAGGTCGCTGTTGTTGGTGAAGACCTCGGTGCGGCCCTGGGTCTGGGTCGAGAACACCACATGGCGACCGTCGGGGCTGATCACATACTCGCCCTCGCCGCCGAGGGGCCGCGACGGCACATCGGCGTCGAGCCCCGGCGTCAGGGGCCGCGGCGCACCATCCGCCAGACCCGAGCCGTTCAGCGCCTGCACGAACAGGTGGTTGCGGCGGCCGTCGTTCCAGCTGTCCCAGGGCCGCAGCGGCAGCCGGTCATAAGCCTGCACCGTCGCCGTGCGCGTCGCCCGGGCCCGCAGCCGATCTCGGGTGCAGGCCAGCTCGGCGCAATCGATGAACACCGGCAGTACCAGCACCAGCGCGTCTCCCGACGGCGAGACACGGAAGCCCGCCACATCGACCGGTGAGGTCGTGACCTGGGTCGCCGCCTGGCCATCGGCATCGGTCCGCCAGACCTGGCTGGAGCCGCCCCGGCCGGAAAGGAAGTAGACGGCCCGGCCGTCGGCGCTCCAGCGCCCGTTGCCCGCACCGCCGTCGGATACGGTCAGCCGCCGAGGCGCGCTGTCGCCGTCGATCATCCACAGCTCGCCGACGCCGCGGTTGCCGTCCCAGTCGGTGGTGCGCACGTGATAGAGCACCCGCCGCCCGTCCGGCGACAGGCGGGGGTCCGACACCCGCTCCATCATGGCCAGCTGCTCGAGGCTCAGTCCGCCGGCCGCCGTCGGGGCGGGCGAGGGCGCCGGGCCATCCTGGGCGAAGGTGGGGGCGGCGGCGCCCAGCAGGAGGGCGGCGAGGAGGGCGACGCGCATGTGTGAAGCTCCGCAGTCCGGGGTCAGGCCATATCGGTAGCACGCCCCTCGCCGTCGCCAAGCGGTCCGGTTGGCCGCAGCGGACAGGACCGCTTGCCGGACCTCGCCGAAGCGGCGACAAGCGGAGCGATGGCCGCCGTCGATCCCGCTCTCCCGCCTGCTCCTGCCGCGCCCAAGGGCGCGCACATCGTCGACGTGCTGATCGCCGAGCGGGCCCCGCGGCTGACCGGCTCGGCCATCTGGCCGCTGGCGCGCCCGGCGCTCTACGCCCTGCTCGGCTACGGCCGGGCCCGGGCCATGGCCGACGCCATCGCCGACCGCTCTGGCGCCGACACCCTGGCCTGGGTCACCGACCTGCTGCAGCTCGACGTCCGGACCCTCAATCCCGGGCGGCTCCCGGCGACCGGGCGCTGCCTCGTCATCGCCAACCACCCGACCGGCATCGCCGACGGCCTCGCCGTCCACGCGGCCGTACAGCAGGTCCGCAAGGACGCCATCTACTTCGCCAATGCCGACGCCCTGCGGGTCAGCCCGCGCCTGGCCGAGAGCGTCATTCCGGTCGAGTGGGTCGAGAGCAAACGCACCCGCGAGAAGACCCGCGCCACCCTCGCCGCCGCGCGCGAGGCGTTCGAGCAGGACCGCTGCGTCGTCATGTTCCCTGCCGGCCGACTGGCCCGCGTCGGCCCGGACGGGGCCCTGACCGATCCGCCCTGGGCCACCACCGCCGCCTCCCTGGCGCGGCGCCACGGCGCGCCGGTCGTGCCGATCCACGTCGCCGGCCCGTCCTCCACCCTGTTCCACCTGTTCGACAGGGTCTCGCAGGAACTGCGCGACGTGACCCTGTTCCACGAGATGCTCAACAAGACCGGCCGCCGCTTCGAGCTGCGCGTCGGGCCGCCGATCCCGCCCGACCGGCTGGATGTCGATCCCGGCAAAGCCACCGAGGCGCTCAAGGCCTATGTCGAGCGGGTCCTGCCCGGCCAGCCGGACGCGCCCTTCGCATGAGGATCGCCCTGCCCGACGCGGCGGCCACGGAGGCCCTCGGCCGCGCCCTCGCCCCGCACCTCGCCGCCGGCGAGGCGGTGCTGCTGTCCGGACCTCTGGGGGCCGGCAAGTCGACCCTGGCCCGCGCCCTGATCCGGGTCCTGACCACCCCCGACGAGGAGGTGCCCAGCCCGACCTTCGCCCTCGTCCAGCATTATGATGCCGAGCCGCCCGTGGCCCACTTCGACCTCTACCGGCTGGACCGGCCGGAAGAGGTCCGCGAGATCGGCCTGCTGGAGGCGCTCGATGACGGGGCCGTACTGGTTGAGTGGCCCGAACGGCTGGGCGGGGAGCTTGAGCGCTGGCTTGGGCCCGATCGCCTGACCGTGGCGATCACGTCCGACGGCAAGGGCCGGGCTGCGACCGTTTCCGGCGTAGGAAGATGGGAGATGAAGCTGCGTGATCTCCATGTCTGACCCCCGTCCTGACGACGCCCGCGAGGCGGCCCGCCGCGCCTTCCTGGCCGGGGCGGGCCTGGCCGACGCCCGGCGCGCGCCGCTGCCTGGGGACGCCTCGACGCGCCGCTACGAGCGCCTGACCCGGCCGGACGGGGTGTGTTTCCTGCTGATGGACCAGCCGCCGGCGGCGGAGAGCCGGCCGGCGGATCCGGCATGGGACGAAACCCGCCGCCGCGCCGAGGGCTGGAACGCTCTGGCCCGCTTGTCCGCCGGGCGCATCGAGGCCTTCGCTGCCGTCGCCGCCCACCTGCGGTCGCTCGGCCTGTCGGCTCCTGAGATCGTGGCGCTGGACCCCGGGGCAGGCCTGGCGGTGCTGGAGGACTTCGGCGACGATCTGTTCGCCCGGGTCATCGCCGCCGGGACCGACGAACGTCCACTCTACTTCAGCGCCATCGAGGCCCTCGCCCGGCTGCACGCGGCCGGCGACCCGCCGACGGTGATCGACGGCCCGGCCGGCCCGTGGCCGATCCTCGACTATGACGCTTTAGCCCTGCAGGCCGGGGCCGATCTGTTCGTCGAATGGCTGCCGCAGCTGGAGCCGCGCCTCAGGCTCGACGACGCGGCGACCGCCGCCTGGCGCACGGCCTGGGCTCCGGTCACGGCGCTGGGGGCCGAGGGTGCCCGCGTTCTGGCCCACCGCGACTATCACGCCGAGAACCTGATCTGGCTGCCCGGCCGTAGCGGCCCGGCTCGCGCCGGCATGATCGACTTCCAGGACGCGGTTCGCGCCCACCCGGCCTGGGATCTGCACTCCCTGCTGCAGGACGCCCGCCGCGACGTGGCAGCGGAGCTCGAGGCGGCGGCGCTGAAGCACTACTTCTCGCTGCGGCCCGAAGTGGACCGGGAGGCCTTTCGCGCCGCCTACGTCGGCCTCGCCGCCCTCAACGAGGCCCGCATACTCGGTATCTTCGCCCGCCTGATAGTGCGCGACGGCAAGCCCCGCTACGCCGCCTTCATGCCGCGCATGTGGGCCCATCTGCGCCGCAACCTGTCCGCGCCCGGGCTGGAGCCGGTCGCCGCCTGGGCCGCCGCCCACGTCCCGGCGGAGCTCGGCCGATGAGCTGCCAGATCCCGGGCCCGACACGCGCCATGGTGCTGGCCGCCGGCCTCGGCACCCGCATGCGCCCCCTCACCGCCGACCGGCCCAAGGCCCTCGTCGAGGTCGGCGGCCGGGCCCTGATCGATCATGTGCTGGACCGGCTCGCCGCCACCGGCGTCACCGACGCCGTGGTCAATGTCCACTGGTTCGCCGACCGGCTGGAGGGCCACCTCGCCGGCCGCGCCGCCCCCCGAATCGTCATCTCCGACGAGCGCACCGAGTTGCTCGAGACTGGCGGCGGGCTGAAGAAGGCCCGGCCCCTGCTGGGCGATGCTCCGGTGTTCGTGGCCAATATCGACAGTGTCTGGATCGATCGCGGCGACGCCCTCGGCGACCTCATCCGCCTGTGGGACCCGGCGCGTATGGACGCCGCCCTGCTGCTGGCCCGGCGCGAGGGCTCGATCGGCTTCGAGGGGGCCGGCGACCTGTTCATGGTCGGCGATGGCCGCCTGATCTTCCGCGGCGACGCCCCGAGCGCGCCCTTTGCCTACATGGGCGTGCACATCACCCGGCCGCAGGTGGTCGACGACGGCCCCGAGGGCCCGTTCTCGCTCAGCCGCGTCTGGCGCCGGCTGGCGGATCAGGGCCGGCTGTTTGGCACGGTGCTGGACGGCGACTGGATGCACGTCGGCGATCCAGGGTCCCGCGACGCCGCAGAGTCGAGGCTGGCGGAAACGGGATGAGCCGCTTCGACCCGTTCACCCTGCCCGGGCCGCGCTGGTGGGCGGTCGCCGCCCACCGGCCGTTCCTGCGCGACGTGGCGGCGGGTCTGCTCGACTGGCTCGGCCCCGAGCCGCCCGAGCGCCTCACCGACCTGCTGGTACTGCTGCCCAACCGGCGCGCCGCCCGCGCCTTCACCGCCGCCCTGGCCGAGGTTTCGGACCGCCCGGTGCTGCTGCCCCAGGTGCGGCCGCTCGGCGATCTGGAGGCCGACGAGCCGCCCTTCGCGCCGGCGGCGCTGGAGCTTGACCTGCCGCCGCCGCTGGACCCGCTCACCCGCCGCTTCGAGCTGGCCGCCCTGGCGGCGCGACTGATGGATCAGCCCGCCCCGGTCGGTGCCCTGGCGCTGGGCGAGGCGCTCGGCCGCTTCCTCGACGCCGTCTATCTGGAGGAGGTCGAGCGACCGGAACGGGTCGTCGATCTGGTCGAGGCCGACCTCGCCGAACACTGGCGCGAGGCCGCCCGTCTGCTGAGCGGGGCGCTGGAGCTATGGCCGAAGCGGCTGGCCGAGCTGGGTGCCAGCGACCCGTCGCGGCGGCGAGCGGCCCTGCTGCGCCGGCTCGCCGCCCACTGGGACGCGCAGCCGCCGGCCCATCCGGTGATCGCCGCCGGCTCGACCGGCACCCTGCCCGCCGCCGCCGCGGTGCTGGCTGCCGTCGCCCGCGCGCCGCAGGGAGCGGTGATCCTCCCCGGCCTCGATCTCGACCTCCCCGACGCGGTCTGGGACCAGATCGAGGATCAGCACCCCCAGGCGGCGCTCAAGACCCTGCTCGACCGGCATGAGGTGGCCCGGGCGGACGTCCGCAACTGGCCGACCCCCGCCGGCGCGGAGCCCGAGGCCCGGCGCGGCCGCGCCCGCCAGCGCCTGCTCAACGAGGCCCTGCGTCCGGCCGAGGCCACCGACGCCTGGCGCGGCGCCATCCGCGACTGGCGCGCCCGCGAGGCCGGCAGCGGCCGCGACCCGGTGGAGGAGGGGCTGGCGGGACTTACGGTCCTGATCGCCCGCCACGAGGACGAGGCGGCCGCCGCCATCGCCGTAAAGATGCGCGAAACGCTGGAGACGCCGGGCCTGACCTGCGCCCTTGTCACCCCTGACCTGGAGCTCTCGCGCCGGGTCGTGGCCCGGCTCGGCCGCTGGGGCGTGAAGCCCGACGTCTCGGCCGGGGTGGCGCTGGACCAGACCCCGGCCGGCAGCCTCGTCGAACTGGCCGCCCGCTGGCTGGCCGAGCCCCTGTCGCCGCAGCTGATCCTGGCGGCGCTCAAGCATCCCCTGACCGTCCTGCCCGGCACCCCCGAGGCGCTCGAGGGCCGTGACGCGCTGGAGGCGGCGGCCCTGCGCGGGGCCCCGCCGCGCGACCTCGCCGACCTGAGGAAGCGGCTGCAGGCGGCGCGCCAGCCGGACCGGCGCGGCCGCCCGACGCCGGACTGGAAGCTGGCGCAACTGGCCCGCGCCGGGGATCTGGTCACGGCGCTGGAGGCCGCCCTCGCCGCCGCCCGCGCCCCCTTCGTCGCCGATGAAGCCCCGGCGGATTCGGCGACCCGCGCCCTTGTCGGCCTGGTCGAGACCCTCGCCGGGGCCGAGGCCTGGTCCGGGGCCGACGGCGAGGCCGCCGCTGCCCTGCTGACCCGGCTGATCGACGCCGGGCCGGCGCTGGGCCCCGTCGGACGCGCCGCCCTGCCGGCGCTGGTTCGCGAGTTGCTGGCCGCCGAGCCGATCCGCCAGGGCGGGGCCACCCACCCGCGCCTGCGCATTCTCGGAGCCATCGAGGCCCGGCTGGTGCGCGCCGGTGTGATGATCCTCGCGGGGCTGGAGGAAGGCGTCTGGCCCGCCGGTCCGCAGGTCGATCCCTTCCTGTCGCGCGCCATGCGCAAGGCCCTGTCCCTCCCCGCGCCCGAGCGCCGGCTGGGCCAGACCGCCCAGGACTTCGTCCAGGCCGCCGCCGCCCCGGACGTCACCCTGGTGCATATCGAGCGCCGAGGCACTCAGCCGACCGTGCGCTCGCGCTGGCTCTGGCGGCTGGAGATGATGGCGCTGGGGGCGAACGCCGCCCCGGCCGTCGACACGGCGACCCTGGCCCTGGCCCGCGCCCTCGACGCCCCGGCCGACGCGGCGCAGCTGGCCCCGCGCCCGGCACCCCGGCCCCCGCTCGCGCGCCGACCGACCAGTCTCTACGTCACCGCCGTCGAGCGCTGGGTGCGCGACCCCTACGCCATCTACGCCCGCTACATCCTCGGGCTGGAGCGGTTGCGCCGGCCCGGCGAGGCCTTCGCCGCGGCCGTCCGGGGCGATGTGGTGCATGCCGCCATCGAGCGGCTGGCGCTGGAGCATCCGGACACCCTGCCCTTGGACGCCGCAGCCCGGCTGGAACGCGACATCCTTCGGGGGCTGGTCGAGGCTGGCTTCGCCCCGGCCGCGCTGGCGCGCGAGCAGGTGCTGGCTCGCGCCATGGCCGGCTGGCTGGCCGACTTCGAGGCCCGCCGCCGCCGCCCCGGCGTGATCCGCGCGGTGGAGGCGCAAGGCACCCTGACCCTCGACATCGCCGGTGCCCCCTTCACCCTCAAGGCCCGGGCCGACCGCATCGAGATCGCCGACGGCCGCGCCACGGTGCTGGATTTCAAGACCGGCCAGGAGCCCAACCGCAAGGTGGTGGCCGCCGGCTTCGCGCCCCAGCTGACCCTGACCGCCGCCATCCTGCAGGCCGGGGGCTTCCCCGACCTGCCGTCGGCCTCGCCGGAGGCCCTGACCTATGTCCGCCTCACCGGCCGCGGCGAGATCGGCAAGGTGGTCGAGGTCGGCGCGCCCACCGGCAAGGACCCGCGCACGGCGGAGGATCTGGCGGCCGGGGCGCTGGACGGTCTGCGCCACCGGGTCGAGGTGTTCCGCAATCCGGACACCCCCTATCTGTCGTGGACCGCGCCTCAATTCGCCCGGGGGCTCGACGGCGATTACGACGTGCTGGCGCGCGTGTGGGAGTGGCGCGTGGTCGGCGAGGACAGCGCCACCGAGGAGGCGTCATGATCGCGCCCCTCACGGTCGACTCCCTGAGAATCGACCCCCAGCGCCTCGCCGCCGATCCGGCCCTGTCGGTGTTCGTCGCCGCCAACGCCGGCTCGGGCAAGACCACCACCCTGGTCAACCGCGTGGCCCGGCTGCTGCTGACCGGGGTCGAGCCCGGCGCCATCCTGTGCGTGACCTACACCAAGGCCGCCGCCGCCGAGATGCAGGGCCGGCTGTTCGACCAGCTGGGCAAATGGGCCCTGATGGGGGACCCGGAGCTGCGGCGGACACTGTTCGACCTGGACGGGCGCGATCCGGAGCGCATCGCCGACACGACCCTCGCCGCCGCCCGCCGCCTGTTCGCCCGGGCGCTGGAGACGCCGGGCGGGCTGAAGATCCAGACCCTGCACGCCCTGTGCGAGGCCCTGCTGCGCCGCTTCCCGCTGGAGGCCGGTGTCTCGCCGCGCTTCGAGGTGCTGGAGGACGCCCGCGCCCGGGCCCTGTCGCGCCAGGCCCGCGAGGACCTCGCCGACGCGGTCCTCGCCGACCCTGAAGGCCCGGTCGCCCGGGCCTTCAACACCCTGGTGGCGACCCTCGACCACGCCCGCTTCGAAAGCCTGCTGCAGCAGCTGGAAGACCGGCGCGGCGAGCTGCTGGCCTGGCTGGACGCCATCGACGAGGGGACGGCACCGACCCCGTTCGACCTCACTCGCGCCGATCCGGCGCGGAACGAGGCCGCGCTGGAGGCCGACTTCCTCGCCGGCATCGACCCGGGAGCCTGGCGCAGCTGCGCCGCGGCCCTCGCCGGCGGATCCAGCCGCGACCAGGGGCTCGCCGCGGCCATGCGCGCGGTAGAATCGATTAGGAGCCACACCGCCATGCAGGCGGTGTTCTGCACCGGCCAGGGCGAGCCGCTCGCAGAAAGCCAGTTCGGCACGAAAGCCATCCCCGAAGCCGTCCGCACGCGCCTGCTCGGCTGGCAGGCCGCCTGGATCAACACGCGCAAGGCCATGGCCGCCTGGCGCGCGGCCGACCTGACGCAGAAGGTGCTGGCCCTCGCGCGGGTTCACGCCGGCTACTATGAGGCGGCCAAGGCCCGCGCCGGCGCGCTCGACTTCGCCGACCTGATCCACCGCACGGTCGAGCTGCTGACCCGCCGGACCACCTCGGCCTGGGTGCTCTACAAGCTCGACGGCGGCCTGCGCCACGTCCTCGTCGACGAGGCCCAGGACACGGCCCCGGAGCAGTGGGACATCATCCGCGCCCTGACCGACGACTTCTTCACCGGGCCGGACGACCCGCGCACCCTCTTCGCCGTCGGCGACGAGAAGCAGTCGATCTACGCCTTCCAGGGCGCGCGGCCCGAGCGGCTGATGCAGGAGGGCCGGGCGTACCAGGATCGCGTCGAGGCCTCGGGCCAGCGCTTCGCCTTCGCCCCCCTCGCCACCTCCTGGCGCTCCACGGCGCAGGTGCTGGCGTTTGTCGACCAGCTGTTCGGTGCCGACCCGGCGCGCAGCCGCGCCCTCAGCCCCGACACCGGCGACCGGCCGCATCACCGCCCGGCCCGCCGCGATCCCGGCTGCGTCGAGCTCTGGCCCATCTACCAGGAGCCCGCCACGGTCGAGCGCGACAGCTGGCTCGACCCGGTGGACGCCGAGGGCAAAGGCAGCGCCCGCCAGCGGCTGGCCCGCGACATCGCCCGGGAGATCGTCCGCCAGGTCCGCGACGGGGTGGCGGTGCAGGATCCGCGGGACCGCAAACTGCGCCCTTGCGGCTACGGCGACTTCCTCATCCTGGTGCGCAAGCGCGACGCCCTGTTCGAGGAGATCATCCGCGCCCTCAAGCGCGAGGGGGCCCCGGTGGCCGGGGCTGACCGCCTGAATCTCGGCGAGCACATCGCCTTCCGCGACCTGCTCGCCCTCATGCGTTTCGCCCTCTACCCCCACGACGACCTGTCGCTGGCGGAGATCCTGCGCGGTCCGTTCTGCGACGTCGACGAGGACTCCCTCTACGCCCTGGCTGGGGCGGATCAGGCGCGGCCGTCTCTGTGGCGGGCCCTGCGCGATCGAGCGCGAGAGCGCGCCGAATGGGGCGCGGCCCTGACCCTGCTGCTGGCGGCGCGGGCGGCGGCGAACGGCGGCCCCTTCGCCTTCGTCACCACCCTGCTGGAGCGGGTCGACGCCGGCGGCCGCACGGGCCGGGCCCGGCTGCTGGCCCGCCTCGGGGCCGAGGCCGCCGAAGTCATCGAGGAGACCCTTAGCCAGTGCCTGCGCCTCGAGCGCGAGGGCGTCACCGACCTGGAGGGCGCGCTCGGCCGGCTCGAAACCACCGAGATCGAGGTCAAGCGCGAGCTGGAGGGCCCGCGCGGCGAGGTCCGCATCATGACCGTGCACGGGGCCAAGGGGCTGGAGGCTCCGGTGGTGATTCTGCCCGACACCACCGGCCGAAGCGGCGGTGCCGCGCCCCTGATGGTCCCGGCCGTGGCCGACGACGGCGAGACCGAGGTTGGCTGGCTGGTCTGCCTGGAGTCGAAGACCGGGGAGTGCGAAGCCCTCAAGCGCGCCCGCGCGCGGCGCGAGCAGCGGGTCGAGGCCGAGTCCCTCCGGCTGCTCTACGTCGCCCTGACCCGGGCGCGCGACCGCCTGATCCTCGCCGGGCGCCGGCCGGCCACCCGGGGCCCGCCGGACAAGAGCTGGTGGACGGCCCTGTGCCAGACCCTCGAGACCCTCGAGACGACACCGGGCGACGGTCCGGAGGGCGCTCTGCGCTTCGGCCCCGCCCCGATACGGCTGGCCCCGGAGGCGGCGCAGCCGGCGGCCGCCGCGGCCAACCTGCCCACCTGGGCTGTCACCCCGCTGGCACCCGAGCGCGCCGCGCGGGTGCTGGCACCCTCGCGCCTCGCCCCGCTCAGGGGACAGGCGGCACCGTCGCCGCTGGTCGCCGCCGGCGGGGGCTGGGGAGCCGGCGCCCTCGGCCGCTTCGGCCGCGGGGCCCTGATCCACCGCCTGCTGGAGCGCCTGCCCGACCTGCCGCCGGCCGCCTGGCGGTCGGGTGCCGCCGCCCTGCTGACCCGCGCCCCGGGGGTTTCGCCCGAGGCCGCCGCCGAGATCACCGCGGCGGCTCTCGGGGTGCTGGAGGATCCGCGCTTCGCCGGGGTGTTCGGCCCCGGCTCGCGCGCCGAGGCGGCCCTGGCCGGCCGCGTCCCGGGCCTGCCCGCCGCCATCGACGGCCGGATCGACCGCCTGGTCATCACCCCGGACCGGGTGCTGATCGTCGACTTCAAGACCCGCCGTCCGGCCCCGGACCGGGTCGAGGACGTCGAGCCCGCCTACGTCCTGCAGCTGGCCCTGTATCGCGCGGTTCTGACCGGGCTCTATCCTGGCCGGACGGTCGAGGCGGCGCTCGTCTGGACCGACGGGCCCAGCCTGATGCCGGTTCCGGCCCCGCTGATGGACGCGGCGATCGCTGACCTCGGTTGATTTCCGGCGAGGGGTCCGCCACCTGTGGGGACGACCCTCGACCCGGGGCCGCAAGGCGCGCCCCTCGCCATTGCAGAAGGACGACACATGGCCACCCTCAAGGTCACCGACGACAGCTTTGACAGCGAAGTGCTGCAGGCCGGCCGGCCCGTGCTGGTCGATTTCTGGGCCGAGTGGTGCGGGCCCTGCAAGCAGATCGGCCCGGCCCTGGAACAGATCTCCGACGAGCTGGCCGGTCAGGTGACCATCGCCAAGCTCAATATCGACGATTCCCCCATGACCCCCTCCCGCCTGGGGGTGAAGGGCATCCCGACCCTGATGCTGTTCAAGGACGGCCAGATGGCCTCGATGAAGGTCGGTGCCCTGCCCAAGGGCAAGATCGTCGAGTGGCTGGCCGAGGCCGGGGTCGCCGCGCCCGGTCAGGGCTGACGCCCGCCGTCCGCCACCAGCGACAATGGGGCGGCCCGGCGGCACGTCCCTCTTCGTTCAGCGCCAGTCGATGGCTCAGGGTCGATGGCCCAGGGTCGATGGTCCCCGGACCGCGCGGCGCTTGAACAGCCCTGCGATGAACAGCAGGATCACCGCGCCGGGCGTGGCCACGATAAGGGTGACGAGGCTAGAGCCGCCGGACTCCACGTCCGGAAGGTTGGCGGTGGGGAAGCCGCCGAGGATGGCCCCTCGGGACAGGCCCGACGATGAAAGGGCTGTAGGGTTATGACCTAGCCCAGCAGCTGGGCGACCAGGCTGAGCGCCACCGCCAGGGCACCGAAGGCGGCACCGGCGATGGACGCCACGGGTGCCCGTCGGGACGAGCGCGAAGCGGTCGGAGCGGCGGCGACGGGGCGGAGCATGGGAGAGACCTGGTGAGCGCGATCGCATCATGAGCGCCTCGACTTAAGGCGCGGTTACGGCAAAGCCCTGACAAGACCCTGATTATCTCACCCCTGTGGCGGCCGCGCCTCACCGGTCGCCTCGACCACGACTACGGCGCGCCCGCCCCGGGCGTCGACCAGCGTCAGGGTCTGCGGATCGGTCAGGCCGGTGGGGTCGAAGGTCACGCGCTGGGCCGTTCCGTCGAGCACCGGCAGCACCTCGTCCGGCCAGGCCTCGAGGCCCAGCCCCGGGCCCTCCAGTCCCGTCCAGTCCCCTGTCTGCGTCGACGTCAGCGCCGCCGACCCGTCCACCGTCAGCCGCAGCGCCACCGGCCGACCACTCAGGATGGCCTCGGCCCGGACATTGGCCAGCCGCACCACCAGCCGCTCCGCCGCCGTCACCGCCGGGGCGCGCGCTTCGGGCGCGGTCAGGATCACCGCCGTGGCCGCCAGACCGACGATGGCCAGCACGATCATCAGCTCGACCAGGGTGAAGCCCGCGCGCCCTGTCGGGGATCGCCCCCGCCTCACGGCCGCGTCCGCACCGTGACCGTGCGCACCGCCCCGGCACGCTCGAAGCGGATCTCGGCCGAGGGGGCGTCGGCCAGCCGCTGCCGCAGCTGCGCCACCTGGGCGGTGCCGGTCAGCTCGACGCCATTGACGGCCAGCAGCACGTCCCCGGCCTGCAGGCCGGCGGCGCGCACCGCGGCCCCGTCGCCGCGGGTCTGGACGATGAAGCCGTCGATGCGCGCTCCGCGCAGCCGCGGGCGCAGCCCCGCCTGGGCCGCCAGCGCCGCGGGATCAATCACCGGCTCGGCCCGGGCCACCGGCGTCGGGGCCATTACTTCGACCACGGCGGGCGGCGGCGGCGGCGCGCCAGGCGGCGCATCCGAGAAGCCCAGGCGTGTGATCGCCCCGCCGCGCGAAAGGCTGACGCCGTCGGCGGACACAGACTCGAGGATAAGGCCGGGCATGGCCGCCTCCCCGACCAGAACGGACCGCTGGCTGCCGTCCGGCAGGGCGAGGATGGCCGAGCCCCCGTCGACCCCGCCGGCGCGGACCCCGTAGAGCCGCAGCCGGCCGGCTTCGGCGTCGGACGGTCCGAGGGCCGCCCCGGCCCCCGAGCGGAAGAAGGCGTCGATGCGCCGGAACACCTCGACATCGACCGGCGCGGCCGGCGCAGTCGCCGGCGCCGCGGCACCGGCCGGCGGCGTGGCCATGATCCAGACAGCCCGGCCGAGCTGGATCGCGAGCGCCAGCCCCAGCACCCCCGCGAGGAACAGGGGCGCGCGCACCCTCGGCGACAGGGCGACAAGACGCGGGATCGTCGGCATCCGGACCATCTACGGGCTTTAGAACCGGCCTGAGACAGACGTATGACGTCCCCGCCTCGCCCCTTGAAGCCGCAGGCTGATCCGGGGCAAGACCGGTGCATGAGCGATCCGACCACCGACATCAGCTACGCCCGCTATCTCGGGCTCGAGGACCTTCTGGCGGCCCAGCATCCGCTCAGCGACGAGCACGACGAGATGCTGTTTATCGTTATCCACCAGACCAAGGAGCTGTGGCTCAAGCAGATCCTGCACGAGCTCGTCCTCGCCAAGCGCATGGTGCGCGACGGGGATCTGGTGCCGGCGTACAAGAGCCTAGCCCGCATCAGCCGCATCCAGGCGGTGATGACCCAGAGCTGGGATGTGCTGGCCACCATGACCCCGGCTGACTACCTGCGCTTCCGGTCGGTGCTGGGCCCATCGTCCGGCTTCCAGAGCGACCAGTTCCGGCGGCTGGAGGCCATGCTCGGCCTCAAGGATCCTCGCCACCTCGCCGTCCACGCCGACCGCCCGGCGGCGCAGGCGGCGCTGCAGGCGGCGATCGACGCCCCCAGCCTCTATGACGACGCCCTGCACCAGCTGGCCCTCGCCGGTCTGGCCTTGCCACAGGAGGTGCTGGCCCGCGACGTGCGCCAGCCCTACGCGCCGTCGCCGGGGGTCGAGGCGGCCTGGCTGGAGGTCTATCGCGACACCGGGCGCTGGTGGGCCCTGTACCAGCTGGCGGAGAAGCTGGTGGATCTCGACGACGCCCTGCTGACCTGGCGGCACAAACATGTGGTCACGGTCGAGCGCATCATCGGCGGAAAGCGCGGTACCGGCGGCACCGACGGCGTCGCCTACCTGTCGGGCACCCTGCACCGCCGCTGCTTCCCCGAGCTGTGGAGCGTGCGGACGGCGCTCTAGGGTCAGGACTCAATTGAGCCACCATGTGACGGTTGCGGCGAGGAAGACGGCTGAGAGGTAGGTGTCGGCGCGCTTGTCGTAGCGTGTGGCGACGCGTCGGAAGTCCTTCAGGCGGCAGAACAT
>Ga0209985_10000912_pt1 | contig 30674 bp, 33 predicted proteins | sample NOAtaG_FD_187305 | JGI IMG/M metagenome (GOLD analysis project Ga0209985, IMG submission 187305) | Freshwater lake microbial communities from Lake Erie, under a cyanobacterial bloom - NOAA_Erie_Diel6S_1000h metaG (SPAdes) (version 2) | ecosystem: Environmental > Aquatic > Freshwater > Lake ...
AACGGTCATCTTCAAAAATAATAATTGTTCCTGTAGGAAGACGTTCTCCTTGTAACTGCCCTCGATTCCACATTCTCCAAGCAGTGTCATAACTGATCCCTTTTTTCTTAGCATAATCTGATAGTTTTATATGAACTGCAATGTAAACTTGTACTAACCATATTAGCAGTTGTTTGCAGTCATTTGCATATATTTTTTATAAAACTTTACAATACCTGAAATCCCTTTTCTAGATCTTCGATCGCGTAGGTTAAAATTTTCCAATTCAGGCGATCAATTTCCTCCTCGGCAATTCTGACTATTGCTTCCAGAGATCTTTGAATCCATTTACCATCTTTTAAGTGGGGCAAATGTTGCAGCAATTTCAGCAAGTCTTCGGTTAATTGAGAATAGGAATTTTCCATTGGTGGGTTGGGTTTTGGGTTTTAGGGTGGTCACTGCGTGCGCGTTGCGGGGGGTTTTAGGGTGTTGGGGAAGATATTTCTTAGTCCCCATTTCCCCATTTCCCTGTCCATTAGTTCACTATTTAAAGACTTAAGGTCACTATTCAGGATTATTTATTGCTTGATTAACTTGGGTGATTTGGGTTTGAAAATATTGTTCACGATAACGGATAGCTTGGGCTAATTCCGCACCTTTTTGGAAAGCGAGTAAAGCTTGGGGATAATTTTTTCTCTCTAGATAAATTTGACCGATTTGATCGTAGGTATTCATTAAACCGTAGTAATTATAACCCAATTCATGGACTTTAATTAATTCTTGATAGATTTGTAAAGCATAATCCACCTGTTGATAACTTTTATAAAGTTCGGCCAACTTATTTAAAGCTTCTCCTGCGGTGCCGTACTGTTGTAAAGCAAAAGCGAGAGAATAGGCTTCTTGAAAGTTTTGGCTGGCTTTATTTGCATCTTTTAAAGCTTGGTAATCTAAACCAATTTGAATTTTTAGAGCGGGAATTAACTGTATTTGCTGATTTCTGATCTGGGTTTCAGCTATTTCTTCTTTAATTTTTACCGCGTTAGCTGGTTGCAGAGATTCTCGATAAATTTCTGCTAGTCTTTGCAAATAAATTCCTTGCTTGAGTGAGTCATTACGAGCTTTGGCTAGTGCTAATAATTCCTCGTAAACTGGGGATGCTTTTTGATAATCAAAACGGGATAAATGAATTTGACCAAGTTGATTTAGAGTCGCTTCTACTGCCACATTATCACCAGATTGTCTGGCATTAGCTAGAATTTTATCATAGATAATTATCGTCTCATTAAAAGCTCGGATCTGTTGATAGGATGTACCTAGTAATGCTAATAATTCCCCGTCCATTGTCTGGTTAGTTTCTGCGGTTTGTTGCAGAGCTTTTAAACGAGCAGTAATTAATTTAACATCCTCGGTTCGATCTCGATTCCAAGCTGCTAACCCCACTTTTCCCAAAGATTTTACTTCTTCTTTGGCTCCTAAATAACGATTTAATTTAATCACTTCATACCAGATAGGAAAAGCTTCCTCATTTAATCCCGCATCGTATTTAGCCTGAGCTTCAGCATCGCGTTGATCGATGTATAATAAAAGTTGACGACGCTCCAAGGGAGTTAAAGGGCGATCGATTGCGGGTAATAAAGGACTTTTTAGGGGAGTTTCGAGGGGATTGGCTGCAGGGGTTTCTGTTTGTGCGAGGAGAGGAAGGGAAGTACCGATCAAACAGAGCCATAAACTGAGAGAAAAACGTAGCATAATAGATTGATAGGAGCGTAGTAGAGGATGATATTTTGTGATTGATCGATTCTATAAGAGACTGACTGCCGAAAATTTGCGTTTCCCAATTTTGGGTTTAATTGCTAGTTTGATTGTAACCTTTAGTCTGGGGGCCTGTGGTGTCTCCCCGCAAGTTTTGGCAGAACAACGAATGTTTCTACCCCTCTCGGTCGAGTTTTTGGGAGAATATCAATTACCAGAAGCGGATTATCAGGAGACAAGGGTGGGGGGATTATCGGCAATTACTTATGATCGTGCCAATAACCGCTTTTATCTCCTCAGCGATGATCGTTCTCAGAAAGCTCCGGCCCGCTTTTATACGGCTAGTTTGCAGATAAATGATGAAAAAATCGAAAAAGTGAATTTAGAGGCGGTCACGTTCCTAAAAGATGGCAAGGGAGAAAGGTTTAAAAAGGGATCGATCGACCCGGAAGGTATCGCTTTTTCGCCCCGACAAACTTTGTTTATTTCCAGTGAAGGTGCGGTTAAAGAGGGAATTGCTCCTTTTATTGCTGAATTTGATTTGCAGGGACAATTAAAGGAGTCTTTGTTAATTCCTAATCGCTTTTTACCGGATGATAGCAATCAAAAAGGAATAGAGGATAATTTAGGGTTTGAATCCTTAACTTTAGGGATTACCAGCACTCTCAAAGACGATCCTTTTCGTTTGTTTACTGCCACAGAAAACGCTTTAATTCAAGATAGTCCCACGGGAAAAAGAGCAGAAAATCTCAGAGTGCGACTTCTTCATTATGTGATTGATCCGATTGGTGCGCCTGTGTTAGTATCGGAACAATTGTATGTGTTAGATGAGCCACCTAGTGGTGCGAGATACTACGGTTTAACGGAATTATTAGCTTTAGAAAAAGAGGGTTATTTTCTCAGTTTAGAGCGAACTTTTGGTTTAGAAGGTTTTGGAGCGAAACTATTTCAGGTAGTTAATGGTAGTGCCACGGATACCTCGAAAATTGCTCGGATACCGGGGGAATTAGAAGCTTTACAGGTGCAACCCTTGCGGAAAAAATTATTACTAGATTTAGGGACTTTGGGGATTGATTTAGATAATTTAGAAGGAATGACCCTCGGTCCAAGATTAGCTGATGGCAGTCGCTCTTTGATTTTAGTCAGTGATGATAATTTTAATCCGAATCAGGTCAATCAGTTTTTACTATTTCGACTCAAGGAAAAATAAACAAGAGATGGTTAATTGCCTCACCTATCCCCTTCTGGGAGAGGGATTGGGGTGAGGACTAGCAATAAAGAAAAAGGGGATAAATAGCCGGTTTAAAGACACAACGGCCAGTTAATAATCACTTTTTTCGATATCTTTGCGAAGATCATTCAGGTCAATATAGCGATCGGTAGCGTTGCGTAATTCCCTAGCGATCATCCCTTCCGTAGAAACTACGGTAATATGAGTATTTTTAGAGCGCAATAGTTCGATCGCTCGTTCAAAATCGCCATCACCGCTAAATAAAATCACTCGATCGTATTGATCGACGGTATTAAACATATCGACGACAATTTCGATGTCTAAATTAGCTTTCTGGGAAAAACGACCGGAACTATCATCATAATATTCTTTCAAAATTTTTGTTCTCACCGTATAACCCAAACTAATTAAAGCATCGCGAAAACCTCTTTGATCTTGGGAATCTTTTAAACCCGTGTACCAAAAGGCATTAATTAACATAATATTCGGGTCGTTGGTGAAGTAATTTAACACCTTGCGCGGGTCAAAAAACCAACCATTTTTTTGTTGAGCATAAAACATATTATTGCCATCCACAAAAATCGAAAGGCGATCTTTCGGACGGGTGCCACCATTACAATGACAAAGACCGGCTTCTGTCATACAAAATACATACCTAATTTTTTATACAGTTTAACTATAAAATTACTTTTTAGTAATTTTACGGGGGAAAACGACTATTCTTTGGGGAATAGCGGTGATTTGAGAGCAAAAAGATAGCAACTAAAATAAAAATTAGCTTTTTTGTCTAAGTAGGGAGACACAATTATTTGTAGGATGGGTTAGCGGTAGCGTAACCCATGCGGGCGTTGGGTTTCATGCTTCAACCCAACCTACGTTTATCTTATATTTAATTCCACCCACCCACTTAGGAGACAAACTAGATAATAGTTTGGGAATAATTAAAAGTGATAATAGAGGGATTGTACAGTAATCAGGTCATTTTGATAATCTTTCTCGATAGATGGGTATCAATAGGGCTGGTTAGATCAGGTAGGAACACCAATCACTCCAACCTCCAGAATATAGCTTAACATTCTCGTATCCGGCTAGGGTCAGGGAAAAGATATTAACACAGGCTGTCACTCCCGAACCACAGTAGAGGATAATTTCTTGATCGCCTTGCCGCTCTTGCCAACGTTGTTTTTGCAGGGCCAGGGGTTGAGAAAAACCCTGACTATCGGTGACTTCTAACCAAGGATAATTAAGCGCCCCCTCGATGTGGCCGGCGATCGGATCGATCGGTTCCCTTTCGCCCCGATAGCGATCGCTTTCCCTGGCATCAATTAACACCACTCCCGCTTGCTCTTTTTGCCTTTTTACCTCCTCGATTGTGACTACCCAATCCTGTTGAACTTGGGGGAGAAAAGCGCCGGTTTTCGGCACAGGTATCTGATTAGAGACGGGATAACCGGCATTTAACCAATTTTGCCAACCACCATCGAGAATGCTGACTCGTTCATGGCCCAGATAACGTAATAACCACCAGAGACGACTGGCAAAGGCAAAACGGGAGGCATCGTAGGCGATGACATGGGTTTGGCCGGAAATCACCCCTAACGAGCTTAATTTAGCGGCGATCGTCGGCGGATTCGGTAAAGGATGACGGCCGCCATGACGGGCAACGGGAGCCGATAAATCGCGATCGAGGTGTAAATAGAAGGCATTTTCAATATGATTGGCTAAATACTCTTGATAACCGAGATCGGGATCATTTAATTGAAAACGACAGTCAATAACCATCAGATCGGGGCGATCGAGATTAGTCACTAACCAACTAGGAGAAACGAGGGGTGCGATCGGATTCATGGCGGGAAAATTGTTTAATAATTAACAGACAGTTGCGCTGATCTTCGCTGCGAGTATAACTGAGTTGATCGGCGATTTTTTGGAGGATCGGCAGTCCTTGCCCATGACCAGAGAAACTATAGTCATGATAGGCGTTTTTCTCGATAAAGTCCTCTAAATCGAAGGCGGAACCCCGATCCCAGATGCGAATTTCCATCTGGGATCGGGTAATCTCGATCTCGATCTCGATCGGGATTTCGGGAGGTAGGTGTCGGTGAGCGTGACGGACTGCATTAGTAAAACCTTCGGCAAGAGCAAGCTGACACTGGAGCCAGTCTTTTTGGGGAATGCCGGCCGGTTCAAGTTGCTGAAAATATTTTAAAACGGTATCTAAGGACCTGAGATCGCTATCTACCTGAAAAGAAATCTTCACCCCCGGCTTACCTCTCCAATGCCTTACGCTAGAAGTTATACCATTTTTCCCAAACTATGACTGATGTATTAGCTCGATTCTGGATTTAATCCTGTCTTGAGGTACAAGCAAAGTCGTCCACTCCCCTCTAGTGTAAGCAGTAAGATTGAGATAGTCGAGTTACAAAAAAGATGGTACGAATTCTAGTAATTGATGATGATGGAGTAATTCAGACGTTTCTGAGCCGCGCTTTGCAGAAGGAATACGAGGTTTTTGTTGCCAGTGATGGGGAAGAAGGATTAAAGCAAGCGGGGCAACTAAAACCGGCGATGATTATTTGTGATTGGATGATGCCGGGGATCGATGGGTTGGAAGTTTGCCGGCAAATTAAGCTTAATCCCCAACTGTCAACGACTTTTTTTATCCTCTTAACTTCTTTGGGATCGGTGGAGGATCGGGTGAAGGGATTGGATGCGGGGGCGGATGATTTTTTGTGTAAACCGATCGAGATTAATGAGTTAAGAGCGCGCGTGCGGGCGGGAATGCGTTTGCATCAATTAAGTCACGATCTGCAAGCGCAAAAACAATTACTAGAAATGGAGTTAGCGGAAGCGGCGGAATATGTGCGATCGCTGTTACCAGAACCTTTTATTTCTCCAAAACTTGCTATCGATTTTCGCTTCCTTCCTTCTCGTCGATTGGGGGGTGATGGCTTTGATTATTATTGGTTAGATAATGACCATTTGATGTTATATCTTTTAGATGTGGCAGGCCATGGGTTGCGAGCGGCTTTACCTTCCCTTTCGGTGATTAATTTACTCCGTTCTCGTGGTTTAACTCAGGTAAATTACTATCAACCTAATCAGGTTTTACAAGGGTTAAATCAAGTTTATCAAATCAGCCCTAAGAATGATAAATATTTTACTATCTGGTACGGAATTTATGATCGGAAACAACAACAGTTAACCTATGCCAGTGCCGGTCATCCCCCGGCAGTTCTCCTGACTCAAAAACCTTTTGGCCAGATGATTGAAACCAGACTGAAAGCCCCCGGTTTTCCCATCGGGATGTTTCCGGAAGCGGAATATATTAATCAGGTTAAATGCCTGAATTTACCCAGTAGCCTTTATCTTTTTAGCGATGGAATTTACGAGATCGATTGTGCTGATGGTAGGATGTGGGGACTAGAAAACTTTATTCAATCTTTGCGAAATTATCACTGTAATTCCGCCAAAAATCTCGATAATTTTATTGAAGGAATTCAAGCTTTACAATTTGATGGTAATTTTAAGGATGATCTTTCGATCATGCAGGTGGATTTTCGCTGATTAACTTCCTAAAATTTTTTGTTCTAATTCTTCTCGGTTATTAAAAATTTCAAAAACTCGATCCATATCGGTCAATTCAAATAACATTTTTATCTGATCATTAATCGAGCAGATAAAAATCTTACCCCCCGCAGAACGCACGGTTTTTAAGGATAAAACTAGCGCCCCTAAACCAGAACTATCCATAAAGGTGACATTCTTGAAATCAACGATAATAACCTCGGAACCTCCCTGCACGGCTTCGGTAATTTCTTGGCGAAATTGGCCAGCTTGGTTGCCATCTAAAATACCCGATGGTTGAATAACTTTAATCGCAGAACTCATAAAAAAAAGGAAAAATTAAAGGTTTTCTACCTGCTCACTCATAACTGCTCGCTGAAATCTGCTGATAGCAGCGAATCTTTAACTATTTTTAACATATTAGGGTCAAGAAAAGCGCAAAATTAAAAATAGGAATTTTTGAAACTGCATGGAAAGTTACGATGTCATCCTCATCGGTGCCGGGCATAATGGTTTAGTTTGTGCCGCCTATCTCCTCAAAGCCGGTTATCGCGTCCTCCTTCTCGAACAGCGTAGCGTACCAGGAGGAGCCGCTACCACAGAAGCGGTTATCCCGGATCTAGCCCCCGATTTTAAGTTTAATCTCTGTGCGATCGATCATGAATTTATCTTTTTAGGACCAGTAATTGAGGAATTGGAGCTAAAACGCCACGGATTAGAGTATTTATTCTTCGATCCTACCGTTTTCTGTCCCCATCCCTCCGGCCAATATTTTCTTTCCTATCGCTCTCTGGAAAAAACTCACGCCGCAATTGCCCAGTTTTGTCCGCGAGATGCCGATCGCTACCTTCAGTTTATCGACTATTGGGCGCAGTTGATGAATGCGATCGGGCCTTGGTTTAATGCCCCGCCCCAAGATTTGCTCAGAATCGCCCGCAATTATAACTCTAGTGCCTTAGCTAGTGTCTGGAAAGCGATCGGCTCGAAAAAGAAACTGCTCGACTTCATCCGCACGATGATTACTTCCCCCGAAGATGTCCTCAATGAGTGGTTTGAGAGCGAATTTGTCAAAGCACCCCTGGCTCGTCTAGCGGCGGAAATTGGCGCTCCTCCCTCCCAAAAAGGCATTACCTCCGGGATGATGATGATGGCGATGCGTCACTCCCCCGGGGTGGCTCGCCCTCGTGGTGGTACAGGCGCACTAACCGAGGCTCTGGTGAAATGTGTTGTTAGTCTCGGTGGGGTAATTTTAACCGAGCAGAAAGTTAAACAGATTCTAATCGAGGAAGGACAAGCGATCGGGGTTAGGGTGGACTCTGGACAAGAATATCTGGCAAAAGCGGGTGTTATCTCTAATATTGACGCTAGACGAGTTTTTTTACAGTTAGTCGCCCCCGCCGATGTGGATGCCGCCGATCCGGAATTGCGAGAAAGGGTAGAACGGCGAATTGTCAATAACAATGAAACAATTCTTAAAATTGATTGCGCCCTCGCCGAAGCGCCAAGGTTCGAGGCTTATGATCACAAAGAGGAGTATTTACAGGGAACGATTCTCATCGCCGATTCCGTGCGTCACGTTGAACAGGCCCACGCTTTAACGATTTTGGGGCAGATTCCCGACGAAAATCCCTCGATGTACCTAGATGTACCCACTATTCTCGATCCCTCCATGGCTCCCCAAGGCAAGCATACCCTCTGGATCGAATTTTTTGCCCCCTATCAGATTGCCGGGGCCGAGGGAACAGGATTAAACGGCACGGGATGGACGGAAGAATTAAAAAATCGCGTGGCCGATCGAGTTCTTGATAAACTGGCCGATTATGCTCCCAATCTCAAATCTTCGATCATTGCCCGTCGGGTGGAAAGTCCGGCCGAATTAGCTAATCGTTTGGGTTCCTATAAAGGTAATTACTATCATCTTGATATGACCTTAGATCAGATGATTTTCCTGCGTCCTTTGCCAGAAATAGCTAACTACAAAACCCCCATTAAAAACCTTTATTTAACTGGGGCAGGAACTCACCCCGGCGGCTCAATTTCGGGGATGCCGGGGCGTAATTGCGCTCAGGTTTTTCTGCGGGATCAAAGCACTTTTCTGCAAAGATTATTTAACTAGGGTTTGCTGAATAAATGTGAAATATGTACAAGGTAAGGAGTTTAGTGGCTTGTTTCACAAAACAGATGCAAGATTTTAAAGCTAGTGTCTCAAAAACCTTGCATCTTGATCGACGATCGCCCTTACTTTTTCAGCAAACCCTAATTATTTTTTACTATTTGAGTATCGGGGTGATTTTCCCTTAATTCCAAAATGTAATAAGACAGCTGAATAAAAATACTATAGTGATAATTCATGGGTTGTCTCCTTGATTTAATTTTGCTAGTTCCTGAAGTGCATTTCTTCCGTCTTTTTCCTGGTAGCGATCAGCATCACTACTATCTTTGCCTGACAGGGGCAAGCTATATTCTAAACGGGGATGACTTCAGGCGTTATGACCGCTCTTACCTAATCTCCCTAGTGTGTTTTGGTACGAATAATCAGAATAGTTTTATCGTCTTCATAAATTTCATAAAGCAGACGATCTTTTCTATTTAGGCGATAGGAATACAAGCCTTCTAAATCGCCTTTTAAGGATTTGCCAATATAGGGATTAATTGCAATTATGTTAGTTAAAATTTATTGAAGTTTGACTTTTTGTTTTTGGGTGAGTTCGTCGGTATCTTTTCGCGCTTGTTTAGAAAAGACAATTGTGTAGGTTGTCATCCAAATACTTGTTCCATTATCAGGGTTTCTCCTGCGGCATATTCTCGTCGTGCTGATGCAATATGTTGTAATAGTTTGGAATCTTGCATGAGTTCGGAGGTTTCAGCTAAGGATTCCCATTCTTCTTGAGTGATGAGAATATAACTGCGATTTTCACGAACGATCACTACTCCATCGGGTTCTTTTTCAGTGCGATCGCAGAGTTTTTCTAGGTTGGCTTTGGCGTAATCAACGGTGACTTGATACATAAATCGCTTACGGTTTGTGGGGATTAGTCTTATAATAAAGCAAAAATTGCTTCTTGGCTGACGTTTTCATTATTTATTTTGGGCTTTTTGGTTCTGATCGAGAAGAAGGAGATATGACAACTTTAGTAATGATCTAAGCCGTAACTTGCATAATGTTTATTTTGGCTTTTCCGAGATCATGGTATAAAATGTTCTATGAACGGTTAAATACTAGGAAATATTACTGAACTGAGAATATTTGGGCTATGCGGAAATAGCCCGGAGAGGTGGGAGAGATTTGCCTCGTGCAGTGTAGTCTTCGATAAGGAGATCTAGAACTTCAAGGGCATTTTGTAGAGCTGCATGGTAGGTTTCACCATGGGTATGAGCATAGGGGCCAAATTCAGGGAGGTGGGCGATAAATTTGTTGTCTTCTTCTGACCATTGAATAAAAATACTATAGTAATAATTCATGGGTTGTCTCCTTGATTTAAGTTGGCTAGTTCCTGAAGTGCATTTCTTCCGTCTTTTTCCTGGTAGCGATCGGCATCACTACTATCTTTGCCTGACAGGGTCAAGCTATATTCTAAACGGGGATGGCTCCAAACGGTATGACTACCTTTACCGGGGCGATAGGTAAACCCTGCTTTCAGAAGTATAGACTTGAGTTCTCGTATTTTTTTAGGCATTTACTATCTGCTGGAGTAATTTTATTGCAGTTTGAGCATTATTAAGGTATTACAAAGAATCTAGGAATGACGGAGTGATTGGATATATTCCACCATTTCGGGGGGAAAGCGTTGGCTTAATTCCTCATCGGGAAGTTGAGAAAGCATCAGATTATAATTATTTTTTACTGTTTGAGTGTCGGGGTGATTTTCTCCTAATTTTTCCGAACAAATAGCAATCGCTTTTTGATAAAGCGGTTCCGCTTCTGTGTATTTTCCTTGAGACTGATAAAGAATCGCCAGACTGTTGAGACTGTTGGCCACATGAGGATGCTCTGCTCCTAATTGCTTTTCCCTAATCGCCAGCGCTCTTTGATAGAGAGATTCTGCTTCTGCGTATTTCCCTTGAGCGCGATAAAGATCCGCCAGATTGTTGAGACTGGTCGCCACATCAGGATGCTCTTCTCCTAATTGCTTTTCTGTAATCGCCAGCGAGCGCAAAAAGAGAGGTTCTGCTTCTGCGTATTTCCCTTGATCATAATAAAGACCAGCCAGATTGTTGAGAATGGTCGCCACATCAGAATGCTCTTTTCCTAATTGCTTTTCCCCAATCGCCAGCGAGTGCAAAAAGAGAGGTTCTGCTTCTGCGTATTTCCCTTGAGCGCAATAAAGACTCGCCAGATTGTTGAGACTGGTCGCCACATCAGGATGCTCTTTTCCTAATAGCTTTTCCCGAATCGCCAGCGAGCGGAAAAAGAGAGGTTCTGCTTCTGTGTATCTCCCTTGATCTTGATAAAGACTCGCCAGATTGTTGAGATTAGAAGCAACACTAGGATTATTGCCACCAAATAACTCTTCATGGATTTTTAATCCTTGTAAAAATAGAGATTCTGCTTGAGCAAAATCGCCTTGATATTGATAAGAAGTACCTAAATTACTCGAAGCATTTGCTTCTGATGTTTTATCACCAATTTGCTGGGCAATTTCTAATTGTTTTTGAAAATATTCAATTGCTTGCTGATATTTTCCTAAGGATTGATAAGTAATCCCCAGATTTCCGAAAGCATTTGCTAGGGCAAGAATATCGCCGATCTCCTGGGCAATTGCTAATTGTTCTTGAAGATGTGAAATTGCTTCTTGATACTGCCCTAAAGACTGATAAGCCGCTCCCAAATTACCTAAAGTATTCGCCAGCGAATACCGATCATTAGTTTCTCTAATAATTACTAATTGTTGCTGAAGATATTGTACTGCTTCTCTATATTGACCCCAAGATTGATAAATCATTGCTAACCGGCCAAGAGCAAAAACCTCAGATTGTTTATCACCAATATCCTGAGCTTTTTTTAAGAGCTTTTGATAGATTTTAGGATTATGTTTTTTGGGCGTAATCTGATCAAAGTTCTCAAGATTTAACTCTGTTTCATAATTACTAGCCTGAGCCGAATTAGTTTGATTTTTATGAATCTGAATCATCATTAGCCTCCAATAAATTTAAAAATTGCTCAAATTCTGATTCTGCGGATTGAATTGCCTGAATCCATTCTGATAATTCTTTAACTGTTATATTAACTTTACCCTCCTGTTGACGAGCATTTCCCTTAAGTTTGTAGAAAATTGCTTTCAATTTACATAGACTTTCAATGCCGTAATCAAGATTAGAAAGAGAAGTCGAAATAGACTTGGAACTCTCACTGGTTGTATCTAAGTTAGCAGGGTTTTGTTTAACCTGCTCCCCTACAGGCGGCTGTGGTCAGTTGAAGTTAAAAGTCGGATTATGAATTGTTCCTTGATTAACAATTCCAACATTTTTCATCATATTAATAACGTAAGGATTAGATTGATTTTCCTTAAACACTTGTTCTGCAACTTTTTGTATTTCTGGGTCTTCCAGTAAAATCGCCATTACCTCAATGGTTTCAGATAACAAAGCAGGATCTTGATTAGCCGATTGCAACTTTTTTAAAGTATCAGGAGAATTCGCTCCGATTAAATTTATCAGTTTTTCAAGGGAACCATCTAAGACAAGCTCCCCCACACGGGCCAACGCTCCCCCTAAAATAATCGTGACTCCTGTAGCCAATAGCGTTAAAGGTTCCATGGTACGACTCCTTGCTAGTAAATGGCACTTAATTAATTGTTAGATAGTGTAACAGGCTTCTGGTTCTTGTGTTTTATCTTTAATAAGATTATAGCCTGTGAAATAACAAAATGCCTACCCCGTGGAACAGGCTTCTGGTTCCTGTACCTGATCTTTGATCATATTAAAGTAAAAGCTTTAATTCCAGTTTGCTTAAGTTTATCGTTCATTTTCCTTAATAAAACTAAGATTTAACTAACACTTGATCTATGGGAATATGAGTTAGAAAAAATGCTTCTCCTTCCGAATCTCGCAAAGCTTCTAAATAGGCATCAATCCCTCGCGGTTCGGGCAAGTTTTCAACATCTGCCAAATGCAAAGCCAAAGCTGATCGCATTTGCTCCGTTGTTTCTTCTAGAGTCGCACCTGTTGCTACACAACCCAATACATCGGGTGAATAAGCTGAAAATCCCGTCTCACTTTTTTCGAGAACAATTAGATATTTGTCGATCATTTTAACCCTGCTTGTTTAAGAATACTAGCTAAAGTTCCTTTACGAACATCATCACTTAATTTGCCAGCAACAGTCACCTTCAGGGTTTGGTTTGAGAGATTCTCTGTTCAGCGTAAGCCTTACGCTCCCAATGGTTTGGGGGATTACTCTCATAATAAAGTAAAAATTACTTATTGGCTGACGTTTTCATCATTTATTTCGGGGTTGTCGGTTCTGACTGAAATGTAATAGAGGATATTTGAGCTATGGGGAAATATCCTGAGGACGTGAGAGAGATTTGCCCAGTGCAGTGTAGTCTTCGATAAGGAGATATAGAACTTCAAGGGCATTTTGTAGGGCTGCATTGTAGGTTTCACCATGGGTATGAGTATAGGGTCCAAACTCAGGTAAATGGGCGATAAATTTTTGGTCTTCATCTGACCATTAAATGGTGATGCTGTAGTGATGGTTCATGGGGTGTTTTCCTCGTCTAGATTTTGTAGTTCTTGCAGGGCATTTTGGACTAATTCTATTATGGCAGCCGATAGTAACTGGGATTACTGCTATACTGGTGGCTCTTGACAAAAGATCATGTTAATTATTTTTCTGATGAAGATTATTAGTCACCTTTTCATGTATCATGAATATATGGCAAGATTTTTGAAGGATCACGAGCGATGCAATTTCTAAGGCTCAGAGTTAAAACTGTTTGGAGAAGTAAAAAAATAAGGGGAATTATATCGCTCCTATTGCTTTTTATCCTGATGCCAATTTTTCTTTATGCCTGTTTTAGTGATCTCCCTAATCAATCATCGGAGCAACTGCAAGGAACTCTCTCGGTTTGGTATCCAGAAGAGGGAAATTTAACTGAAATACTAGGTCTCGGTTTGCAAGAGTTTGAAAAATTAAATCCGCAAGTGACAATTCTCGAAAAAGCTATTCCTATCGATGAGATACCCGAACGTTTTTTTAAACAATCTCAAAGCGGATTGGGTGCTAGTGTTATTCTAATTTTTTCGAGAAATATACCCAGATTAGTATCCCAAGGGGTACTGAAGGAAATTGACCAGAAAAATCTAGATTTATCTATTTATTATCCCCCGACGCTGAAACAAGTTAGCTATCAAGGAAAAATCTATGGCATTCCTTTAGGTTCTCGTACTAATGTACTGTGTTACAATCAAAAAAAATTACAAGTTAGTACCGATCCGCTGCTGAAGCAACCTCCCACCAGTTTAGAGGGATTAGTGGAACGTGCGCGCAAAGGCTATTCTGTGGGGATAGTTTCCTCTTTTGAAGATACTTTTTGGGGAATGGCAATTTTTGGCGGCTATTTGTGGGATGATCAGGGTAGGCTGCAACCTCGCTTGGATGGTTGGGCAAAATGGCTAGAATGGCTAAAATTTGCCTCGTCACAGCCTAATTTTATCCTCAATCGTCAACGGGAATTACTTCACGAGGCCTTTGCTAGAGGCCGCTTAACCTATTATGTGTGTAATTCTATTGAAATTGCCGATTTAAAAAACAGCCTCCAAGATGATCTCAGAGTCGCTTTACTTCCCCAAGACACTCAAGGTAAAGCAGCACCAATTCTCTATACACGGGTGATGGTATTTAATCGCAATAATAGTGATAATGAAAATAGTTTGGGGTTAGCTTTAGGAAAATTTCTCTCTAATCCCGAACAACAATTACAAGCAATCATCCAAACAGAAAGTTTTATTCCCACTAATCGACGGGTACAGATCGAAGGAAAATTACTACCGATCGAATCGGTATTATTACAACAATCTCAAAATGTTGTGGCAGTTCCTCTGGATGATTGGGAAAAGTCGAATCAAATTTTAGAACAAGGAGAATTTTGGTATGAAAGAGCGATCGCTGGTGAAATATCTTCCTCAGCAGCAGCCCAAAAACTGACACTTTATATTCAATCAGATCTCGATCAGGAAGTCGGGAAAATAAATTAATATGAACAACAATATCCCCTCTCTTTCGGAAATAATTGCTAACCAATTATTATTTTTAGGACGTAGAAATGTTCAAAATCAATTAACGACTATTTTTCTCTCCTTAATTGTTGCTTGGTTATTATCAAAATGGTTATGGTCTTACTTAGAAAAAAGATTCCCTCACGGCACCAGTTTTATTCACAGTGATAAAAAATTAACCCTCCGTCAATATTTTGCCATCCTGATACAGTTTCTTAATTTTCCAGTTATTAGTCTAATTTTACTTGACTTAAAGTATCTAATTTTTTTCAGTCAAAACTGGACAAGAGGAATGATTAATTTATCCATACAATTAATATTTTTTTACTTGATTTATCGTTGTTTATTAGCTGGATTATATGCTAGGTTTTCCGTCAATACAATTAAATATTATCATGGTCGGCTTTTAGCACCTTTATTGGTATTATTCCTCCTGAGAACTATTATTGGTGTTTACAATAATATTCAAGAAATTGCCCAAGTATCTCCCTTCAATTTATTCAATAGTCCGATCACATTGAGAAGCATATTTATTTTGATAATAGCTCCCTATTTTCTGGTAATTATTGTTATTCTTATAGAGAGTATAATTCTGAGTATTACTAATTTAAATCAGCAAGCGAGTCGCGGTGAAATTGAAGCAACTTTACTGTTAGGACGTTATTTTTTCATTGTCTTAGGTTTTATTATCATCTTGGGTTATGTGGGAGTTAATGCAACAGCAATAGCGGCAATTACTGGCGGTTTATCGGTGGGTATTGGTTTCGGTATGCAGCAAGTGGTAAGTAATTTCATTAGCGGTATTTTACTATTATTTGAAAAAGTTCTCAAACCCGGTGATATAATTAATATTGAAGGACAGACTTCTCAGGTAAAAAAGCTAGGTATCCGAGCGACAACAGTGCAAATTCTTACAGACAATTCCGAAAAAATTATTCCCAATCAAAAGTTTTTTACTGAGGATGTCACCACCTACACGGGTAGTGATAACTTGATTTATTGTTCAATTGTTATCGGAGTTGGTTATAATTCTAACGCCCAACAGGTGATGAATTTATTGCTAGAGATTGCCGATCAACATCCTCACATACTTAAAAACCCGCAACCAGTAGCCTTTTTTCTTAATTTTGACGATTCTAGTTTAAACTTTGAATTAAAGTTTTGGTTGGATGATGTCAACAGAAAAAAGCGAGTAATTAGTGATATTAATTGTGCTATTCTTGATCGGTTTACTCAACAGGGTATCGAGATTCCCTTCCCGCAACAAAATATTCACATTCGTAATAATTAGCAATTTATATTGGTCAAAAATCTTATCTGATTATTTTCATCGCCAAATATATCACTTTCACTTATTAAATTCATGTATTTATCGTTTTTTATTAATGGTTAATATCTTGACATAAAAACAATTATAACTTACTATTCTAGATAGTATATTCACAAATTATCAATAATCTATAATTAAAATATCCCAGATGAATATATCGAGGTTTTGCTAATGCTTTTTCGTCCTACTTTGCTTGGCACTTTATCGCTTGCCCTAGCCTTAAATTGGCCTTATGGACATCACTCGTAGTCCCACTTTTCCCTTTTAATTGTTGTCATTTACCCTAACTAAAAATCCCATGATTATTCCCCGTTTACAAAATCGTTTTCCCAGAAATAATCCCACCCGTCGGCTGCAAGCTTTTCTCCTAGGTCTTTTCGCTGCGAGTATGACCGCTTTACCCCTAAAAGCCGCCGAAGAAATTGAATTTGTCTATACTCCCCTCGTCTTTTCCGTATCGGTAGCATCCCTAGAAAATTTTGCTAAAGAAGGAAAGATTGATGCTAATTTAAAAAGATTTCTGTCCAGAGCAACTCCCGAAGCAAGAGAGAAGTTTCGTGAGGCTTTATTAACAAAGATTGACATCGATCCTATTTTACTATCTCGTTTTTTTAATAGTGTGATGGGTGCTGATATGCTCTCTCGTTTGGGCAAAGGCATCACCATTGAAGGGGGAATTAATGGTAAATATGCCCTGCGGGGTGCGATTGTTAGTGCCGCTTTCGATCCGGGAGGATTAACCCTTTTAAATGTCCTGAAAAAATTCCCCAATAATATACAGTTACAGGGGGAAGAAATCCTCGGATTAGCTAAAACCATCGATTATGCGGTTTATGTGGCGGAAATATTTATTAAAGATATGCGCCTCTGGACAGCCGAGGAAGCCGCTGCCGTTAAACCAGCGATTAATTATACCAGTTTACCCGATTTGCGTCAGCGCGGTAGCTTTCAGGTAAAAAAAGAAGTTTGGAACCTAACCGATAGCAGTCGCAATCGCAGTTTATATGTGAATGTTTATATCCCGCAAACTTTCCGAGAAGACAAAACACCTGTAATTATTTTTTCCCACGGATTAGCCTCGCGACCGGAAGATTATGCCCAAGCAATTGAACATCTAGCTTCCTACGGATTTTTAGTAGCGGTACCGCAACACCCCGGCAGTGATACCCAATACCTGCAAGGAACGTTAGGGGGGTATTATCGCAATATTTTTGATGGTAATGAGTTTATTAATCGACCTAAAGATATTAGCTTTGTCATCGATGAATTAGCCAGACGTAATGCTAGTCAATTTCAAGGTAAACTTGACCTCACTAATGTGGGAGTAGCGGGTCATTCCTTCGGGGGTTATACATCTCTAGCTGTTGCCGGCGCACAAATTGATTTTGATAATCTCGCCCAAGATTGTAATCGTCCTTACTCCGGGATTAATATCGCTATTTTACTGGAATGTCGCGCCCTAGAATTGCCTAGACAGGTCTATAATTTTCGCGATGAACGAGTCGCGGCCGTCTTTGCAGCTAATCCCGTTAACCGCAGTATTTTTGGGGAAAAAGGTTTAAGCAAAATCTCGATTCCTGTCCTCTTAGGTTCAGGGAGTTATGACCCGGCAGCTAATCCGATTTTTGAACAGGCCATTCCTTTTACTTGGTTAAAAACGCCGGATAAATATCTGGCCATGGTGGAGGGACAAGCTCATGTAAATTTTACGGAATTGGATGCAGGAATGCAAAAAACCCTAGAGTCTGTGGTCGATATCACTTTACCCAATCAAAATTTAATCGAGGATTATGCGGGGGCTTTATTGGTGGCTTTTTTTGAAGTTTATATTGCTGATAATGACAAGTTTCGTCCTTTTCTTCTGTCTAGTTATGCAGAATATCTCAGCCAGGGACAAAAGTTTAAATTAGACTTTATTACTGCCGCTTCTGACCAGAAATTATCTCAATTAATTGAAAAATTGCGAGTACATCGGCAATAGGCACTCTTGCAATAGGCAATAGACACTAATTGCCTTCAGTAGCTAATAACTGAAAAATCTCCCCACTGCCCCTCTGCAAAAAAGATTCTTTTGAGTTGTATAATCTCTAAAGGATTAGCGTACTCAAGAAAAAAATTATTTCATGCTCAGGAAAATTAGACTATCATACTTTGGCTTAATTTTAGGCAGTATTTTAACGGTTATCGGGATTATCGGTTATGCCCAAGGTAACGCCACGGTCAATTTAGCGGGGTTTTTCTACGGATTACCCTTATTATTGGGAGGTTTAGCCCTAAAAGCTTCAGAAATCAAACCCATACCCTTTAGTCAACCCAGTAGCCCCGAAATCTTGCAATTGCGCCAACAACAGGCTACTGTCACCCAAACCAAACTTCGCAACGATGTCACCCGCTATCGCTACGGACAGGAAGTGCATCTGGATGAAGCCCTAGAAAAGCTGGGATTAAGCCCCACGGACGAGGAAAGACCGACTTTAGTGGCAATTCGTGAAACTGCTGTTGATTCCGCCTATTGTCTCACCCTAGAATTTGAATCGCCCCTTTTACCCCTAGAAAAGTGGCTGGCAAAACAAGAAAAAATCGAAAGATACTTTGGACCAGGAATTAGAGCCGAAATTAAGCAAGTTGACGAGGAAAAAATTGATTTAGCCCTAATTACTATCCCTAACCCCTAAATGCTCACGCCTACTCAGTATGGCTTCCTAGCAATCGCTGCCGTGGCTGCCGGCTTAATTAACGCTCTTGCCGGTGGCGGTAGTCTGATTACTTTTCCGACGCTGATGGCGGTGGGTATCCCACCGGTAATGGCAAATGTGACTAATACCGTCGCTTTATGTCCCGGTTATCTGGGGGCAACCCTCGCCCAAAAAAAAGACCTGCACGGGCAACAAAAACGGATTTGGTTATTACTACCATCGGCAGTTATTGGCGGCATTATCGGTGGTATTTTGCTGTTAAATAGTAGTGATAAAGTATTTGAGCGCCTGATTCCTTTTTTGATTCTTTTAGCGGCGGCTTTATTGGCTTTTCAAGATACTTTACGCTCTTGGTTGCAGCGGCGACAGGGGGACGAAAATGGTCATATACCAGAAATTTTGGCGGTTTTACCCATCGCTCTCGCTTCAATTTATGGTGGTTATTTTGGAGCGGGTTTAGGGGTGATTAAGTTGGCAATTTTGGGCTTATTTCTCAAGGATAATCTCACGAGATTAAATGCTTTAAAACAGTTGCTTTCTTTGGTGGTTAATGTGGCTGCATCTTGGTTTTTTCTCTTTTCTAATCACGTATATTGGTCGGCGGCGATAGTGGTAGCAATTGGCTCTTTAATTGGGGGTTTATTGGGGGGGAAAATAGCTAGAATTATCTCTCCTAGTTATCTGCGTCAGACTGTGGTAATTCTGAGTATTATTATCGCTATAGTTTATTTTCTTCGTTAACAAACCGATTTATGGCAGTTAAGCTGCCCGCGCATTTAAATTGCTTGTTGAGATCAGGCAACAGTTTAAAACCTTACCCGATGACGTTTTAACTCAATTGCCAAGAAAAGTGGGTTTTAGCTTGTCTAGAATAACCGAGTCTCTTGGTGCATTCTAGCATCGGTTAAACACACTGAAGGATTAACGGAATAGGGTGGATAATTTTGCTCGGCAAAACCTGACCAGATGTTTAGTATCGACAAAGCTGCCCTTGTCCGGCACTGACAACAGGGGGAAGAACATCCCTTGAGGCGATCGCCAGCCGCAATCAGCGATCAAGGTCTCCATAACTGAGATGGAGGCGACAGTGCCGGCAAAAACTCCCTAGCTATACCAGTCTCCTCCAGATGATCTACATAAAAACTTAAGAATGATCCCCGTCTGGTGATAGACTTTTGACTGTTAAGGAAACAAACTCACTAGATAAATCATAGATCAGCTGTAGGGAGGATCATCGAGTGGAAAGTACGCTAGGGTTAGAAATTATCGAAGTGGTCGAACAGGCTGCCATTGCCTCCTCGAAGTGGATGGGTAAAGGCGAAAAAAATATCGCCGATCACGTCGCTGTGGAAGCGATGCGCGAACGGATGAATAAAATCCATATGCGCGGTCGCATCGTTATTGGAGAAGGGGAAAGAGACGAGGCTCCCATGCTCTATATTGGCGAAGAAGTGGGTATCTGTACCCAAGTTGATGCCAAACAATATTGTAATCCCGACGAATTGGTCGAAATCGATATCGCCGTCGATCCCTGCGAAGGCACTAACTTGGTTGCCTACGGTCAAAATGGTTCCATGGCCGTGTTAGCGATCTCCGAAAAAGGTGGATTATTCGCCGCTCCTGACTTTTATATGAAAAAATTAGCCGCTCCCCCAGCAGCTAAAGGTCATGTGGATATTAATAAATCGGCGACGGAAAACCTGAAAGTTCTTTCCGATTGTCTCAATCGTTCGATCGAAGAACTGGTGGTAGTGGTGATGGATCGTCCCCGTCACAAGGAATTAATCCAAGAAATCCGCAACGCCGGGGCCAGAGTTCGTCTGATCAGCGATGGTGACGTATCGGCCGCTATTTCCTGCGCTTTTTCGGGAACTAATATTCATGCTCTCATGGGTATCGGTGCCGCTCCGGAAGGGGTAATCTCGGCGGCGGCTATGCGTTGTCTAGGCGGTCACTTCCAGGGACAATTAATCTATGATCCCGAAGTGGTCAAAACCGGTTTAATCGGCGAAAGCCGCGAGGGTAATCTCGCTCGTCTGCAAGAAATGGGCATCACTAATCCCGATCGCGTTTACGGTTGCGAAGAATTAGCCAGTGGCGAAACCGTCCTCTTTGCCGCCTGTGGTATCACCCCCGGCACCCTGATGGAAGGGGTACGCTTCTTCCATGGTGGCGCTCGTACCCAAAGCTTGGTGATCTCCACCCAATCGAAAACCGCTCGCTTTGTCGATACCGTTCACCTGTTCGACCAACCCAAATACATTCAACTGAGATAATTCTCTGACCCGGTGGGGTGGGCATGGCTCACCTCGCCCCCATTGGTAAAAATATATAAAGTTTTTTTTCAAACATCTTTTATTTGCATCCCGATTGGGACTAAATTGCAACAATTAGAGACATAACGCACTGATCTTTATCAATAATTTTTGTAGCCTGAGCAACATTTGTAGGAGAACATAAATGAATATTGCTGTAGTGGGCTTGAGTCACAAGACAGCCCCTGTGGAAATTCGCGAAAAATTGAGTATCCCGGAAGCGAAAATCGAGTCCGCCCTTACCCACCTCAAGGGTTATCCCCACATCCAAGAGGTGGCGATTATCAGCACCTGTAACCGTTTGGAGATCTACGCCGTGGTTACGGATACGGAAAAGGGCGTGGTGGAAATTACCCAGTTTCTCGCTGAAATCGGGCATATTCCCCTTAATGTCCTGCGTCGTTATCTGTTTACCCTACTGCATCAGGATGCTGTGCGTCATCTGCTCCGGGTGTCGGCCGGTTTAGAAAGTCTTGTCCTCGGTGAAGGGCAAATTCTCGCTCAAGTTAAAAATACCCATAAATTAGCTCAAAAGTACAATACTATTAGCCAATTACTCGATCGCCTGTTTAAACAAGCGATGACTGCCGGTAAACGCGTCCGCACGGAAACCAGCATCGGCACGGGAGCCGTATCGATCAGTTCGGCGGCGGTGGAGTTAGCCCATGCTAAGGTGGCAGACCTCAGCAGCAAGAAAATCGCTATTATCGGGGCAGGGAAAATGTCCCGATTATTAGTTACTCACCTTCTGGCTAAGGGTTCTCAGCAAATTGCGATCGTCAATCGCTCCCAAAGACGGGCCCAGGAGTTGGCCCGTGAATTTCCTCACCTACCGCTGCAACTATATGGCTTAGAAGAGATGATGACTACCGTAGCGGCATCGGATATCGTCTTTACCAGTACCGGAGCCACGGAACCAATTTTAACTAAAACTTTATTGACAGAAGTGACGATTGCTGCTACATCGCTGATGTTAATCGATATTTCCGTTCCCCGCAACGTCCATACCGACGTGAAGGAATTGGCACAAGTGCAAGCTTTTAACGTCGATGATCTTAAAGCGGTGGTTGCCGCCAATCAGGAAAGTCGCCGTCAGATGGCCAGGGAAGCAGAGGCACTCCTAGAGCAGGAAGTGGAAGCTTTCGAGCTTTGGTGGCGTTCTTTGGACACTGTACCGACAATTAGCTGTTTAAGAAGCAAAATTGAAGATATTCGCGAACAGGAATTAGAAAAGGCCCTCTCCCGTTTGGGGACGGAATTCGCCGAAAAACACCAAGAAGTTATCGAAGCAATGACCCGCGGTATCGTTAATAAAATCCTTCACGAACCCATGGTACAACTGCGGGCCCAACAGGATATCGAAGCGCGTAAGCGCTGTTTACAATCCCTGCAAATGCTCTTTAATCTCAGTGTCGGGGAGGAATATAGTTAGGGGCCGACAATTGACAAAAATTAAGGGCGATTCTATTGGTCTGTTAAGATGATTTTGAGGCACTGGGGGCGAATAATTTGGCAGGATTCCCCTATCCACAATTTCAAGATTGACAGACCACTAAGCGGTTGACTCTCTAAATTACTCGTTAAGGCTGTCCATGAGTGCCGGAGTTGGCAGCAGGGAGCGGTATAATTAATGGACATCTCCAAGAATTAGAACCCAGTCACAGCTTGCTTTTATGCCATGTGCTAATTAAATGGTTCGATAATCGTTGTTGATTCAATTTAACTAAAAATATGGGGCAACTAATTTTCTAGGAAATTGAGTCGCAGCAAGTCCTTCAAGGAGATCCATCTTTATATTTAATTCCAAACACTTACTTAAGATGGTGATTTAGTTCAATTCAATAAGCTATATGGGGAGATGAATTAATGGGTAATCAAGAGCAAGAAAAATGGTGGAATGACGAGGAAAACCTCAAGTCGATTGAGTATTACGGATTAATCGACCAAGAGATCCATCGTGAACACAATCTGATTGCCAATCGAATGAACTGGTATGTCACTTCCCAGTCTTTTTTGATGGCAGCATTTGCAGTTTCTGGTAATAATAATTATCGACTTGGGTTTCTATCTGTATTTTTACCAATACTAGGAATTCTGACATCATGTATTATTGGAGCTTCGCTTTATGCGGCTATCAAAGCGATGGATCAACTTAAGACAGAAAAAAAACGCATCCTTGAGCAGGATAAGTATTTAGGAAATATTTCTACTTTTAAAGCAAGGTTTGTTGACAATAAACATACTTGGATTCATCGGTGGGGGATTTTCCCTGCTCTTTCTATTCCTGTTTTGTTTGTTATTTTCTGGTGCATTTTTCTATACTTAGCGACACAAACTAAACTATGCTAGAGTGACATGACAAGCACTTTCGATTGGGATAGTCGAAGAGAGGCTGACAATAAGGCTAAACATGGTGTGGACTTTGAGACTGCTCAATATGCGTTTTTCGATCCACATCGTTTGATTGTCCATGATGTCCAACATAGTGACTCAGAGGAACGTTGGTTTTGTATTGGTAAGGTAAAAGACCGGGTTTTAACGGTGCGTTTTACTTACCGCGATGGAGTGATTCGTATATTTGGCGCAGCTGAATGGCGTAAATGGAGAAAATTCTATGAAGAACATAACCCCTGATCCCGCAAAACCGATTGGTAAGGTGACAATTGTCGAAGACTTTTTACCGCCACCAGAGCAGCTAATACCGAATCAAAATACTGTCAGGATAACGATGGAATTTTCTAAGGAGAGTATTGAGTATTTTAAACGGGAAGCTCAACGTCATAATGCTTCCTATCAATCCCTGATTCGTAATCTTGTAGATGCTTATGTCAGACAACAACAGCAGTGAGTATAATTAGCAATCCATCATTATTAAAGTTAGCGGTGCTTTACGTTAACGCACGTTTTGAGTGGAATATTAGAAAGCCTTCTGCGGTAATTATGCCCAAATTGAGGGGGTGTTTAACTGATGGAAGTAGGATAAGTACCTAAGCAAAATTAATTACACAAATCTAACCCCCCCTTGCCTCTTGCCTCTTGCCTTTTGCCTTTCTTCACTAGGAAATTTATTTTGCACGACTACTTAGAGGAGGGTATGGGACCGCAGGGAGCGATATAATTGATGGTTAGTCCAGAAATTTTTAGAGAGAATGAAGACCTTAGAAGAAACTATTGCACAGGCTATGGATTGCCAAGATAAGTCAATCTTACCTTTTCTTCCATATATTTTACAGGACTTCTGGGAAATAGGCTCTTCTGCAAATTCTATTCTTAAAATTGTCAAAGCACATACAAATAATTATTCTGAATTAAATGTACTGGATCTAGGCTGCGGCAAAGGTGCAGTCTCGATAAAATTGTCAATTGAACTGGATTGCTACTGCCTTGGAATCGATGCAATACCAGAATTTATTGAAATCGCTAATAAAAAAGCTAGAGAAGAAGCAATTACTTCAAGGTGTAAATTTATTTCAGGAGACGCACGAGAAATAATCGATACATTAAACCAATTCAATCTGATTATTCTCGGCTCGATCGGTCCCGTATTTGGAAATTATTTTGACACTATGACTATCTTAAAAAAGAATCTGATAAAGGATGGTTTAATTATCTTGGACGATGGATATTTTGAAGATGATCAACCCTATAAGCATGACTTTATACTCAAAAAAAGTATGCTGTTAAAACAAATAGAAAAAGCTGGCATGAAATTAATAAAAGAATATACAGAAACTGAAATAAATCAAAATGATGAGTATGAAATGCAGTTTAATTATCTTAGGCAAAGATGCCAAGAATTAGCGGTAAAATATCCAGATAAAAAATATTTATTTGATAATTATATTGAAAAACAAAGAGTCGAGTATAACAATCTAGAAAATATAATTACTTGTGCAACAATGGTAATTCAAAATAAATAATTTTGGACTAACATCGCCTTCAGTCTGACCCCGCATCATCAGTTGATTGCGATGTCGAAGCCACTGCCAAAAACTCGATGACCGGTTCGAGAGGGCGGGACTCGGCTAAAGTAGAACGGGGGTGCTGAATCGTTTGTATTCTTTCAGGTTAACCCCCCCTCCTTTTCTGATACCGAACTGAGGTTAATTATCATCGGTCAAGCGTCAAAACATCTAGGCTTTTCCTTGATCCCAGTAATGTAAACTTTGATTAAGAGAAAGACTTCTAGCTCCGATCCGATGTTATATTAATAATTGAAGCTAAAGAAAAAAGCTTCCCTGACAGATCAACTGGCAAGGTTATAAAGGTCAAGTTCACAAAGGAGTAAACCCTGTTAAAGTTACATTCTGTCTCGATAACGACGATAACAGCGACCGACCTGAACGCTCATATTTCCTAGAGTAGAGAACAAGGGAGTTAGGCAATTGCAACTAAGGTTCAATGCTTCTCCAACCAGTCTCAAGTTATGAGGGGAAATACCTGAGAATCGGTAAACTGGTCGCTGTTATTGTTTGTCAACACAAGTAATTGATAATTGCAGTCGCTCTCCTTTGATGAGATAATAGAAAGTCTTCTGTTCAAAAGGATATCGATAGGATGCGACTCTCTCAACAGCTTTTTGTCACTCTCCGGGAAGACCCGGCCGAGGCGGAAATCCCTAGTCATAAATGCTTAGTCCGTGCCGGTTACATTCGTCGCATTGGCAGCGGCATTTACGCCTATTTACCCCTGATGTGGCGGGTTTTGCAGAAAGTCTCCCAGATAGTCCGGGAAGAAATGAATAAAGCTGGCGCCCAAGAATGTTTACTTCCCCAACTGCAACCGGCGGAACTCTGGCAAGAATCAGGCCGTTGGGACACCTACACAAAAGCAGAAGGGATTATGTTTGCCCTGACGGACCGGCAAAACCGGGAGTTAGGATTAGGACCGACTCACGAAGAAGTAATTACTGCCGTCGCTCGTGATTTAATTCGTTCCTATCGACAATTACCAGTTAATTTATATCAGATTCAAACTAAATTTCGCGATGAAATTCGCCCTCGTTTTGGTTTAATGCGGGGACGAGAATTTATTATGAAAGATGCCTATTCTTTCAATCTCGACGAGGAATGTTTAAAGAAAACCTATCAAGCGATGGATATAGCTTACCGCAATATTTTCCGCCGTTGTGGGTTAGCTTTTCGGGCAGTAGAAGCCGATTCTGGAGCGATTGGCGGTTCCGCATCCCAAGAATTTATGGTCTTAGCTGATGCCGGAGAAGATGAGGTTTTATTTACCGCCGATGAAAAGTATGCGGCTAATGTGGAAAAAGCCGTTTCTTTGCCAGCAGATAAAGTGGCTTCTCCCTTTAAAAAGTTTACTAAAAAAGAAACTCCTAACACCAACACGATCGAAAGTTTAGCTCAATTTCTCGATTGTTCTGCCACCGCTATCGTCAAAAATGTTCTCTACGAAGTGGTTTATGATAGCGGCATAACTGTTTTAGTTTTACTGCATATTCGCGGTGATCAAGAGGTTAATGAAGTTAAACTACAAAATGAATTAGTTAGACAGGCAGGCCGTTACAATGCTAAAACAATTTTGGCTTTAAAAATACCCGATGCTGCCGCTCAACAGAAATGGGCAACTAAACCTTTACCTTTAGGTTATATTGCTCCCGACTTAGAAGATAATTTACTCAAAAAATCCAGCGATATAGCTCCTAAGTTTTTACGCATAGCAGACAACACGGTGACAGACTTAGAAAACTTTATCACTGGTGCTAATGAAACCGGGTTTCATGTAGTGGGGGCCAATTGGGGTCAAGATTTTATCTTACCGGAATTAATCGTCGATCTACGCAAGGCCCGGGTAGGCGATCGAGCTATTCATGATCCCAATCAAACCTTGCAAAGTGCCAGAGGAATTGAAGTCGGTCATATCTTCCAATTGGGCTATAAATATTCTCAAGCCATGAATGCTTTTTATACTAATGAAGCGGGAGAATCTACCCCCATTTGTATGGGTTGTTATGGTATAGGAGTATCGCGTTTAGCCCAGGCAGCCGTAGAACAATCCTACGATAAAGATGGCATTATTTGGCCCGTAGCTATTGCCCCCTATCAAGCGATTGTGGTTATTCCTAATTTAGCCGATGCCGAGCAGGTAAAAACCGCCGAAAGTTTATACAATGAGTTAAATCAAGCGGGCATTGAAACCCTTTTAGATGACCGGAATGAACGTGCAGGTGTTAAGTTCAAAGATGCGGATTTAATTGGGATTCCCTATCGCATTGTCACGGGTAAATCTCTCAAATCGGGTAAGGTGGAATTAGTCGAAAGAGCCAGTAAAAAAGCGTCAGAAGTAGCAATTAATGAGGTGGTTTCCTATTTAAAAACTGCTATTTCAAAGGTAAACGCTTCTGATTAAGTGATTAAATATACAGATAATTTTGCCTGTTTATAGTTCTGATGATCGAATATGAGTCGGGGGACTTCCTGTCATAAAGGGCATCTCAAAAGCTATTGACAATTGGCCAATTTTGTGATCCGCGTGGGCATTTTAAGTGATACCAGTCAATCAGAATAGTTACGAACTCGACCTATTTGGTCGATTATTGCTTAACAATTGAGATGGCAAATTCTACTCAAATATGCCTGAATTGCCATCTGGGTAGGCAACCCACATAAAGTTCATTTTGTCAAGGATTGTTAGGATGCGCTTACCCTGGGATGCTAATATGCCATAGAGTTTTTTATCTTTGTGTTCGAGGCAAAAGGTGCGAAAACGTTGCAAAACACTTTTTATACTAAATCTGGTTATTAAAAACTGATTATTTATTCCCTTGTTGACTAATTTCCTTCAGTTGTTTGTCAGTTTCTTTTTGGGCAGCAGTTAATTCGGCTAAGATTCGCCATACGTCTTCTGATGTAGTTGCCATAGATGATTTTTTTCCTCTGATTTGTTCTATTACTATTTTACTAAATTCTTCCTATTCATGAAGAAAAAAGTGTTTTTTCCTGTGGGGAAGAGAGCAATCACATCTAAATTTTTAATAGATTTGAGGTTGAAAATTATCGGGAATATCGAGTTCAAACACTTGGTCATGAATCCGAGCCACATAAAACCCTTCTTGCAGAATTTTTTCGCGTAATCCTGGGGATACATGAACCGCCGCTAATATGCCATAGAGTTTTTTATCTTTGTGTTCAGGGAAAAAGCTGCGAAACCGTTGCAAAATACTTTTTAATTGTGTAATAGATTCCTCTCTAGCATGACTTTTAACCTCGACGATATAGGCAGTATTTAACTCACCATTAGTATAGGCAAGGACATCAATTTCTAGGTTTTGTCCATCTTCGCTGGCTCGCACACTGGGACTAACAACTTTCATGCCGAACCGTTGTCTGAGAATCGTTTCCATTGAAGGGAGAGCAAGTCCTTCGGTAAAGCTGCCGAATTTTGCCCCGAGTCCCCCAATTTGCTGACCTAATTCTTTGAGTTGTTTGTCAGTTTTCTGCTGTTGTCGGTCAGTTTCCTTGATTTGTTGGGCGTTTTCCTTCTGTTGTTGACTAACTTCCTTCAATAGTAGGTCAGTCTCCTTCAGTTGTTTGTCAGTTTCTTTTTGAGCAGCAGTCAATTCGGCTTGAGCAGTCGCTAATTCGGCTAAGATTCGCCATACGTCTTCTGATGTAGTTGCCATAGATGATTTTTTCCCGATGTCACCTATTCACTATTTTATCGGATTGCCGCGCTTGCCGAAGGCACTGGGGAGCAGACTGCTGATTCAATTGGGTAAGGTGGAGGCTAATTCATAGAACAAGAATCACCACCACAACCGACTCACCTCCCTAATCCCTTGATACACTTCTCTTCAGGCAACCTCCCCCCCAAAATGAAGGATTAAAGGGACTAAATTGGGAATAGAATTAACAATTATCTTCATTCTCTTTGATTTTTTGACTAATTCATGACTGGTTCGCTGAACGCTGGAAAATGCTAACGTTGATGGGTTATTCATTTGACAGATCATAGAGTTCTAAGCCTTGAATAAAACAAAAATCTCTCAAATTCAATGTATATAGCTTAATATTCTGCACTAATGCTGTTGAGGCAATGATAGCGTCAGGGATGTTGAGTTTGTGACTGAGGGAGTAGGTTTCCATTAAGTTAATAAATTGATTGGATATTGCGACATCTACAGGAAAGGTATGTAGCAATCCGAGATGTCTTTTGATTTTGTTTAGTTCATTTTTATTGATTGCTCCATAATATAATTCGGCTTGAGTAATGGAACTAATGGCTAGTTGATTTAGTCCAATATGGCGAAGCTCTTCGATAATTCTATGGTTGTTTTTATAGAATTAAATGAGGATATTGGTGTCACATAAAATCATCGTTTTTCTTCTCGCCATGCTGCTTCACGGATAGATTCAGGGGTGATATTTCTGTCTTCCCACAATCCTGCCAGGGCAAAGAATTCTTGCTCGTTATCAGATAATGTTGTTTGATCTTCGATGATTTCTACAGAGTCAACAAAATCTAAAGCAGTTAAAATTTTAGAGAGTGTTTCTGCTTTTTCTTGGTCACGAATGTGTACGATTAGTTGTTTCATGGTAGTTTATTTTGTATTGATTTGGTATTAATGATCATTGTCTAATTCTGTTTTTAGCCAATTAAGAATCGGAGAACTAATACGAATTACATAATCAACTAACTGTTGTGATAAATCTAAAATTTCTTGTTTAGATAGATAACCTGCATAAAAACCAACCAAGAGAATTCCTAATGTTCCTTTGACGGGTAATTCCATAGCTTTGGCAACTCTTCTTGCTAATTTCTCATCTATAATTACCCAGTCTGGCTTGATTGAAATTGCCAAGAGAATAACTTCTAATTCTCCTCGATCTAATCCTAGTAATAGCGGTTCAAGAGGAGATGATGATGCAACTTCTTGAACTTGAATCCAATTGGCATTTTTGAGTTCTTTTGCCCCCGGTTTATTATCTCCAGCGATGACAATTTCTTGATAAACTGCCCAAGGAATAATCACTTCATTAAATAGCTGATTAAGAAGATCTAATTGATTAATCAAAGATAAGGCGATGATCGGTGTAGAATTAACAATTATCTTCATTCTCTTGGATTTTTTTGGCTAATTTACGGCTGGTTTGTATTTCTGACTCCCATTCTTCTGCTGTGTAATCAATAATGGAAAAACCATACTCAGAGAGAAGTGTATAAAATGTATATTTATCGCATCCTAATACTTGTGCGCCGATTCCTGCTGAAATTTTTCCTTCTTGATAAAGATGCCCTAATGTATAAATTATGACTTTACGAGAGAATGCTTCTTTTTCTTCTCTGGCAGCAATGAGGAGTTCTTCGGGAAATGTTACATTAATGCTCATGAGTGTTTAAAGATAATTTGTTTTTCTTGATTTTAGCAGGAATAATATCGCTAATTAATTGATGGTTGATAATTAAGATTCTCTATATTGTTCTCTTTAGTTGTTTAGGTTCTTCCGAACTTACCATGTAAAATCAACTAGCAAAATGCCAATTTAATAAACATCTAAGACTAAAGTTTTTAAAGTTTCTAAATCCATAGCCTCTCCTTTTAATCACCTTCAGTTTATTATTAA
>Ga0209985_10000914_pt1 | contig 30618 bp, 21 predicted proteins | sample NOAtaG_FD_187305 | JGI IMG/M metagenome (GOLD analysis project Ga0209985, IMG submission 187305) | Freshwater lake microbial communities from Lake Erie, under a cyanobacterial bloom - NOAA_Erie_Diel6S_1000h metaG (SPAdes) (version 2) | ecosystem: Environmental > Aquatic > Freshwater > Lake ...
GTCGCTGCGTGTTCGGCTCGGGCAGGTTCGCAGGTGCAAAGAGGCCGAACCAGGTGCCGATGTCGAATCCCTTCAGAGCCGGGGACGATTCCGCCAGGGTCGGCAACTCGGGCATTGCACTGGAGCGGGCCGCGGTCGTCACGGCCAGGGCCTTGAGCTTGCCGTTGCGGATGTTGGTGGCGGCCGCAGCCAGGTTGTCGAAGTTGAAGTCGACCTGGCCACTGACGAGCCCGAACTGCGCCGGCGGACCGCCGGAGTACGGAATGTGGACGACGAAGAGGCCGGCCTCCTTCTTGAACATCTCGCCGGCCAGGTGCCCGGCGCTGCCGTTGCCGCCGCTGCCGTAGTTCAGGCGCCCGGGGTTGGCGCGGACGTGGGCCAGCAGGTCGGCCACGCTGGAGATCTTCAGGCGCGAAGCCGTCTCGGCATTCATCACCAGCACGTTGGGCACCTGTGCCACCAGCGTCAGCGGCGTGAAGTCGCGCAGCGCGTCGTACGGCATCTTGCGGTACAGCCAGGGGTTGATCGCGTGTGTCGCGACCGCGCCCATCACCAGCGTGTTGCCGTCTGCCGCGGCCTTGGCCACCTGGTCGGCGCCGAGGTTGCCGCCGGCTCCGGGGCGGTTCTCGACGATCACCGTGCCCAGGCTGTCCTTGACCGCGGCGGCGATCGCGCGAGCGGCGATGTCCAGCGGCCCGCCCGGCGGGTAGGGCACGACAAGGCGGATCGTGCTGCCCTGGGCGCGCAGCGCCGACGGCACCGCCAGGGCCGCCGCGAACGAGGCCACGGCGGCAAGTCCGCGGCGGCGGGCGATGCCTGTGGGCATGAGGTCTGTACGCTCAGTTGGCATGTTTGTCGGCCTCGGACGTGAAGCTGTCGGCAAAGAACGCGTCGGCCGGCAGGCCGCAGCGGGCCACGAAGTCGCGCTGCGCGGCGTCGACCATCACCGGCGCGCCGCAGGCGTAGACCTGGTGCCCGGAAAGGTCGGGACAGTCGGCCATCACGGCCGCATGCACGAAGCCGACCCGACCGCGCCAGTGGTCTTCGGGCAACGCGTCGCTGACCACCGGCACGTAGCGCAGCCAGGGCAGGGCGCCGGCCTGCTGCTCGCACCAGTCGTGCAGGTACAGGTCCCGCGGTCGACGTCCGCCCCAGTACAGGACGGCCGGCCGCTGCGCCGCCGGATGCGCCGCCATGTGTTCGATGATCGCCTTGATCGGTGCGAATCCGGTGCCGCTGGCCAGCAGCACGATGGGCTTGGAAGAGTCCTCGCGCAGGAAGAAGCTGCCCAGCGGGCCTTCCATGCGCAGGATCTCCTTTTCCTTCATCGTGCCGAAGACATGGTCGGTGAACTTGCCACCCGGCATGTGGCGCAGGTGCAGTTCGATCGAAGGCGGGCTGCCGACGAGGTGCGGCGCGTTGGCCATGCTGTAGCTGCGCCGGCTGCCGTCGCGCAGGATGAACTCGACGTACTGCCCGGCGCGGTAGCGCAGGTTCTGGTTGGCAGGCAACTGCAGCTTCATCACCACCACGTCGGGCGCGACTCGCTCCAGGCTGGAGACCCGGCTTGGCAGCTTCAGCACCGGGTACTCGCCTGCGCCCGGTACGCTGCGCGCTTCAACCGTGCAATCGGTCTGCGGCGCCGCGCAGCAGGTCAGGATGAAGCCTTGTTCTTCTTCGTCCAGCGACAGCGCCTTGAGCTGGTGAGCGCCGTGGATCACCCGACCCGCGACGAGCCGGCTCTTGCACGAGCCGCAGGCGCCGTCGCGACAGCCGTACGGCAAGCCGATGCCCTGGCGGATGGCGGCCGGGAGAATGGCCTCGTCGCGTTCGACGACGAACTGCGCGCCGCTGGGCTGCAGCGTGATCTGAAAGCTCATGGAGTGGGGTCGGCAGGAAGTAGGCTCGGCGCCGTTGCACCGCAGAATCGACGATTGTGCCCAGCCCGCCAAAGCCCCCGACCCTCCAGCCGAAGCCCAAGGCGGGGCTCAAGCCCAACCTCAAGCCCAACCTCAAGCCAAAGCGCCCGACCCTGCTCATCGTCGGTTGCGGCGACATCGGCATGCGCGTGCTCCGCCTGCTCGTGCCCCGCTGGTGCGTGGTCGCGACGACCTCGCAGCTGGCTCGGGTGTCCGAGTTGCGGGCTGCCGGCGCCCGGCCCATCGTGGTCGATCTGGACGAACCACGAACGCTGCACCGCCTGGCCGGATTGGCCGATGCCGTGCTCCACCTTGCGCCGCCCCCGGCCACGGGCGAGGGCGATCCGCGCACGCAAGCCTTGCTTCGTGCGCTGGCCCGGGGTGGCCGGGTGCGTCGGCTGGTCTATGCCAGCACCAGCGGTGTCTATGGCGACGCCAAGGGAGCCCGGTTTGATGAGACCCGGCCGGTGGCCCCGGGCACGGTGCGCGCGCAGCGCCGCGTCGTTGCTGAGCGCATGTTGCGCGACTTCGGTCGGACCTGCGGCGCCAGCGTGTCGATCCTGCGGGTTCCGGGCATCTATGCGGCCGACCGGGTCGGCGGCCATCCACGCGACCGGTTGCTGCGGGGCACGGCCGTACTGCGCGACGAAGACGACGTGTTCACCAACCACATCCACGCCGATGACCTGGCGCGCGCCTGCGTGGCGGCGCTGTTCCGTGGTGCCGCCGGGCGCGTCTATCACGCCTGCGACGACAGCGAGTTGAAGATGGGGGCCTACTTCGACCTGGCCGCCGACCTTTGCGGTCTGCCGCGTCCGCCCCGCGTGGCAAGAGTCGATGCCGAGCGTCAACTGTCGCCGATGCTGCTGAGCTTCATGAGCGAGTCGCGCCGCCTGGACAACCACAGGCTCAAGCGCGAGCTGGGTCTGCGCTTGCGCCATCCGACGGTGGCCGAGGGACTGGCCGGGACCTGAGTCCGTTGCGGCGTCGACCGGATTCGATCAGCGCCGGCGCGACGAGCCAAACGGCGACTGGCCGCGCCAGTAGCGGATCATCAGCCAGCCGCCGAGCATGCCGCCGAGGTGCGCAAAGTGCGCGATCGAGCCGCGGCTGAAGATGCCCATCAGCAGCTCGATGCCGCCGAACACCATCACGAAGGTCCTGGCCTTCATCGGGATCGGCGGGAACAGCGGGACCATGATGCGGTTCGGGAACAGCATGCCGAACGCCAGCAGCAAGGCGAACAGCGCGCCCGAGGCTCCGACCGTCGGTGCCATCGAGCCGGTGATTCCCGTGACGACGAGTTGAGTCGCGGCAGCCGTCAGGAGACCGGCAAGCAGGAACTGGAGGTAGCGCTTGCCGCCCCAGAGTCGCTCCAGTTCGGAACCGAACATCCACATGCCGAACATGTTCAGGGCCAGGTGCAGCATGTCGCCATGCAGCAGGCCGTAGCTGACGAGCTGCCAAGGCTGGAAGGCACCGCTGCCCAGCGGCCAGAGCGCCAGCCACGGGCCGATGCCGGGCACCAGGTACACAAGGCAGAACATCCCCGTGCAGACGAGCATCAGCGCTTGGGTGATCGGCGGAATCGGATACATCGGAGGGCCGCTCGAGCATGAGCGCGTTGGCGTCAGAGGTGGTGCCCATGGCCAGACTCGAACTGGCACGCCTTGCGGCGGCGGATTTTGAGTCCGCTACGTCTACCGATTTCGTCACATGGGCCCACGGCAGGGGGTCCCCCGCGAGGCGGGCGCGAGTATCGCACGGGCCCCGTGCCGGCGAAGGCCAAAGGAGGTGGGGGTCCCCGGCACAATCCAATATAACCCCTTGCCTTGGCGTTGCGTGATGAATCCGGATCCGACCCCCGCCTACCCGACCCTTGAAGACGCGATTGGCCGCACGCCGCTCGTTCGCCTGCAACGCCTGCCTGGTGACCACGGGGCAGGGCGAGGCAATGTGCTGCTCGGCAAGCTTGAGGGCAACAACCCGGCGGGCTCGGTCAAGGACCGGCCGGCCATTTCGATGATCCGGCGGGCCGAGGAGCGCGGCGACATCCGCCCCGGGGACACGCTGATCGAGGCCACCAGCGGCAACACCGGGATCGCGCTGGCGATGGCCGCAGCCATCCGCGGCTATCGGATGGTGCTGATCATGCCGGAGGACCTTTCGATCGAGCGTGCGCAGACGATGAAGGCCTTCGGTGCCGAACTGATCCTGACCCCGCGCTCGGGTGGCATGGAGTACGCCCGCGACCTGGCCGAGCAGATGCAGCAGCAGGGCAAGGGCCGCGTGCTCGACCAGTTCGCCAATGCCGACAACCCGCGCGTGCACTTCGAGACCACGGGCCCCGAGATCTGGCAGGACACTGCCGGCCGCGTCACCCACTTCGTCAGTGCGATGGGCACCACCGGCACGATCACGGGCGTCTCGCGCTACCTCAAGTCGCAGAACCCGGCCGTGCGCATCGTCGGCGCCCAGCCGGCAGAGGGTTCGCGCATCCCGGGCATCCGCAAGTGGCCCGAGGCCTACCTGCCGAAGATCTACGACCCGACCCAGGTCGACGAACTGATGCTCGTGAGCCAGGCCGATGCCGAGGACATGGCCCGGCGGCTGGCGCGCGAGGAAGGCCTGTTCGCCGGCATCTCGGCCGCCGGCGCCTGTTGGGTGGCGTTGCAGATCGCCGCCCGCGAACACGACGCCACCATCGTCTTCATCGTCTGCGACCGTGGCGACCGGTACCTGTCGACCGGGGTCTTCCCAGCATGAGCGAGCGGGCGTTCGAGACCCGGTTCTGCACCCACTGCGCGACCCCGCTGGCGCTGATCGAAGCCCAGGAGGACGGCGGCGCCAAGGCGCGTCTGCGTTGCCCGGCCTGCGGCTGGACGCACTGGAACAACCCGACGCCGGTGCTCGCGGCCGTGGTGGAGTGCGTGGACCGCGGCGGCCGCCTGCTGCTGGCCCGCAACGCGGCCTGGAAGCACCGCATGTTCGCGCTGATCACCGGCTTCATGGAGGCTGGTGAGACGCCCGAAGGTGGCATCGCACGCGAGGTGCTGGAGGAAACCGCGCTCGAGGTCCGCGCCACGACGCTGATCGGCGTCTATGACTTCCAGCGCATGAACCAGATCATCATCGCCTACCACGTGCAGGCGGTCGGCGAGGTGCACCTGTCGCCCGAACTCGCCGAGTACAAGTTGTTCGAGCCCGCCGACGTGCTGTGCTGGCCCGCCGGCACCGGCTACGGGCTGGCGGACTGGCTGCGTTCACGCGGTCACGATCCCCGCTTCATCGAGATGCCCGCCCGCTCTTCCTAGAATCGCAGCCCATGGACGCCTCCAAGGAACTCGACACCCGCGGTCTGAATTGCCCGCTTCCCATCCTCAAGGCCAAGAAGGCCCTGGCCGACATGGTCAGCGGGGAGATCCTGAAAGTGATCTCGACCGACCCGGGATCGATGCGGGACTTCCAGGCCTTTGCCCGTCAGACCGGGAACGAACTGGTCTCGCAGGCGACGAACGCCAACGAGTTCGTGCACGTGCTGCGCCGGCGCTGAGACCCGGCCGGCGGGGCGGCGTTGCGGCCGCCTCAGCGACAAGAGCCGGCTAGCCGCCGATCTTGAGCCCACCCAGGAACTGGCGGAACCGGTCCCCGATCTCGGGGTGGGCCAGGGCCAGCTCGACGTTGGCTTCAAGGAAGCCTTCCTTGCTGCCGCAGTCGTAGCGCTTGCCTTCGTAGCGATAGGCAAAGACCTTCTCGCGGCGCAGCAGCGACGCGATGCCGTCGGTGAGCTGGATCTCGCCGCCGACCCCGCGGGGCTGGGTCGCGATCTCGTGGAACACGCCGGGCGTCAGGATGTAGCGGCCGGCCACGCCCAGGCGCGACGGGGCGGCCTCCGGTGACGGCTTCTCGACGATGCGCTGCACGTCGATCAGGCGCTCGTTGACCTCGGTGCCGGCCACGATGCCGTAGCGCCGGGTGTGCTCGGTCGGCACCTCCTGCACCGCGATGATCGAGGCTCGCCACTCGCGGAACTGCTCGACCATCTGGGCCAGCACCGGCTTGGTCCCGACCATCAGGTCGTCCGCCAGCAGCACGGCAAACGGCTCCTTGCCGACCAGGCGCTGACCGCACAGCACCGCGTGGCCGAGGCCCAGCGCCTGGGCCTGGCGGACGTAGATGCACTCCATGTCGTCGGGCTTGACGCTGCGCACCACCTCTAGCAGATCGTGCTTGTGCTGGGCTTCGAGCAGTTGTTCCAGCTCGTAGCTCATGTCGAAATGGTCCTCGATCGGCCGCTTGTGGCGACCGGTGACGAAGATCATCTCGCGCACGCCCGCCGCATAGGCTTCTTCGACGGCGTACTGGATCAGCGGCTTGTCCACCACGGGCAGCATCTCCTTGGGCTGGGCCTTGGTGGCCGGCAGGAAACGCGTGCCGAGGCCGGCAACCGGGAAGATGGCTTTGTTGACGATCATGCAGAGGGTTCCTGTGGAGGGCAATCGTTCGGCGGTGGTTCAGGCCTGGGCCTGCATGCGCCGACGTTGATCGATCAAGCTTTCGAGCTTGTGACGAAAGCCCGCGATTCGTTCGCGTTCCTGCGTCACGACGGTGGCGGGTGCACGGGCAACAAAGCTCTCGTTGCCCAGCTTGGCTTCGGCCTTGGCGATCTCGCCGCTGAGGCGGGTGATCTCCTTGTCGAGCCTTGCGCTTTCGGCGGCGACATCGATCTTGACCTCGAGCGCCAGCCGCAGGTCGCCGGCCATCGCCACCGGCGCGGCCTGCGTCGCGGCAGCGAAGCTGGATTCGTCGCCCAGCACGCGGACCTCGGCCAGGCGGGCGAGGGCCACCAGCAGCGGGCGAGCGCTGTCGACAAAGGCGGCGTCGCCCAGGGTCAGCAGCGGGACCTTGTCGCTCGGGGCCAGGGCCATCTCGCTGCGCAGGCGGCGCACTTCGGCCGCGACGGTCTTGAGCCGCGCGACCCAGGCATCCGCCAGCGGGTCGACCTTCTCGAGCTGGGCTTGCGGGTAGGCCGCCAGCACGATGGAAAGGTCGTCGCCGGGTTGCTTGCGGCCGGCGACCACGGCCACCGTCTCCCACAGCTCGGCGGTGATGAAGGGCATCAGCGGGTGCAGCGCCCGCAGCACGGTCTCGAGCGTGCGGATCAGCGTTCGGCGGGTCGCCCTCGCCGCGCCCTCGTCGCCTGCGGCCAGCGCCTGCTGGAGCTGGACCTTGGCGATCTCGAGGTACCAGTCGCAGTACTCGTCCCAGACAAAGGCGTAGAGCGCATTGACGACGTTGTCGAGCCGGTACTCGGCGAATCCCTGCGCCACCGCGGCTTCGACCCGTTGAAGCTCGCCGGTGATCCAACGGTCGGCGAGCGAAAAGCGGGCGTAGCCGTGGAACGGCCCGCCCGGCTCGCAGTCGACCTTGCGGTGTTCGGCCAGGCCGCAGTCCTGCCCTTCGCAGTTCATCAGCACGAAGCGCGTCGCGTTCCAGAGCTTGTTGCAGAAGTTGCGATAGCCCTCGCAACGCTTGGCGTCGAAGTTGATGTTGCGGCCCAGCGTGGCGTAGCTCGCCATCGTGAAGCGCAGCGCGTCGGCGCCGTAGGCCGGGATGCCCTGCGGGAACTCCCGCTCGGTGTCCTTGCGCACCCGCGGCGCGGTCTCGGGCTTGCGCAGGCCGACCACGCGCTTGTCGAGCAGCGGTCCGAGCTCGATGCCGTCGATCAGGTCCACCGGGTCGAGCACGTTGCCTTCGCTCTTGCTCATCTTGTGGCCCTGGGCGTCGCGCACCAGGCCGTGGATGTAGACGTCGCGGAACGGCACCTTGCCGGTGAAGTGCGTCGTCATCATGATCATCCGGGCGACCCAGAAGAAGATGATGTCGAAACCGGTGACGAGCACGCTGGACGGCAGGTAGAGGTCCTGCTCGGGTGTGGCCGCCGGCCAGCCGAGGCTGGAAAACGGCACCAGGGCCGACGAGTACCAGGTGTCGAGCACGTCTTCGTCCTGCGTGAGCGGCCCGCCGTAGCCGGCGGCGTCGGCACGCTGGCGGGCCTCGGCCTCGCTGCGGGCGACGAACACCTCGCCGCCGCTGCCGTACCAGGCCGGAATCTGGTGACCCCACCACAGCTGGCGGCTGATGCACCAGTCCTGCAGGTTGTTCATCCAGTGCCGGTAGGTCGACACCCACTGCTCGGGCACAAAACGCACCTGGCCGGATTCGACCGCCGCGATGGCCTTGCTGGCCAGGCTCTGGCCGTCGGCGCCGGCCTTGGTGGTGGCGACAAACCACTGGTCCGTCAGCATCGGCTCGACGATCTGTCCGGTGCGCGCACAGCGCGGCACCTGCAACCGGTGCTTGCGGGTTTCGACGAGCAGGCCTGCGGCGTCGAGGTCGGCCACGACCTTCTTGCGGGCCACGAAGCGGTCCAGGCCGCGGTACGCCTCGGGCGCATTGGCGTTGATCGTCGCGTCCAGATTCAGCACGCCGATGACCGGCAGGCCGTGGCGCTGGCCGACGGCGTAGTCGTTGGTGTCGTGCGCGGGCGTGACCTTGACGACGCCGGTGCCGAACTCGCGTTCGACGTAGCTGTCGGCGATCACCGGAATCTCGCGTCCCACCAACGGCAGGGTCACGCGCTTGCCCACCAGGTGGGCGAAGCGCTCGTCCTCGGGGTGCACCATCAAGGCGGTGTCGCCCAGCAGGGTCTCCGGGCGGGTGGTCGCGACGGTCAGCGAGCCGCTGCCGTCGGTCAGCGGGTAGCGGATGTGCCAGAGGAAGCCGTCTTCCTCTTCGCTCTCGACCTCGAGGTCCGAGACCGCCGAGCGCAGCACCGGGTCCCACGATACGAGGCGTTGGCCGCGGTAGATCAGGCCCTCGTCGTACAAGCGGACAAAGGTCTCGGTGACGACGGCCGAGAGCTTGTCGTCCATCGTGAAGTACTCGCGCGACCAGTCCACGCTGGCGCCCATGCGGCGCATCTGGTTCGTGATCGTCGCGCCCGAACTGGCCTTCCAGTCCCAGACCTGGGCGACGAAGTTCTTGCGTCCGAGGTCGTGGCGGGTCAGCCCGTTGTCCTGCAACTGTCGCTCGACGACGATCTGGGTCGCGATGCCGGCGTGGTCGGTCCCCGGCACCCACAGCGTGTTGTGGCCGCGCATGCGGTGCCAGCGGGTCAGCGCGTCCATGATCGTCTGGTTGAACGCGTGCCCCATGTGCAGCGTGCCGGTGACGTTGGGCGGTGGCAGTTGGATGCAGAACGACGGCCGGGACGCATCCAGCGTCGCCGCGAAGACGCCGTTGCGGTCCCAGACCGGGCCCCAGCGGGACTCGATGGCAGCAGGCTCGAACGACTTGGACAACGTGGCGGTCATGACAGGAGTTGGGACGGTGGCACCATGCCGGAAACGGCGTGGCAAAGCTGCGGACAGCCGGGAGCCGGCGTGGGAGAGCCTCAGACTGCCGGGCAAGGGGGTTTACAAGACGACACGATCACGCCTGTCAACGCGCACCCGGGCAGAGGGGTTGGAGATGGGTTGGAATTGTAGGTCGCCCCCCATGTGTCCACCGCCGAGCACCCTATGCCCAGAACAGCGTTGAATCGCGCGCTTCTCACCTCGCTGACAGCCTTGCTGCTGGCGGCCTGCGGGGGAGGCGACAGCGGCGGCAGTGGCACCGCCCCGCCCGCCAGCTGTGACCTGGCCGAACAGAAGACCTGGCTGGCCCGCACGATGGACGACCAGTACTTCTGGTACCGCCTGGCTCCCCGGCCCGACCCGGCACCGTACAGCAGCATCACGGCGTACTTCGACGCGCTGCTCTACACCGGCGGTACGCCACCGTTTCCGGCGGACCGCTGGAGTCGCAGCGAAACCGACGCCAGCTTCAACCGGTTCTTCGGCGACGGCGCGACGCTGGGCTATGGCGTCGCCGTCGCGGGACTGGAGGCGGTGGACGACCCGCGTCGGCCGCTTCTGGTGCGTCTGGTCGACCCGGGCTCGCCGGCCGCGGGCCGTGTGCAGCGCGGCGACCGCATCGTCAGCCTGAACGGTCGCCCGGCGGCCGAGATCGTCGCGGCCGACGACTTCTCTGCGTTGACGGCCAACGCCAGTGGCGACGTGCTGAACCTCGTGATCGAGCGCAACGGGCAGAACCAGCCCCTGTCGCTCACGGCGGCCGTCTACAACCTGGTGCCGGTGTCCGACGACCAGGTGCTGACGCTGGCCGACGGGCGACGCGTCGGCGTGGTGCAGGTGCGGCAGATGGTCTCGCAGGCGAACGCACCGCTGGAAACCGTGTTCTCCAACTTCCGGGCGCGTGGCGTCAGCGAGCTTGTGCTTGACCTGCGCTACAACGGCGGGGGCCTGGTGTCGGTGGGTGCCCAACTTGCAAGCTACGTGGCCAGTCCGGCCGTCGCCGGCCAGGCCTACGCTTCGCTTCTGTACAACGACAGGCGGCAGTCCAGCAACAGCCGGCAGAACTTCGCCAACCTGGGCAACGGCCTGAACCTGCGCCGGGTCTACGTGCTGATGGGTCGGCGCACCTGCTCGGCCGCCGAGCAGGTCATCAACGGGCTGCGTGGCGTCGGCGTCGACGTCGTCGGGATCGGCGAGGCCAGTTGCGGCAAGCCGGTCGGCTCCAACCCGGTCAGCGCCTGCGGCCGCACCTACAGCGTCATCAACTTCGAGTCCGTCAACGCGCGCAACGAGGGCCGCTACTTCGATGGCCTGGAGCCGACCTGCCTGGTCGACGAGGACTTCAGCCAGTTGCAGGGCGGCGCCGGCGATCCGCTGCTGTCGGGGGCCCTGACCTTCGCGCAGTCCGGAGGCTGCCCGCGACGGCCGCTGGCCGACGGTGACGAACGCGCCCAGGCGCAAAGCCTGGTCCGACCGCTGCGTCGCAGCGTGCGCGAGCCCGGGCACGACGGCCCCGGCAGCGAGCGCGAAGGCGGCATGCTGCCGCGCTGATCGCCTGGCCGGGTCGGCGCCGGTCAGGCTTCGGCCTTTGCCGTCGGTCGACCCTCGTCGGGCAACGTGGACACGGTGTCGAGCCAGCCGCGCTGGCTGGCTTCGAATTCTTCGGTGCTGGTTTCCGAGACCTCGGGCTCTGAATCGGCAACAGATCCGGCGGCGGTCCGGTCCACGACGGCCGGTGATGGGTCCGGCCCCGTGGCGTTCTGCGTCGCGAGCAGCCGCCTGACGAACTGGTTCATCGCCGGAGTGGGTCCCTTCTGGGTCAGCATCTGAGCCTGAAACAAGGCTCGCGAACGTACGGAGGCCGGCAGGGCCAGCACGCCAGGCCAGCCCTTGAGACGCAATGCGTCGTGGACCTGCACGAGCGGCGCAAACACCGTGGCGGCAAGGAGGGGATCCTGTGCGATCAGGCGTTCATGCAGGTCGCCGACGATGGCGCGCACCTCCAGAGCATCGCTGGGCGCGCGGCGTCGTTCCAGAAAGCCCGCACGAAAGCGCCCGTTCACACGCTGCACGCCGACGGGCCGACTCAGCAAGCCCCGAAAGGCCCGCAGCCAGCGCGCCACCCATCCGGCTTCGGCCGGGAGCCGGCGGTCCTGCTGGACATTCGAATCGCGATCCCGGCTGCGTTCTGTGCGCCTTGCCATGGGTCGAACCTCTCCTTCGTCTGCGCTGCGCGTCGGTTTCCCTCTCGCGCTCGCGACGCGCTGCGGCTGTCCGCCTTCGTCGAGGCTTCGCGTCTGGACGGTTGTGCCATCGGCAATCTCGCCGCTGGCCAACTCGCCAGGAGTCTCGCATGACACCGCATGTCCCGTCCGCCCGCTTGACAAAGCGGCGCTTCAGTACCGTCAGCACCCTCAGCACCGTCTGCGCCATGGCCTTGCTGGGGTCGGCGCTTGCCGGCCCCGCCCATGCCGATCTGACCCCCGACCCCGAGACCGCCCTGCAGGCCGCCCAGGCCCACGAGCGCGGCCAGCGCTGGGCCGAAGCGTTTGCCCTTTACGCGCCGCTGGCCGACCACGGCCACCCGCTGGCGGCGCGACAGGCCACCAGGATCTGGCACGACCCTGCGCTTCGCGCCGGGCTGCCGATGCGGCCGTCGGCGGATCGGCTGGAGCGCTGGCATGGCTTCTCGGCCTGCGGCGGCCATTGCTCGTCGGGCGCCGTGGCGGCGTCGGGCTGCTGAACGGGCCGATGGCGGCTTCTCGCCGCGGCCAGCGTCCGGCAGGACAGACCGGTCACCGATCCTGGCTCCGGCAACCCACCCGACAGCGACATGCCGTGGAGATCGACGATGAACGCATCCGCTGAACGCGGCCCGCGCTTGTGATCCTGCAGACCCGTGTCCGCTTTGCGGGCCGCAAGCCGTCTGGTGACGCATGCCCTGCTTCGGACACGCCCCCGGTGCTCGGCCGCTGCCCGCCGAACCATGGCTGTCAACTACCCGGGAGTCCCCATGCCTGCCAAAAACGCCGTCAATGGTGCCAACACTTTCTACTCGAACACGCCACGAACAGCCCGCACCTGCGCCTCGCCTCCGGCCCGGCATGGGGGTCGCCGCAGCTTCCATGCCGGACGGTTGGCGCTGGCGGCGGCACTGGCCTGCACGGCGCTGGCCGGCACCCCGAGCCGTGCGCAGATTGCGTACAGCGGCGGCGCCCCGGTTTGGCTGGCTGACGGCACCGAGTTCCTGACGCGCGACGCATGGCTGGCGTTCTGCGCCGGCAACCCGACGGCGAACTGCGTCGAGCGCCACTTCTGGGGCCTGGGCGGCACCTGGGCGGGCGCAGTGCCGGGTGCGGGCGACGACGTGCTGGTCGGCGCGGGGCAGACGGTGCGCGTGCAGGCCTTCGACAGCCGGCTGCGGGGTCCGGTTGCAGGGCAAGCCTTCGCACGCGACGTGCAGGTGCTGGGCCGGATCGAGCTGTTCGACCGGCTGCGGGTCGCCAGCGGCAGCTTCGCCGAGTTGGCGCTGGGCGTCGGGGGCGTGCTCGAGAGCTCCGGCCTGGCTCAGGTGACGCGCCTGACCGTCGACTCTGGCGTGCGCGCCGCCTTCGAGGGCGACGGCGGCACGACGCGGCTGCAATCCTGGGACGGCCCGGCGTTGATCGCCGAGGTGGGCTGGGGTCATCGCCTGGAACTCACCGGCGACGCCAGCGGCCAGGGCACGCTGGATGCGCAGGTCGGCCAGGGTGCCGTCTTGGCGCTCACCGGCCGTTGGAGCGGCGACCGTTGGGGGGCCAACGCGCCCGCTGGCACGGTGCAGCCCTTTACCGGCCGGGTGTCCAACAGCGGCACGCTGGTGGCGCGCCAGATCGACTTCGGCGCGCTCGCGTTCGACAACACCGGGACCACCCGCGTCACCGTCGGCGGCACGCTGGTGCAGCGCGGTGGTGCGCTGGGCGGCCGCTACGAGGGCGAGGCGGGCAGCTCGATGAGCTTCGAAGACGCTCTGTCGATGGCAGCCGGCAGCAGCATCGACACGCTGGGCTCGGTCAGGCTGCGGCTGGACCGCGCTCTCGTCACCAGTGCGCTGGCCGGCGACCTGCGCGCGGCCCAAGTGGAATTGCAGGGCCGGCATGCGCTGAGCGGCGCTCTGGTGGCCGGGCAGGTCACGGTGACGAGCTCGCCGACCTCCAACGGCAGCCGGCTGAGCCTGGTCGGGCCCGGGGTGGACGTGCAACGGATCACGCTCGGCGACGGACTCGGTCAGTCCACCCTCGAGGTCACCGGCGCCGGTGGCCGGCTCGGCGATGTCTCGCTGAACACAGCCCGGGTCTCGCTGCTGGGCGGTGCTCAGGCCACCATCGGGAGCCTGACGCACGCGGGCGGCAGTTTCAACGTTGTCGAGGTGGGCAGTGGTGCCGAGCTGGTCGTGGCCGGTACGTTCCAGTGGGGTGCGCAATCCGGTGCGCTGAGTGGTTTTGGCACGCTCCGGCTGCAGGGTGCATCGGCGCTGGACGCTCGCGCCGACAACGTGGTCGTGGCCGGGCCGCTGAGGATCGTCAACGAAGGCACGATGGCGCTGCAAGGCGACCTGCGCGCGGGAGGTTCCGCCATCGACGGCTTCTACAGCGTTCGCAACGGGGCCGGTGCCCGGCTGGAGATCTCCAACGGCAGCCTCCTGAGCAATTCCCGCCACATCAACCACGGCACCTGGGTGCAGACCGCCGCCACGGGCGGTGGCCGCACCGTGTTCGGGCCACTGGACAACCACGGCCTTCTGCGTGTGGAAGGCGGCAGCCTCGACCTTCGCGAAGGTGGCGTGCACACGGGACGCTTCGAGGCCGCCGATGGTGCTTGGATACGGCTCGCCGGCGACAACCGGTTCGATGCCGGCATCCAGACACTCGGACGTGTGGACGTGTCGGCCCGCTCGATACAGATCGGCAGCGCGGGCTCGTACACCGTCCGCAACGGTACCGGCTTCCAGGCCCTCACCCTGGACATCGCCGCCGGCGGCCGATTCGACGCCGAGACCCGGCTGGCCGGGTCGAGCCTGGCCGTGGTCGACCGCCTCGACAACGCGGGCACCCTGCGACTCGTGGATGCCGCTCTGGACGCTGGCTCCGCAGCTGTCTTCAACAGCGGCCGGCTGGAGTTCGGTGGCGGCGAACGGTCGGCCGTCCAGGCCGGCAGCCTGCACAACACCGGCCACCTGGATCTTGCCGCGTTCAACAGCCGCATCGCCGTGACGGGCTCGTTCCAGCACGCCGGCACGGCTTACAGCGAGGCCTGGCTGACGCTGCGCGGCACTTCGGTGTTCGAGCCTGGCAGCCAGTTCGAGAACCAGGGCCGCATCATCGTCGAGGGTGGCGATCTGAACCTGCTGGGCAGCGTCACCGGCGCCGGGTGGCTGGTGCAGACAAGCGGGCGCACGACGCTCGGTGCAGCCGGAGCGCCTGGGAACCTGTCCCTCGGCCTTCTCGGCATCGACGCTGGCGTCCTCAAGACCGAAGGCACGATCAACGGCCACCTCGTCACCATCGGCGGCGTCGGCCAATGGGCGGCATCGGGTCCGACGCAGCTGATCGGCGCCCGCGTGACGACTCAGGGCGAAGTCACGGTCCCCGCGGGCAGCGAACTCGTGGTCGGGGGCTCGGAGTTCCGCCAGACCGGCGGGCGCACGGTGGTCGAGGGCCGGCTGGCGGCGCCGGCGCTGTTCATCGACGGCGGCGTGCTTCGTGGCTCGGGCACGATCGACGGCGATGTCTTCGTCGGCGCGGGGGGCACCTGGGAGCCGGGCAGCAGCCCGGGCACGGTGACCGTCAATGGCAACGTTGCCATCAACGGCGGCACACTGCGGCTGGAGTTCGGGGCCGACGGCCGCAACGACCGCATCGTGGCCAGCGGCTCGCTCAGCGTCAGCGGCACGCTGGACATCGACATCGGCGGCAACGCCGTGCTGTTTGGCGACAGCTTGAGCTGGGCCGAGGCGGCCAGCCAGGACATCAACGCCACCGTGGTCGTGCCGGGCCTGGCGCCCGACCTCGTGGGCCAGCTCAGCGGCAACGGCGGCACCGTGCTGTTCACCGACCCTGGCGCCACGCCGCTGGCGCCCGGCGGCAGCGTGTTCGTACCGGCCGGCAGCTCGCAGTTCGTGGACGGCGCCAGCAACCTGTCGAGTCTGGCCGTCGAGGGGCGCGTCGCCAACCCCGCCAGTGGCGTGCTCGACCTCGGCGATCTCACCGTCGGTGCCAGCGGCAGCCTGCTCAACCGCGGTATCGCGTCCGCCGTTTCCGTCTTCAACGACGGGCAGTTCGTGTCGCGTCCCGGTTCACGGTGGAACCTCGGCCAGGTCACGCACCGCGGCCGGTGGATCAATGAAGGGACCGTCGAGGTCTCCGGTGGCCTGATCGCCGAGTCCGCCTTTCTGGACAACGCCGTCGGCGCACAGCTGCAGGCACAGGAGTTCTCGTTCGTCGGCGGTGTCTTCGACAACCGAGGCATCGCCCGCTTCGAGCAGGCTCGGCTCGCAGGGGAGTCGGTGCGCATCGCCGCTGGCGGCGAACTGGTCGCGACGATGCTGACGGTCGCGGGCCCCGTGAACAACCTCGGCCGTCTGCAGGCGCAGCGGCTGGTGGTCGACCTGGGTGGCGCGTTGGTGAACAACGGCGTCCTTGAGATCGGCGTGGACGGCGCCGAGGTCAACGGCGAGCTTCGCCTCGATGCCGGCGACCTGCTGGGCCAGGGCCGGCTGCAGCAGAACGGCCGGCTTCACGTGGCCACCGGGCGCACCCTGCGGCTGGTCGGCGCCCCCTTTGGTCAAGGTGCCGGCACCACCACGCTGGAGGGGCGGATCGAAGCGTCCGAGGTGCTGCTGGAGGGTGGCACGCTCGAAGGCAACGGCCAGATCGCTGCCGATGTCGTGTTGTCCGGCGGTGCCGAGATTTCTCCCGGCCCCGGTTTGGCCACGCTCGGCATCGACGGCAACCTGAACGCGCGTGGCGGCCGATTCACCATCGGCCTGGGCCACGGTGGCGCGTTGGACCGGCTCGAGGTCGGCGGCGACGCGGTCTTCGACTTCGGTGTCGGCAACGCCATCGTCTTTCAGTTGAATGGCGGCTACGTTCCCGCTGACGGCGACAGCTTCAACTGGCTGCTGGCCGGTGGCATGCTGTCGGGCGTGGTCGACAGCAGCTGGCGCGTTGAGGCCCCCGACGGTCTTGGCGGGTTCCTGCTGTGGGGCGATGCCGGTGGGATCTACCAGCCGGCGCCGACGGGATTGCGCATCGTCTTCGAAGGCGCGGAGATCTACTTCACCACGACGCCCGTGCCCGAGCCGGCCACGCTCCTGCTGATGCTGGCCGGCGTCGGCACCCTGTTGTGGCGGCGCCGCGGCCGCTGACGGCGACCCGCTGTTCCTGTCGATTGACGAAGCCGATGCACACGATGCGCGACGAGCGCCGATACGATGCCTGCAATGCAATCGCAGGAGGCTTCGTTGGACGAGTTGAGTGCACTGATCCAGCGGGTCCATGCCGGCGAAGAAGGGGCGCGCGACCGGCTGTTTGCCGCGGCCTACCCCGATCTGCGCGAACTGGCGCGGTCGCGCCTGTATCACGGCGGCCGGGGGACCGACCTGGGGACCACGGCGCTGGTTCACGAGACCTTTCTGCGCTTCGTCCGCGGCGGTGAACTGCGGGCGACGGAGCGGCGGGCCTTCTTTGCCTACGCGGCGAGCGTGATGCGGTCGGTGATCGTCGACACCGTGCGCGAACGCCTGGCGCAGCGCCGCGGCGGCGAGCTGCAGCGGACGACGCTGGACACCGAGTTCGTCGACCTGCTGCCGTCGGGCGAGGACGAGGTCATGCAGGTGCATGAGGCCCTGCAGGCGCTGGCCGAGGCCGAGCCGCGGCTGGCCCAGGTGGTGGAGATGCGCTACTTCGGGGGCTGGACCGAAGCCGAGATCGGCGATGCGCTCGGCATCACCGAGCGCACCGTGCGCCGCGACTGGGAGAAGGCCCGCCTGTTGCTGTCGACCTTGATGCGCGACTGACGCCGCGGACGGCTCTTTGTGCAGCAGGCCCGGCTAGACCCAGAACCGGCTTCGCGCCGCGATCATGCCCAGGCCCGCGAACAGCAGGGCCCAGCTGGCCGGTTCCGGTACGAGCGTGAGCTGTCCGGTCTCGAGGTACGGAAAGCCGTTTGCGCCCGGCGCCCCGACGATGGTCACCGTCGTCCTGCCGGTGCCCGTCAACCCCAGGAAGCGGCCGCTGCCACTCAGGACCGTGTACGTCAGGTCAAAGGCCATCGGCGACGAACCCGTCAACCGGGTGTCCAGATCGCCCACCAGGCGGTCGGCGCCACGGCCGATGCTGAACGTGCCTTCACCCAGGCCGGTGACGAAGTTGAAATCGAACGGCGCACTGAGGCTCCATCCGGTTTCGCCATCAAGTGCGTAGCCGCCATCGGAGCTGGCCAGCAGCGGCTGGACGCCGTTGATCGCGTCCGCCAGCGGCACGACGAAGCCGCTGCCGCCATAGGGCAGCGTCTGACTGTGGGCGACGCTGCACAAGGCGGCCAGCAGCCCGACGCAGACCGCGGATCTCCAGCTGCCGGACGTGGTGTCGGGTTGAGGGGCGGATGGGAAACGAGCAGGATTCATGGTCGGTCCTCGGTTTATGTCCGGGCAGAAACGCCTGCCCAGCATCCAGACGGAGTCGCGCGGCCAAAGCGGACAGGCTTGAAGGTGCCGAAGGTGCCGATACCGCCGGGAATGTCCGTTCTGTCGTCGCAGATCCGTCTTTGAGGGCGAGGCACCATGGCAATCTCCAAGGCCGATCTCGTCACGCTCAGTCGGCTGCTTGACGCTGGACTGGCACTCGCCCCTGGCGAAAGGCGGGCATGGCTGTCTGCCTTGCCGGCCGAGCACGCACCGCTGCTTGAGCGTCTGCGCGACATGCTGGCGGCTGCCGATGCCGGCGATTCAGACTCCGGCCCCGACACCAGCGGCCGGCGACCGCTGCCGAAGCCGCTGGCGCTGCCGGTGCTGGGGGCCGAGCAGGTGCCGTCGGCCAGTCCCGGCGAGCGGGTCGGTCCCTGGCAACTGATCCGTGAAGTGGGCCATGGCGGCATGGGTACCGTCTGGCTGGCCGCGCGTGGCGACGGTGCCTATGTCCGGGAGGTCGCGCTCAAGTTGCCGCGGGGGGTGACAGGCGGCAAGCTGGTGCAGCGCATGGCGCAGGAGCGTCAGATCGCCGCCCGGCTCGTGCATCCGGCGATCGCGCGCCTGTACGACGCCGGTGTCGACGACACCGGCCGCCCGTTCATCGCCATGGAGTACGTCGAGGGTCGACGGATCGACGACTGGGTGCGCGAGCAGAAGCTGGACGTGGCGGCGACGATCGCGCTGTACCTCCAGGTGGTGCGGGCGGTCGCCTATGCCCACGGGCGGCTGGTGATCCACCGCGACCTCAAGCCGTCCAACGTGCTGGTCGACGCCGAGGGCCGAGCGCAGTTACTGGACTTCGGGATTGCGACCTGGGCCGACGGCAGCGGGGCCGCCCCCGAGGCACCCACGGCCGGTGGCTTGCGGGCTTTGACACCGCACTACGCCGCGCCCGAGCAGCTCAAGGGAGGCGCCGTCGGTGTGCAGGCTGACGTCTATTCGCTGGGGGTGATGCTCTACGAATTGCTGGCCGGCACCTTGCCGTCGCGCTGGTGTCCCGTGCCGGCGAGCGAGGCCACGCGCGACCCGACCCGCCGGCGGGCGCTGCACGGCGAGGTCGACGCCATCCTGGCCAAGGCGATGGCCGGCGAGCCCGGGCAGCGCTACGCCAGCGCCGATGCCCTGGCCGAGGACCTTGATCGGCACCTGCATGGCGAGTCGGTCGCCGCGAGGCCGGATTCGACGCGTGATCGGCTGCTCCGGGTGCTGCGGCGCCATCGTGTCGTGGCGGGTGCCTGGGGCCTGGGCCTGGCGGCGCTGCTGGTCGGCGGTGTGGCCGCCTTGGTGTCGGCCCACCGGGCGCAGGCCGCGCTCGAACGCGAGCAGCAGGTGCGCGCCCTGGTGGTCGAACTGATCGGTACGCCCCTGGTCGCCGGCTCGCAGGAGCAGGCCGTGCAACGCCAGGCCGAACGGGTGCGCGCGCGTCTGCCGAACGACCCGGCCGTGCAGGCCGACATCCATGGCGAGCTGGCCGGCGCCTTCCAGCAACTCGGGCTCGCGCACCTCGCCGCCGAACACGCCCGGGCCCAGCTCGAGCGGCTGGAGCAGACCGGAGCCGGCGCGGCGGCCCGCAAGCGTGCCGGCCTGGCGCTGGCGAGAGCCCTGCTGGACAACGAGCAGGTCGACGCCGCCGAGCAGAAGGTCCGTGAGGCTCTGGCGCTCGCGCCGGCTGCGAACGATGGCGAACTGGACGTGCAGGCGCGGGTCCTGCTCGTGCGTGTGCTCAGCCGCCAGGCCCGCCACGCGGAAGCCCGGGCGTTGATGGCTGAGGTGACGGTGTCCCCGACGTCGACCGCACCCCGGTCGGCTCTGGCGCGTGCCTGGCTCGAGTACACCGCGGCCAATGCGCTGCGGCAGTCGAGTGACTTCAAGGCCGCGGAGCCGCGCTATCGGCGCGCTTTCGAGCATGCGATGCAGTCGGGCGCGGATGGTGTCGCTGACCTGACGCAGATGCAGCTCGACTTTGCATACGAGCTGATCGTCCGCAATCGCCGGCCCGAGGCGCTGGAGCTGATGGAGCCGGCCCTGGCCCGGGTCAAGGCCCGCGGGCCTTCGGGTGCGGTTCAGGCGGCGAGTCGGCGGGCGTCGCTGGTGGCCAACATGGCGCTGATGGGCCAGTTGCCGTTGCCCTCGGCGTTGGACCTGCTTGCCGAGCAGCGATCGGCCATGCTCCAGCAGGGTCAGAGCCTGCATCCCCTGGTGCTGTCCCAGCTCGAGTTCCACCGCGCCCGGCTTCTGGCCATGCGTGGCCATCTGGCCGAGTCACTGGCGCTGATGGACACCCACGTGCCTCCCTTGCTGGCCGCGACGAAGTGGCCCAACGCCCGCTATTCGCTGGTCAACGCGCATGGCCGCGTCGCCCTGCTGTCCGGCGCGCAGCCACGCGCCGACGCGCTGACGAAACAGGCGCTGACCCTGCGCAACGAAATGGGGCAGGCCCGGATCCCGTTTGCTGCCGTCAGCCACGCCTACATTGCCATGAGCGCCATCATGACCGGCCGCTTCGGTGATGCCGAGCAGGCACTCGACGCCGCGCCGGAGTTCCCGCCTGAGCGCAGCGATCCGGTCGCCGGTGCCGTCTACGCCACCCTGCTGCCGTGGCATCGCGTTCGCCTGCGGATGGAGCAGGGCGACGTGCCGGCGGCGCTCGCCCTCGCTGCAGCGCTGGGCCGCGGCGAAGAGGACGCGACCGATACCGACTTCCTGTCGCCGATGGCGATCCACGCCGAACTGGCCTGCGCGAGTGGCCGAGCCGCTATGGGCCTGGCGCAGCTCGAGGCGATGCTGGAACGGCGCGTCGTCGAAGTCGACGAAACCGTGGACCCGACCGTGGCCCGGCTGCGCGCCGTCGCGGGTCTGTGCCAGCTCGCGCTGGGCCGCCGCGACCGCGCTCGGACTCTGGCGACCCAGGCCGGCCGCGTATTCGAGGCTCAACCGGCCGTGTCGCCCTGGTTCAAGGAACCGTTGCTGCGGTTGCAGCGGCGGCTGGCGGGTTGACCGGCCGACGTCGGCTGGCCACTTTGCGGCGGCTGCATCAACAGGTGCTCGCCCGCGTTCTCGCCACCCAGCACCACGGAGTCGACCTTCTTCAGGTCTGCACGCATCGCGCGCAGCGTGTCGGCCAGGCGTCCCAGTTGGCGCAGGCGCGGCAGCGCGTGTCGCCTCAAGCACGGAGATGCGCCCAGGCCGTTCGTGCAACTGGCGGAAGGCGCCTTTCGGCCAGGAGCAGCCAGCCAGACCCGAACCACCGGTCGTTCGCTGTCCGATAGCAACCGGTCCCTGGCTTTGGCAGCCATAGATGGACCTGAACTCGCGCCGATGCTCGCGGCTGCCTGGTCGGTGGAGAAGGCGCCGAAGCTGCGCCTTCGAATTGCAGTCTTGCCCGATCCACGCAGAAACCGGCGACACCGGACCCGTGCGCAGATCAACCGCACGGCCACCGCGGGGGCGTCACCCGACAACACCCGCTGTGACATCAGGTGGGCGCTGCTGCCGGACCCAGAGCGCCGATCAGGCACGGGCTCGGCACTACGGCGCCGAGATGCGTGCAAAAAGCCTCTCGATTCAGCCCTAAACCCCCCGCTCCGACTGCCGATAGCTCAGGTACAACAAATGACTGGCCCGCGCCATGAACGCCAATAGCTCAGAAGAAGTCAGCGCAGTCGCAGCCAGGACCTTGCCCGCACCCCGCGAGGTGCTCACGCCGCGCCAGGGCGGCGAGCTATGCGGTATCGACGTCCTGCGCGTGCAGGAAGTCCGCTGCTGCGAGCGGCCCACGCGCATGGCTGGTGCGCCGCCGCATGTGCTGGGCGTGACCAACCAGCGCGGCGTCATCGTGCCCATCGTCGACCTGCGCTGCTGCTTCGGCCTGGACGCTGCCAGCAACACCGACACCGTCACGGTGGTGCTGCGCATCGGCGGGCGCATCGTGGGCGCGGTGGTTGACTCGGTCAGCGACGTGGTGGCCCTGCTGGCCGAACAAGTCAAGCCAGCACCCGAATTCAGCGGTACTGTCCATGCTGGCCATTTCCCAGGCATCGCCATGCTGGGCGAAGGCGTGCGCGCATGCTGATCCTGCTGGACATCCAGCAAGTGATGACCCGCGAATCCATCGGGCTCATCGAACCCGCGCTGCAGTAGCCGAGCGCCACGCAAAGCGTTGAACCACAACCGAAAGCAAATCGAATGAAGCTGAGTCTCAAACTGCCGTTGGCCTTCGCTGTGGCGCTTCTACTGGCGCTTTGCGCGTCTTCGTTCGGCATCTACAGCTTGAACCAATCGCTCGCCGACTACGCCACAACGGTGCGAGTCAGCAGCGAGAGCGCATACGCCACGAAGGATGTTGAGTCGGCGTTCAAGACTCAGGTGCAGGAGTGGAAGAACGTCCTGCTGCGAGGCAAGGATCCGAAAGACCTGGACAAGCATTGGGGTGCCTTCACCAAGGCTGAGCGCGATGTGGACGACAGCGCGAAAGAGCTGCTCGCAAGGCTGCCAGCCGGCGAGGAGAGGTTGCTGGTCGAAAAGTTCATCGCTGCCCACGCCGCCATGGGGCAGGGCTACCGCAAGGCCTTGCAGGAGTTCAAGGCGGCTGGCCTTGATGCGGCGGTAGGTGACAAAGCCGTGCGCGGGATGGACCGCGAACCGGCCAAGCTGCTGAACGAGGCAAGCGAAAAGCTGGCCGCTGCCAGCGCGTTGGTGGCGGTTCAAACTGATGCCGACGGCAAGCGCGCGACTCTCATCAGCCTGGCGCTGATCCTGGCGACTTGCATGGTGAGCGTGGTCGGCGCGGTCTTGTTCAGCCGCACCATCACCCGCCAGCTGGGCGGCGAGCCCGGGACGGCGGCCGACCTGGCCCAATCAGTGGCCCGGGGCGACCTGACGGTGCGCATCGAGCTCCAGCCAGGCGACACGAACAGCCTGATGGCCCAACTGAAGGCCATGCAGGAGAGCCTGTTCAAGGTAGTGGGGGAAGTGCGCGGCAACGCCGAGAGCGTGGCCACAGCCAGCGCACAGATCTCACAGGGCAACGCCGATCTGAGCCAACGTACGGAGCAGCAAGCCAGCTCGCTGCAGCAGACCGCCGCAACGATGGAAGAACTGGGCACCACGGTGCGCCAGAACGCCGACAACGCGCAGCAAGCGAACCAGCTGGCCCAGGCCGCTTCGGGCGTGGCCATCAAGGGTGGTGAGGTGGTGGGTGAGGTCGTCGAGACCATGAAGGGCATCGGCGAGAGCTCGCGCAAGATCGCCGACATCATCGGCACCATCGACGGCATCGCCTTCCAGACCAACATCCTGGCGCTCAACGCCGCGGTGGAAGCCGCGCGTGCCGGCGAACAAGGCCGAGGCTTCGCGGTGGTGGCCAGCGAAGTGCGTAGCCTCGCGCAGCGCAGCGCCGAGGCGGCCAAGGAGATCAAGAGCTTGATCAGCGCCAGCACCGAGTGCGTCGCGCAGGGCACAGCACTGGTGAACCAGGCCGGCCAGACCATGGGCGAAGTGGTGAACTCGATCCGCCGCGTGACCGACATCATGGGCGAGATCAGCAGCGCATCCGTCGAGCAAAGCAGCGGTGTGGCGCAGGTGGGTCAAGCCATCGGCCAGATGGACCAGGTGACGCAGCAGAACGCCGCGCTGGTGGAAGAGAGTGCGGCCGCCGCCGAGAGCCTGAAGAGCCAGGCCGGCACGCTGGTGCAGGTGGTCAGCGTGTTCAAGCTGGCGTACGACCAAGACAGCACTCAGATGCATACCGCGCCGGTAGCCGCCGCGCCTCAGGACTGGAGCGGTGCAGAACGCCGCGGTCCTGCGCGGGCGAAGAACGTCGCGCGGCCGGCCTTCGGCAAAAAGGCAGCGGCGCCCCAGCCTGCGGCCAAGCCGGCCAGTGCGGCCAATGCGGTCGATGCCGCCGAGCCGGCACCGCAAAAGACTGGCACCAGCGACGAGTGGGCAAGCTTCTAATGGCCACCCTGTCGTCCTGAATCGAAGTCCGGCTTGCCGGGCTTCTTGTCGACTCGCCACTGGAGGCTCACCTGCGGGCATGCGAGGCTCTGGCCCCCGCTCGGACCTGCGCTTTTGACAGGGCGTCGATGGGTCCGCTGCAACGCGGACCGCCGACGTTGGTTCCGGGCGGGTCGAGTGACTCTTTTGGGTCGCAAGCCGCCGCTCGCCCTTGTGAATCTCCCCCGCGACGCTGGCCGCCGGAGCAGGCGCCACAGCCCACCGGCCGCCCTACATCAGCAGGTGCTCGCCCGCGTTCTCGCCACCCAGCACCACGTAGTTGACCTTCTTCAGGTCTGCCAGCACGCGACCGCCGGCGTAGCTGATCGAGCTTTGCAGGTCCTCGCGCATCTCGCGCAGCGTGTCGGCCAGGCGACCCTTGATCGGCTCGAGGATGCGCTTTCCCTCGACGTGCTTGTACTCGCCCTTGTTGAAGTCCGAGGCCGAGCCGTAGTACTCCTTGTAGAGCTTGCCATCCACTTCGACCGTCTGGCCCGGGCTCTCCTCGTGGCCGGCGAACAGGCTGCCGATCATCACCATCGTGGCACCGAAGCGCACGCTCTTGGCGATGTCGCCGTGGTGGCGGATGCCCCCGTCGGCGATGATGGGCTTGCTGGCGACGCGGGCGCACCACTTCAACGCGCTGAGCTGCCATCCGCCGGTGCCAAAGCCGGTCTTCAGCTTGGTGATGCAGACCTTGCCCGGGCCGACGCCGACCTTGGTCGCGTCGGCGCCCCAGTTCTCGAGGTCGATCACGGCTTCGGGTGTCGCCACGTTGCCGGCGATCACGAAGGCCTGCGGCAGCCGCAACTTGATGTGCTCGATCGTCTTGCGCACGCTCTCGGCGTGGCCATGGGCGATGTCGATCGTGATGTAGTCGGCGCCGACGCCCTCGGCCGCCAGGCGGTCGATGACGGCGTAGTCCTGCGGCTTGACCCCGGAACTGATCGACACGAACAGGCCGCGCTCGCGCATGCGCCGCGCGAAGGCCACGTTGTCCAGGTCGAAGCGGTGCATCACGTAGAAGTGGCCGCTGGCGGCCAGCATCTGGGCGATGGGCTCGTCGAGCACGGTCTTCATGTTGCTTGGCACCGCCGGCAGCGCGAAGCGCCGGGGGCCGAACTCGATCGAGGTGTCGCATTCGCTGCGGCTGTCGACGCGGCACTTGCGCGGCAGCAGCAGGATGTTGTCGTAGTCGAAGATGTCCATGGTGTCCTTCCGCCCGGCCAGTGTAGCCAGGGCCGCTCCCTAGAATCGCGGCGATGCTCCCTGGCGAATCGCGGCTGCTCCAAGGCCTGAACCCCGAACAGCACGCCGCAGTCACGCTGCCGGCGGTGCCTGCCCTCATCCTCGCCGGTGCCGGCTCCGGCAAGACCCGGGTCCTGACGACGCGCATCGCCTGGCTTCTGGCCCAGGGTCAGGCGTCGCCAGGCGGCATTCTGGCGGTCACCTTCACCAACAAGGCCGCCAAGGAGATGCTGACGCGGCTGTCGGCGATGCTGCCGGTGCCCCTGCGCGGCATGTGGATCGGCACCTTCCATGGCCTGTGCAACCGCTTCCTGCGGGCGCACTGGAAGCTGGCCAACCTGCCGCAGGCCTTCCAGATCCTCGACAGCGCCGACCAGGCCGCGGCCGTCAAGCGCGTGGTCAAGGCGATGAACCTGGACGAAGAGCGCTTCGTGCCCAAGCAGGTGAGCTGGTTCATCGCCAGCGAGAAGGAGAACGGCCGCCGCCCGGCCGACGTGGAGGTGGCCGATCCGCACACCGCCAAGCTGGTCGAGATCTACCAGGCCTACTCCGACCAGTGCCAGCGCGAAGGCGTGGTCGACTTCGGCGAGCTGATGCTGCGCAGCTACGAACTGCTGCGCGACCACGAGCCGCTGCGCGAGCATTACCGGCGCCGCTTCAGCCACGTGCTGGTCGACGAGTTCCAGGACACCAACCGCCTGCAGTACGCCTGGCTGAAGATGCTCGCGCCACCGGGGCAGGTGCCGGCGCAGGGTGTGTTTGCGGTCGGCGACGACGACCAGAGCATCTACGCCTTCCGCGGGGCGCGCGTGGGCAACATGGCCGACTTCGAGCGCGAGTACCGCGTCCAGACCGTCATCAAGCTTGAGCAGAACTACCGCAGCTTCGGCCACATCCTGGACGCTGCCAACCAGCTGATCTCGCGCAACACCCAGCGCCTGGGCAAGAACCTGCGCACCGATGCCGGTGCCGGCGAACCGGTTCGCGTGATGGAGAACCCGAGCGACTACGCCGAGGCGCAGTGGCTGCTCGAAGAAGCGCAGAACCTGCACCGCGCCGGCATGCCGCGGCAGGAGATCGCCGTGCTCTACCGCAGCAACGCCCAGAGTCGCGTGCTCGAGTCGGCGCTGTTCAATGCCGGTGTGCCGTACCGCGTCTACGGCGGACTGCGGTTCTTCGAGCGCGCCGAGGTCAAGCACGCGCTGGCCTACCTGCGGCTGCTCGAAAACGCCAACGACGACACCAGTTTCCTGCGCGTCGTCAACTTCCCCGCGCGTGGCATCGGCGCCCGCACCGTCGAACTGCTGCAGGATGCGGCACGCACCAGCGGACGCAGTCTGATGCAGAGCGTCGGTGCCGTGCCGGGCGCGGCCGGGGCCAAGCTGCTGGGCTTTGTGGCGCTGCTCGATGCGATGCGCGAAGCGACCGCCGGCCAGACGCTGCGCAAGATCATCGAGCACATCATCGACCGCTCAGGCCTGATCGACCACTACCGGACGGAAAAGGAAGGCCAGGACCGGATCGAGAACCTCGAAGAACTGGTCAACGCGGCGGAGAGCTTCGTCACCCAGGAGGGTTTCGGCAAGGACGCGGTGGCGCTGCCGGTGGACGAGCAGTCGGCTGCAGCGGCGCCCCTCAACCTCAGCGGCAGCCCGCCGGTGCCGGATGCCGATACCGGCGAGATCATGTCGCCGCTGGCCGCCTTCCTGACCCATGCGTCGCTCGAGGCGGGCGACAACCAGGCCCAGGCCGGCCAGGACGCGATCCAGCTGATGACCGTGCACTCGGCCAAGGGCCTGGAGTTCGATGCGGTGTTCATCACCGGCCTCGAAGAAGGCCTGTTCCCGCACGAGAACTCGCTGTCGGATGCCGACGGCGTCGAAGAGGAACGGCGGCTGATGTACGTCGCGATCACCCGCGCCCGCAAGCGCCTGTTCATGAGCTTCTGCCAGACCCGCATGCTGCACGGCCAGACGCGGTACCACATCAAGAGCCGCTTCTTCGACGAGCTGCCCGAGGCGTCGCTGAAGTGGCTGAGCCCGCGGCAACAGGGCTTCGGCAGCGGCTATGCACGGCCGTACCACGACGCCTGGCAACGCGGCAGCGGTCTGACGGGCATCGTCGGCGCCGGTCGCGTGTCGCCCGCGCCGCCACCGCACTGGCGCCAGGAGCCACCGCCGCCACCGCTGCCGGCCTTTGCGGCCCCGGTGGCCAGCACTGCCGATGGCGCGTCGCTGCGGGTGGGCATGACGGTGTTCCACAACAAGTTCGGCGAAGGGGTGGTCACCACGCTCGAAGGCCGCGGCGCCGACGCCCGGGCGCAGATCCAGTTCGGTCGCCACGGCTCGAAGTGGCTGGCGCTGTCGGTGGCCAAGCTCACGCCGGTGAACTGAGCCGCGCGTTGGCCCGGCACGGCCGAGGCGCACCTACACTCGCGCCCCGTTTTCCTTCTCGATCCTCACTTCTTCTGTGCCCTTGGACTCCCTGACCCCCCAGACCCAGGCGACCATCGCCGCCCGGCTTGCCGTCGAGATCAACGCCCGTCCGACCCAGGTGGTTGCCGCCGTTGCGCTGCTCGATGAAGGTGCCACCGTGCCCTTCGTCGCGCGCTATCGCAAGGAGGCCACCGGCGGACTGGACGACATCCAGCTGCGCCTGCTCGAAGAGCGCCTGGCCTACCTGCGCGAGCTCGAAGAGCGCCGCATCGCGGTGCTGAAGAGCATCGCCGAACAAGGCAAGCTGACGCCTGAACTGAGTGGCGCCATAGCGGCAGCCGAGACCAAGCAGGCACTCGAGGATCTGTACCTGCCCTACAAGACCAAGCGCCGCACGAAGGGCCAGATCGCGCGGGAGGCGGGCCTCGAGCCGCTGGCCGACCGTCTGTTCGCTGAGCCGACACTCGTGCCACTGGACGAGGCTGCGGCCCACGTCAACGCCGAGGCTGGCTTTGCCGATGCCCTGTCGGTGCTGGATGGCGTGCGCGACCTGCTGTCCGAGCGCTGGGCCGAGGACGCTATGCTGGTCGGCAGCCTGCGCGAGTGGCTCTGGGAAAGCGCGGAGCTTCAATCAAGACTGGCCGATGGCAAGGACGGCCTGCATGCCGATGCTGCGAAGTTCCGCGACTACTTCGAGCATGCCGAGCCGATACGCCACACGCCCAGCCATCGTGCGCTGGCGATCTTCCGCGGCCGGACTCAAGGCTGGCTGGACGCCAAGCTGCACCTGGAGGAGCCCACGGCCGAACTCCCCGCGAAACCCGGCGCGCCGGCCCGGGTCACGCTGGCCGAGGGCCGGATCGCCGTCCACCTGGGCTGGCGCCACAGCGGGCGCCCGGGCGACGAACTGATCCGCAAGACCATCGCCTGGACCTGGAAGGTCAAGCTCGCGCTGAGCCTGGAGCGCGACCTCTTCGGCCGCGTCCGTGAAGCCGCCGAGGCGGTGGCGATCAAGGTCTTTGCCGACAACCTGCGCGACCTGCTGCTCGCGGCCCCTGCCGGCAAGCGGGTCGTGATGGGGCTGGACCCGGGGATCCGGACCGGCGTCAAGGTCGCGGTCGTCAGCGACACCGGCCGGGTGCTCGCGACCCACACCGTCTATCCGCACGAGCCTCGCAACGACTGGGAGGGTTCCCTGCACGCCCTGGGTCGGCTGGTTGCCGAGCATGGCGTCAACTTGGTCGCCATCGGCAACGGCACCGCCAGCCGCGAGACCGACAAGCTGGCCGCCGATCTGATCCAGCGCATCCACGGCGCCGCGCCCGAGCATCGCATCGAGAAGGTGGTCGTCAGTGAGGCGGGCGCCTCGGTCTATTCGGCCAGCGAACAGGCCTCGGCTGAACTGCCCGATCTGGACGTGAGCCTGCGCGGCGCCGTCAGCATTGCCCGACGTCTCCAGGATCCACTGGCGGAGCTGGTCAAGATCGACCCCAAGAGCATTGGCGTCGGCCAGTACCAGCACGATGTCAACCAGAACCAACTCGCCAAGTCACTGGAGACCGTGGTCGAGGACTGCGTCAACAAGGTCGGTGTGGACCTCAATACCGCCAGCGTGCCGCTGCTGGCGCGGGTGGCGGGACTGTCCGGTGCGGTGGCGGGCAGCATCGTGCGATGGCGCGATGCCCACGGGGCGTTCCGCCACCGCCGCCAGTTGCTCGACGTTGCCGGGCTGGGCCCCAAGACCTTCGAGCAGGCCGCAGGCTTCCTTCGCATCCCGGGCGGAGACAACCCGCTGGACGCAACGGGCGTGCACCCCGAGACCTACCCGCTGGTCGAGAAGTTGCTCGCCCACACCGGACGCAGCGTGGCCGAATTGATGGGCCGCAGCGAGGTGCTGAAGACGCTGCGCCCGGAACTGTTTGCCGATCAGCGCTTCGGCGTCATCACCGTCAAGGACGTGCTGGCCGAGCTTGAAAAGCCCGGCCGGGATCCGCGTCCGGACTTCGTCGTCGCGCGCTTCAACGAGGGCGTGTCCGACATCGCCGACCTGAAGCCGGGCATGCTGCTCGAAGGCACGGTCAGCAACGTTGCCCAGTTCGGCGCCTTTGTCGACCTGGGTGTGCACCAGGACGGGCTGATCCACGTCAGCCAGCTCGCCCACAAGTACGTTGCCGACGCGCGCGAGGTCGTCAAGACCGGCGTCATCGTCAAGGTCAAGGTGCTGGAAGTCGACCTCGCCCGCAAGCGCATCGCGCTGACCATGAAGCTCGACGCCCCGACCGCCCCGCGTGACGGCGCCCGCGGCGACAACCGCTACCAGGCGCCCGCACGCGACCAGCGATCGCGCGGTGCTGCCACGCCATCCGGGCAAGGGGCGGGTACGACGGCGGGCGCGATGGCGGCGGCCTTTGCCAAGCTGCAACAGGGCCGGCGCTGAGGTGCTGCGGGCGGCCGCACTCGCCACACTGGCGGTGGGCATCGTGGGCGCAGCACAGGCCCAAGCCGCGTCCGTGCCGCCAGCGAAGCCGGAGCCGGGCAAGGCTCCACCCGCGGTCCAGCAGATCGTCGTCGAAGGCACCCGGCGCGAGGACACCGAAGCGGAGCGCCGCGAGGCGACGCTGGCGATGGACATCCTCGGCCGCGAAGACCTGGACCGCCATGGCGACCTGTCGCTGCTGGACGTTCTGTCACGTCTGCCCGGCTTTGCCGTCGACGGCGAATCGGTGCGCCTGCGCGGGCTGGGCGCCGGCTACACCCTGATCCTGATCAACGGCGAGCCCGCGCCGCCGGGTTTTTCGCTCGACCAGCTGCCGCCGTCGCAGATCGAGCGGGTCGAGGTCTTGAAGGGTCCCAGCGCCGAATTCGGCGGTGTCGCT
>Ga0209985_10000922_pt1 | contig 30528 bp, 25 predicted proteins | sample NOAtaG_FD_187305 | JGI IMG/M metagenome (GOLD analysis project Ga0209985, IMG submission 187305) | Freshwater lake microbial communities from Lake Erie, under a cyanobacterial bloom - NOAA_Erie_Diel6S_1000h metaG (SPAdes) (version 2) | ecosystem: Environmental > Aquatic > Freshwater > Lake ...
GATCGAAGTTTTGCCGCCAGGTTGAAAATGATCCAGTGAAAATCCGAAGCGCGCATAAAAATCAATGAACCCCCCGCTTTTGTCCAGGAAAAGTGCGTTTTCGTGTGGTGTTTCCTGATTGTGGATGCTGATTGTCTGTCCGGCCTGGTTGGCTGCATTTGTTTTCTCAAATAACTTCCTGGAAACCGTATAAGGTGCGTGCGGGACACAGCTTTTCTGGTTGCCGTTGGCTGTACTCTGTTGTTCGAAAACTTCAAAATAGCTGGAGAAAGTATCCTCTGCCTGGTGATCCTGAAGAAAATCGAACATTTCCACGAAGGTATAATACCGTAGGCGGCTCTTGTCTTTCAGGTCAACGGTATCCGTTTTATTTGAAATATCGCCTACGGCCACAATCCCCCCTTCAAACATTTCTGCATCTGCCCTTGCAATCGCTTCGAGGATTTCCTGCATTTCAGTTTCCCTGAGTGCGACTACATTATAAAGGAAGGGCAGCAGGGAGGTACCTGTCGCTACGCGTCCTTTCAAGTGGGATAATTCCAGATGGCAGTGGGTATTGACAAAACCCGGGACAATAATCCCCCGATGGACCTCCAGGCTTGCAGGGTCATGCCCGGACCGCGACGGTTCTACTGCGAGGATACGTCCATCATTATCGGTAATCAACACTCCCTCCGGAATTGGGGGTACATTTACCGGGCAAATGAAATCAGCACTTATCTTACGCATAATGACCTTTTTTTGACGCCTGTAAAGAACATCCGATCAAACCGGGTTTCAGCCGGGGCTCAAACCAGGTGGACTTGGGCGGCAGTATCGCGCCCGTGTCACACATTGAAATAAGATGATCAAAATCAATAGGATATAGCACAAAAGCCACTCCCTCTCCGATTTCCAAGATACCTTCTTGGAGTGCCCCTATACCTGCGGGGCCTTCTATATAAACAATCCTTGGATCTTTGCGCACATCTTCGATCCCAAGGATATCCAATAATATCTTCTCATTCAGCAATTGGACATCGAGCAGTAACGGATTATCGCTATATACCCTCAACAATTCGTTCCGCCAGCACAAATCATAATACTTTTCACCAAGTATCATCAGCATCGAGTGCCTTGCGTGCGGAGGCTCGGGGGTGGCTACGGGCCGTACTTCGCAATACCGGGAAATACGTTGCAGGAAATCTTTGGCAGAAAGGCCGTTGAGCCCTGAGATAATCCGGTTGTAGCTATGAATATCCAGATCATCAGCATCAAAAAAAGCGCACATCACCCGGTCGAAAGGTTTTTCAGGAGACTCTAAAAACAACCGGGATGCCGCCGCGAAGCGATGGTGCCCATCCGCGATATACACATCGCGCAGGCGGTTTAAAAAAAGTGCCTGAATCTCCCCGATTTTCGGCTCGTCATGAATAAAAAAAAGCCGGTGCTTTTCCATTTGTGGCAAAACCATTATTTCCAGGATAGGCTCCACCCCGTTGGCAAGGCCTTTAAACCACGCCTGAATAGCCTGATCCGAAGGATACGTCACCAGAACCGGCTTGATGATTGCCTGTTGCGCTTCGAAAAGCTGCATTTGAAGCCGCTCTTTCGCCAAAATCGTCATTTCGTGCTTCTTGATGTTGCCCTCCAGATAATCGTCCATGGCGACACAAGCAATCAGGCCACGGAAAACCCGTGGCGGCCTTTCTATTTCATAGATAAAAACACCCTGCCTGTCCAGCATCCTGAAATGACCGGTCTGGCTCAACTGCGCAAATGAAGTCTTGAACAACGTGAACAGCGATTCATCAACCACTGCCCCGTCCAGGACCGGAAGAAACGCTTGAAAGGGATTAATCCGCATAATGCCGGTTTGAATAGGCCTGTTGCAACGGGTCAGCGTAGTCGGAAAATCAAGCTATTGTTGTCTCAATACTCTTTGGCGGCATTCGCCACCAAAGAATATTTTTTAAAACTTCGATTTTATTGATTTTGCTTCGCAAAATCAATAAAATCGAAGTTTTAAAAAGTTTTGGGGCTATCTCAAAAGGCATTTAGCGGCATTCGCCACCAAAGAATATTTTTTTGAGGTTGTGTGAAAAATATTCCACCGCCTACGGCGGCGAATGAAGGCCTCCGGCTTTTTACACAACCCCAAAAAATTTTATGCTGTCGCCGCAGGCGGCAGCATACTTATGAGACAGCCGCAACCGAAAAAGATGCGGTGTGGACAAAAGACAGCCCTTTTTAGCCCACGATGATCCCAGAACAGCAGCTCTAATGGCTTTTCGGGTACAAAGATATGCTTTTGTGCCGAAACGTGCCTTAATGCACAACCGGAAAGCAGGGATTGAATTATATTCGCACTCGTTTACAGACTAAAACCGGAATCATGCAAAAGACCTATATGATTACCTCGGCACTACCATACGCCAACGGTGCCCTGCACCTTGGCCACCTGGCCGGTGCTTATCTGCCCGCAGATATTTACGTGCGCTACCTCCGGCTGATGGGCAGAAATGTCCTGTGGGTCTGTGGCTCCGATGAACACGGCGCCGCCATTACCATCCGGGCAAAAAAAGAAGGGGTAGGGCCTCAGGAGATTATTGATAAATACCATACCCTCAACAAGGATACGTTCGAACGCCTGGGCATTTCCTTTGATTATTACCACCGAACAAGCGCCGTGCTCCACCACGAGACCTCCCAGGATTTTTTCCTCAAACTATATGCCCAGGGCAACCAGTTTGAGGAAAGGGTCATAGAGCAATACTACGATGAAGCGTTTCAGCAATTCCTTGCAGACCGCTATATCACCGGTACCTGCCCGAAGTGTGGCCATCCTGAAGCTTATGGAGATCAATGCGAAAGTTGCGGCACTGCCCTTTCCCCACTCGAACTCATCGCACCAAAGTCCACCCTGAGCGGCGAACCACCGGTACTCCGCCCCACTAAACACTGGTATTTTCGGCTCGACATACACGAGACATGGCTACGGGAATGGCTCGAGAAAGGAGTACTCGACGGCCTACCGCATCACAATCCTGCCAAATGGAAGAACCATGTCCTGGGTCAGTGCCTGTCATGGCTGGACAGCGGCCTGCAACCCAGGGCAATTACCCGGGACCTCGACTGGGGTATTCCTGTACCACTCCAAGATGAGGAAGCAAAGGGTAAAGTCCTCTATGTCTGGTTCGATGCTCCTATCGGATACATCTCTTCTACCCGGCAATGGGCACTGGAAAATGGAAAGGACTGGGAAAGCTACTGGAAAGGGGATCATGTCGAACTCATCCACTTTATCGGCAAAGACAATATCGTTTTCCACTGTATCGTTTTCCCGGCGATGCTAAAAGCGTACGGAGGGTTTGCCCTTCCCCGGAACGTACCCGCGAACCAATTCCTAAACTTCGAAGGCAGAAAATTTTCCAAGTCCAAGGGTTGGGGCATCGAACAGCACGATTACCTCGAAGCATTCAAAGATTTTCCGAATAAAGAGGATGCCCTGCGCTACGCCCTCATCCGAAACCTGCCCGAAAACCGGGATGCGGATTTCAAATGGGACGAATTTGTGGATTTCCACGATAAAGAACTGGCAGATAACCTGGGGAATTTCGTCAACCGTGCGGTCGTCCTAACAGAAAAATACTTTGGCGGCATCACTCCGCAAACCCCGGTAAATCTGCCCGAACTGCTCGGCGACGCATATTCCCTCGCTCAGCGCCTCGCCGACGAACTCGAAGCCTTCAACTTCAAATCCGCTTGCCAGACACTCATGGAAATCTCATCCTTTGGCAATACTTTCCTTCAGGAACGTGCACCCTGGGCAGTGTATAAGGAAAACCCCGGCGACCCCCGCATCGCTGAAACGATGTCGGTCTGCCTCGAAGTCGTCGCCCTTCTCGGGCTGTTGTGCGAACCGTTTATCCCCTTCACTTCGCCACGCATCCGTAAACTGGTCGGTATGCCGCCAGTCCAGCGTGGGGAGCTGGAACAAGTGCTGCAAAACATCGCAGCCGGGCGCCCCATCATACCGTCGGGGCATCAAATCGGCATCCCCGAAGTCTTGTTTCCCAAAATACACGACCGGAAAGACCTCAGCCGACTGGCGATTATCGAACGTCAAAAAGACATACTCAAAAATATCATGGAACAGGAAAAAGCACAGGAAAGAGAACCCTTCAAAGCAGAGATTCAATACGATGATTTTGCCCGGCTCGATATCCGCACCGCGACGATCCTCGAAGCGGAAAAAGTGCCACAGGCAGATAAACTACTCAAACTGAAAGTGGACCTGGGTAGCGAGGAGCGCACCATCGTTTCGGGCATCGCACAGCACTTTGATCCGGCAAAAATCATTGGCCGGCAGGTACTTGTCGTTGCTAACCTTGCACCACGCAAACTGCGGGGCATAGAATCCCAGGGCATGATCCTCACCGCTGAAAACGAGAAAGGGGAGCTCATGTTTGTTTGCCCTGCTCAACCCTTTGGAAATGGTTTCGTGGTGAAGTAATTTTTCACCTCCTGTAATCCCGATGCGATAAGGCAAAATGCCCCGTCCCTTTTTACATTTCCGGCTTCAACGGATTGGTGGCCTGCGGCGCTTGCCTCCGGGCTTCAGGGGCATTTGCCCACCACGTGTCATTCCCATGCGGTTGGCCGCTTTAATCTGGCCCTGCTGCTGAAGCACCTTCTCCAGTTGGACAATCTGTTCTTTGAGCATCGGTTCCGTTACTTTCAGTTGCTTGATGTTCCGCAAATGCGTCTCGGCCTGCTTCCAGTGGCTCTTGTTTAAATGTACACTGGCAAACTGCAGCTCGATCATCGCCTTCTCATTATCGGACGGCAGCTTCAGCATCTGAGCTTTCCGCAGCCATGCCTCCCCGGCTTCGGTCTGCTTATTGGCCATCGCAATCGAACCTTTGAGCAAAAAATAATACGCGCGGTTTGTCACGTACAGTAAACGGGGCGTTAGGGTAAGGGCCAGGCGCTTCTCGGCTGCGGCAAGGTCGCCCGCTTGCATGACCATGGCTGCCGATTGTACCGTACCCAGCAGCAGATACCCCACCAGTAATATCACGAAACCAAGAAATAGCGGGAAAGCATACCAGAATCCAAATAAAATGGCAAGGGCAATACCAATGGCCATTAGCAGGCCCATGATGGCAAAACGCAGGTAAATATTGATGGTGAACATAGATGTGAGTTTCTTTTCCTGCAAAAGTATAATTTTTAAGGATGCTATCGTTCCATCGCCAACGCTCAGAAGGAAAAATATTTATCCGGCAAAGGCTATGCCGTTTCTTGAAAATGAAAAAAACACACCGCAAAGTTCATTTTTAAAAAATTGGTTTTCAAAATTTTGAATCACAAAAACGACTTTGAACCGGGATTATAAAGGGAGTACCGACACCGTGAAAAATGGCTTCTTTTTTAGCTAAAAACGCTGATTTTTGCTAAAAACCAGTTAACCATGAAAAAGCAAAACTCTTCCCTAATGTTTGTCGCAGAATACCGACCTGAACAGCTTCACAAGTACAACGCAATTATTATCGTTTCCGATGAGACGAATCATTAGCCTTCTTGCGTTGCGATTATCGCAGTTACCACACCTCTTTTTTGCCCGGGGCTGCGGGAAAAGGCCGGGGTTGTGTAAAAAATCTTTCACCTCCAAAGGCAGCGAAAGATTTTTTACACAATCAATAATTTATCGCATTCCAAAATGATTTTGATGGCCATTTTCCACCCACATGATGCCTTTTTCCGGTCAAATAGCCTGGCACTTTTCCATAAAAAAGCCTTCGTGTGGACAAAAAATATCGTATTTTTCCCACTACACCGACCTGGCGCAACAAGTCTGTTAATGAACCTAATCAATACCTAATTGGTTTTGCCAAAAAAGTCAAGTATGAACTTTTTCGCCCGCTTCGTTTGTACACTCATTTGTTTGACTTGTCCGCTACAATCAGTATGGACGCAGCAGGCCATCTCCTTTTTCGACTACATCGGCCGTACGGACCTGCTGGAAATAGACCTTGCAACAGACCTGCAGTCGTTGCGCGCACAACGGAATACCAACGATTACCAACCAGCCACCCTGACTTTTTCAGCGGAAAAAAAACAACGCGAAGCCTGGGAAATCAAAATCAGATCAAGGGGGAAATATCGCCGGAGAGTCTGCCAATTCCCCCCGCTGAAACTCAACTTTCCCAAAGCTGACCTCAAAGCGCGGGGATTGTCTGGTGACGATGAGTACAAGCTCATTACGCATTGCCTGAATGGAGCGGCCGGCAAAGAATACCTCCTCCGCGAATACCTTGTTTATAAACTTTACGAACAACTCAGCCCGTTTCACTTTCGTGTACAACTTTGCAAAGTCCGCTACCTTGACCCTAAAACCGGGGAAAAAATCTCTGCCTGGGCGATCCTGATGGAAGACGAAGCTGCCCTTGCCAAACGGTTCGATGCAAAAATCTGTGCGGATTGCTATGCGATGAAGCCTGACCAGTTCCAGGAAGGCAATCCCGAGCAGGTTGTTCTCTTTCAATATTTTATCGGAAACACCGACTGGTCGCTGATGCTGCTGCGGAACCTGCTCATGCTAAAGCCCAAAAGTGGTAGCCCCCCAATCATCGTGCCGTTCGACTTTGACTTTTCCGGATTGGTAAACGCTTCTTATGCCCGGCCAAATGCCGACTATGGGCAGGCCAACATCCGCGAACGGATATTCATTCAGACCGATATCCCGGATACCTCCCTGTACCCGGCTATCGAGCAGTTCAAAAGCAAGCGAAAAGCCTTCGAAGCAACAATAATGGGCTTTAAATACCTGGGCCGTCCATCAAAAAACGATATGCTTGCTTATCTCGCATCCTTCTATGATTCCCTCGACAGGGGAATACAACGTCCCACCCCCCAAAAACCTTAAGACGATGGAGGATTTGCTGGCAAGCCCGATCGGGTATCTCAAAGGCGTCGGCCCCAAAAAAGCCGAGCTACTGAACAAAGAACTCAAAATTTTTATGTTCAGGGACTTGCTTTATCAATTCCCCTTCCGTTATATAGACAAAACCAAGTTTCACCGTATCCGCGACATCCAGGAAGAATCGGGCGCAGTTCAGCTCAGGGGAGTCCTCCGTAGGCTGGAGTTTGCAGGGGAAGGTCGAAAGCGCCGTTTGGTCGGGCAGTTTCGAGACGAATCCGGGGCACTGGAGCTCGTATGGTTTTCCGGATTTTACTTTCTCCAACGCACCCTCGAGATCGGTAAGGAATATGTCATTTATGGAAAACCCCAGGAGTTCCGCGACCAGTGGAGCATCAGCCATCCCGAAATAGAGCCTGCCGCTGAAGAGAATCTACAAGCCGCCACTTCGTTCGCACCCGTTTATCCAAGTACAGAAAAACTCAACGCACAAGGACTCGACCATAAGGCAAGGCGTCGCCTCATGAAATCCCTCCTGGAACGACTGACCCCCGAAGACCTTCCGGAAACCCTCTCCCCTGAAATCGTCCAACGGTTCAAATTCCCTTCCAGGTGGGAAGCCTTTCAATGTATCCATTTCCCCAGGACCCAGGAAGAACTCGACAAAGCCCGCAACCGACTCAAATTTGAAGAACTCTTTTTCCTACAGCTCCGCCTCCTCCAGCTCAAACGCATGCGCAAGGCCGAAGTCCGCGGATATATTTTTGAAAAAATCGGCGACTTTTTCAACGGGTTCTATCACCACCATATTCCTTTCGCGCTCACCAATGCACAAAAACGCGTACTACGGGAAATCCGCCGCGACCTCGGCACAGGGGTTCAGATGAACCGCCTGCTGCAGGGCGATGTCGGCAGCGGCAAAACAATGGTTGCCCTGCTGACCATGCTTATGGCGCTCGATAACGGCTTTCAGGCTGCTATGATGGCCCCTACCGAAATCCTCGCACAACAACACTTCCATTCCATTACCGCCTACCTGAAAGATTCCCCCATTCAGGTAGATTTCCTCTCCGGAAGCATTCGTGGCAAAACCCGAAAAGCCGTTTTGGATCGCCTGAAATCAGGCCATACCCACATCCTCATCGGGACCCACGCACTGCTCGAGGAAAATGTGGAGTTCCTGAACCTCGGACTTGCTATAACCGACGAACAACACCGCTTCGGCGTAGCCCAAAGGGCAAAGCTGTGGGCCAAAAGCAAGCCCCTACCCCCGCACGTACTCGTCATGACCGCAACGCCCATTCCCCGGACCCTCGCCATGACCCTCTACGGCGACCTCGATATCTCGGTGATTGATGAATTGCCCCCAGGCCGAAAGGAAATCGTAACCCTCCACCGCAACGAAAATCACCGCCTGCGCACCATCGAATTTATGCGCGAACAAATTGCCCTCGGACGCCAAATCTATGTCGTATATCCAATGATCGAAGAATCCGAAAAATTGGATCTGCTCAATCTCATGGAGGGGTACGAGGCACTGCAGCGGGAGTTCCCCCAGCCAACCTATCAACTCAGCATCGTCCACGGCAAAATGAAACCTGCCGACAAAAACCTGGAGATGGTGCGCTTCGCCAGGGGCGAAACCCAAATCATGGTCGCAACTACCGTCATCGAAGTGGGTGTCAACGTCCCGAATGCCACTGTCATGATTGTCGAAAATACCGACCGATTCGGCCTCTCCCAGCTCCATCAATTGCGCGGACGCGTAGGCAGGGGCGCAGAGCAGTCATTCTGTATCCTCATGACCGGGCACAAGCTCAGCGCAGAAAGCAGGGAACGGATCGCCACAATGGTACGTACCAACAACGGCTTTGAAATCGCCGAAGCGGACTTACGCCTCCGGGGACCAGGAGACCTCCAGGGCACCCAGCAAAGCGGGATCGTCCAACTGGCCATTGCCGATCTCTCACAGGATAGCGCGATATTACAAACCGCTCGTATGGTAGCAGAAAAAATATTGGAAAATGACCCCCTTTTACAGCAACCCGGGCATGAACCAATGCGCAGGTTCATCCAAAAACAGCAAAAATCCTGGGAGGGCTGGAGCAGAATTAGTTGATCTGACGTACAAATCCCGAACCTGCAACTGAAGATTTGACCTGTGCAGGGCCGTTGTACCATACCTTCCCACTCCCGGCAATAGAGGCTTCCAGCATATTGATTACCGTCAGCCGTGCTTCTCCCGCTCCGGCAACGCTAATGGTCGCTTTTTGTACTTCCAGGCCCTCCACGTTAATCTTTCCGCTCCCCGCAAGGTTTACCCGCAGCTCAGGTGCCGTACCGCTCAATTCGATACTCCCGGATCCCCCGAGGGATAATTCCAGTGCCGTGGATAATTTTAAAGGCCGATCCGAAATAATCGCCCCGGAACCCCCAATCGCAAGTGAGGTAAGCCGTTTTACAACAATACTTATCCTGATAGTATCTGCCCACTGGCCGCGGCTGGAGTAGCGGATATCCCAGATACCGTCCTTTACTTCAAGGCTGATATCCTGCAATGCCGCTCCCGGCCCCTGGGCCACCACCTCCTGGAATTCCCCCTGCCGGATGCTTACCACAGCATTGATCCCAAGGCTGATACCGCGAAACTCGGGAAGCGATAGCGTTTCCGTAGCTACCCTGGCCGTCTGGCCAAAACCAATCTGCCCAAACAACAGCAAGGAAAGACTACATACCAGAATACTGATCAGCATTGCTTTTTTCATAATCGTGGCGGTTTTAAGCGATTTGTTTTGAACTTAAATACGTTCGGAAAGGCCCACCTGAAGGTACTTCCCAAAGCGATTGTTGCAGCAGGGCGGCCCGAAAAAAAAAGTACCTTTTTTTACCCCCCTATCTCTCCATCAAAATGAGCCGGTAAAAACTACACAACCTATATAATAGACGGCCTCCAGACATAAAAAGTTGCTTTCGCTATGGTTACACCCGGTTGCTTTAACGGAATATTAAGGATTAAACCTGCGCCGATAGTTCCGTATGGCGGGGCAAACGCGTTTTTTTGTCCGTACAAAGGCTCTTTTGAGGGAGCGTAGCCCGGCTACGCAATGGAAAAAAGGCATCTATGGGCAAAAAATAACTATTTTTAACCCGCACTTTTGTAAAAAGTCCTCTCGCTGGCCCTGGCACAAAATATTATTCTAAACCCTCACAAGTATGGGGTTGTGTAAAAAGGCCGGAGGCTTTCATTTGGCGGCTGACGCCACCAGGTAACATTTTGAAAGAACACTGTTTTCACTGATTTCGCTTCGCGAAATCAGTGAAAACAGTGTTCTTTCAAAACTTTTTTTCGCCGCCGTAAGCGGCGGAATACTTTTTACACAACCTCAGAATATTTTTTAAACGCCGGTTTTGTTGATTTTGCTTCGCAACATCAACAAAACCGGCGTTTAAAAGAATTTTCGCAAGCCGCCAAATGATATGCCGGAGGCTTTTTACACATCCCCAGGACTTGTGAGACAGCCTCAATCCCCCTCAGGGGTAAAAGGAATTTCTTTTTATACAATCCGAATAAGTCTATTGAGCCTTAAACCACTCCAAAACCTAAAAGAGACGTATGGAAACCATCAATACCCGCCTTTTATCGCTCGACGTATTCCGCGGCATGACGATTGCAGGGATGATCCTGGTCAATAACCCCGGCGACTGGGGCAATATTTACCCACCATTGAAGCACGCCGTTTGGCATGGCTGTACGCCTACCGACTGGATTTTCCCTTTCTTTCTATTTATTGTAGGGGTTTCGATTTCTATGGCACTTGGCCGGCGGAAAGACAACGTGGACGCCGGCAGTTCCATCCATCGGAAAATTGCCTATCGGACGGCCGTCATATTTGGCTTAGGGTTATTCCTCGCCGCTTTTCCAAAATTTAAGTTTGAAGGCGCCGAAGGGCTGTTGAGGGTCCACTATGTATTGCTGGGTATCGCCACCACCGCTGTTTTTATGCGGGAAGTGCTGAATCAGAGGCAGTTTGAACACGCCCGTCATCGCAATATCCGGAAATGGCTGGGGTTTGCAGCATTGGGCGCAGCCCTGGGGATGTTCATTATCGGGCTGGGGCATTATCAGCTCGGTACACTCCGTATCCCGGGGGTTTTACAGCGCATTGCCGTAGTTTATGGTATCGCGTCATTACTGTTCATCCACTTTTCGCCACGTGCCCAGACCAGTGCCGCCGCAATATTGCTCCTGGGCTATTGGGTATTAATGACCCTCGTGCCGGTACCGGGGGGGGTTACCCCTAACCTTGAACCCGAGACAAACCTGGGGTCATGGCTTGACCGAACAGTCCTCGGAACCAACCATCTCTGGAGCCAATCCAAAACATGGGACCCCGAGGGTATCCTCAGTACGCTGCCAGCCATCGCTACTGCCCTTATAGGTGTACGCTCCGGCGTGTGGCTGCGCTCCCCCCGCAAAAGTGATAAAAAAGTACTCGGGCTCCTCGTTTCAGGGATTGTACTTGTGCTGGCCGGCCAGGTGTGGAACCTGGTCTTCCCCATCAACAAAAGCATTTGGACAAGTTCCTTTGTCCTCTATACCGCCGGGCTGGCACAAATTTTCCTTGGACTATGTTACTGGCTGATAGATGTCCAGGGATGGAAAAAATGGGGGAAACCTTTCGGGATCTTTGGGGTAAATGCCCTTTTTGCATTTGTACTTTCGGGGATATTGGCAAAACTGATGTCGGCAATCAAATGGCAGGTGGACGCTGAGAATGTCCAGACCGTTCGCGGATGGTTGTACCAGACGCTTTTCACCCCATACTTCGAGCCGATAAATGCGTCCCTGGCGTTTGCTTTATTCCATATCGCCTTTATCTTTCTTTGTGCATGGGTACTCTACCGGAATAAAATATTCATCAAAGTCTAAGCGCATAGACTTGTATCAAAATGTTCTTTCAAAACTTTCTTTCGCCGCCGTAGGCGGCGGAATACTTTTTACACAACCTCAAGCATTCTGCGAATGCTGCCAAAGGACTTGTGAGACAGCCTCTTAAAGTACATGTTCCCATAAGATCAGGCTGCGGTCGTCGCTACCGGAAACCAGCAGGCCGGTGGCGGGATCCCAGAAGAGGCAATTCACCGAATTGATATGCCCTTTGTAGCGTATGCTGTCGAGTACCCTGAGCAAGCTGAAACTTCCGGCATCCCAGATCTTAATGGTCTTATCCCTGCTTGCCGTGGCAAAAAGTGGTTTCGCCGGATGAAAAGCAATGGCGTTGATGGTAAACCAATGGGCGGGCTGCGCCATGACCTCCTGCCAGGCATGATTACTATCCCATGCACGCAAAAAGGCATCGCGGCCACCGCTCAGCAGGAAGTACCCGTCCGGTGCATAGCGCAAAGAAAAGACGGTACTTTGATGTGCGCCTGTAATGGTATGCCGAAGATCAAAACTTTCGGCATCAAGCAGGTAGATATTTCCATCGCCTCCCCCTACTGCAATTTCATTGCGGGTCGGCGAATAATCCATTGCACGGATACTGCCATAACATAGCTGAAGGCTTTCCATGGAACGCCGCTCTGCGACAGACCAACGGGTAATCCGGCCATCGCCACCACCGCTGAGCAAATATCCGTCAACGGCCAGAAGGGCAAACGCCCCTTTTTGGTGATGCGCGATATCGCGGGAGCGGGACGGATCGTCCAGGTCCACCCAATGTAAGCCCCCGTCCATATTCCCAGCGACCAGGATGGACGTTCCGGGAACAAGCAGCAGGGAAAAAACCTGGCGGTCCACGCGCGCCAGTAGCTTACCCGTTTCCGGGTCGGCCAGGTCCCATTCTACAAGCCAACCATCTCCTGCTCCGGAGATGACTACCCCGCTGCCGCGGGATGCGCCCAATGCAAAAACCGAAGCCTGGTGGCCGGTCAGCGTGGCTTTACGCCGGATATTCTGGTACATGGCTCCTGGATATTGCAGATAATCAGAAAAATCGTTAAACTTGTTGGCACGGGACGATTATCACGGGTAAAAATAAATCTGTTGCGATGGGTGCGTGTAGTGGGAATATGGGAACAATACCCCCTTTCGACCCCCGATAATCCCGTCGCAACTCATCCGATAGGTATTTCTTCGCATTGTACCGTTACAACAAGTCTATAATGTACCATTATTCATCGGACTTTGTTCAAGACGCTTGATCTGACACGGAGTGTTTAGCAGAAAAAACGAATAGATTTGCTGCCCTGGGCGTTATCAGGATTATTCTCCACATTTCCCTGACCCGTCGCAACCAATCTAATAAGAACCTTCAACATGAACTGGAAGAGATTTTTTCCCGTCCTGGAATGGTTGCCACAATATTCGCGGCAACAATTCAAGGGCGATTTATCGGCAGGCCTTACGGTTGGGGTAATGCTCATCCCACAAGGGATGGCTTATGCAATGCTTGCAGGGTTGAACCCGATCCACGGGCTTTACGCCGTCACGGTTCCCCTGATCATGTATGGTTTACTGGGCACTTCCCGGCAATTGGCGGTTGGGCCAGTTGCTATGATCGCTCTGATCACTGCTTCCGGCCTTGGGGCAATCGCATCCCCGGGAAGCTGGCAATATTTCCAGCTAGCGGTAGCGTTGGCATTACTTTCAGGGGCTATGCAATTGCTTCTGGGCATTTTTCGCCTGGGTTACCTCGTCAACTTCCTCTCCCATCCGGTTATCAGTGGCTTCACCTCGGCAGCAGCCCTGATTATCGGGTTCTCGCAGTTGAAGCATCTTCTGGGGGTAAATATGCCCTCCTTTGAGTACTTTCATGAAATCATCCTCGCTACAGCCAGGCACATCGGGGAAACAAATCTTTATTCCGTGACGCTTGGGCTTATCGGAATTACCGTCATTATTGGTGCCAGGAAGATCCACCCTTCACTGCCCGGCCCATTGCTGGCCGTCGTCCTGGGGGTTACCGCAGTTATTATACTCGACCTTTCCAGGTATGGGATTAAAACAGTAGGGCAAGTTCCCGGTGGCCTACCCACCTTCTTTTTGCCTGACATCAGTTCCAGGGAATGGCAGGCACTCCTTCCCCTTACACTGACCATCTCATTGGTGGGGTTTATGGAAAGTATTGCCGTTGCCAAAGCCATCCAATCCCGAAGGCGGAATTATCAGGTAGATGCCAACCAGGAGCTCATTGCGCTCGGCGTAGCCAATCTCGCAGCGGGGATGTTCAAAGGGTTTCCGGTAACTGGTGGATTTTCGCGGACGGCCGTCAATGACCAGGCTGGCGCACAGACCGGTATGGCCTCGGTATTAAGTGCCGGGGTAATCGTGATGACCCTGTCGTTTCTTACCCCTTTGTTCTACCATCTGCCCAACACCATCCTCGCATCTGTCGTTATGGTCGCTGTTTTTGGGTTGATTGACCTCAAAGCGCCAAGACACTTGTGGCACAGCAACCGGGCGGATTTTTATATGCTGCTGGCCACTTTTCTGGCAACCCTCACCCTGGGGATAGAAAAAGGTATTGGCCTCGGCGTCATCCTTTCCCTGGCGATGGTTATTTACCGGTCCACCCGGCCACATGTCGCTGCTTTGGGACAGGCTCCCGGCACCACGATTTACCGCAACCTCAAACGTTTTGACCACCTCATCGAGCGGCCTCATCTGCTCGTTTACCGCTTTGATGCCGATCTGTATTTTGCCAATGCCAATTTCTTCAAAGAATCCCTGGAGGAATTCGTGCAGGCAAAAGGACCGGCGCTGAAAGTAGTCGTTATCAGTACAGAAAGTATCAGCAACGTGGACAGCAGTGCTTCCCAAATGATCGAAGACCTCGTCAGGGACTATCGTCAGAGGGGCCTGGATATTGCTTTTTCCAATGTCAAAGGCCCCATCCGCGACGCACTCGTCAAAAGCGGTTTGATGGCGGTAATCGGCCAAAACCGGATCTTCCTCACGATCCAGGAAGCAGTTGATGCCCTCGCGGCACCTGATAACCAATGAGATCAACTGGCAATGGAAGTCGTGTAACAGATTATTCCTGCCTCCAACGGCGAAATAAACCAGACTTGTTGTAAAAAGTCAATGAATGAAGCTTTCCCATAAGCCTTTTTTTCGTGTTATGCGACAAATTATACTTTTTACCAGGAGCAGCGAGAGGTTTTTTATACAACCCTGGTAAGGACGGTAACAGATACCATTTGAAATACCAACCTTTTTCTGTCAGCGTGATTTTTATCACCATTCCGGCTGTAAAAGGTCATTTCCTGCCAGGCGAAAAAGGTGCAACTTAGGGATGTTAATCAAACTATGGTTTCACCTCAAAAAACTATCGCCATGTCAATCGTTCGTTGGCAACCTGCATTTACCCCCAATTTGCGGTCCTGGGTCGAAGATTTCTTCAGCGACTTTAAACTTTTTCCGGGCGATGGCGCCAGCCTGGCTCCTGCCATCAATATCCGCGAAACGGAAGAGATGTTCGTAGTAGAAGTGGCCGCACCAGGAAAAAAGAAAGAAGACTTCAACATCGAAGTAAAGGACGGTGTCCTGACTATCAGCTCTGAACAAAAAGAGGAGAAAGAGGAAAAAACAGAGCAGTTCATGCGCAAAGAATTTAGCTACAACAAATTCACCCGTTCCTTTACCCTCCCGGAAAATGTCGATCACGACAAAATCAAAGCCAACTACAAAGACGGCTTGTTGTTGATTGACCTCCCCAAACTGGAGAAAAACCCGCCTAAAGTCAAAAAGGTGGCAATCGCATGACGCAGCAATTTTGCGGCAATCTGAATGGAAAGAAGAGGTTTTGTAACGTGAAAAGCGTTTGCAATACCGCAGGAGGCGCGGTATGCTTTACCGTACCTCCGCGGTATTGGCCATCCTGGCCGGCTCCCGCCTGTATCTGCACTGCCCTCTAAATTGATTTGTTTATACTCAAAAACTGTGGCCATGCTCCGCTCCCTCAATGTTCCCGTTACTGAAATCATGACCCGGGATTTACTCATCGTCGAACCCGGGGATACCCTGGAAAAAGTACGCGATATCTTCCAGTCCAACAGACTGCACCATGTGCCGGTCGTGGACAAGCAGGGCAAACTCGTCGGGTTGATCAGCAAAAGCGATTTTAACCGGGTCAACCACATCCTGACTTTACTCGACGGGGAGAAATACCGCACCTACAACGATATGCTTTACCGTTCGCTAACTGCAGAAGAAATCATGACCAGGCAATTAGCCACTATAGGCCCGGAAGATACCCTGGCCGTTGTGGCCGACTTTTTCAAAGAAAACCTGTTCCAGGCATTACCAGTTGTGGATAAACATTTCCTGATCGGAATGGTCACCACGCACGATCTGATCAACTATTGCTGTAGTGAACCCCAGGCCCTTACGTAGCACCTGCTGTTGTCCCTCAGCTTGTTTTCCAAATAAAACCAAATATCTTCTAATTAAAAAAACCCATCGCCATGATCGTAGCTAACCAGGAAAGCCAGGCACAAGACCTGCACTTTGAACATATTTTATGGATCAAAGAACTCGATTTTTTCGAAGGCGAGCTCAGGTTTTTTGAAAACCGCCTCGGTGACCTCGTCATGCGTTACCGCAGCATTGAGGTACTCGCCCAGTTGGAGCAATTCCAAAACCAATTTATCCGCCAAAAAGAAGTACTCGACAAGCTTACGCGGGACATCCACGTCCATGAACAAGCCCTTAGCCTGAAAATAAAAAAAGAGCAGCCGCTTAACGATTCCCTTCTTGAAGGGCATACCGAAATGCGCAGGCGCATGGCAGATTTTCGAAAAATTTATTCCGGGTTGAAAGAAAAATTCTTTCTCTTCCTGGCGAAATGGTATTAATCTTTGCTGAGGTTCTGCAGGAAGCCCTGTCGCTACCCCAAACAAAAATTATTTAATCGCCTAATCATTGAAAGTCAGTGGCGTATGCATTCCCTGTGCGGTCATACCGCCGTCCACTACGAGATTATGCCCGGTTATATAGGATGAGCTGTCCATCGCAAGAAAAGCAATCGCGGTTGCTACTTCTTCCGCTTCGGCCACCCTTCTCAATGGGGTGTTCTCCAGGATACGTTGCAGGCGGTCTGGTTGCTGCAGGACGGGTTCTGCGAGTGGGGTACGGGTGTACCAGGGCGATACGGCATTCACCCGTATGCCGAAGGGCGCCCACTCCACCGCAAGGTGGCGGGTCATTTGCAGCATCGCCGCTTTGGTCATTCCGTACGGTGCCCCGCTGTGTACGTCAACCATACCCGCTACCGAAGCGACGTTAATTACCGTTGCCCGGGAAGCTTGCTTCAGCAGTGGGAAAAACAGCCGCGTCAATGCAATTGTACCAAACAGGTTGGTTTCAAAAACCTTTCGGTATTCGTCTTCTGTATATTCCGTGAAAAGTTTCCGGATGTTTGTCCCGACATTGTTCACCAGTATGTCGAGGTGCCCCCACTTTTCCGCAACCATATCCCCCAAGCGATGTTGGTCGGCGGCAACGGCCGTATCAGCAGCAATACCCCAGCATGGGTTGCCATGTTCGGCAACAGCCGCAAGAGCCGTATCAAGTTCGGCTTTATTGCGCGCGACAAGGCACACTTCGGCGCCAAGTGCCGCCATTTCCAGGGCCGCAGCAAAGCCTATCCCCTTGGATGCGCCCGTGATTAGCGCTTTCTTTCCTTTCAATAGCCATTTTTCCATAAAACAGGTGCTTACCACTTAACCAATCGTATTTTCTTCAAAAAAGAGGTTTTCTCATAAGTCTTTCGCCGTCTCCGGCAGAAGAATACTTATGGGACAGCCTCTTTTTTTACACAACCCCATAAGTTTTTATTGCCTTCGCGGAGCAAGATCAGGAAAAATCATTTTGCGCGTTAATTTATGCTGCCCAACAAGTGGCAAAAGACTATAAAAAATTTTCGCACTGAATACTTTTTTGGTGAATAGCGCTACAAAAAAGCATAAATGAATCTATTTTGCAATAATTCCGGGCACTATGCTCAACGCTATGAATACATTCCGGATTATTCGTTTCCCGGTCAGGTGAAAATAAATAAAAAGTTAAAACTGCAATGGAAAAGAAAGTGTCTTTCAAAGAGCTCATCAACGGCGAGAAGCCCGTCTTAGTAGATTTTTCTGCCGAATGGTGTGGACCGTGTAAAGCCATGGCACCTGTTTTAAAAGAAGTTGCAGGTGCTATCGGAGCGAAGGCCGCGATCATAAAAATTGATGTGGACCGCAACCCCGCCCTGGCACAGCAAATGCAAATCGTCAGTGTCCCTACCTTTGTCCTGTTCAAGGAAGGGAAAGTGATATGGAGACAGTCGGGGATGCAATCGGCCCACCAGCTAAAAACGGTTATCGAAGCGCATACAAATTGATTTTTTGACCAAACAGACTTGATGCAACAGGTCTGATTCAAATGTAACTGGTATGATGTTAGAATTTATCAGCCAACCCTGGCATTGGGCTGTATCCGGGGCCGCTATCGCCGCCACGATGTTCCTGCTGACCTGGATGGGTCATACATTCGGGATATCGTTAACCTTCAAAAATCTTTGTTCGGTCGCAGGCGCTGATAAAATCAGCGACTTTTTCAAAGTGGATTGGTCTATGGAAAATTGGCGGATGGTCTTTGTTGCCGGTGGGCTCATCGGCGGGATCATCGCAGGGCACTTTTTGAAAAGCCCGGAGCCAGTCAATATTTCACAAGCTACTATTGACCATCTCGCCACCTGGGGCATCGCCTATCCGGAATCCGACGCTAAAGGTATGGGACTCATGAATACCGCTGTTTTTAATTTCTCAAGCGTAAAAGGGATTTTATTAACGGTGATTGGAGGTTTCCTGGTCGGCTTTGGTGCGCGCTATGCAGATGGGTGTACTTCAGGCCATGCAATAACCGGTCTCTCCCACCTGCAGCTGCCCTCCCTCATTACCGTAATTGGTTTTTTTGCAGGAGGCCTGGCGATGACGCATATCATTATGCCCTTGATCTTCGGTTAATCCCCTTGAACAGCAACTTATTCCGGGCACAGGCTGCCGGCAGCCAGGTAACCTGTCCAGTCATTTTCAACCAGTTTTCATCAAAATCATGAAAAATATTCCATTTCTCCTTGTCGGTATCTTTTTTGGGATTGTCATGACCAAGTCCGAGGCGCTCTCCTGGTATCGCATACACGAGATGTTCCGCTTCGAAAGCTTCCACATGTATGGCATTATAGGTACTGCTGTATTCATCGGTGCAATTGGTCTCCAGCTCATGAAGCGCAGCGGCATGAAAACCTTACGCGGCACATTCGTCGAATATAAGCCCATGCAACTGCGCCTGACGCGCCATATTCTGGCAGGCTCGGTTTTCGGTCTGGGATGGGGGCTGATCGGTGCATGCCCCGGCCCTATGTACATCCTGCTGGGTAACGGCTACTGGATTGCAGGCCTCCTGGTGCTAAGCGCTATCCTGGGCACTTTTGCCTATGGGCTGATTAAGGACAAACTGCCTCATTGATCCAGTCGTGAAAAAGATCTTACTGCCCGGATTGTTATTCTTTACTACCATTATGCTTCCTGGACAGGACAGCACCCACAGGGCATTCGACAACTGGCTCAAATACAGCGCAGGCTTCCGGATAGAACCCCTGCTCATGTGGCAAATATGGGCGCTGCACAGCCATGGCCAGGAAACCTACCAGCAATCCACACAAAGCTACCAGCAGGTTGAGGGCCGGCCCAATTTTCAGTTCCGAAGGGCTCGTTTTGGATTTCGCGCCCAGCCTTTCAGCAATTTCCGTTTCACCCTCATCGGTGCTTACGATGTATTAGGCAGGGATGCAAATACGGGGACACAGGGGGGCACCAATAATCTTGCCCTACCGGATATTGGTATCTGGGATGCTTATATGGAATGGCGGATCCTCCCCGAAAAGGAATCCATGTGGCTGGTCGCCGGGTATTTCCGCCCACAATTCAGCAGGGAAAGTATCACTGGTGCATGGGCAGTGCCATCCCTGGAAAAATCCATGTCGCAAAACTACCTGCGCAAACAGCTCGTCGGCTATGGCCCGGGCAGGGCCATGGGGCTTAACCTGGGTGGCCTTTTGAGGGCAGGACAAGGGCGGGTAGGCGTCAACTATAATCTTGGCATTTTTACCCCACAATATTTTACCTCTGGTGGCCTGAGTGCGGGTATGCTTTTTTCCCCCCTCTGGGTAGGCCGTATCGTGCTTGAACTCGGCGACCCGGAATCCACCACCTATAAAATCAATTACGACCTGAATTTTTATGGCAGGCGAAATGGGCTTTCCCTGGGCTTCAGTGGGGTTTATCAAGGTACAACCGATCTGTTCACTGCTAATTATGGCTTTCAATACGATATCCTGTGGAATACCGGGCCTTTTAATTTTGATGCCGAACACAACTGGCTGTGGCGTGAAGGGACACGAAACGGTATATCTCCTACCAATCGTTCCGGATATACCACCGGGCATATCCGCAGCAGCATCAACCTCACCCTTGCACATAAATACCTGATCGAACCAAGCGCAATGCTGATGTTTTTTAACGGTGCAAAAGATGCACTGGAACAAGCAGACGCCGCTGCCCTAAAATTATCTTCAGGCAGTGAATATGCCTATGATCTGGGCATCAACTGGCATTTGCAAGAGAAAAAAATGAAACTGCTCCTCCATTATATATGGCGTACCGGCGATTCCGGAAGCGCAGGCCCCGATGCCCAGGTCAATGCGTTTTTCTTTGAACCCGGTATAGGTGCCATCCGCAGGGGTAACGTCCTGGGACTGGGCCTGCATGTCATCCTTTAGCAGGCAGATCACTTAAAAATGCTGGCCGCAGTCCAAGATGGATTATCCTTGAGCCCGTCGGACTAATCGGGTCAACACTCTTGCCGATCACTATACCGCGCTCCGGGGCATAATAACGACGGTACAAATGACCAAATATATCGCGGACCTCCGCAATCAGCTCCCCCTTTTCCAACCAGGCGCCTAAAGGAGGGAAAACCTCTAAAATACCCCCTTTATCCGTGTAGATCCACGATGACGCCTCGCATATTACCGGCGGTGTGCCTTTGTCCATGAGGGTACCCTCCAACATCCCCAGATCATACAACACATTTAAAATACCTGCCAATGCATCCTGGATGACTGGTTGTTGGAACACATGAGGGTCGCGCAGCTCAAGGGTAATCGCCTGTATGCCCAATGCGCCCGCCGTTCCCCGGAAGGTCCCGTCGTTTGCCTTGTTGTGAAGGATAATCTCCGGGTTTTGTAGCCTTGCCATCCGCGCTGCTTTTGGCGAATGCATATCCGCACGGATATACCAGGAATTGATCCTTCCAAAACTCGCCGTGTGCAGATCTATCAGATAATGTATGCAAGGCAGCAGACGCTGTACCAACCGGTTGATATATACCTCGCTGATATTGCCGTCCGGCCGGCCTGGCGAAATGCGGTTTAAATCTGTCCCATCGTTAAACTGCCGTTTTTCCTGTAATAACCCCGGGATATTCAAAACGGGTACCCCCACTATGGCCCCTCGTAATCGTGTGACCTCCAAACTGGCAAAAAGCTTTTGTATTACGGCAATCCCATTGAGTTCGTTGCCGTGGATCGCAGCCGTTATCCCCAAAACCGGGCCAGGTGCCATACCCCTGGCAACCAAAACCGGTATCCTCACAGGCGTACCAATACCGTTCTGGATTACTTCCAACCAGTACGTCCCTAAAGTCCCCGGCTCGGTCGCTTCGATATGCAGGAACTCAATCGGGACAGGCTCCGGGCCCTCCCATTCAAATCGCTCGATCATTTTTACCTGAAAAAATATTTTACGGGCAAAATGTGGCATATCATTTTCAGCAGCTATCCACACTCAACTTCCGCCGAAGTGAATCTTTCTCTGAAATACATGCTCCCAAAACTGATCCGTAAGAAAATTTTTGATGCCCGGCAGCGTTTTGACACCGGATAGCGTTAGAAAAAAAATGACCTTCCTTTCGGAAGGCCACTACTATACACTCACTAGTTTATGAAGTTATTCTTTTATTAACAACAAATCCGGCTTTTTTATTGCCATTTGCCCAACATATTCTGAGAAACCAAAATAAAAAAGCACCAGGCCAATGCCAGGAAGCCGTTCACGAAAAACTGACCCCTTTTAAGTTAGCGCGCTCCATATTCAACTACGCTGGAACGTTCCACAGTGATCATCATAAGGACTAATAGAATCGTCTTATGGTTGGTTGTCTGTGCGCTTTTCTTTATTGCCTACCAGCATTTTTATCCAAAACCAAGGATTGATTAGTTGTTCCCGAAGTTGAAGATCGGTGTACATGCCCGAAAAGTAATCAATGATTTTTTGGTTTCCTGAAATAACGAAAGCCAGGAAATTAAGCAGAAACGGATAGGCCCCTGCCTTTTGCATACGGTAGCTTAGCTGCATCTCAGAGCCCAGGACCCGCTGTACGCGCACATCATAAGCCTTTAAGAACGCTGCGCTAAAATTTTGCTGGGACAGGCATTGTGCAGCCTGTTCTGCTGCGATGAACCCGCTATACATAGCATTACCTATGCCTTCTCCTGTTAGCGGATCAATCAAATGGCCTGCATCCCCTACAAGCATATAATTATCCCCGGATACCGGGCGTACCTTAGAGCCTAAGGGCAACCCATACCCGCGGATATCCCCCACCCTTTCTGCCCCTTCAAACCTTGGGCCGATCGAAGGATGGTGTGCTACGATCTCTTCAAGTACTTTCGCCAGGTTGAGTTTTTTCTTTTTCACCACGTCCGTACGCATACCAACCCCCACATTTGCCCATCCTCCGGGAAGGGGGAACATCCAGAAGTACCCGGGACAAAGCGCCTTCAGGAAATGCATCTCGATTGCACCCTCCCCTTCGAAACCCTGTACATTCCGGTAATAAGCCCGTACCGCCCCTGCATGATGCCCGGAGTCTTTTGCAAGGCCTGCATACTGACGGCTAAAAGCAGAATGGGCGCCATCGGCTACAATCAGCAGGCGGGCCTCTACAGGCCCTGCTTCCGTCTGGAGCAGGAAACCCTGTGCAGTTTTTTTATAGCCCAGACATGCGGTGCCTTCCCAAAACCGGATATTTTCCCTTCGCTTGACTTCTTCTACAAGAAAGTGGTCAAAATCCATCCGCTTGCTCACATAGCCCGGTGCAAAAGGCATTTCCCTTTTTCCGGTAAACTGAAAAGGGACTTCGACCGCCTTATTGTTGGGCGCATAAAACCGGATACCCCAGATATCCTGCTGGATATGGTGGCCGAGGAAACGCTGGAGGATTTCAGGGTCCAGCCGGTTCAGCAAAGTAGTTACCTTCCCGCTAATCGCATCACCGCAGATTTTATCCCGCGGGAACACCGCTTTATCCAGCAGCAGGCACGGAATACCCAGATAACTCAGGCGCAGGGCCGTGCCCGCACCCCCGGGCCCCGCGCCAAGGATACAAATATCCGTTTGGTGCATATACCTTGTGTCTATTGATTGCCCCCCAGGATCAGTGGCAGGCCGTCTGATCCGGAGCCAACAATAATGACCTTGGAATTCGGCGAATTTGCTAATTGTAGCGTTGCCTCTATACCTTTGTCCTTCAGAATTTTATCTGACAAACTGGCACTTAGGATGGAATTTGCCTTGGCCTTGGCCTCCGCTTCGATAATCCGCCGCTCTGCTTCTTTGCGTTCCTGCTGAAGGATATATTCATATTTTAGAGCGCTCTGCTCGGCCTCAATTTTTTCTTCAATGGCCATACGCACCTTATCCGGCAGGCTGATCCCGCGGATCAGGGTAGCACGCAGGTCAATAAAATTACGCTCCAGCGTTGCCTGCAGGTCTTTCTGGATCATCTGCTGTACTTCGTCCCGGCGTGTAGAATATAACTCCTCCGGCGTGAAGCGCCCGATAATTTTCCGGACGGAAGACCTGATTTCCGGTCTGACCAGTGAGTTGAGGTAGTCCTGGCCAAAGCTCTCGTGCAGGAAGCCAATTTTGTCGAAACGCGGGTTGACCCGCACCGTCACGTCCACCTGGATATTCAGACCGTTACTCGACAATACTTCCATTTCCTCTTCGATCTGCTTTTCCCGGACATCGTACACGTACATGGTGTTCCACGGCGCGAGCATGTGGAAGCCGGGCTGATAAATATTTTTTTTATCCAATCCACCTGTAAAGCGCCTGAATAAAACCCCCTTGTTGCCGGCTTCGATAGTCAGAAAAGTCGCATTGGAAAAAATCAGAACTACGATAATACCGACAAATACCAATACAAGCGTAGTGATGATCCGTCCTTGGGCAGGACGCTGCATTCTTGGTTCACTCATAAATTAAGTTGATTTATTAGTAGGGTAATTTAGTCTTTTTATCGTTGTCCGCACAAAAAAAATGGACAGAAAGCATTATTTTTCCTTCCAGTGTGGCCAATTTCATTTTTACTCCAGGGCCGACCCCCTTGCCATAGTGCAACAATGCGATTGTCGCAACCGCCCGATAACCGTTGTTGCCGCTAAAAAAGGACACTTTACGCTGTTTTTTTCACTATTTTTGCAAAAAAACAGCATAACGCATGAAGCAGTTACTGGTATTTTTGTCTATTGCCCTGATCGTTTTCGGGGCAACTGCATTCTCCCCCGGCGCGGGGACCGCAACAGGATCTTCCACCCCCAAGCCCGACGGACAAAAAATTTATAAGACCTACTGCGTTACCTGCCATGGCCTTTATGGCGATATGGGGGCCAGCGGGGCGGCCAACCTCGCTAAGTCCAACCTTCCCCTGGATGAGCGGATCAAGGTTATCACCAACGGACGCAATACGATGACCGGCTTCAAAGCCCTGCTTACGCCCGATAAGATCAAAGCAGTTGCAAAATATACCCTGGAACTCAAATGAACCCCGCCTAACGTGCAAAATCCGCATACAGGAAAAAAAATCCTCGTTACCGGTGCTTCTGGTCTTCTGGGGGCGCACCTCGTCGGCCATCTGCTGGACCAGGGCTATACGCATATCCGTGCGCTGCGACGGCCTGCCGAAAAAACAGTCTCTCCTTACGACGGATTTGCAGGAAAGATTACCTGGGTAGAAGCCGATATCCTCGACCTTCCCGCACTTGAAGAAGCCATGGAGGGGGCAGAGTGGGTATTCCATTGTGCAGGGTTGGTTTCGTTTGATCCAAGAGATGCCGGTTTATTACGGGAAATTAATATCGCCGGTACAGCCAATATCGTCAACCTTTGTCTTTTTATGGGCGTCGGGAAATTGCTTCATGTCAGTTCTGTCGCTGCTTTAGGAAGGACAAAGCCAGGTCAAACCATATCGGAATCCAGCAAATGGGAACGTAGCCATTTCAATACCCGATACGGCACCAGTAAATTTTTGGGGGAGCAGGAAGTATGGCGCGGTATTGAAGAAGGCCTGAATGCCGTCATCATCAACCCTTCGATCGTCCTCGGAATTGGCCGATGGACCGACGGGCCGGGCAGGTTCTTCCCACTGCTGCACGGTGGATTTCCGTTTTACCCTGCGGGTGCTACCGCCCTTGTTGACGCCAGGGACGTCGCCAGGATGATGCTGATGATGATGGAAAGCCCGGTTGCAGGGCAGCGGTTTATCGCATCTGCCGGACATTTGTCATACAAGGATTTTTTCAAACAAATTGCCACGGCATTGGGACGTCCGGCCCCAAAGGTTAAACTCTCTCCGATCCTGCAGCATCTGGCGATGCGTTACGGCCAGCTAAAAGGTATCTGGAGCAGTGAACGCCGGTTCATCACCGCAGAAACGGTACGCCAGTCTTCCCTCGAATTTTTTTATGACAATTCAAAGTCCATAGAGCAGCTTGGGTTCACATATACCACGATAGAAAAAACGATTAGAGATGTGGCTGCAGGGTACCTGGCACACCTGGACACGAAGTGACCCTTTGCTATCCCTGCCCCTAAGGAAAGCCCGGGGTATCCGCTATCCTGGAAGTAACGGGGAATTGCCCTATCCACGCTAAAAAATGCGCTTACCAAACTTTTATCCCCTCAATCTCCTCGGACATCCAGCGCATACACATGGAATCGTCGTACACGGCATTGAACACAAACGGCCTGCCTGCGCGAAGGTACTGGTAAATCAGCAGATCTGTGGGCGGCGTGGGGATGTCCCCGAGCTGGTCGAAGGAGATCCATTCCAATTCTCCTTCCGGACACGCAGGCGGAGGGATAAACTCAATTTCCGCCCAGTAAATATGGCTCTGCCAGTTATAATCCAATGGCGAGGTCTCTGTCAGGATGCCGCCAAAAGACAAGGCTTCCAGACACAACCCCACTTCCTCCTTCAGCTCCCTCAGAGCTGCACTGTAAGGATCTTCAAAAGGTTCCAACTTTCCGCCAACAGGAAGATAATGCCCTACAAAAGGCGGCTTTGCACGACGCAGCAACAGGAAATGCTCCCGGTGCTTCAATACGACCATGGCAGCAGACCGCTTCAGGCCGAGGGGAAAATTTGACGAATCCGGCATTACTTCACGTTTTCGCGCACAAATTACTAATTTTGTACCTACAGTGGCAAAAAGCCGCTTTCCGAACCTTCACCTTAATTATATAAGTACACGCATGAAAACCAACCTTTCCCTTATCCTCAACGCGGTATTGTTCGTCGTCACAGGCTATCTGCTCGGTGCCCACCTCAAAGAAAAGAGCAGCACGGGACAAACCGCTCCCAAAACAAAGACCGAACAGGGCAATAACGGTGCGCCGAATATCGTCTATGTCAACTCCGACAGCCTGCTCAAAAATTTTGACGATTATCAGGCAAAAGTTAAAGAACTCGACAAAAAAGGTCAGGATGCCGAAGCCGCCCTCGTTTCCCGGAGCAAATCCCTGGAAAGAGACTTCCTGCAGACCCAGCAAAAAGTCCAGCAAGGTTTACTGACGCCCAATCAGGTCCAGCAGGAAGAGCAACGCCTCATGCTCAAACAGCAAAGCCTTGCCGCCGAGCAGGAAAAAGTGGGCAAACAGCTCATGGAGGAACGCCAGAAGATTCTCGAAGTACTCGAAAAACAAATCAAAGATATCCTCACCGAACTGCGCAGGGAAAAGGGCTATGACTTTATCCTTAGCTATGGCCCGGGTACAGGTGTGCTGATGGTCAATGATGCCCTCGACGTCACAAATGACGTACTCGAAAAACTCAACGAGAAAAAAGATACGACCGCTCCCGGTCAAAAGGATAAGTAAGAAGCGGTAAGCAGCCGACAAACGCTTCGCCAGGGATGCCATGCCAGGAAAAATGCGTCGTTTTTTATCCCTTTCAACGCATTTTTCCCTTGACATGCATCCCTTTTTTATTTATCTTTAAAACATATTGTTATATTTTTACAGATAGGTTAAAAATTTGCCTTCACGCAAATTTTTTTCGGCGCTTATGCGTTCCTTTTATGATTTCCAATTTTTAAAGTGCCCGCACAAAAAAGTTTTCCACATTTAATTTTCAATTATCCACATTTTTCATTTTTAGCTTTTTCTGCTTGATTTTTTAATTTAATTTTTTAAATAAAAATAAAACATTGAATTTCATATAAATATAATAAATATTTTATTTTAACACGAAATCATAAAAAACACACGACAAAGTTATCCACACCATGTGAGTAACTTTGTCGCATCAGATTTTGACTTTTCAGAATTAGGGAATACCTTGTAACTTCGAATCGCACAGCGGAAAACTACGTCTGACGGATCATTTAGAATAACCTCATTCCTTACTTTTAAAACTTTTCATTACTATGAACCACACGCTGAAAGCCGGGCAGGCTACCAAAAGCGGGTCAAAGACCTACAGTTACGAGGAAGCATTTAAGACAGCTACGGAATATTTCGGCGGGGACGAGCTGGCGGCCAATGTTTGGGTAAACAAGTATGCACTCAAAGACTCTTTCGGCCATATTTACGAGCGCTCCCCTGACGATATGCATCGCAGAATCGCCAAAGAAATCGCCCGGATCGAAGCTAAGTACCCCAATCCGATCTCTGAAGCTGATGCCTACGAACTCCTGCGTAATTTCCAGTACATTATCCCGCAGGGAAGCCCAATGGCGGGTATCGGCAACAACTACCAGGTCTCGTCCCTTTCCAATTGCTTCGTTATCGGCAATAATGCCGATTCGTATGGCGGGATTATCCGTACGGACGAGGAGCAGGTGCAGCTTATGAAGCGACGGGGCGGTGTTGGCCACGACCTTTCCCATATCCGTCCCAAAGGGACACCAGTGATGAACTCTGCGCTCTCCTCCACCGGTATCGTGCCTTTCATGGAACGCTACTCCAACTCTACGCGCGAAGTGGCCCAGGATGGACGCCGCGGAGCCCTGATGCTCACGGTATCTATCAAACACCCGGATGCCGAGACATTTATTGATGCCAAACTGGAACAGGGCAAGGTAACCGGCGCAAATGTCTCTGTACGCATAGACGATGCATTCATGAAAGCCGCCCTGGCAGGAAAAAAATACCGCCAGCAATTCCCCGTTGATGCCCCGGATCCATTAATCACCAAAGAAGTAGATGCCGCCGGATTATGGAGCAAAATCATCTATAATGCATGGAAATCTGCCGAGCCCGGAGTACTTTTCTGGGATACAGTTATCCGGGAATCCGTGCCCGATTGTTATGCCGATCTGGGCTATCGCACCATTTCTACGAACCCCTGCGGGGAAATCCCGCTCTGCCCTTACGACAGCTGCAGGCTGCTGGCAATCAATCTGTACAGCTATGTCGAAAATCCGTTCACGCCACAGGCAACTTTCGACTTCAATAAGTTCGGCCGCCACGTTCAGTACGCCCAGCGTATTATGGATGACATCATTGATATGGAACTGGAAAAAATCGAGCGCATCATCGAAAAAATTGCCGATGATCCGGAAGCCGACACGATCAAAGCCGTCGAGCTGCAGCTTTGGAAAAAAGTCCGCAAAACATGTCTGGAAGGACGCCGCACCGGTGTGGGTATTACCGCCGAAGGCGATATGCTCGCCGCATTAGGTATCCAATATGGCAGCGATAAGGCAATCGCGTTTACAACCGAAGTGCATAAAAACCTCGCCCTAAACGCCTACCGCTCCTCCGTAGAGATGGCACGCGAACGGGGGCCCTTCCTCATTTACGACGCCGAACGGGAAAAGGAAAACCCGTTCATCAACCGCCTTCGTGACGCAGACCCCGCCTTATACGAAGATATGGCAAAGTACGGCCGCCGTAATATCGCCCTGCTGACCATCGCCCCTACCGGTACAACCAGCCTGATGTCCCAGACTACCTCCGGGATCGAACCGGTTTTCCTGATCAGCTACAAGCGCAGAAGAAAAGTCAACCCCAATGATAAGGACGTTAAAGTCTCTTTTGTGGACGAAGTCGGCGACCACTGGGAAGAATACCACGTATTCCACCATAAATTCACCGACTGGCTGCGCATCAACAACTTCAACGTGGGAGAAGTCACAAAACTCCCTTCAGAGGAATTACAAAAAATTATCGAAAAATCGCCCTATTTCAAAGCGACCGCCAATGATGTGGACTGGGTGCAGAAAGTGAAAATGCAAGGCTCCATCCAAAAATGGGTGGACCATTCCATCAGCGTCACCGTAAATGTCCCGCAGGAAACTTCAGTGGATATGGTCAAGAAAATTTATCAGACGGCCTGGGAAGTCGGCTGCAAAGGATGTACCATCTACAGGGATGGTTCCCGCTCAGGTGTCCTTATCGCCGAGGATAAAGAGAAAAAAATCAAACCTAAAGCCGAGCAAAATGGTCATTTCCACGAAACCGGCGCCCCAAAACGCCCGGAACGCCTGGAGGCCAAAATCGTGCGCTTCATGAACGCCGACAAACCCTGGATCGCTGTGCTCGGCCTCTACCAAAACCGCCCTTACGAAATCTTCACCGGTGCGGCCGTGGATACGTTCCGTCTTCCCGATTATGTCCAGAATGGCTGGATTATCAAAGCTAAGGACGAAAATAGCAAAAACCGCTATGACTTCCAGTTCATGGACCGCGATGGATACCGCATCACCATAGAAGGCCTTTCCCGCTCCTTCAATAAAGAGTACTGGAACTATGCCAAGCTCATCTCCGGTGTCCTGCGCCATGGAATGCCCCTCGAACACGTCGTGGAATTGGTCGAAGGCCTCAATGCCGAACAGGATTACATCAATACCTGGAAAAACGGTGTCGTCCGGGCTTTAAAGCTTTTTATCCCCGATGGCACAAAAGCGACCAAAGCAGCATGCCCGGATTGTGGAGACCCCGATGGGCTCCTCTATAAAGAAGGTTGCCTGATCTGCAAGAGCTGTGGGCACTCGGAATGCAACTGACCTGCCTGAATTTTTGATGGGGCTGCCGCATAAGTCCTCTGGCAGCATTCGCCACCGAAAAATGTTCTTTTGAAACGGCGATTTTGTTGACTTTGCGAAGCAAAGTCAACAAAATCGCCGTTTTAAAAGAATTTTATCCGGAGGATTTTCACACAACCCCTTACTTAATCTTCTCCTTCATCGTGGTGGCCGTCAATCAATTTCTGCTGTACATCGGCAGGCACA
>Ga0209985_10000925_pt1 | contig 30452 bp, 27 predicted proteins | sample NOAtaG_FD_187305 | JGI IMG/M metagenome (GOLD analysis project Ga0209985, IMG submission 187305) | Freshwater lake microbial communities from Lake Erie, under a cyanobacterial bloom - NOAA_Erie_Diel6S_1000h metaG (SPAdes) (version 2) | ecosystem: Environmental > Aquatic > Freshwater > Lake ...
ACCCTCGAGATAATCGAGGGAAAGAGCATGGCACTGGTCAGCTAAAACGTGATCGACGTATTTGCGTCTTTTTTGTCGTCATGAAATCTGCATTTCAGCACTCATCCCTCATTAACTGACCAGTGCCGCATAACTTGCTAGACATAATCGTAATCGCAATTTGTACGGTTATTAGTGGGGGAGAAAACTTTGATACAAAGCATTATCTCCTGATGGTAATCCTACTTTTTCAACAGTGACAAAAGTTGCTAAATCACTAGAATTTAAGCTAAGGAATGAAAATTAATTAAAACCAAAATTTGTTGGGGCGGGCGAAGCCCGCCCCAACAAATTTTGGTTTTAATAGCACAAGTTAATTAATTTTCATTCCTAACCGTTCAGCCAGTTATCCAATCTTGCGGTTGAGGTCAACTTTGTTTTTGGATGGAGAAATATGCGATCACTTAATCAATTTGGCGAAAATGCTGGAGTAATGTCTTAATTCAACAAATGTGGAACATTACAAATTTTTTTTGATTGATCAAATAAATTTAATTTTCTTAGCTGCATGAAAACACATTTTTAGCAGTATTAGCCCTCCTTGAATATGACTAATATTAGATTTACCATAGGTACGGGGGAAATAGCGAACAGGAATATCCATAATCTTTAAGCCTAACTTAGCAGCCCCAAAGAGTAGATCAAAGTCTCCAAAAGGATCAAAATCTCCAAAAAAATCTCGATTTGCTGTCAACTTTTGGTAGTTTTGCCGTGAGATTGCCTTTGTACCGCAGAGTGAATCTTTGATTTGAATATTGAGTAAATAAGAGAGCAGAAAAGCAAAGATACGATTAGCAATGCGATTGAGCCAAGGCATAGAAGCTTTGCTAAGTGGATAAATCAGGCGACAGCCATTGGCAAATTCGCAAGCTCCTGAAGCGATCACGTCAAAAAAATAGACCAAATCTCTAGGTTGCACAGTTAAATCTGCGTCCAAAATTATCAACACATCACCTGTAGCAATCTCAAATCCTTGCCATACGGCATCCTTCTTGCCCTGCCCCGATTGTCGATACGCCTTAATATTAAAGCGATCGCTATATTTTTGCTGAACTCGCAAAATTTCCTCCCAAGTTCCATCTGTTGACCCTCCTTCGACAAAAATAATCTCTGTATTGTCTCCAAGCCAAGGCATATCGGCAATACAAGATTCAATATTTCCAGTTTCATTACGCGCAGGAATGATTACAGAGCAATGGAGAATAGTAGAAATATGGATAATCGGACGCGCAATAATATATTCATTCAAACAGAATTGATTCAATAGAGGTAATGGAGCTAGTACATGATTAAAAAACCATGCTAATAATGGAACCTGTTTTGGGAATAGTAAGCGTTTACTATGATAGACAACCTCAAATTGGCAAAGATATAAGAGATTCTCAACATCACCATAGCTAAGCCAGTTGAGTTGCGGTAGAGGCATCCTTTGCCCAATTAAAGAAGCCAATTTGAGAATGATTTCCCAACTAGGGTTGTGAAAGGTTAAGATTAGTCGGGTTGATGGTTGGCATAATTGGTATAGGTTGTTTAAAGCTTGAGGGATATCAGTAATATAGCTAATAGTATTAGCAAGCAAAATATAGTCGAATATCTCTGACGAACAAAAAGATTCTACATCCGAGACTATAAAATCTAATTTGGGAAAGTGAATTTGAGCTTGCTCTACTGCATCTGGGTTTTGTTCAATGCCTAATCCATAGCTTGGCTGCAAAGAATTAAGTAAATATCCAAGATTAGAGCCAACTTCTAAGATTTTTGTATCTTTCTGAATAAAAGTTTTATAAAATCTTTCGATATCTCGATAATAATAAATATTAAGATCGCGCCATTTCTGTAAATTATTTCGAGAAGAAGCATTCATGAATCAACAGTCTCCCACAATCTCAACGATTTCAGATATTGATACTTCCAAAATATTTATATTCAAAGATATTGGGATCATCTTAGTTGCAGTAATAGCACAATGTTGGTGGACAAGTATTTTTGTTTCTACAAAAGTAGGACTATTAAATCTTTTGCCCACCTTAGTTTTTATAGGATTGTGGTACTGGTTTACCAAATCATCACTTAGTATTCAATATTCTAGATGGTATTTCCTATTGGGTTTCTTAATAACCTTAAGATTGCCTGTTACGATCGCACCTCAGTTAGAGATTTTGAATTGGGCACTCTATCTTAGTATGGTTGGCTTAATAGGATATAGGTTTTTTGAATATTTTCAGCAGCGGAAGCAATTAATAGTTGTAGGTTTAGCAATTACAATTATTCTTTTTAATTCTTTTACACATTTATTCCTAGATTCTCCCTTCACATATTCTTTCCGACTTCTAAGCCAATTACCTTCTAACTACATAGCGGGGAAAGATAACAACCTTACTTGGGAATGTTCTTACGAAGATTCTGACTTTCCAGTGCATTGTGATATGCGTCATTTTATTCCATCTGAAAAGATATTTACCGAGACAAATTATGATGCTAGCTTTTCTGTCTTCTTAAATCGTTTCTTTTATGGCTACATCAATTCATTGGTGGGTATGTCGGGGCATCGTTGGTTTATGAGTATTAGCGTCAATATTTTTCTTTGGATAAGTGCATGTGTGGCGATATATCGGATTGGAGAAATTACTAATCTCAATGAAATAATGAGGAATATCGCTATTCTATGCTGTGCATCAAGTTGGGGATTTGTGCATTTTGTTGCCCAGCCTTCACCACATATGACAGCTTTTGCTTTCGCCTCAATTGTCCTATGGGCAACTCTCGAATTAATTCGCGATGAATTTCTTAATGATCCATTGCTAATACTACTAATTGTATCTGGTTCGTTAATTTATGATATTTATCCACTAACTCTCATCAGTTCGATTTTATTATTTATCTATAAACGTCCATTGCTTGGTGTTTTAATTCCGTTATTATCGATCGCATTAAACGTATGTTGGAAATATATTTCACTTCAACAAATACTAGGCACATTAGGAAATATTCAAAGTCTTAGTAGTCCCTCTAGTAATCTTACCTATAGTTTTCAAAATTGGACTAAAGCAATTTTAAGTTTAGATTTTGGTCGAATTTGGCAGTTTTTATCCAATGGATTTATGTCTTATTTATATGGTGGCATGATCTTTGGTGCGATCGCCTCCACAGGGTTATTAATTTATCTAGTAATCCAGAAAAAAAATGCCGCAAATCCTGACGAGAATCAACTGCTTTTTCCACTTTTATTTACAATTACGGCTTGCTTTTGTACTGTGATGTTGATTGCTATGTTTTTTGTTGCCGCGCAGTCAGAAATTTGGAGTCCGACTAAGTTTTTGCCCCGATTTGCTTTTTATATTTATCCTGCTAATACTCTAGCGATCGCATTTTTGGCTGGCAAGTTTCTAAATCGTGGAGGCTATTTCGCGCCAATTTTAACTTTTATAGTTGCGAATTCAACCATTATCAAACTTGCTTCGATGTCTGCATTTTTTGAATATGGTTTAGTTGGGCTGTATTGGCAGTAAAGGAAGCAAGTCCCCACTTTGCGCTGTCTTTCTTCCTTTTTATAACAATTGGACAGGTTTAGCTGTGATAAATATGATTACCCTGACCGCAAAGCCGATCGCTAGACTGGCAATAGTCACGCCACCAAATAATTGCCAAATCATTTTTTGAGGTAGATCGATATAGACGAATTGCCTACCAACGAGGGTAATTGCGGCCGCGATCGCACCGATAGCTGCGCTGGTTAACCAACTTGATGGATTCTGTAAAATCAGCAATGACATCTGCACCATAAATCCAATGGTGATCACTGTGGCAATAATTTCATGGATAGATAGCTTTTTTTCTGGTGCTGGATCGTAACGGACATCTTGAAAACCGAGTAAATACAAAGCTAGGCAAACACCCGCAGTTATTAAACTGTAGTTAATATCAGGGGTCTGCCAATAGACTGTAATCACCGCCGCGATCGCTGCCAACAAACCGCCCACACTCTGAGGGATGGCAAATGTGCCAGCTAACGCAAGCATAAACAAAAAAACTAAGCCTAAATAGTCGCCAAAATAAAATAAAGTGCTTAATTGAGAGCCTACCCATCCATAGGCGATCGCGATCGCGGTTAGAGAAATTAACAAGCGATATCCAATCTCAAGTCTGCCAATTTTGAGCGCCATAAGATGCCACCAGTTTTTTAGTCGCTACGAATGTAAAAATTGCGAAGTTAACGCGATATCAAAAAGTATAGCAATCGTTAGCCAGTCTTATACCAAAGCACAAAATGGTGTATCCATTTTGTGCTTTGAAAACCCCTATAGGGTTTGGTTTCTAATTCAAATACTTGTTGTCACACTTTTAAAATTTTTCCTTGTTTTGGTTTGAGCGTAAAGTGCTGGAAAGCCCAAAATTGTGACGACGGGCTTCGCCCGTCGTCACAATTTTGGGCTTTGTCAAGCTAAAGCGTTAGATATTCTTGAAGTTGAGCTCGCAAAGATTTATAACTTAAATCTTCAGCATCTAAGATTGTTTCAATCGTTAAGCCTAGCGATCGCTGATTGGGAACAGATACTTTTTGTCCTGATGATTGCCACAGTAACCAGCGACTCCCAAAAGGCAAGTAGGCAATGCTATCGTTGCGATGGGATAGCCATACCACAGGAATATCTGGCAAATCTTTGAGAATATCTGCGGGAATTTCGGCAATATTCACCGCCGCTAAGGTTTCTAATACGGCGCGATCGCTTTGGACAATACCTGTATCATTTGTCCAAAGTCTGACACTTAGCTTGGATTTCTGCGCATAAAAATAGAGAGAAGCCGCAGCCACAACGGCTTCTTCAAAGGCTTCTGGCTCCCATCCGATAGAATTGTCAAGAGCAATCGCTACTTCTTGCCCGCCAATGGTAATTTCCAATTCCCGTACGCGCAATTCACCAAACTTAGCACTAGTCCGCCAATGGATTAATCTTGTCGGATCACCCCAACGATAGGGGCGCAAAGTTTTAGTTAAACCTTCCGTTGCATTGCTGTAATTATGCTCATCGCTATATTGTCGAGGACTTGTATTACTTCCTAATTGATCAACTAAGGGACAGCGATCAAGTGGTAGCACCGTTGGATACACGATCGCCTTCTGTCCTGCTGGACAAGCACGGCGACTGCGAAACAAGCCTAAAGGACTAGAGGTCGCAATCTCAGTAGATCGAAACAAAAATACACCGCGCTTTGTGGTTTTAGCTTCGTATATCCAGTGATATTCTTGAAGCGGCGCAATCAACTCGATCACCAAGTCTTGCTGCAAAATATTCGAGAGATTTTCTGGCAAAATATCCCGAACTTCCAGTAATCTTTTTTCAGTTCGCCCTGTATTTTGAATCGTCAAATCTACCCATAGATCGTCACCTACGCTAACTGGATCAATTTGCGATCGCGTCACCACCATTTCCGCGAGTAAGCGCTTTGGCATTACTGCCCCCACAATTAATAGTGCCAAACTCACGCCACTAATTACATAAAGCCAACCCGCAAGGGTATTGGTCGCAGCCATAAAGAAGAACAGCGTTAAGGCGCTATACATTCCCCCAATAAATTCTGGTGTCGCAAATCGCGATTCTAACCATTTAAAAAAACGTTTAATCTTAGAAATCTTTTTGGGTTTAGAGATTCGTTGTTTGCGATCGCTTGAACTATTTGACATATAGTTTTTTGAAATATTTTAGTGCATTACAAACATGATCGGCATTGATATAGCAGTTTTTTTCAGCGCTTTGCCGATCAAACGAGCCACAAGAAAGACAAATCAAACCCCAAATAGTGAGAGGCGGCGCTTCGCGCCGCCTCTCACTATTTGGGGTTTATAAAGATATCGTGACTACATCTGTACCTATGACTTAAGCAGTCCCCAAACTCCATTGAAGATGAGCACCATTAGCACCAAACTGGCTATTGCCAAGGCAGCCCCGATTAAGTTTGTTTTGAGTGATACTGGTCGATAGGCAGGTTGCAGCCAAAAGCTTAAACATTTTGAGACAAAAGGCATTATATATAAGCTCAGGATGGTGGAAGTAATTAGATTATTCACAATCATTGAGCTAGCTAGTGACCAAGATTGCATAAGCCCTAAGATAGAAAATGCGATCGCCTGCATCATCACGACTGGATAAAGTCCTAAAACTACTGCTAGGATTTGTTTCCAGCGCGGGGGGCCAAGCCCTTTATATTCCGAATTACCTGACAGTGCAGAGAACCATCCCTCTAAGCCTGTAGTAAAAGACTTAAATCGATAGGCAGAAAATATTTCTTGACCAGATTCTAATAGTTGCTTGCGATCGCCTGACTCCATCCATTGATTGAGATGTTCTGGCGAATCGAAATGGAATATGTAATACCATTTCACAACTGGATCTTTGCATCTGAGTGGTGGGCATAGATCGCAACGTAAAAAGCCGTCGTATTGTTTTGAGGTTTCTACTAAGTTATAGTGCCATCGTTTAAAAGCGAAGTCTCGACCTTTAGGGACTATATGTTCTGTAACCAGACTGGAATAAAAAAGTTCTTCTAAAGGCGGATTTGGCATATTTTTTGAACAGTTGCTTTTCCTCACTCATCAATCATTGACTGATACCAAATCAAGAAATGGCTAAGCCATTTCTTGATTTTAAAACCTTTGCTGGATATAGCTTTTAACTCACGAAAGTGTAAAAACACTGTCGTGCATTGGTATGACTAGTGACAATATTTATAGTTACTTATTTTCCGTAGAGATTCAATTTCTCTATAAAGCACCACAAGTAATGTTTGTATTTCTTGTCTACTCATCAGTTTTACAAAAGGTTAAAGAAAGCCGAATCTATTTCGTAGCCTAAACTTTGAGTCATTTGCTGCAACTTGGCGGTGCTTTCAATACCGCGTGACTTGAGCCATATAGAAATGGTGAATACCTTCTGCATCACAAAAAGCTCCAAGGACTCAGGATTGTATTGCAACACATAGCCATCACCTTCGCGCTTAAACTGGTGGGGAACTAGCATCGCCGCATAGCGGCTGAGTTCTGCACGCCAATCGAGGAGATAGCTAAACCAAGGATAGGTCGCATCGAGACGCACAAACCAAAGACGAACTTCCGAGATCTCTGATAGTTCACGAGGATCACCATCTTCTTTGTTCCATACTAGCTCGATTTGAAATTGGCGATCGCCTTCAGGTGTTGCATCCCAATTTGCTAATAACTTCTCGATCGCAATTTTGGCAGGAGTAATATCCAGCGACTCAATACAGGCTTGGTTGACGTAGATGATAGTAGACATATGTATTAGATAGAATTAAGTTAGGGCGGTGCAATGCGCCGCCCTAATGTTTATTTTTTCGGTAAGTTTTCGCGAGGATCGAAGGATTGGATTTCTAGCAACTGCTCGTATAACTCGCGTTCCCGTTTGCTGGGAGTTTTGGGAACCACGATCTGGACTTCTACATACTGATCGCCAAAGGTTCTCGCGTCTTTAGGGAAACCTTTGCCAGAAAGGCGCAACTGTTGTCCAGACTTCACCGCAGGTGGAATAGTTAGCTTTACAAGCCCGCTTAAAGTGGGAACTTCCACCTGAACACCAAGTACCGATTCACTCGGTGAAATTGGTAATTGACAGCGAATATCGGAACCTTCAAGCGTAAAGAATGTGTGGGGCTTGAGTGTGATTTTGAGATATAGATCACCACCCGATGCCCCTTGCCCCTTGAGCCTGATTCTTTGACCTGAAAGCACACCTGCTGGCATATTTACTTCCAGCGATCGCCCATCTTCGAGGCGAATACGTTCGCGTCCTCCAACATAGGCTCGTTCGAGAGGCAACTCTAATAAAGCCTCAGAATCACGGCGTGGTGTAGGGCGTGGAGGAGCTTGTGTAGTAGTGCGATAGGACGACGCGCCGCCAGTGTCTTGGGCACGCTCATTAGTGCGAAACTTGCCTAATAATTGATCAACGAATTCTTGGAAGTCATTGTATTGGCTAAAGTCAACATCGCCAGAGTAGCCACCACGCTCAAAGTCTGGCGTATATTGCTCTCGTGATGTAGGTGGTCGGCTACCTGCACCTTGAAATCCGCCTTGCTTCCAATATTGTCCAAAACGATCATATTGCTGACGTTTGGTGGTATCAGACAAGACTTCGTAGGCTTCGCCAATATCTTTGAATCGCTCTTCAGCAGCCTTGTCATTTGGATTCAGGTCGGGATGATATTTCCGCGCTAACCTGCGATAGGAGCGCTTAATTTCGTCAGCCGTGGCTGTCTTCGGTACACCGAGGATTTCATAATAGTTGCGAAAGTTTTGCATATTTCCCGAACTGCAAACAAGGAGATAACTTAGCTTACCTTATCGTTGCTTTTGGAAACGCCATGGGGGGCAGCCCTAAGAACTTAGATCCAGCTAGTTAACCACATTAGCACGGGCAAATAACCTGAGGAGATCGGTAAACCGATATAAATTGGCAACCAAAATATAAAAGCGATCGTAATAGTTGCCACAATCCCAGAACCTAGCCTCCTCAATTCGGGTAATGGCGATCGCCACATTAGCGATACTAACAAGGCAAGAGTTGCAAAAGCAAAAACTGACGCTGGCATATAGTGATACAAAAATATGCAGCGTTTGCTTAGGCTCCAAGGTAACCAATGGGCTAGAAAACTCGTGATTACATACAAGGTCAACCAGAATAATGTTGATGGCGACTTAGAGCTGTATTCAAGATTTATTTGCGTGATTAGCTTGGGCGGGAACCTTATCTTTGAAGCAACTAAGAAAGATAGCCCGAGCAGTAATGCGATCGCACTGAGCCAATACAACAATGGGTTACCCATTGCGTGAACAAATTGAACCATGCTATTGGGACGCATCTCAAAAAAATAGGCAACTGGTCGAATTAATAAAACCCAACTCCACCAAGGTGAACAATAGGGATGGATCGGTTCGGTTTTGCCAACACCTAAGTTTTGATGAAAGCCAAGGATCTGGCGATGTAGCTCCCAAATATCGCGTTCGGGATTAATCAGTAAGTGCGGAATCCACTCCACAAAATAAAAGGCGATCGGTAAAATGATTAGACCAATTAAGATTTGAAATACATTTAAAGTCTGGCGATAACGCGACCATGCATATCCCATGAGCGCTATTAGCCCGACCACATAAGCCAAGCCTGTCCACTTTACGCTGATTGATGCACCTAACATTAAGCCCGTAGCAAGTACCCAAAACCATCTTTGTCGCGATCGCTTCAGTGCTAGCACTATACATAGGTGACTTAGCATCCCGAAAAGCAAAATATAAATATTGATCAAGCCAAACCTTGACTCCACCAATAACAATCCATCCATGGCAATAAACCATCCCGCTAGCCAGGACCAACCTCGGCGATCGCTCAACTGCCAGAACAACTCATAGGTAATTAAGGGCAGTAATGAACCAGCCAGTGCTGTCATACAGCGATAACCAAAAGGCGCATAACCAAAAATCTTGATACCTATGGCAATGATGTATTTGGCTAAGGGAGGATGTGCGTCGAAGAGCGTCTCGCCGCGCAAATAGTTTTGAGCAAACTTAGGATAATAAACTTCGTCAAAAACGACATCCGCCGTGCCATCCAAATTCCAAAAGCGCGTGGCAAAAGCAACCAAAGCGATCGCCATTACACCGAAGACTGGATGTTCTGATAGCCAAATAATGCGATCGGAAAAACGAGCAATTGGAGTACTGATTATTTTATCCCTCCAATTGCCTATGTACTGTTCTCATCTAAAAACACTGAATATATAGACAGTAATTTTAACAAAGCCTTTCTTTGCAGGGCTTTATTAAAATTATTTACCCGCTTTAATTTGGGCAACTAAAGATTCCAAATCCTTAATTTCAGGCACACCAGAGAAAAATACTCCATTTACCACAAATGAAGGTGTACCACGTACTCCCAAAGACTTACCAAGTTCAAAATCTTTCTTGATAGCTGCTTTCGCTTCTTCGCTCTTGCGATCGCGATTAAAGCGATCGACATCAAGTTTCAAAGTATTTGCAAGTTCTAGATAAAACTCTTCACCAAGTTTGCCCTGCTGTTCAAATAAAGCATCATGGTATTCCCAAAACTTGCTCTGCTGGAAAGCAGCCCAAGCCGCGAGAGCTGCAGGTTCAGCCTGTTGATGAATCTCCTTCAGGGGAAAATGCTTAAACACCAAAGTGACATCATTCTGATTTTTTGCCATGAATTCCTTCACCACAGCATACCCTCTTGCACAGAAAGGACATTCAAAATCTGAGAACTCCGCCATAATAATTTTTTGACTTGCCGAACCTGCAACTGGAGAATTGCGGAGTAGCAAGCGAGGTTCTTGGCGAATTTGTGATAACACCTTATCGCGCAACTGCTCTTCTTGTTGAGCCTGAGATCTCTGATAGGACTGCACTGAGTCTAAAATCACCTGCGGATTTTTACGGATGATTTCTAAGACTTTAGTTTCAAATTGAGCATCAGATAGCTGAGCGTTTGCTGATTGTCCAGTAGAAGCACAACTAGTAATTATCAGTAAGAGTGCAACTAAAACTGAGAGCAGGTATGGTTGGAGTCGCATTACAAAAACATCCCAAATTGAAGGCAGAATTCTTTTCGTATTAAGTCTACACGATCTCTAATCAAAACCGATTTTGGTATTTCTAGCGTCTTTGGCACTGGAAACACTAAAATCGGTTTTGATTCAGAATTACTACATTTTTTATAATTTATTTATAATTTAATGGCTATGCGATTTACAATACTAACGATGGGCTCTGCAAATGCAGCACTGGGAATTAATGCTAAAAACAGAACTGCTACAAGGTGAAAAGTTGATTTCATTTTGCGGCGTTGGCTAAGGAATTAAAATGAGGCGTAATGACATTGCTTAAAGAAACGCTATCTTTAAAATATATAGCTATCGCAATCTCAAATATAACCCTATGAATCAAAACACTTACCAAATCCTGAGTCAAACCCAACGGCAGCGTGTTGGCGATGGCGCGATCGCCTCAATTCTTGAAGGTTGTGAATCTGCGCAACGTAAACTAATTTTAGTACTACCCCAATTAGGCGATTTTGACAGCCTTGAATATATTTGGTGGATACAAAGAGAAATAGATCGCATTAAATCAGAGGGAATTGCCGTTCGCGCTATTGGTATTGGCGATCGCCAGTCGGGAGAATATTTTTGTAAATTTACAGGCTTCGATAAAAATTGGTTGTTTGTCGATCCTACAGGTGAATTACATCGTCAATTAAATCTCTATTCAGGGTTAACCACTAAATTCCCTCTCCTTTCATCAGGACAGAGCGCTTGGGTGAATCTGATGTTGATGTGCGCAGGGATTGGCAGCCAAGGGACATTAGCCGAAGTATTTCGTGGCTACCGAGGCGATCGCAATGCGCCACAACTAATCGGTGATGAAGAAATTATCAAAGCCGCTCCATTACCACCATTAAAGGGTTCTTTCTTTAAATGGGCTGGTGGTAGTGGATTTCAACGACCTTTTGAACTCGCAACATTGCGACTGCGAAATATGGCTGAGGTTTTAGGCAATTGGACAGCCTATGTTCCAGATGCATCGCACATGACACAGCGCGGTGGCACTTTTCTGTTTGATGCTGAGAAAAAATTAACCTACGAACATCGCGATCGCGGCATCTTAGGATTTTCTGCTAATCCCAGCTATCCATTGTCGTTTTTATTTGCAGATCAATTTTCTGAACAATCATCTACGCAAAAAGCAACCTCTCCTTAAACTTTTTCCTCAAAGTCAGGGGCATAAGCTTGGAGTAGGTTGCTGAGCTGCGAAAGGACAGAATCTTTATTGACAGAGCCAAAACTAAAGCGATCGGGGAAGAATTCTGGACGATCTAGATTGCGATCAATTGCTTCCTTGACTTGCTGTGCAATCAAATGCTGTAGATCGGCAAGTGCTCTGTCCCGCTGATAATTTGCCCCTTGCTCAGTGGTGGCATACAACGGCGGTAATCGGTTAAGTGCATAGGCCGCAATATCCCCCAAATCCAAAACTTTATTACTACTTGCTTCGATCTCAGCGACCCTTGCCACAGCTTCACTCAAAACCAATTCTTCCATGACGTTGATAAATTGTTTGCGAGGTACAGCAACAACTTCCCCCGTAAGCAATGCACCCATCAGACGATCAAGAGCCATATACTCTTCAACTGATAGCTCAAACGCGCTATCGCAAATCCGCCCCACTTCGGCTTCCATCGCAGGAGTTAGGTAGCCATCTTGTAAAGCCTGTTCGACAATCGACTCAATGCTGGTTTTTACTATCTTTTCCACTGTTATCTCTTTAATAAAGCAACACTAAGGTACTTCAATAGGAATAATCGTATACTCAGGCAGAGACATCTGGAAATGCTCTTTTTGGCTGAGCAAGATCACCAGTCGTGCTACAGACTGGGGCTTAACTGCCAAATCGCTCCAAGGTATAGCAACTTCTAGACATTGCTCCAAGCCTATTTTCGTATGAGTTGCGATAGTTTCCCACTGAAATTGTTCTGTAGATTCTTGAAGCTGGACTGACTTATCAGCAAAATTGATCGTTAGGTGATGGCGAAACAAATAATTTAGCGGCGACACATCAGGCATGTCAAGAAGTTGCACAGGACTGTTGGGATGAATCCGACTAGGATAAAACCACAACAAATGTAGTTTACTTTGAGCAATGCTCTCTAGATTACTAAATTCTAGGCGCAAGTAGCAATAAAAATGATCGTAACCATACCATAGTCCCTTGACGGGCGTATTTTGATGCATTGCCCCCCTTGCGCCACTAACTTCGATTTTGCCAGACCCTTGCCAATCATCATTTTCAAATCTGCCATTAATCATTGGCTCAATGAGGCTAGTAGGTCGATCGCTAGTGGAGACATCATGAGGCTCAAGAGGATATAGCAATGCATGGGGTACTGGCTCATTGAGAGCACGATAAATCACCTGCAAATGCTCACGAAATAGGCGATCAAACATTGCGTCATCATTTGAGCTATGTCCTTCGCCAAACCACCAAAACCAATCCGATCCTTCAGCTGCCATTAGGCTTTCCCATGCTTCAGGATTATTTTCTGGTGTAGCTTCGGCGTGCATAGCCAATACTTGACGTGCTTCTGCAAGTAACTCCCAAGCGCGGTTTTTAACTGGATCGCCGATCCATGTGGTGAAGCTAGAGTCAATCCATGAGCCACTATGCAACTGGTGAGGTGGGATTTTTTCAGTGGGTGAGAATTTCTCTAGATATTCTGAGGGTGTAACCAGTTTTAGATTTTCATTTTTGGAAAGGTTTTCGTAAAGCGTTTGCAAGAATGGGTTGCCATCTTGAGGATAAAATTCCCAGCAGTTTTCACCGTCAAGGGCGATTGTTACTAACCAAGGCTTTCCTTCAGGATGCTCTGCTAGATATTCATTTTGTTGTTTTTGAATAGTCATCAAACGATCGCATAAATCATCGCTAGCAGCTTGAGGCAAAAGTGCCCCATAACTAAACCCGATCAAATCCGAAAGTAGGCGATCGCGGAAAATAATTGCTAAGTCCCCATGAATAGTTTCAAGGCGATAGGGTTGATAGAGCAAATGTGGCGCATCGATCGCCCCGCGCTCATCTCGTCGGAAATAATGTCCAAGACTCCAGCCCAAGACTCCTTCATCAGAACATAACCAAGAAAATCCTTGCTTGGAAACATGTGGCAAGATGGCAGGGCTAACAGACTGCTCTGAGGGCCATAAACCTCTGGGATCGCAGCTAAAGTGTTGGCGGTAAACTTCTTTGGCTTTTTCTAGATGTAGCGCAATGTCTGGCTCATGGCGGAAGCGATGATTAGGCAGATACATCTGTGGCACAGCGATCCTACCTGCTTGCGTATCGGCTAAAAGCGGCATGATCGGATGCGTGTAGGGTGTGGTAGTAATTTCTAGTTGCCCATTTTTTTGCATTTTTCGATGCTGCGGCAAAATTCGGGAAATAATATCTCGCTGCTTGCTATAGATTCTTTGCCGATCGGCTAAGGTAAAATCCTTGCCGCGATCGTACCATTCGGCAATTTCAGGATCGGCATCTCGGAATAGAGGATCAATCCATGCCAAGTTATGCCATGCCAGTAAATCACTAAAATCTGGTGCTAGCCAATTATTGACACACCACTCAATGCCATAAGCTTGTCGCTGTGCTAATAAATCAGCATAGCGATTGTATGGCTCGATCATTGTCTGATGATTGGCATCAAAGAAATGCTCGACAATGAAATGTTTTTGCAATCGCGTTAAGGTATCGACAGGTGTTAGAGTCAAAGCCAAGTAAGGATCAAATGCATTTCCTTCAACATAATCCTGCAATTGCAGGATCAGCGATGGCACAAGGTTGATCGTTTGATGTAGCTTTGGATATCTTGACAACATCAACGCTAAATCCAAATAATCTTTTACGCCATGCAACCTCACCCAAGGCAAATGATACTTACCTGCGATCGCGCTTTTGTAGAGAGGTTGATGTTGGTGCCAGATAAATGCGATATGTAGAGGATATGACATAGGATGACTGGCAATATGACTGGCAATACTTCTAGAAATTGTGACACACCTAATCATAGTTCGATCCAAACACTTTGTATAAAGCTATGTACGGTTAGCCTCAGTCTTTGTTTGATGGGCTGTGCACCTGTATCTAGTGATACAGCTAAGAACCCCACAGCACCAGAGATACCCGCGACATCACCACCACAAACGATCGCACCTCAAGCTAAACCCAAACCAGTCTCAGAACTGGCTCAATATTTGCCAATTACTGCCATAGCAACAATTTCAGGACGCGAAATTCAGCTTGAGGTAGCCAGTACTTTCAACGAACAAGAAAAAGGACTTATGTTTCGTCCCCCATTGGCTGACGATCGCGGGATGTTATTTGTTTTTACGCCTGAGCGTCCCGTAGCCTTTTGGATGAAAAATACCCCTTCCCCGCTTGATATTATTTTCTTGCTGGATGGCGAAGTTAAGGCGATCGCCCGCAATGCTACAACTTGCAAGAGTGATCCCTGTCCTGTTTATCCTGTGGGAGGTGTAGTTGCGGATAATGTGATTGAAGTAAGAGCGGGGCTAACCCAAGAAATTGGTTTGAAAGAAGGCGATCGGATTTCTGTTAAATTCTTGTTGCCAAAAAATCAATGACCACTATAATTCTATAGTCTGAAATTGTTTGCCAAACCAAAGATATTGCACGGCAATATTGAACAAAAGTAAATAAATTTCAAAATGTTCAAAACTACTTAGTAATTTCTCCCTGAAAGTGCTAAAAGTAGCAGTGGTGAATCTTGAGTGAAAGAAGAGTAAAAAAATGACAGCTAGCAGAGCAAGAAGCCCTGAGCCACAGAGATACCCGCAGCCTCTTGATCGCAAGAATAAACTTCGGCAAGCAAGTCCCAAACCGAACAAAAATCGCAATGTAAAGCGGTTGCCTCGTACTAACTCATTTCCTCTGCCTCTTTGGTTGCGGGTCTTGATGACCACTCAAAAGCTGTCTATAGCTGCGACTGTAATCCTCACTATTTCAGTATTCGCGATCTACGGTTGGACTGTATATGCTCAAGAGCAGTGGAATCAGCAATTTAAAAAGCTCGAACAACTCCAGCGTCAAGAACGGCAATTAACTAATGCCGCTGGTTCATTTGATAATGAGATGCTGCAATCAATTCAAAAGAAGCCGGGGGATTTGGTTCGCGAAAGTCCCGAGAAATCAATTTTTTTGCAAGCTGCTCCTCTCCGCCCAAAGCGTGAAGTCCCGTCTACTGTGTCTGAGCTTCCTAAGAAAAAGCAAAATGAAAGCCTAGGATATTAATGTAGGAACTTCACATGGTTAAATACGATCATGATTCCTTGTGCATCGCGCAAGGAATCATGATCGTATTTATTTCAACTTGACATTATGTGTGGAATTGTTGGCTACATCGGACATCGTTCGGCAAATGAAGTTTTAATTTCTGGGCTACGCAAACTAGAATATCGCGGCTATGACTCCGCAGGCGTTGCCACAATTCCATTTTTTGATGATCCTGCCGATCGCCAAATTGATCGTTATTTACATCGGGTCAGAGCCAAGGGCAAGCTCATCCAACTAGAGGAAAAGTTGGAGGCTGATACCGCTCCTCAAGCATCGATTGGTATTGGTCACACTCGCTGGGCGACTCATGGCAAGCCTGAGGAGCATAATGCTCATCCCCACACCAATACGATGGGAAATCTTGCGGTTGTGCAGAATGGGATTGTTGAGAACTACCATATTCTTCGCACTGAGTTAAAACAGCTTGGTCATATTTTTGTCAGCGAAACTGATACAGAAGTAATTCCCCATATGATTGCCGAATTTCTAACCCAGTTGGAAAAGCAAGGCAATATGATTCCTGACAAGTCTCCCTCAGTGCTGTTTGAAGCAGTACGACTGACGATCGCAAAATTGCAAGGAGCCTATGCGATCGCTGTTATTCATGCTGATTATCCCGATGAATTGGTGGTCGTGCGTCAGCAAGCGCCGCTAGTAATTGGTATTGGTAAAGATGAGAATTTTTGTGCTTCGGATACACCTGCGTTAGTCGCCTATACGCGCACCGTGATTTCTTTGGAGAATGGGGAAATTGCGCGACTGACTAGAGAATCGGTACAAGTCTATAACTCCAAAGGCGATCGCCTCCGCCGTGCGCCCCAAACTCTCAACTGGAATCCCACCATGGTGGAGAAGCAAGGCTTTAAGCACTATATGCTCAAGGAAATCTATGAGCAACCTGGGGTATTTCGGACAGGATTGGCAAGTTATGTAAGTGAGGCTAATAAAGTTGATTTAGGGCTACCCACAGGTTTTATCGAGCCGATTGAACGGGTGGAAATTATTGCCTGTGGAACCAGTTGGCACGCCTCTCTCGTAGGCAAATATTTATTAGAGCAGCTTGCAGGTGTACCAACTAGCGTTCAATATGCTTCTGAATATCGCTATTCGCCACCACCTTCTTTAAAAAACACCCTTGTGATTGGTGTAACTCAGTCTGGCGAAACTGCGGATACTCTGGCGGCGTTGGAACTTGCCAAATCAAGAGGCGATCGCTGTCTGGGTATTACCAACCGTGTGGAAAGCTCCATAGGACGAATTTCGGATGCAGTGATTGATACTCAAGCAGGAATTGAGATTGGTGTAGCAGCGACAAAAACCTTTGTGGCGCAGTTACTGATGTTCTATCTACTAGCTTTAGAGTTTGGCGCAGCTAAAGGCACATTAACCGAAGCTAGAAATCAAGAATTAATCGAAGGATTGCGGCAACTCCCTGCCTATATGGAACGGATTCTCGAAGGTCAAGAACGCTATATTGAAGATCTTTCGCGTCAATTTACCCACACCAAAGATTTTATCTTCTTAGGGCGCGGCATCAACTTCCCGATCGCTCTCGAAGGTGCGCTCAAACTTAAGGAAATCAGTTACATTCATGCTGAGGGCTATCCCGCAGGTGAGATGAAGCACGGGCCGATCGCATTGCTTGATCAAGATGTCCCTGTAGTTGCGATCGCTACTCCTGGGACGGTCTACGAGAAGGTTCTTTCTAATTCTCAAGAAGCAAAAGCGAGGGATGCGAAATTGATTGGTGTCGCTCCTCTTGACGATCCTGCGGCGCATGAGGTGTTTGATTACATTCTGCCGATTCCTGTGGTTGATGAGATTTTCTCGCCAATTCTCACCGTGATTCCGTTGCAACTGCTGTCCTATCATGTGGCAGCACATCGCGGTTTAGATGTCGATCAACCCCGAAATCTTGCGAAATCTGTCACGGTTGAATAGATTAAAAAGACAGTACATTGCGCCGCCTTAAAACTCAGGGAAACTTGTAAAAGCTACGCGAAACGTAGCTTTTACAAGTTTCTCTGGACAATTTAAAGCCTCAACAGGCTAGGACAACGAAAAAAAATTATGGACAAATATAATCGACGCAAATTTTTACTTCATGCTCGGAACTTGACCTATGCTGGAGCGGCAAGTTGGCTTTGTAGCTGTGGCGGTGCATTGAGCAACTCTGATGATCTCTCAGTCAATCCATCGCCAATGGATAGCGAAGATAAACAACAAATTATCGTCATTGGTGCGGGTATTGCAGGCATCACAGCCGCCAAAAAATTGCAAGCTCAAGGATATCGGGTAATTATCTTAGAAGGTCGCGATCGCATTGGGGGGAGAATTTGGACAGATAATTCTTTAGGATTTCCTTTGGATCTCGGTGCTGCGTGGATTCATACCGTTGACGGTAATCCTATCTCGCCATTAGTCAAGCAATTTGACATTCAGACTGTCATCTCAGATCTTAAATCGCAATGGAATTATAAAGGTGTCAAGCAACTGCTAAGTGAATCTGATGAACTGCTTATAGACAAAGCTTTTCAATCATTTATGAATAGAGTTAACCAGCTAAAAAAAGACCCACGATCATCGCAGCAGATTACTCTAGCAGATATCGCTCAACAAATAATTGAATCAGAAGAACTAACTGAGGTCACTCTTAAAGGATTTCGGGCAGCCTTATCTTCGACAATTGAGAGTGAAGTTGGCGATGATATTGCGAATTTAGGAATCAAAGGTTTCGATGAAGATTCCGAATTTTCTGGCGCAGATGTAGTTTTTCCGCAAGGTTATACGCAGCTTATACAGACTCTATCCAAAGATTTAGATGTTCTGACTAAGCATCTTGTGAAGCAGGTTGCCTATGATGATAATGGCGTACAAGTGACCACTGATCGTGGAATTTTTAATGGTTCAAGGGTGATTGTCACGGTTCCATTGGGTGTATTGAAACGTGGTTCTATTAAGTTCTCACCAGAATTGCCAGATGCGAAGTTAGCTGCAATTGAAGAATTGGGTATGGGAGCATTAAATAAATTAGTATTAAAATTCCCTCAGCAATTTTGGTCATCACAGCCTCACACCATGGCATATATCAATGGCAATATTGCCGATCGCTATGTTGAATTTTATAACTGGCAGAAATATATTCAGCAACCGATTTTAGTCGCCATGTTTAGCGGTAGTTTTTCGCGATCGCTCTCGCAAATGCCTGAGCCTGAAGCAATACAAAACATTATGTCTGATTTACAAGCAATGTTTGGCAATGATATTCCGATGCCAACTGCTGCAATATTGACCAAATGGCATGATGACCCCTTTGCCTATGGTTCCTATTCCACTTTTTCGCTCAATGGTTCTATTCAAGACTGCGATCGCTTGGCGGAACCTATAGGCGATCGGGTGTTTTTTGCTGGTGAGGCAACCTATGGGAAACATATAGGAACTGTTCATGGTGCTTTGTTGAGTGGAGAGAGAGAAGCCAACAGAATCGCTACCAAAAAATCGTCCCTCAAGTTTTAATCTCAAATAGCGATCGCAATCTAATCGCAAATCATTCAGTTGTAGCCCACATTCCGCTCGTAATGGAAGCCTAAAAATATTTACAACGAGACAATCAGGGCTTCAGCGATTTTAAAAGGAGTTAATGATAATAAATCTTATTAAGTAGCTAGGCACAATTAAATATAAAACGTTTGATGGCATAACCGCCATTTGAACTGCGGGATAGCATACCAGAGATAATAGCAAGAGCTAAATCATACTCGTTGTCAAACATCTGGGAATTAAAGCCAAATTCAAAAATCGAAGATGTGGCGAAATACTGTATAGATTTGTGTAAGGATATGCACAAAGACAATATAGACAAGCTATTTATTGCTCTAGACAACAATTCAACTCACAAAGAAAAGATGAAAATGCAGTTGAAAGAGCATCTGCAAGCCTCAGGACTAGCGGATAAAATAGCTGTAGAATTTATCCATACTCCAGCTTATTCACCCGACTTTAATCTTGCCGAATATGAAATTCATCTCTTGAGGTTACAGAAATTACATCATTTGCCTCCAAATATAACCATTGCAGAAATCGAACAAAAGCTTAAGAATGTGGCTAGCCCATAGAGGAAAACATGACCAGCTTTATCATTTTTAGTCAGATATTCTGGTAGGGCATGGTTATAGGCGAGCACAATGATTAATGTAAATACGATTAGGTAAATTACAACCAGAATTTTCCAAACTAACTTGTTCGATTTCATGGGAAAGATTTTAACTCAAGGTAATTTAGAGCGAGGAAGGCACATCTATCCATTTTTTCTGCTGGTGAGACTCTTGGGTTAAATCCATAAGCAACTGCGACCATGCACCTTCATAGAGACTCGGAGTCATCGGTTGTCCAGTTTGAATTGACTGCACCCAGCGATCGCATATAGCTAGCACAGGCGCAAGACGACCATCGGCATAGGTTTTCGGGAGGTCATATTCAGGCGGAATCGGTACAATTTCCATTTCCGTGCGATCGATTTTGCCTTGGCGCAAGCTGAAACCATGTACATAATCCGATTGATTAGAACTACCCAATACAAGCGTTCCATTTTCACCGTAACCCGTCAGCCAATGCCCACGACCGCGATAGGTGACAGTACTTAGAGAAATATTGCATGGAGTTCCATCGGCAAGTTCTAAGAGAATGTTACAGGTATCATCGGCATCAACGAGGCGCATAACACCATTAGCATCGGGGCGTTCAGTAATGCCTGTGCTGAGTTGACCTGAGAGACTCTTGATATCCCCAAATAGCCAGCGCACATAATCAAAGGCATGGGAACCGATCGCACCTAATGCACCACCACCAAAAGCTTTTTGGCTATACCAATTCCAAACCCGCTTAGGATCGGCGCGACCCTGAACTAACCAATCAATTTGAATCAGCCTTTTTTTACCCACATGATTCTGATCTAGTAGATGTTTGAAATATCGCCATTGCGGAACACAACGAAATTCAAAGTCAGTAGCAGTGATGACTTGACGTTCTTGAGCAAGACGATACAGCGCGATCGCTTCTTGAAAATTCATGGTCACAGGCTTTTCTAGCAAAACATGTTTACCTGCTTCAATTGCAGCTTTTGCCTGTTCATAATGAAAACTGGGTGGCGTGGAGATAGTTACCGCTTGTACTTCAGGAAGTGCGAATAAATCTTCAAGGCGATCGCAAGCGTGAGGAATTGCAAATTTGTCAGCTATTTGTTGCGCTTTGAGGCGATCTCGATGATACACCGCCACAACTTCTGTATCAGGATGAATTTGTAGAGCAGGAATATGGATAAGCTGTCCAAATCCTGTTCCAATAATACCAACACCAATTTTCGACATATTTTTTATTGTTTGAATCATTTGAGTCGGACTTACCCCCTTTAATTCCCCCTTGCTAAGGGGGAAAACTAGAAATCTTATTCCCTCCACTTTGCAAGGGGAGGGTTAGGGTGGGGTAAATTTTAAATAAGAAACCACTTTAGAAAGAGTGCAAAATACTCTTTCTAAAACTCTATTCCTGCTTGAGCTTTGACCCCTTGCTCTCTAAAAGGATGTTTGACAAGTTCCATTCTCGTTACTAAGTCAGCAACTTCAATTAGTTCAGGGGGTGCACCTCGACCAGTGAGAATCACATGGGAATCAGCAGGTTTCTCTTTTAAACCAGCAATCACGGTCTCAACATCGAGATAGCCTAATTTGAGAGCAATATTTACTTCATCTAGCAAAACTAGTTTGTATTCAGGATTTTTAATATAGCCTAGTCCCACTTCCCAAGCTTCTCTAGTTTTGGCAATATCGCGATCGCGGTCTTGGGTTTCCCAAGTAAAGCCTTCGCCCAAAGCCTGAAAAACCAGTTGATCTTGCCACATTTCAAATACTTTCTTTTCCGCAGGTTCCCATGCACCTTTGATAAATTGGACGATCGCTACTTTATATCCATGCCCTAGCGATCGCAATACCATCCCCAAAGCGGCGGTAGTTTTGCCCTTGCCATCACCAGTATTGACAATAATCAGCCCTTTTTCAAGTTTACGCTCTGCGACTCGCTGATGTTGTAACTCTTGGCGGCGCTGCATCTTGGTGCGATGTTGTTCGGCGGTAAGTTCAGTCATAAAGGATTCCTGTTAAGCGGCAGTCAAGTATTGAGTTGCTAGAACATTTTATCGCAACCGTCATAATGCTTAGAAAAAATTAAAACCAAAAAAGTTAGAGTCGGTTGCTTCGCAACCGACTCTAACTTTTTTGGTTTTGTTGGTATATTTAGCCTTGACGCTACAACGGCTGAATATGTTTAAGAAAATCTTCTCCTATGGTTTGCTTGCGTTTGTACCGATATCGGTCATCGGTCACTTACTAGGATGGAACTCGACACTGGTGTTTGTGACTTCAGCGATTGCAATTTTGCCCTTAGCAGGTTGGCTTAGCACCGCAACTGAGGAAATCTCTGTAGTTTTGGGACCCTCTTGGGGCGGTTTGTTAAATGCGACATTTGGTAACGCGACGGAGCTTATCATTGCGATCGTAGCTCTGAATGCAGGATTTACCAGTGTGGTTAAAGCTAGTATCACGGGTTCAATTATTGGCAACCTGTTGCTGGTGATGGGTTTGTCCATGTTTTTGGGTGGACTACGTTATAAAGAACAGGAATTTCAGCCAACAATGGCGAGGTTAAATGCTTCGGTCATGAATTTAGCTGTAATTGCTATTTTGTTACCAACAGCCGCAAATTTTACAACTGCGGGGATTAGTGAAGAAATTTTACAAAAGCTATCGATCTCAGTGGCGATCGTACTGATTGTTGTTTATTGTTTAACGCTCCTCTTCTCAATGAAAACCCATGCCTATCTCTATGATGTGGGCAAATCTGAAGCAGATGATGCTGAGGAACTGGAAGGGCATCCACAGGAGATAAATCTTAAATTGTGGATTTCCGTTCTATTGGGAGTAACTTTATTAGTCGCTTTGGAATCAGAGCTTTTAGTGGGAACTTTAGAAGAGGCAACAGCCCAACTCGGTCTAACAGAACTATTTACTGGGGTAATTCTCTTGCCAATCATCGGTAATGCTGCTGAACATACAACAGCGATTACGGTAGCAATGAAGAACAAAATGGAACTATCGGTATCGGTTGCCGTGGGTTCAAGTATGCAAATTGCGCTATTTGTTGCACCGTTGCTGGTGATTATCGGTTGGTTTATGGGTCAACCAATGGATTTAAACTTTAATCCCTTTGAGTTAGTGGCGGTTGCGGTAGCAGTACTGATTGCTAACTCGATTAGTTCCGATGGGCGATCGAATTGGCTAGAAGGCTCTTTGCTAGTAGCGACATACGCAATTCTAGGCTTTGCTTTCTATTTTCAACCAGTCTAAACAAAAGCGGCGCAATGCGCCGCTTTTGTTTTAATCGCTATACAATCTCCGAAAGCGCGGATCAAGTTTGGCGCTTTTCTCTCGGTTACATTTTGCACAAAGGGTTTGAAGATTACTCAAGTCATTAGCTCCACCTTGAGCAAGGGGAATAATGTGATCGACTTGTAAGTTTTTAGCAGTAAGGTCGATTTTGTGGCAGCTTTGACATTGATAATTATTCCGCTCAAAAGTTTTTTCCCTAACCTCAATGGGGATTTTGATACGTGGTATTTTATCAGTCATAGGAATATTGAAATTAGTGAGGTAGACAATTTAAAGCTGAGCTAAAATAATATAATCATCTAAAATATAATTACCATCAAATTTCAAATCAAACAAGTTTTTTCTTATTGGAGAAATATATTTTTGAAGCGGTAAGTTGTCTTTAGCAAATTGATTAAGATTAACATTCATTTTTCCCCTTTGAGCAGTAGAATCTACACGCTTATACCAAACTAACTTTAGAGAAAATGAGTCAATAAAATCTTGAATGATTTCAAACTCGATTTCTTTTATTTTTCTCTTCTCATCAAACAGAGAAAATAATTTACTAGCTTGAATAATTAGGACAACATAGCCATCCTTAGCCAGATGCTTTTGAAAAATATCTGCATAGATTTGTGAGGAAGTAGCTCGTCGGTCAGCATTCCAGAAGAAACAATGACAGATAACAATAAAGTCAAAAAAACTTACAGGTAAATCGTCAGTTTTTTGTTTGTAATAATCAAACAAGTTAGAACTATCCAATCTCCAAAAAGTATTACTGGATGGATGATTACCTGAAATGTATTCTTGCCAAAACTCTAATCCAGTTTTTAAAAATAAATCTTGTTGCTCCAATGCATGATAATTAATATGCATAGAAGTTTCTAAGCCATTCTTATAAAGACGTTCAATTAAGCCAGCTAGTCCATACAACATCGTTCCATGTCCTGCGGCAACATCTAAAATCTTTAAGTTGTTTTTTAGCTTGCCAGAACGATAAATTAAAAACCATGCAAGATAACTACAATAAACATTATCTGGGAAATATTCTAGTAAATATATATACTCAATTAATGGACAACTGTAATCAGGATCTTTACCTGATTTAACTTTTTTTAATTCTTGATAGGCTAATCTAATTTCATCTTGATGATAGCAACTAAGCTTTCTATTTAGATAATCAGCTAACTTGGACTCCAGACTATCAAAAACTTCATCGTCAATTCCCATAAATTGTAAAAATTCATTGTCTCCTTGTTGTGGGAGTTTAAATTTTGTTGTATTACAAATAAATTTAACAATCTCAGAATTAACTTCAATCGTGTCATTTGCTAACTTTGTTGTAACAGGTAGAGCAACTAAATTTTGACTCTCATGGATTTCTGATACTCGCTTGCGTAAGCCTAGAGTCTCTTTTTTATAAATATCTAAACTGGAAATCAGTCTTTGATTTTCCAGATATAGAGATTCTAGAATAGAAAGATTAGCATCAGATTTTTGGATTTCCTGAAATATTTTTTCGGCAAGCTTAAACTTTTTCCCCTTTAAAGCAGATGAAAACTGGTAAGAACGCCACCAATTTTTAAACAAATTAATCATTAGTCATACCCAAATCCGTTTTTTCCTTCCCTTATATCTATATTAGGCGAAAAGTTAACCAAATCACACAATTCTTTCTTGAATATCTCATATTGTTCTGCTTCATTGTCATACCACCAAGCATATTTAGATTGCAAAGTGATCGCTTCTTCACGGGTACTAGCGACTAATGACTTCTTTTGGTTAGCATGAAAAGATTGAATAACAATTCTTTCGGCGATCGCTAATTTTTGTAAAAAGGCTTTCTTATCTTCAGGTAGTGTGGGTAAAAGTGGGGTAATTGTAACTGAATATTTGGCACTAGAAAGACTATGTTGAAGCTTACCAAGCGCTTGTAATCTGGCAATAATACTCGGTGACTTTGGTTCAAAGTCTTTTCTTACCGATTCGCTACCTGTAGGAATACTAATATTAATTCGTAGGTATTGCAGCTTTTGCAAAATATCAATGTCTCGGACAATCATCGGACTACGGGTCTGAATTACCAGTATTGGCTGAAATTTGGTCATCACCTCTAAAAGTTGCCGCGTCAGTTTTTGCTTTGACTCAATCGCTTGATATGGGTCAGTAACGCTACTCATATAAATACGAGGCGGAGTATCTGGGTGTTTTCTTTTCCACCGAGCTAACTCTAATTCAAGTAATTCAACAGCATTTTGTTTGATGATTACCCAGTCACCCCATTCCTTCCTAAGCTTTTGATTTGGGCTAAAGGCTGCTGCATAGCAATAACTACAACCATATTGACAGCCTTGATAGGGGTTTAGAGTAAAGTCGTAAGCATTGATAAATCCGCTTGCCTTGGTAAGCAAAGATTTCGCATCTTTAGTGTAAATTGCAGCTTTTCCGAATAGCATAGTTGCCTATCACATTAGTTTAGATAGCCAGTAATTAAGAAGTCTCTACCAATTTTTTGAAACTGCGATCGCTCTAGACTCATCGCATCAGTCATCATCATTAATCCTAGATCATCTATAGGACTAGGAGCCGTAAATCCCCCGATCAACTTAGGCGCAATAAAAGCATAAACTTTTCGTACCATCTTAGCCTTAATTGCGGCTGCACCTAATCGCCCGCCACATTCCCATAAAACTGTATTGCAGCCACGCTTACCCAATTCTTGCATCACGAATTTAGGAGATATGTCATCTAATTCGAGAACCTCAACTTGGCGATCGCGTAGCTTTTGCTTAAGTTGAAGATTGACATCAGGTAGAGTGATTACCAAAGTTTTTTCGGTGTCTGTAACTTTCCATAAATTCGCTTCATCAGGCAGATCACAGCTTTGAGTTACTACTACTCGCAAAGGGGAATGTATACTCAATCCATGAGTATTTAAGTGGGGATTATCGAGTCTAACCGTGTTGCCACCTGTAATAATTGCATCACATCCCACTCTCAAGTCATGCACTAAATGCCGCGCTTCTGCACCAGTAATCCAATAGCTATGTCCTGAAGTCGTCGCGATTTTGCCATCAAGAGTCATCGCATATTTAAAAATGCCAAAGGGCAAATTCGTTTTCATGCGATGGAAGAATGCTTCATTTAGTTCTTGACATTGCTGTTCTAAAACGCCTGTAGTTACATTTACTCCTGCCGCAAGCAAGCGATCGCGACCAGTCCCAGATACTTGTGGATTAGCATCGATCGCACCAATGACAACCTCACCAATTCCTGCTTTGATAATAGCTTCCGAACAAGGCGGCGTGCGTCCGTAATGATTGCAAGGTTCTAGGTTGACGTATAAAGTAGCATCTCGCAGATCCTCACCTGTTTGTTGTGCAGCACGAATTGCGAATATCTCTGCATGAGGTTCCCCAGCTTTAGGATGAAAGCCTTCGCCTAATATCTGTCTATTTTTCACAATTACACTTCCCACCATTGGGTTTGGGGCAGTTTGCCCTCTCGCTTTTTGAGCCAAATCAATACAGCGTTGCATCCAGCGATCGTGATGTGTTGCTGATTCTTTATCTACTTTTTCTAGCATTTAGGATAGAATTCACAGCGCTTTACGCTGACATAAAAAACAAAGAAATTTTTGAAAGTGAGGCAAAGCGTCACTTTCAAAAATTTCTTTTTGTAAATTGTGATGGAATTCACTTTACAAAGCAGCTTCTTTTTTTAGCTTGTCGCGATCGCTAATTTTCGTAATTGGAGACTGAAGCGCAAAGTAGAGCTTATTTAAAGCACTGAGATAGGCTCTTGCTGAAGCAACGATGATATCAGTATTTGCTGAATGTCCAGAGAGAGTCCCAACATCAGGATGTTTAAGACGAATGGTGACTTCGCCGAGAGCATCGATACCTGCGGTAACTGACTGCACTGAGTACTCGATCAATTGATTTGGGACACTTACAATGCGATTAATCGCTTTGTAAATCGCATCAACGGGACCAGTCCCCACTGAAGCATCAGTAATTTCAGTACCATCGGGCATGACGATCGTGACTGTCGCTGTGGGGATAGCGCGATCGCCGCAGCTTACTTGGACATGATCGAGTTTAAAAGCTTCGGGAGCATGACGAATTTCATCGTTAACGATTGCTTCTAAGTCGCGATCGCTAATTTCCCGCTTTTTATCAGCAAGTTCCTTAAACCGCACAAAGGCCGCATTAAGTTCTTGTTCTGAAAGCTCAAAACCAAGCTCTTTAAGGCGAGAACTTAAGGCATTGCGTCCTGAGAGCTTACCAAGCACGATCAAATTATCGGTTAAACCAATGGACTGAGCATCCATGATTTCGTAGGTGAGGCGATTTTTCAATACGCCGTCTTGATGGATACCTGACTCATGGGCAAAGGCATTTGCGCCGACGATCGCTTTATTGGGCTGCACCAACATACCCGTAAGATTGGACACAAGGCGAGAAGTTTTGTAAATCTGCTTTGTGTCAATGTTACAGAGTGGCGCAGTTGATTCCGCAGGACGACCGAGGAAGCTATTGAAATAGGATCGACGCACATGCAAAGCCATTACCAATTCTTCAAGGGCGGCATTACCTGCGCGTTCACCGATGCCGTTAATCGTGCATTCCATTTGACGCGCCCCATTTTTGGCAGCTTCAAGGAAATTCGCCACGGCTAAGCCAAGATCATTGTGACCATGTACCGAAATAATCGCGCGATCAATATTTGTCACATTTTCTTTGATCCCTTTGATTAAGGCTCCAAATTCAGAAGGAGTCAAATAGCCGACTGTATCGGGAATATTGACAGTGTTTGCACCCGCTGCGATCGCAGCCTCTAATACTTGGTAGAGAAACTCAGGATCAGAGCGCCCTGCGTCCTCAGGTGAAAACTCGACGTCGGCAACTTTTGATTTGGCATAGGCAACCATCTCTGGCACGATCGCCAAAACTTCAGCACGAGTCTTCCGAAGCTTATATTCCAAGTGAATGTCAGAGGTAGCAAGAAACGTATGAATTCTCCCCTTAGCCGCAGGTTTAACCGCTTCGGCAGCAGCTTCAATGTCACCTCTAGTAGCCCTTGCTAAACCACAGATCGTGGGGCCATTCTCTGTGCCAACGAGCTTAGCAATTTCTTGGACAGCATGGAAATCTCCTTTGCTGGCAAAGGGGAAACCCGCTTCTATAATGTCTACACCAAGTCGAGCCAGTTGCTGCGCGATTAGCAATTTTTGCTCCACGTTCAGAGTTGCGCCTGGGGACTGTTCGCCATCGCGCAATGTGGTATCAAAAAAGATAATGCGATCCTGAGCAACGTTAGACTCTTGAGGTGTTACTGATGTAGACATAATGCGTTATTTCATGAATATATATTGTGAAAGCGTAATGATGAAATTAAGCTAAACTCTCTGGCAACTAGTTTGTTGAACTACTGTGATCGCCTTAGAATTACACTAGTGCAATCTTAGCCTTTTTCTTTGAAAATGGTAAGCCGAGCTTATACCTACTATCATAAAAGTCAAAAAAACCAAAAGCCCAAAGCTAAAGACAATACTAAGTATTGCCTTTAGCTTTGGACTTTTGGTTTGCTATTTAATATACTCCGCAATAATTACAAGACAAGACAATACATCACGTCACGATTTCCTATCAATTTTAATTATTGTTTCAACCTCTAAGGGTATTCATCATTTTTTGTTAAATTTGATACAGTAAAAATAAATTAATTATGTAGTCGGCAAGACGAAGGCGTAAATAAGTATGTTTGGCAAAATCAGAGAAGCACGTTTTCAAGAAGGTCGTCAAGATCGTGATAGGGGCATACTACCGCGCAAGAAAAATTCTGATTATCTTGAGGGATATCTAAAGGATAGACCTAGTGGTTTAGATACAGTTATGCAATATTTCCCAACGGTGGAGGATTATATGCGATGGAAGATAAATCACATAAAATCATCATTCTAGTGCTTTTTCATGACATGAATTTTCACCAATCAGCACCAAGAAGATAGTCGTGCCGACTATCTTCTTGGTGCTGATTGCAGTTCATATTTCCCTTGTTAACGGAGAACGTTCTAAACTAGCAGAACTTGCTGTAGCTTTACTTTAGTCAGAAAGCAATAATTTTTTTAAAGCATCTCTTTGAGATACTTTAAAAAAATTAAATATGCTAGGCTATGGCAACTGTTTGAAAGTTTCGATGCCACGCATGGAGTCTTTACCTGAATCTTCACAACCTCTTGGCGATCTGGTAAAAAAAGATCGCGAATCGCTGATTGGGGATCTAGTCAATCACCAGCCTGAACTTGCTGTATCAGCTTTACCAGAAATTGATCCGCGCGATCGCTTTACATGGTCAAACTTTTTTGTAGTTGTAAGCATTCCCTTCGTAGGGGGATTGGTGGGGCTAGGGCTAATTTATCTAGCCAATCCCTTAGCGATCAGTTGGCTATCATCTTCTGATGTTCCTGCTTTTTACTCTAATTCATTATGGAATATCCCAAAAAGTATCCCGCAAATCCAAGCTGAGTTAGGACGCAGTTACCTAAAGCTCGGCGAAAGTTACAATCTAAAAACGGGTGAGACCATTTATACGGTTTTGGAAACAGAAACCCAGAATATTCGTGAAATTCGCTTATATCAGACCATTTGGGATCGGGGTGTAGAGAAATACCTGTTAGTTAGTACAACCACAGTTGCAGGAATCGACGAATATTTTGTGCGATCGCCAAAGCTTAAATATGCTACTGAAGCCATTCCTGCGCGATTGCGCCCAGACCGCAATCGACTTCCACTCAAAAAATTATCTCTATTAAACAATCCTCCCTCTCAATTCAATGGAATTTGGTTTAGTACAACGGGGAATATCGGTGGTATTGCCTATGGGCAAATCTATTACTTTTCTAATGATAAGCGATCGCAGTTAGTAGAACTAGATGTATGGACTAGCCCTGTAGGAGAACTTCCTATATGGCGCAATGCTTTACCAAGCAATTCTAATTCAGTGCAATTAGTGGTTAATCAAACTCAAACATATGAACCTTCCTTACTAATTTTTCAACCAGAAGAAGT
>Ga0209985_10000927_pt1 | contig 30412 bp, 30 predicted proteins | sample NOAtaG_FD_187305 | JGI IMG/M metagenome (GOLD analysis project Ga0209985, IMG submission 187305) | Freshwater lake microbial communities from Lake Erie, under a cyanobacterial bloom - NOAA_Erie_Diel6S_1000h metaG (SPAdes) (version 2) | ecosystem: Environmental > Aquatic > Freshwater > Lake ...
AATCCCGGCGGGAATGCTCATCACAGGCAGTCTCTGCCTGTGATGCAACCGGGAATCAAGCTGTCGTCAAGGGTTCAGCAGGGCTCAAGTTCGCCGTGAGACGTCCCGACCCCTGAACGGGTACACTTTGCTCGCACCCCATGAGGTACCGTCACGGATCCTACTTTTGCCGGACCTGCCCCGTGGCACCACCGGCAAACTGCAGCGTATCGGGCTAGCTGACAAGCTCTGCGCTTTGTTGCGGCCCACCGACGAATCAGCCAACGGAGAGCTGGAGGAGCTGGTGGCCCATACCTTTGCTGCCGTGCTCAAGCAACCAGCGCCTGGGTGCCATGCCAACTTCTTCCAGCTGGGCGGCGATTCTCTCTCCGGCCAGCGCGTGGTCAGTGCCCTCGAGCAGCAGCTGGCCCTGGAGCTCAGCCCGACGCTGCTTTTTGTCTATCCCACCGTGCGGAGCCTGGCTGAACAGCTCGACCACCTGCTGGACCAGGCCCTGGCAGAAGCTGAGGAGGTCGCGTCATGACAATGGCCGCCAGTGCTGGCCAACGGCTTCGCCAGGCTCTCGAGCTGGCAGCCGATCAGCAACAGATTCTGCCCTTCGTGGGCATCTACGACCTGTTCAGCGCCTCCTTGGCCGCCGATCGGTTTGAGTCCCTGTTTCTCAGTGGCTTTGGCTTGGCAGCCAGTGCCTACGGGCTGCCGGACATCGGCTTCATCGGCTGGGGCGATCTCACCACAACCACCAACCGCCTGCGGGCGCTGCTCCCCAGCCACCACCTGCTGGTGGACTTCGATGATGGCTTCGGCGACGCCACCGTGGCCAGCCACGTTGCCCGCACGCTGGAGCGTTGTGGCGCCTCGGGCGTGGTGCTGGAAGATCAGGCCCGGCCCCGACGCTGCGGACATCTGGGTGGCAAGCAACTGCTGCCGCTGCCTGATTATCTGAAAAAATTGGAGGCTGTGCTGGCGGATCGCAGCTCACTGGTGGTGGTGGCCCGCACCGATGCCTCCGATCCACAGGAGATTCTCACGCGCGTGCAGGCCTTCGAGCAGGCAGGCTGCGATGCAGTGCTGGCCGATGGCATCAAGGACCTCGAGCTCATCGCCCAGATCCGCGCGGCTGTGGACTGTCCGGTGTTCAGCAACGTGATCGGCGGCGGCAAAGTGCCGCCCTGCAGCAGGGCCGATCTGGCTGGCCAAGGCGTGCAGGGCCTGATCTACAGCACACCGTGCCTGTTTGCCGCCCAGGGTGCCATCGAGCAAGTGCTGGATGATCTCAGCGATGCGGAGGGTGATCTCAGTGGGGCATTGGCTTCGGCCCGGCAGCTCTCCCATTGCAATGCCGTGCTGCACACCAATCTCCAACGGGCGGGGGAAGCATGAGCATGCCTCAATCCCTATCGGATCGGGTGGCCAAGCTGCGGCAACGCAAAAATGCCGATGAAGCTGGCACCATCCGCTCCGCCGCGCCGATCCCAGGGGATTGGGGATTCAACAGACAGGCCTTCCCCGCCTCCTACGCCCAATCGCGGCTCTGGTTCCTCCACCAGTTCGAGCCTGATCTCACCGCCTATCACCTGCCTGCCCTGTGGCGGCTGACCGGCAACCTCAATCTCAACGCGCTCCGCCTGGCCCTGGCAGACCTGATCGAGCGCCATCCCACCCTGCGCACCTCGTTCCGCCTGCAGGGCAGCGAAGTGCTGCAACTCATCCATCCCGCCGCGTCCTTCCCTCTCGAACCAGAACCTCTCGCTGATCGCAACCCTGATGCCGTCATCGAGCAGTGGTTGGAGCAGGAGCGCGCCACTCCTTTTGATCTCAGCGCCGGCCTTCTGATCCGCGCCCGGCTGCTCGCGGTCGATCACCAGCACCACCTGCTGCTAATCAACCACCATCACATCGCCTCTGATGGCTGGTCACGCTCAGTGCTGTCTCGCGATCTCACTGAGCTGTACAACGCCCGCCACTCCGGCCGATCTGCCGAGCTGGCACCTCTGCGGGTGCACTACCCCGACTACGCCGCCTGGCAGCGAGAACGCCTGAGCGGCGATCGCCTGCAGAGCCTCAAGAACCACTGGACTCGTCAGCTCACGGGGCTCGAACCGCTCGAGCTTCCCAGCGACCATCCCAGGCCCGCCACCCCATCCCACCAGGGGGGCAGTGTGTCCTTCCAGATCACTCCGGAGCTCCTGGGTCCGTATGAGGAGCTCTGCCGCCTTGAGGGTGCCACGCTACAGATGGGCCTGCTCGCCCTCCTCGCCCTGCTGCTGCATCGCTACAGCCGCCAGGATGACTTCGCGATCGGCGTTCCCATCTGGGGCCGCAACCATCCGGATCTCGAGCCCCTGATCGGCTTCTTCGTCAACACGCTGCCTGTGCGCACGCGGTTTGAGCCGCAGCAGAGCTTCCGCCAGCTCCTCCAACAGGTCAAAGCCTCGTCCCTCGCCGCCTATGACCATCAGGAGCTCCCCTTTGAGCAGATCGTCGAGGCGCTCAATCTCCCCCGCGACACCAGCCGCAATCCGCTGGTGCAGGTGATGCTCCAGCTGATCGAGCTGCCCGAGGACTCTCTGATCAACCTCGATGGCCTCACTGTCGAAACGATTCCCTCCAAGAGCCAATCGTCCAAGCTGGATCTCTCCTTTTACCTACGCCGCAGCGCCGATCACGGCCTACATGGCTCCATCGCATATGCCACCGACCTCTTCTCATCCGATCGGATGGATCGGTTCTGCTCCCATCTGCTCACCCTCCTCTCCTCTGCTCTGCAGGCTCCCGATGCACCGGCTGCTTCTCTCTGCCTGCTCCTAGATTCAGAACGTCTGCTGATCGAATCCTGGCAGCAGGGGCCCACGATCGACGTGCCCGATCTCTGCGTTCATCAGCTGTTTGAGCAGCAGGTCGAACGCACTCCTGATGCCATCGCACTGATCTTTGAGGATCAGCAACTCACCTACCAAGAACTCAACGCCCGCTCCAACCAGCTCGCCCATCACCTCATTGACCTCGGTGTCGGACCTGAAGTCATCGTCGCCGTCTGCCTGGAACGGTCCGTTGAACTCATCGTCTCCCTTCTTGCCATCCTCAAGGCCGGTGGCGCTTATCTACCGCTTGATCCAGGCTGGCCTGAGGAACGGCACGCACTGCTGCTCAAAGAAGCGGCCTGCAGCGTGATGATCAACCAGGATGGCGCAACAGTGGTTGAGGATTCATCACTACAGGGGGAGGCCGCCTCAGGCTCACCTCTCGCCTATGTCAGCTACACCTCTGGTTCCACCGGCAAGCCCAAAGGCGTAGCGATCTCGCACCAGTCCATCCTGCGGCTGGTGGATCCTGTGAATGGCTTTCTGCTCTCGGCTGGCCATCGCGTGCTGCAGTTCGCACCAGTCGCGTTTGATGCCGCCACCTTCGAAATCTGGGGCCCGCTGCTCAACGGTGGCACGTTGGTGGTGGCACCGTCGGAGCAGCCGACCTTACCGGCACTGGCAGCCTTACTGAAAAACCACGGCATCACCACCCTCTGGCTCACCGCAGGGCTCTTTCACGCCATGGTGGAAGCAGAATTGCCCGCTCTGGCCGGAGTTCAGCAGATTCTCGCGGGTGGTGACGTGCTCTCTTGCGAACACGTGCAGCGCCTGCTCGATGCGTTTCCACCAGGACATGAACTGATCAACGGCTACGGCCCCACCGAAAACACCACCTTTACCTGCTGCCAGCACTTCACAGCTGCAGCCACCGTGGATCCCAACGGCGTGCCAATCGGGCGGCCCATTGCCAATACTGATGTTTGGGTGCTGGATGAGGGCGGCCAACCCTGCCCGATCGGCATCCCCGGCGAGCTCCACATCGGCGGGGGTGGCCTGGCACGCGGCTATCTCAACAACCCCGAGCTCACCGCCGAAAAATTCATCCACGATCCCTTCTCATCCGACCCCAGCGCTCGCCTCTACAAATCCGGGGATCTTGCCTCCTGGAACCCCGATGGCACCCTCGCCTTCCAAGGCCGCATCGATCAGCAGATCAAGCTGCGCGGTTTCCGCATTGAGCCCGGGGAAATCGAGACCCACCTGCTCGCCCATCCAGCCGTCGCCCAAGCAGTCGTCCTGGTCCGACACGAGGATCCCAACAACCCCCGTCTGATCGCTTACTGGGTGGCTGTGGCTTCCCAGCCATCGCTTGCAGCCTCCAGCTCCGACCAGCTGCGCGCCTTCCTGGCCGATCGCCTCCCCGACTACATGGTGCCGGCTGCCTTCCTGCAGCTCGAGGCCCTTCCCCTCACCCCCAACGGCAAGCTCGATCGCAAGGCGCTGCCTGCTCCTTCCTTCTCCGGAGATCTGGAGCAGCGCGTTGAGCCCTCCACCGATCTCGAGCGGCAGCTCCACGCGATCTGGGCTGAGGTGCTTGGCCACAGCGGCTTCGGCATCACCGACAACTTCTTTGCCATCGGCGGCCATTCCCTAGCCGCCGCACGCCTGGTTTCAAAGATTGAGATGGTGATTGGCTCGTCTCCTGCCCTGGCATCGATCTTTCACAATCCCACCATCTCCGGTTTGGCGCAGTTAATCCAGGCCAGGGTTTCCAGCACCAGTTCATTGCTGGTGACATTGCAGCCGAAGGGGAGTCGACCACCGCTGTTTGTGATTCATGGTTGGGGAGGAACGGTGTGGGGCTTTGTTGATCTTGCCCGGGCTCTCGCGCCTGAACGACCTGTTTATGGCATTCAAGCCCCAAATGTTGAGTTGGGACTATCACAGCAGATGAATGTGCGAGAGATGGCCATGGAGTATGCAGACCAGATTTTGGCTTCGCGGCCGAAAGGTCGGATTCATCTGCTTGGCTTTTCGGCGGGAGGGTGGTATGCCCATGCTGTAGCCGAAGCACTCCTGGAGAGGGGGGCTGATCTTGGTTTCTTGGGTGTGTTGGATACGGGACCGACAACGTTGATCCATCGCCGGATAGGAATCATTCTTCTGTCTTGGCACCTCTCTTCAAGATTGACTCGGCATTTTACTGAATTCATCCGTTCTCGTGATTCATCTCGTTCCCGCTATGTCCTAGGGCGCCTGCAGGCAGTCAAGGCCCTGATTATTCAATATCTGCATGTCGGTAGCCGTCCAGTACCAGTGCGTGAAAGGACGCCCGAGGGGGGGTCGGCGAAAGAAGACCCCACTGGTGATCCCTTCGTGGAATTGCTCTATAATCAGTATCGCCCTAAGAGATTGCCAATTCAGGTAGACATATTTGCACCCAATTATGCTTTGCCCAGGCTGAAGATTCTTTGGCGTTTTTACGCTAGAAAAGGTGTTAGATGTCATGCTATATTCTCTGGTCATCACGACTTTTACGATCCCGGCAAGTCGCCAGAGCTGGCGGCTACACTTGAGTTGGCATTGACTAGTCTTGAATGAGCATTGAACTGAATGCGCTTAGGCCCGTTATTTGGCGGGTGAACACTGACCCATTCACCATCGCCATCCGATCTCGCTTGAGCCGCTTTCGTGATTTTCCCTTCCTGCTATTGGTCGATTGGGTTGAGCTGCTCTCCGGTCAGTTTCGGCAAGGCTGTTGGTCTGCTCTTTCTGCGGCGGAAAAGCAGCGGCATGGTGCGTTTCGGATGAAAGATGATCGCGAGCGGTTTTTGGTTGGTCGTGGCGTGCTTCGGCAACTGCTTGGCGCCTGGCTTGGTCAGGCTCCCAAGGAAATTGTTCTTTCACTTGGGCACTTTGGCAAGCCTTTCTGTAGTGGAGGGCCTGAATTTAATCTCAGCCATTCAGGCCGTCTGATTCTTATTGGACTTCATCCATGCCGAGCTGTCGGGGTGGATGTTGAGCGAATGGACACTCGTTTAGACTGGCATCCAATTGCCACCCGTCTGTGGGACAAAAAGACGGTGGCTGAGATCGCTGGGCACGATAGTGAAGATCAATGTGCGGTGTTCTTTCAGCACTGGTGCAACCATGAAGCGGTGTGCAAGGCCACTGGATTGGGCCTTACAGCGCCATCTACGCCTGATTCCAGCAGTTGGAATGGCAGGCTCTGGAATGTCCTTCTGCCACCTGGCTATCGTGGGTCCATTGCATTGATTGGGCGTTCGCCTCTAGCCCCTCAATCCTTCTGACCGGCGCTTGATCAGCGAGACTGACGCGCACGACTCAGGGCCCGGGCCACTCCATGGTTGCAAGCGGATCGGTGTCAAGCGGATCGCTGGCCGGGGGCAGTGCCAGCCCCGCCTCGGCCTCCAGCGCCGCCGCCCGCGCCTTTCCCCTGGCCGCGATCACCGGCCACGGCACGCTGAAGCTGGCCCTGCTGCTGGCGGCGGTGGATCCTGGCCTGGGCGGGGTGGTGATCGCCGGTGGCCGCGGCACCGGCAAATCGGTGCTGGCGCGCGGGCTGCATGCCCTGCTGCCGCCGATCGACGTTCTGGATCTGGGTCCTTCAGCCGCCGGTCTGCCGGTTCCCGCAGGCCTGAACATCGATCCCCACCGCCCGGAGGAGTGGGATGAACCCACCCGCCGCCGCCTCACCGAGATGGGCGCCGACCCCACCGGCGCCGATACGGCCGCCCTGCTGCCCACCCGGGTGATCCCGGCGCCGTTCGTGCAGGTGCCGCTGGGCATCACCGAAGACCGCCTCGTGGGCTCGGTGGATGTCACCGCCTCGCTGGCCAGCGGCCAGGCCGTGTTCCAGCCGGGGCTGCTGGCCGAAGCTCACCGCGGCGTGCTCTACGTGGATGAGCTCAACCTGCTCGACGACACCATCACCAACCTGCTGCTGGCGGCGGTGGGCAGCGGCGAGAACCGGATCGAGCGCGAAGGGCTGAGCCTCTCCCATCCCTGCCGCTGTCTGTTGATCGCCACCTTCAACCCCGAGGAGGGGGCGGTGCGCGATCACCTGCTGGATCGCTTCGCCATCTGCCTCTCGGCCAACCAGGTGCTGGAGCTGGAGCAGCGGGTGGAGATCAGCCGGGCCGCCATCGAGCACGCCGAAACCAGCGACAGCTTCCGCGCCAAGTGGCAGGAGGAGAGTGACGCCCTGGCCACCCAGCTGCTGCTGGCCCGCCAGTGGTTGCCGGATGTGCAGATCTCCCGCGAGCAGATCGCCTATCTGGTGAACGAGGCCCTCCGAGGTGGCGTGGAGGGCCACCGCAGCGAGCTCTATGCCGTGCGGGTGGCCCGCGCCCATGCCGCCCTCAGCGGCCGCGACCGGGTGGAGGCCGACGACCTGCAGGTGGCCGTGCGCCTGGTGATCGCGCCGCGCGCCTCCCAGCTGCCGCCCCCCGATCCTGAGCAGCCCCTGGAGCCGCCCCCGCCGCCCCCGCCGCCCCAGGGGGAGCAGCCCCCCGAAGACCCCGAGCCTCCGGAGAACGAACAGGAGCCCGACGAGCCCGAAGACGACAGTGACGAGCCCGACGACCAGGAGGACGACACCCCCGTGGACCAGGCGCCTCCCCAGGTGCCGGAGGAGTTTCTGCTGGATCCGGAGGCGGTGGCCATTGATCCCGACCTGCTGCTGTTCGGCGCCGCCAAGGCCAAGAGCGGCGGCAGCGGCAGCCGGGCGGTGGTGTTCAGCGACTCGCGCGGCCGCTATGTGAAGCCGATGCTGCCCCGCGGGCCGGTGAAGCGCATCGCCGTGGATGCCACCCTGCGGGCCGCCGCCCCTTATCAGAAATCCCGCCGCGAGCGCCAGCCCCACCGCAAGGTGGTGGTGGAAGACGGCGACCTGCGGGCCAAGCAGCTGCAGCGCAAGGCCGGTGCCCTGGTGATCTTCCTGGTGGATGCCAGCGGCTCGATGGCCCTCAACCGCATGCAGAGCGCCAAGGGCGCCGTGATCCGCCTGCTCACCGAGGCCTACGAAAACCGCGACGAGGTGGCCCTGATCCCCTTCCGCGGTGAGCAGGCCGAGGTGCTGCTGCCCCCCACCCGCTCGATCACCGCCGCGCGCCGGCGTCTGGAATCGATGCCCTGCGGCGGCGGCTCACCCCTGGCCCACGGCCTCTCCCAGGCCGCCCGCGTGGGGGCCAATGCCCTGGCCACCGGTGATCTGGGCCAGGTGGTGGTGGTGGCGATCACCGACGGCCGCGGCAACGTGCCCCTCAGCCGCTCCCTCGGCCAGCCCGAGCTGGAGGGCGAGGAGCCGGTGGACCTCAAGGAGGAGGTGAAGCAGGTGGCCAGCCGCTACCGGGCCCTGGGCATCAAGCTGCTGGTGATCGACACCGAGCGCAAGTTCATCGGCAGCGGCATGGGCAAGGACCTTGCCGAGGCGGCCGGCGGCAAGTACGTGCAGCTGCCCAAGGCCAGCGATCAGGCTATTGCGGCGATTGCGATGGAGGCGATCAGCGGGGTCTGACCCCGCGGCTCGGGGCGGTCTGCGTTTTCGAGCGCTCCTGCTTCAACGCCTCCTGTTGCTGCTGCTGGAGGGCAGCTTCCCGGGCGGCCTTGTCCCTGGCGGCGTCGGTCTGGGCCGGGTAGAGCTCCTCGAAGAACTGCCCCAGGCCCACGGCCAGGCTGCGCAGGCCATTCATGAAGCTGGGATCGCCGGTGAGCCTGTGCACGTCTCCCCCCACGGCCTCCCACTGGGCGGTGAGCCGCTCGGCATTGGCCATTGTCTGCTGCAGATCTCCCACCACCTTCGGATTGTCGAGGGAGGCCATCAGCCGGCGCAGGTGAGCGGAGCTGGCGTTGAGGTTGGTGAGGGTGGGCTGCACCTCCTGCACCGAGGCCTCCAGCCCCTTGGCCAGGGCCTTGCCGTCGTTCACCAGCCCCACGCCATCGCGCACCAGCACCACGCCGTCCTTCACCAGCACCCGGCCTTCGCTCAGGAAGGCATTGGCTTCCTTGGAGGTCTGATCAATGCTGGTGGCCACCTTGGTGACCTTGGCCACCAGCTGCTCCTGCTCCACCTGGCTGAGCATGCGCTGCATCAAGGTGGTGAGGCTGGTGAGGCTGGCTCCCTCACTGCCCGGGATGGTGGCACCATCACAGAGCATGCGCTTGCTGTCGCAGTCCTTGGCCCGGGGGCTGGGGGCATCGGCGGGCAATGGCGGCCCCTGGCTCACCAGTGCCACCTGGGATTCGCCCCCCAGCACCGACACCTGGCCCACTTCGGCGACCGCCGGCCGGGCCAGGCGCAGGTTGGGATTGGTGATTTCCAGCTGGGCCACCACCGCATCGGAGCTGATGGCCACCGAGCGCACCGTGCCCACCATCACCCCGCGGAAGACGACGGGTGAGCGCACGGCCAGGCCATCGGCCTGCTGGAAGCGCGCTTCCACCGTCCAGTACTGGCGGGTGAGGGAGAGCCCCCGCAGCCACATGCTCAGGCCCACTGCACTGGAGATGGCGGCCAGCAGCGAGAAGCCGACGATCGCCTCGCGGACGGAGCGGCGCATCGATCACACCTCCGCCGGTTGCATGGGGCCCTGCAGGCTACCGCTGCGGAACTGCACCACGTAGGGATTGTCGGAGTGCCGGTATGCCTCCAGATCCCCCTGCCAGCGGAACTGGCCGTCGTAGATCAGCACCATGCGCTGGCCGGTGCGCTCAATCGTGCTGTGCACGTGGCTCACCACCACGGCACTGGCCTGGGTGAGGGTGGTGGTGCGCACGATCAGATCCTCAATCCGCGTGCAGGCCACCGGGTCGAGGCCGGCCGTGGGCTCATCGAACAGCAGCAGCGGCACGCCGTCGTTCGGCTGGCTGGGGTCCTGGATCAGGGCCCGGGCAAAGCTCACCCGTTTCTGCATGCCGCCGCTGAGTTCGCCGGGCATCTGGTTCTCGATGCCTCCGAGCCCAACCGCCTCCAGCGCCTGGCGCACCCGCTCCCGGATGTCGCTGTCGCGCAGCCGGCTGAAGCGATAGAGCAGAAAGCCCACGTTTTCCCCCACTGTGAGCGATCCCAGCAGGGCGGGGTTCTGAAAGACCAGGCGAACATCCGCGGGATGCTGCTGGTCGAGCCGCAGGTAGGTCTGGGGTTGGCCGTGCAGCAGAAGTTGGCCGCCGCTGGGCAGCTGCAGCCCTGCCAGCAGGCGCAGGATCGTGGACTTCCCCACCCCGGAGGGGCCCACCACCACCAGCCGTTCGCCGGGTTCGATGCGCAGGTTCACCTGATCCAGCACCCGCTTGGAGCCGAACTGCAGGCTGAGGTTGCGCAGCTCGGCCACCGGCACCTCAGCCGGCTCCGCGCGGGCGATGCCAGCAACCATGGCGTCCGCCGCAGGGTGAGGGGAGGACGGGCTGGTCAGAGCGGTGGGGCAACCGCTTCCATCCTGCCCTGATTCCCGCTGGCTGGTTGTGGCGGATCAGGGCGTCTGCCTACAGTTGAGAACCGTTCGGCCGGAACACCCTCCGTTCTCGCCTGTGCCAGCCTCGCCCTCTCCGCAGCGGCGGTCGCGTCGGCTGAGCACCCGTCCGGGCTGGATCGGCCGGGGTGACCTGCGCCAGAAGGATCTGGTGAGCCGATCCCGGCGGGCCGTGCGCTGGCTGCAGCCGGGCCTGGTGGTGAAACGCTGGGTGCTCACCTCCGGCCTTGGCCTGCTGATCGCCCTGCTGGGGGCGGCCGTATGGGCGGATCTGCAGCCCATCTACTGGACCCTGGCCGGCATCCAGTGGCTGCTCAAGAACCTCACCACCGTGCTGCCGCGGGAGTTCACCGGGCCGCTGGTGCTGGCCATCGGCGCCGGCCTGATCTGGCTGGGCCAGAGCCGCAGTTTCGGCACGATCCAGCAGGCGCTGGCTCCGGACAAGGACACCCTGCTGGTGGATGCCCTGGCGGCCCAGGGACGGCTCAACAGGGGGCCGAGCATCGTGGCCATCGGCGGCGGCACCGGCCTCTCCACCCTGCTCAGTGGCCTCAAGCGCTACAGCTCCAACCTCACGGCAATCGTCACCGTGGCCGACGACGGCGGCAGCAGCGGGGTGCTGCGCCGGGAACTGGGGGTGCAGCCCCCGGGTGACATCCGCAATTGTCTGGCCGCCCTGGCCCGGGAGGAGCCCCTGCTCACCCGCCTGTTCCAGTACCGCTTCCAGGCCGGTGGGGGTCTGGAGGGGCACAGCTTCGGCAACCTCTTTCTCTCCGCCCTCACCTCGATCACGGGCAGCCTGGAGGCTGCGATCACCGCCAGCGGCCGGGTGCTGGCGGTGCAGGGCCAGGTGGTGCCCGCCACCAACGCCGATGTGCGCCTCTGGGCTGAGCTGGAGAACGGCGAGCGGATCGAGGGCGAGTCGCGCATCGGCCGCTCCCCCAGCCCGATCGTGCGCCTCGGGTGCACCCCCGAGCGCCCTCCCGCCCTGCCCAGGGCGATCGAGGCCATTGCCCACGCCGATCTGATCGTGCTGGGCCCGGGCAGTCTCTACACCTCCCTGCTGCCCAACCTGCTGGTGCCGGAGCTGGTGGAGGCGATCGCCCGCAGCAGGGCCCCCCGGCTCTACATCTGCAATCTGATGACCCAGCCCGGCGAAACCGATGGGCTGGATGTGGAGGGCCATCTGCGGGCGATCGAGTCCCAGCTGGCCAGCATCGGCGTGGAGGAACGGCTGTTCACCGCCGTGCTGGCCCAGGAGGACATGCAGGATTCACCCCTGCTCGAGCACTACCGCCAACTCGGTGCCGAGCCGGTCACCTGTGACAGCCGCCGGCTGCGCCGCCAGGGCTACCGGGTGATGCAGGCACCGCTGCAGGGGGCCAGGCCCACGGCCACCCTGCGCCACGACCCCCGAAATCTGGCCCTGGCGGTGATCCGCTTCTACCGCCAGCAGTTGCGGGTGTCCTGAAGGGGATCAGTAGGCGTCCTGCATCTCGTAGAAATCGGGCTGCACATAGTCCTTCCTCAGCGGCCAGCCCTTCCAGTCCTCCGGCATCAGCAGCCGTTTCGGATGGGGATGGCCCGCGTAGCGGATGCCGAACATGTCGAAGGTTTCGCGCTCCTGCCAGTCGGCGCCGCGGAACAGGCCGTAGAGGCTGGGGATGGTGAGGTCGCCGTCGCGCTCCAAGAACACCTTGAGCCGCACCTCCTCGGGCTTCACCTCGGCCGGCAGATGGGCCACGCCTTCGCTCCGATCAGCCAGGCTGCCCAGTTTCACCAGGTGGTAGAAGCTCACCAGGCGGCCACCGGGGCCTTCGTCGTACCCCCCCTGGCATTGGAGATAGTCGAAGCCGTGGGCCTTGAGAGCCGTGGCCAGCAGGGGCAGGAAGGCCGGCTCCACCGCGATCACCTCCACCCCGAGATGGTCGGGTGGCAGCAGCTCATGGTCGAAGCCCTGGCTGGTGAGCCACTGGCTCACCGGACCGGGAGTCTGGGTGGCGATCGACTCGCCGCTGGCTTGGGGGCTGTCCTCGGGCATCGCAGGGTTCGCGGGAGATCAGGAGCTGGCGCCGGTTCCCGGCGCTGCGGCCGCCTGCCGCCCCTCGGCCAGGGCCCCGAGGGGCAGCCCGGCGGCGGCGGCCAGGGCGGCCTTCTGGGTTTCGGCCTGCAGGTAGCGGCCGTCCACGATCGGCTCCACCGCCTTCATCTGGTGGGCCACCGTGCAGTAGCGGTGGGTCTGCTGCAGGGCGCCGCGCTCGGCCAGGGCCTCGTTGCCCACCTTCTTGCGCAGCTTGATCACTGCGTCGAAGATCGCCTCCGGCCGCGGCGGGCAGCCGGGCAGGTAGAGGTCCACGGGGATCAGCTTGTCCACCCCGCGCACGGCGGTGGTGGAGTCGGCCGAGAACATGCCACCGGTGATCGTGCAGGCCCCCATGGCGATCACGTACTTGGGCTCGGGCATCTGCTCATAGAGCCGCACCAGGGCCGGGGCCATCTTCATGGTCACGGTGCCGGCCACGATCAGCAGGTCGGCCTGGCGCGGGCTGGAGCGGGGCACCAGGCCGAAGCGGTCGAAGTCGAAGCGCGAGCCGATCAGGGCGGCGAACTCGATGAAACAGCAGGCGGTGCCGTACAGCAGCGGCCAGAGGCTGCTGAGCCGCGCCCAGTTGTGCAGGTCGTCGAGGCTGGTGAGGATGATGTTCTCCGACAGGTCGCTGGTGACAGTGGGAGCGCCCACCGGGCCGCAGCTGGCGGCACGCAGATCGCGAAGAGCGTCGATGGAGGGTGGGGAGGACGTCATCGGTGCGGCGCAGCGGCGTGTCGGGCAGGTGGCGGGGGTGGTGAGGCGGATGGGCCGAGGGTAGGGGGGCTCAGCTCCACTCCAGGGCGCCCTTGCGCCAGGCGTAGGCCAGGGCCACCACCAGGATGGCGATGAACACCAGGGCCTCGATGAAGGCCAGCAGCCCCAGGCGGTGGAAGGCCACGGCCCAGGGATAGAGGAACACGGTCTCCACATCGAAGATGACGAAGACCAGGGCAAACATGTAGTAGCGGATATTGAACTGAATCCAGGCGCCGCCGATCGGCTCCATCCCGGATTCATAGGTGAGTTCCCGCTCGCCGCGGCGGCTCTTCGGCGAGAGCAGCTTGTTGGCCACCAGCGCCAGCACCGGCACCGCCGCCGAGATCAGCAGGAAGCCGAGGAAGGCGTCATAGCCGGAGAGCGCAAACATGGTCCAGGCCAACCTGGAGGCCAGTCTGGCATCCACCCGCTGCCCTGGGGTGGCCCGTGCTGGATACAGTTCACTGGCCCTACGCGGTTCTGGCATGAGCAGCGACAGCCCCCGTGCCGAAGCCCAGCCGCCCGAGGACCCGACTCTCCTTGCTGAGCAGCCTGTCCCCGCTGAGCAGGCGGCCCCGGAGCAGGCGGCCCCGGATCCTGCTGCCAGCGTCGCTCAGGCTGCGCCGGAGGCGGCGGTGGATCCCGCCCAGCACCGCTTCGAGTGCCGCAGCTGCGGCTACGTGTACGACCCCGCCGAAGGGGTGAAGAAGGTGGGTATCGGCCCGGGCACGCCCTTTCTGGAGCTGGATCCCGCCAGCTTCCGCTGCCCCGTGTGCCGCAGCAAGATGGGGGCCTTCCAGGACATCGGCCCCCGCGACAAGCCCAGCGGCTTCGAGGAGAACCTCAACTTCGGCCTGGGCGTGAACCGGCTCACCCCCGGCCAGAAGAATGTGCTGATCTTCGGCGGCTTCGCCCTCGCCTTCGCCTTCTTCCTCTCCCTCTACTCCCTGCGTTGACGATGCCCGCCCCCTCTGCCTCACGCCCTGCCGGCTCTCTCAGGCGGCTGTTCTCCCCCCTGCTCAGCTTGCTGCTGGTGCTGGCCCTGGGCTTCGGCCTGGGGGGCTGCGTCACCACAGGGCTGGCCAGCAGTGCCGACAGCCCCTGGCAGCCTGTGCCCCTGGCCACCACGGCCAACCCGCTGGCGGTGGCCTTCACCGACGACCGCCATGGCTTTCTGGTGGGCAGCAACCGCCTGATCCTGGAAACCGACGATGGCGGCGCGAGCTGGGAGGAGCGGGCCCTCGACTTGCCCGAGGAAGAGAACTTCCGCCTGATCAGCATCGCCTTCTCCGGTCAGGAGGGCTGGATCGCCGGCCAGCCCGGCCTGCTGCTGCACAGCACCGATGGCGGCCAGAACTGGAGCCGCCTGTTTCTCGACACCAAACTGCCCGGTGAGCCCTACCTGATCACGGCTCTGGGCCGCTCCAGCGCCGAACTGGCCACCAATGTGGGTGCTGTCTACCAGACCCGCGACGGCGGTAACAGCTGGCAGGCGCGGGTGGAGGACGCCGCCGGAGCCGTGCGGGAGCTGCGCCGCAGCGTCGATGGCCGCTACGTGAGCGTGAGTGGTCTCGGCAATTTCTTCTCCACCTGGGAACCAGGCCAGCCCACCTGGCAGGTGCACCAGCGGATGAGCAGCCAGCGGCTGCAGACGATGGGCTTCCAGCCCGACGGGGCCCTGTGGATGCTGGCCCGCGGGGCCCAGCTGCGCTTCAACCCCGATGCGACCGATCCGGAGCAGTGGGGCAAGGCGATCATTCCGATCACCAACGGCTACGGCTACCTCGACATGGCCTGGGATCCCCGCGGCACAATCTGGACCGGCGGCGGCAGCGGCACCCTGCTCAGCAGCAGCGACGGTGGCCGCACCTGGCAGCGGGATCCCGTGGGCGAGCAGCAGCCCACCAACTTCACCCGGATCGTCTTCCCAGCCGATGGCAAGGGCTTCGTGCTCGGCGAACGGGGCTCCCTGCTGCGCTGGGTGGGCTGAGCAGCAGGCCCCCGCCCACCAACTTCTGTAACCAAGCCTGCGGCCTGCTCCCGGCCTGCCCGAGTCGACCCCTAGGATCTTCTGGCTGAACGCTTGTTGCTATGGCTGCCGGCTCAACCGGGGAACGCCCGTTCTTCGAAATCATCACCAGCATTCGCTACTGGGTGATCCATGCGGTCACCCTGCCAGCGATCTTCCTGGCTGGCTTCCTGTTCGTGTCCACAGGCCTGGCCTACGACGCCTTCGGCACGCCCCGCCCGGACGCCTACTTCCAGGCCAACGAAGCCAAGGCTCCGGTTGTGAGCCAGCGCTACGAGGGCAAGAGCCAACTCGACCTGCGCTTGCAATAAAGCCGTGACCCAGTCCCCCGTCTCCACCACGCCGCGCAACTACCCGATCTTCACGGTGCGCTGGCTCTCGATCCATGCCCTCGGCATTCCCACGGTGTTCTTCCTGGGAGCCCTGGCCGCCATGCAGTTCATTCGTCGCTGAGTGTCATGGGTTTGCAACGCAATCAGAATCCCAACAACCTGCCCGTTGAGCTGAACCGCACCAGCCTCTACCTGGGGCTACTGCTGGTGTTTGTCACCGGTGTGCTGTTCAGCAGCTACTTCTTCAACTGATCCGGAACACCCGATGAGTGGCAAGAAATCCTCCCTGCCTGACGGTCGCATTCCCGACCGGCTTCCCGATGGCCGCCCCGCCGTGGCCTGGCGCTCCCGCTGGACCGAGGGCGTGCTCCCCCTCTGGCTGGTGGCCACCGCCGGTGGCATGGCTGTGATCTTCGTGGTGGGCCTGTTCTTCTACGGCGCCTACACCGGCGTGGGTTCCGCCTGAATTCACCCAGCCCAGGGGAGGGTTGTGATTTGATCACCCCTGCCGCCGGTTGAGGTCTTGGTCAGGAAGCGCAAGCTGTTCAACAATCCCCTGCTCGCCAGCCTGGCTGGGGTGGTGCTCAACCTTTACGGTGAGCTGGTGCTGCGCACCTCCCGGATCCGGGTGGAGTCTCACCCAGATGTGGATCGCCTTGTGCGTGAACGGCATGTGGCGGTGATCTATGCCCTCTGGCACCGGCATGTCTTCTTTGTGCCGCTGTTGCGGCGCTATGAGCGACGTCCCGTGGCCGCACTGCTGAGCCTGCATCGCGACGCCCAGATCGTGGGGGTGGCAGCGCGCCTGCGCGGCATCACCCTGGTGAGCGGGTCGTCGACCCGTGGTGGTGCCAGGGCCTATCGCCAGCTGCTGGCATGGCTTGCTTCGCCTGCCTCGGCGTGCATCACCCCAGACGGTCCGAAAGGGCCGGCAGGCACCATCAAGCCGGGCGTGATCCGTCTGGCTGAACAGTCGAGCTGCATGGTCGTGCCCGTGGCGTTCATGGCGTCAAGGATGCGGCGGCTCAGATCCTGGGACCGCACGATTGTGCCCCTTCCCTTCGGTTGCCATCGCCTGATCCTCGGGGCGCCGTTGGATCTGGCCGAGCCGGCGGTGGGCAGTGCGGCGAAAGCGGACAGGCTCCGCCAGGCCCTGGATGGCCTGGCCGCCCCCCAGGGATGCGGCTGATGGAGGCATCGAAGCCACCGCTGCGGATCGGTATCGCCACCAGCCGCTTCCCGCGCAGGAGCGAAACCTTTGTGCTCCGGCATGTGCGCCTGCTGGCCGGTGGCCACACGGTGGTGGTGTGCTGGCGCCAGTGCGATCGAGAGGAAGGGCCGAAGCGGCCGCTGTTCTCGCGCTGGGCGGCGTTGCGTGCCTGCCCCACCGACCTGCTGCTCACCCCGCTCCATCTCTGGCGCAACTGGAGACGCTACCGCTCCCCCCTGGTGCCCTACGGCCGATCCCGAGAGCAACTGCTGGAGTTTCTGCGGGCTCAGTCAGTGGATGTGATTCTGGCTGAGTTCGGCTCCCAGGCTGTGTTGCTCTGGCCGTTGGCCAGGCAACTGGGGGTGCCGTTGTTCAGTTATTTCCGAGGACGGGATGCCAGCAAGTATTTGCGCAGTCGGTGGCGGCTGAGCGGCTATCGGCGCATGATGCCCCAGCTGGCGGGTGTGTTCTGTGTGTCGTCGTTTCTGGCGCGCAATCTGGCAGCGGCTGGCTTGGTGCATCCCAATCTGCACGTGATCCCCAGTGGGGTGGATACCGAGCAGTTCCGCCCGGGGATCAAGGTGCCCGGCATGATTGTTTTTGCCGGACGTTTTGTGGAGAAGAAGTCTCCCCTGCTGGTGATCCAGAGCTTTCTGCGGCTCTCCGCCAGGCATCCGCATGCCAGCTTGCATCTGGTGGGCGAGGGCCCCCTCCATCGGGCCTGTCGCCGGCTGGCAGCGCGTTCCAGCGCCAGTGCGCGGATTGTGTTTCATGGTTGGCAATCCCATGGGCAGTTGCATGACCTGCTCGCTGCTGCCGATATCTTTGCCTTGCATGCCGTGACGGGCCAGGATGGAGAAACGGAGGGCATGCCCAGCGTGATCCAGGAAGCCATGGCCAGTGCAGCCGCGATTCTCTCCTCACGGCATGCGGGCATTCCTGATGTGGTCGAGCATGGACGATCCGGTTATCTGGTGGCTGAGCGCGACCTGGCCGGCACTGTTCAGGCCCTGGATGCGCTGCTTTCGGATCCGGCGCATACGCGCAGGATGGGCGACCATGCACGGGCTGTGGCGGAGGCTGGGCTGGATTTCCGTAATCTCTATCAACGGGTTGAACATGTGATGGCTCAAGCTGTTGCCATTGATGGCCCCGCTCCTGCTTTCTGAATCTTCAACGAGGACGGCAATGGCGGACATCTGTGTTTTGACGACCGTTCGCAATGATCCGCTTTTTCTGGCGAAGTGGATTGCCCATTACGGCGCTGCTTTTGGGCCCAAGCAGTTGTTTGTGGTGCTGGATGGGCATGATCAGCAGCTTCCGCCTGAGGCTGGTGAGATCAACGTGTTGCGCCTCCCTTTCAAGCCACTTCCCCGAGTGCCGGCGATGCGTCGCCGGGCGCGGGTGATGTCGAATATTGCGGCTGGTCTCTATCATTATTTTGACATTTGTATTGCCACCGATGTGGATGAGTATCTGGTGGTGGATCCCAATACGGGCCTGAATCTTCAGCAGTATCTGTCGCGATTGCCTCGCCGCTGGCCCGCCATTTCGGGTCTTGGTCTGGATGTGGGCCAGCATCTCGATCAGGAGGGGCCTCTGGATCCGGCGCGTCCTTTCCTGAACCAGCGCAGCTATGCCCATGTGTCGTCACGCTATACCAAGCCCGTGGTCACGACCAGGCCCGTGATCTGGGGTTCAGGAATGCATCGCGTCAAGCGCCACAACTACAGGATCGATCCCAACCTCTATCTCTTTCATTGCGGGATGATCGATTGGGGGCGATCCGGCGAGAAAACTGGCGACCGTGACCGTCTCCGCACCGGTTGGGGCGGCCACCTCGATAAGCGTGCTCGCCTGTTTGACATCATCAGCACATCGATGCCCCTCGATGGAGATGCCTACCTGCCGAAGGCCCGTTTTCGCCAATCCTGGGTTCGCAAGCTCTACGCGCTCAACAAGCCGGCCATGATTCCTGGTCATCCGGTGATTCGTATTCCTCAACGCTTTCGAGATTCCCTATGAGATCCTGCCCGCTATCCGTTGATGCGTTGGGGGCGCCGTGGGTTCTGTCCGGGTTTCCCCCTGCTAGATTGCTGAAACGATGAGCTCGCAGAACTGATGCAACCATCCTGTGGAGTTCTTTATATTGCCGCTGGCCAAGCCTATGCTGTGGCGGCTAATCACTCGGCACGGTCGGTGAAGGCGTTGCTGCCGAACCTGCCGGTTGATATCTTTACGGATTCGCCTGATGCGCTGGAGTCGGGACTGTTCGACAGGGTGGAGATCATTGATTCGCCCCATCGGCGCTCCAAGGTCGACTATCTGCCCCGCACCAGGTTTGAGCGCACGCTCTATCTCGATACGGACACGAGAGTTGTTGAAGATATCACTGATCTCTTTGGGCTCCTGGAGCGTTTTGATATTGCCATGGCCCATGCCCATGCGCGCAATCGGCGTACCCATGTGGAGCATTGGCAGATTGAACTGCCGCAGTCATTTCCCCAGCTCAATGGCGGCGTGATCCTCTATCGCAGTAGTGAACGCACGCTGGACTTTCTCCAATCCTGGAGCAACGCCTATCATGAAGCCGGCTTCAGCAAAGACCAGACGACTCTTCGCGAATTGATCTGGAGCAGTGATCTCAGGCTCTATGTGCTGCCGCCTGAATACAATGTTCGATATGAGAAATATGTGCGGATCTGGAGCCAGAGTGAAGCCACTGCCAAGATTCTGCACTACCGTCGCTTTCACGATCAGGTGGGTGCGGCTGAGGGCTCCTCGCCGCTCACCGGTGCTGGAAGGCTGCTGCGCCGGCTGAAGGGCGGTCTCTCCACGCTGAAGGCCAGCACAAGTCGGGTTCATAGGGCCAAGGTGTTCGGTGTCGGTTTTCACAAGACGGGCACCAGCAGCCTGACTAGAGCCCTGAAGATTCTTGGCTACCGCACCATTCACGGTGATTCCTCCGCCAGTTGGCATGGCGGCGATGAGGGCCGGGGCCTGATCGAGCTGATTGAGGCTGGTAACTATCAGCTGCCAACCCTGGATTTGTTTGACGCTTTTCTGGATAATCCATACTTCACGATCTGGCAGCAGCTGGCTTCTGCGTTTCCTGATGCTCGCTTTGTGCTCACGGTTCGTGATGAGCAGCAATGGCTGGATAGTTGTCTGCGCTATTACAAGGGCAGGCAGATCAGGCCCATGCGATCATGGTTGTTTGGGGCGCATGCCGATCCCACCAGCAGTCCGGCAGCGCAGGCCGCCTGGCTGAATGCCTACCGGGCCCACAATGCCGCCGTATTGAATTACTTTCAAGACAAGCCCAACTTTCTTGTGATGGATATCTTCTCTGGTGATGGCTGGGCTGAGCTGTGTAATTTTCTACAGCAGCCTGTTCCACGGCGTGGCTTTCCCCATGCCAACAAATCCCCGTCTTCTCCGTGAGCCCCACCATGGATGCCGTTATTTCATTCCCGAAGTCTGGCCGCACCTGGTTGCGGGTGATGCTTGATCAGGTGGGGCTGCCGCTCGAGTGGACCCATGCGGGCGCCGGCCATGGCAACGGTCGGCCGATCAGCAAGCTCGACACATCCACGGCACGGAAATATGGGCGTATTCTCTTTCTTCATCGTGACCCTCGGGATACGGCTGTGTCTGGCTATTATCAGAAGTTGTATCGCAGAGATGGCTACTCTGGCACAATCTCCGAGTTCCTGCGCGACCCCTGCCATGGGCTTGAGAAAATCATTCTCTACAATCAGATGTGGTTGGAGTTTGCCAGCAAACGCCCCCAGATGATGGTGGCGAGCTATGAAGGTCTGCGGGCGGATACGGAGACGCTGCTCGCTGACATCATTGCCTTTTTCGGTGCGGAGGTGGATCAGGCCCGTATTCATCAGGTGGTGGCCGATAGCACCTTTGAGCGCATGCAGGAAAAGGAGAAGGCTGGTGAGTACGCCAGCGTTTACGGCAAGATCCTGTCGCCTGCCGATCCAGAGCAGCCCGACAGCTTCAAAGTGCGCAAGGGGGTTGTGGGCGGGTATGTGGATGAGCTTTCAGCAGACGACATTGCCTATTGCGACCAGACCGTTGAACGCCTGAATGGCCTCACGGGTGGCGATGATCATCAGTGATCGCCACCGTTTCATCCTGGTGAAAACCCGCAAGACGGCGGGCAGCTCGGTGGAACTGGCGCTCTCTCCCCATCTCGGGCCTGGGGATCTGGCCACGCCCCTCAGGCCCGAGGAGGAGGAGCTGCGCACGATCGCACCCGGCGTTCGTATCGCCAGGCCCCTGTTTCTCACCCGCTACGGCTATCCCTGGCAGATCAAGACCCATTCCCCCCTCTGGCACGCCCACGACTATCTCGGCCGCCGGCAGCGCAGCTATCGGGTGGTCAGTCTCTGCCGCAACCCGTGGGACAAGACCGTGTCCCACTTCTTCTGGAGTTGCCGCGAGCAGGGTGTGAAGAGCCTGGCGTTCGACCAGCAACGGCGGTTGTTTCGGGAGTATGTGCGTCGCAAGGGTCCCCGCCGGTGGCCCAGCCGGATGGTGGGCCGCATCCCCGCCAAGGCCCTGGATGGCAATTACACCCTCTATCAACTGCAGGGCCGGCCCCGGGTGGATTTTGTGCTGCGGTTTGAGGCCCTGGCTGAGGATCTGCGGGCCCTGGGCCATTGGCTTGGACTCAGTCCATTGCCGAGCCTGGAGGGATTGGCGGCCAAGACCGGTGTGCGCCCCCAGACCAGGCGCCACTGGACCGAGTTCTATGACGCCAGCACCCGCCAGCTGGTGGAGACGTGGAGCCGGGGGGAAATCAATCTCTATGGTTACGACTTCCACGGGGAGCAGCCTGTGCGAGGTGGCCTGCTGCGATGAGGTCTGTTCTGAGGCCCCTGCTCTGACTCCTCTGCTCTGAAGACCTGATGTTGCAGGCTCCTGCCCGCTGGTACAAACCCCGGCCCAGCCTGCGCTGCCGTGCCCTGCAGGGCGCCGGCCTGCTCTACGCCCTGGCCGTGGCGTGGGCGCGCCGGCATGGGGCCGGCCTGCGCCTGCCGGTGCCGGTGGTTTCGGTGGGCAATCTCACCCTCGGGGGCACGGGCAAGACGCCGCTGGTGATTGCCCTGGCCGGGGAACTGCAGCGCCGCGGCCACCGGGTGGCGGTGCTGCTGCGCGGGTACGGCGGCACCTCCCGCCTGTCGTGCCGGGTGGATGGGGCCCACGACGCCGCCACCGTGGGCGATGAGGCCCTGGAGTATCGCCAGCAGCTGCCCGATGCCCAGGTGTGGGTGGGGCGGGACCGGCTGGCCTCCGGCCGGGCCGCCATCGCCGCCGGCGCCAGCCTGCTGCTGCTGGATGACGGCCTGCAGCACTGGCGTCTGGCCCGCGACCTGGACATCACGGTGCTGGACCGGGCCCATGGCCTGGGCAATGGCCTGGTGTTTCCAGCGGGTCCGCTGCGGGAGCCCGCCCACCAGCTGGGGCGCGCCGATCTGCTCGTGCTCACCGGCAGCGGCCCAGCGGCCGCTGCGGCCCTGCCCTGGCCGGCCGCCAAGCCCCGCTTCCTGCTCAGCAGCTGGATCGCCCCTCCCGCCGCCCTCGCCGGCCGGCCCCTGCTGGCCTTCTGCGGGATCGGCCTGCCGGCCAAGTTCTTTGCGGCCCTGGAGCAGGCTGGCCTGCCGGTGCTGGAGCGGCGGAGCTTTCCCGACCACCATCCCTATGCTCCCCAGGATCTCCACCGCCTGCAGCAGCGTGCCTCGACGCTCCAAGCCACCTTGGTGACCACCGTCAAGGACTGGCAGCGGTTGCCGGCGGGCTGGCGGAAGCGGGTGGTTCCGCTGCCGCTGGTGCTCGACCCCGAGGTGGTGGCCGCCATCACCGATGCCGTGCTCCACCGGCTCGCTGCTCGCCCCGGGGAAGAGGCTGATGGCTGACACCAGCTCGATGGCGCCCCGCATCCTGGTGGTGGCCGGGGAGGCCTCCGGGGACCTGCACGGCGGTCATTTGCTCCAGGCCCTGCGGCGCCGCTGCCCCGCCGCGCGCCTGGTGGGGGTGGGCGGGGCCCAGATGGGGGCGGCGGGCCTGGAGCTGCTGGCGGATGTGAAGCAGCTCTCGGCTGCCGGCCTGGTGGAAATCGTGGGCAGCATCCCGCGCCACTGGCGGGTGATGCGCCAGCTCAAGCGGCAGATGGATCGGCAGCGTCCCGATGCGGTGGTGCTGGTGGACTATCCAGGCTTCAACCAGTTCGTGGCGCGGGAAGCCCATCGGCGGGGCATCCCGGTGCTGTTCTACATCGCGCCCCAGGTGTGGGCCTGGGGCCAGGGGCGGGCCCGGCGCATGGCCGGCTTCATCGACCGGCTGGCGGTGATCTTTCCCTTCGAGGAGGCAATCTTCAATGCCCATGGCCGCCCTTTTGCCCGCTACGTGGGCCATCCCCTGCTGGATGGCCTGCGGGTGAGCGCGGCCCCGGCGGACACCCGCCTCCGCCACGGCTTTTCCCCGGAGCAGCCGCTGCTGGCGCTGATGCCGGGCAGCCGCCGCAGTGAGGTGCGTCTGCTGCTGCCCGATCTGCTGCGGGCCGCCGCCCTGCTCAAGGCCGATGGCTGGCAGGTGGCCCTGCTGCAGGCCCCCACCGTGGACCGGGCCTTCCTGGAGCAGGTGGCGGGCGGACCCCTGCCCGTGCCCCTGATCGCGGGTGACACCTACAACCTGCTGGCGGCCGCCGACGCCGGCCTGATCGCCTCCGGCACCGCCACCCTCGAGGCCGCGCTGCTGGGCTGTCCGCCGGTGATCGTGTACCGCTTCTCCTGGTTCACCTACCTGCTGGCCAGGCTGGTGATCGGCCGGCGCACGATGGGCCTGCCCAACGTGGTGCTGGGCCGCTGGCAGTTCCCGGAGCTGGTGCAGCGGCATGTGAGTCCCCAGGCCCTGGTGCGGGCCGTGCGCGGCCTGCAGGCCAGCCGCCCCCAGGTGGAGGAAGCGGTGACGGAGCTGCGCTCGAAGATGGGGCCCGCCGGTGCCTCGGAGCGGGCTGCGGAGCTGTTGCTGGAGCTGTTGCCATGACCCGCTCGGCCCATCGCCGCTTCCTGGCCTATGGCCGCCGCTACCTCTGGCCGCTGTTCAGCCTGGCGCTGCTGTTCAACGTCGTGTATGGGGCCTCAACGGGCCTGGTGCCGCTGGTGATCCGCACCCTGTTCGACGACATCCTGCCGGCCAACGACCGCGGCCGCCTCTACCTGGCGCCCCTGGTGATCGTGGGGGTGATCGGCCTGCGGGCTGTGTCTCAGTTTCTGGGTGGGTACCTCACGGAATCGGTGGGCCAGCGGATCACCGCCGACCTGCGGGCCGACCTGGCCGGCAAGGTGCTGGAGCTGCCCCAGGCCTATGTGGACCGTCACCCCTCCACGGTGCTGGTGTCGCGCGTGCTAACGGACGTGAACCTGGTGAAGAGTGGCCTGGTGGATGGCCTCTCCAACCTTGTTCGCGACGGACTCACCCTGCTGGCGCTGGTGGTGGTGGCCTTCTACCAGGACTGGCTGCTGGCGCTGATCGCCTTCATCCTCTTCCCCCTGGGCGTGTGGCCGGTGCTGAGTTCCTCCAAAAAGGTGCGCCGGCACTCGCGCAAGGGACAGACGCGCCTGGCCCAGCTGGCCGCCTACCTGCAGGAGGCGCTGGTGGGCTCGCGGGTGGTGAAGATCTTCGGCATGCAGGCCTACGAGCTGGAACGCTTCCAGACCGAAAACCGCTCGGTGCTCCACTCAGCCCTGCGCACCACCAAGGCCAAGCTGGTGAACCAGCCGCTGATGGAGCTGATCGGCGCCCTGGGCTTCAGTGCCGTGCTGATCTACGGCGGCGAGGCGGTGATCGATGGCAGCCGCACCGCCGGCAGCTTCTTCGCCTTCCTCACCTCGCTCTATCTCTGCTACGCCCCGTTCAAGGGGCTGGCCAAGGCCAACGCCACCCTGCAGCAGGGTCTCTCGGCGGCTGAGGAGCTGTTTGCCATCCTCGATACGCCGGCCGATCCGGTGGATCCGCCCCAGCCCACCCCGCTGGCCGGTTTCCAGCGGGGGCTGGAAGCGAGGGGCGTGTGTTTCGCCTATGGCGACGACCCGGTGATCGACCAGCTCGATCTGGAGCTGCCCTGCGGCAGCACCGTGGCCCTGGTGGGTCCCAGCGGCGGCGGCAAGAGCACGATCATCGATCTCTTCTGCCGCTTCTACGAACCCCAGGCCGGCACCATCACCCTCGATGGCGTCGATCTGCGCCAGCTGGCCCTGGCCGATCTGCGCAGCCTGATCTCGGTGGTGGATCAGAACACCGTGCTGTTCAACGACACGGTGGCCAGCAACATTGCCTATGGCCACGCCAGCGCCAGCCCCGAGGCGATCGAGGCGGCCGCCCGGGCCGCCAACGCCCATGACTTCATCAGCGAGCTGCCCCAGGGCTACGCCACCCTGATCGGCGAGAACGGCACCCTGCTCTCGGGCGGCCAGCGTCAGCGGATCGCGATTGCCCGTGCCCTGATCAAGAACGCCCCGATCCTGTTCCTCGACGAGGCCACCTCGGCGCTCGATTCGGCCTCCGAGCAGGTGGTGCAGGAGGCGCTCGACCGCTTGATGCAGAACCGCACCACCCTGGTGGTGGCCCACCGCCTCTCCACGGTGGTGAATGCCGATCGGATCTGCGTGATCGAGGCCGGCCGGCTGGTGGAGTCGGGCCGCCACGCCGAGCTGCTGGCCCGCGGTGGCCGCTACGCCTCCCTATTTTCGACTCAATTCGCCAGCGCCCGGCCGGCACCCGCGGTATGACCATCAGCCCCGCCCCAGTCCCCCGCAGCCCCGCAGACGGCAGTCCAGCAGCCAGCGAACCCCGCTTCGCCCGTGACGACTGGGCCAGCGCTTTCCGCAATGTGGGCGTGGAGCTCAGCGATGTGCCGGTGGCGGCGGCCCGGGGCACGATCCCTGAGGCCCTGGTGGGCACCCTCTACCGCAATGGCCCTGGGAGGCTGGAGCGCGGCGGCCAGTGGGTGCACCACCCCTTCGACGGCGACGGCATGATCACAGCCCTGCGCTTCGAGGGCGGCGGCGCGGTGCTGCGCAACCGCTTCGTGCGCACCGAGGGCTGGCAGGCAGAAGAGCAGGCCGGCAAGTTCGTGTATCGGGGCGTGTTCGGCACCCAGAAGCCGGGGGGGGTGCTGGCCAATGCCTTCGACCTGCGGCTCAAGAACATCGCCAACACCCACGTGGTGCGCCTGGGTGACCAGCTGCTGGCCCTGTGGGAGGCGGCCGAACCCCACACCCTCGACCCCGACACGCTCGAAACCCGCGGCCTGTCACGCCTGGACGGCCTGCTCAGGCCTGGTGAGGCCTTCAGCGCCCACCCCCGCTTCGATCCCGGCCACCACGGCGAGCCCCGCATGGTGACCTTTGGCGTGAAGGCCGGCCCCACCAGCACGATCCGGCTGATGGAGTTCGCCACGCAGGACGACCCGGCTGCTGGCGTGAAGGCGGGCCAGCTGCTGGCAGAGCGGCGCGACAGCTTCAAGGGCTTCGCCTTCCTGCACGACTTCGCCATCACCCCCCACTGGGCGGTGTTTCTGCAGAACGCCGTGGCCTTCAACCCCCTGCCCTTCGTGCTGGGGCAGAAGGGGGCGGCCCAGTGCCTGGCCAGCAAGCCCGGCCAGGCCGGCGCCTTCTGGCTGATCCCCCGGCCCGGTGCCGGCAGTTCCGGCCCAGACGGTGCGCTGGCGGCCCCGCTGCAGGTGCCGGCCCCGGAGGGTTTCGTGTTCCACCATCTCAACGCCTTCGAGGCCCGTGATGGCGCGGAGCTGGTGATCGATTCGATCGTGTATGCCGACTTCCCCTCGATCGGCCCAGGTACCGATTTCCGCGCGGTGGATTTCGACAGCATCCCCGAAGGCCAGCTGATGCGCTGCCGCATCGACCTTGATCTGGCTCGCACGGATCCCCAGCGGGCGGTGAGCCAGGAGTGGCTGGAGCAGCGCTGCTGTGAGTTCGCCTGCGTGAATCCGGCCCGCCAGGGGCTCAATGCCCGCTACGCCTGGATGGCGGTGGCCGAGCGCGAGCGCGGCAATGATCCCCTGCAGGCGATCGAGAAGCTGGATCTGGCCACGGGCGATCGCCTGGTGTGGAGCGCGGCGCCGCGGGGCTTCGTGAGCGAGCCGTTGATGGTGCCCGATCCCACCGCCTCGGCCGGCGATCCGGCTGCCGAGGATCGTGGCTGGGTGCTCTGCCTGGTGTGGAACGGTGCCCGCTGCGCCAGCGACCTGGTGATCCTCAACGCCGCCGACATGGGCGAGCAGGCGGTGCTGGAGCTGCCCCTGGCCATTCCCCACGGGCTGCATGGCAGCTGGGTGACGGCTGGCACCTGAATCCCCCCCCTTCTGCAACGGCCAATTAGGGCTCAGCATGCTATTTGACGCCTGGGGTCGTTTCTTGGCCATGATGCCCCGGATTGGACGTCGCTTGGCCTAGAGCAATATGCATGAAATCTTATCCTTGCCTTGGGGCCCTTCCAGTTGAAAACGCTACGTTTGAAATCCGAGGCTTTCATTCTGCTGGCCCAAGGATAAGGGGATATTTCTTGTGGCATAGCTTCCTTGTCGATATCCTGCAGCCAGTGTCAGTTCTTTGTTTAGTCAGGCCCTGGCTGGGGATCTGGAAAGCCCTGGCTCGTTCAGATGGTTTCCTTGAAAGGCCCTTTCTCACTTTCTCTGCTTGGGATTGACAATTAGTTCGCTCTTTAAGATCCATCAATTAAAGACTAATCCATCGGGCCTCACATGTTCTGCTCCAGGCCATGGTTTGCCCCTCTGCAGCGAGGTCCGAAGAGATAGAAGCATTTCGCAGGCTGGAGTGAATGCCGTTTTGGCAATCTCTGCAACGGCTGTTCCGTCGATTATCCAACAAGTGAAATGCGGCATGAAGTCATCTGAGAAAGATTGGTAATCCGGCCTGCGTGATCGGGTGGTTGCCGCCAAGTGCAACAGATAGCTTGACCCAGGCGAGTCTTGGCCCGAAGATTTGTTTGTACAACCTAGCACTTTTGGCCTCCATGGCTTCACATGAGTGAAGAATACTGGGAAAATTGAATATCGGATGTGCCATTGTCCAATGTCAGCATATTGTGCTTGGCCAGGAATGCCAGAAGCTGGCGGGGATTAGTCGTTTTTTGGGAAGCCAAAAGGCGATTGTCTTGCCTCCTTGGCAGCGAGCCTGAGGTGCTGGGAGCGATATCTTTGGAGCCCAATGTTATTGCAGCTATCGCGTGAATCGATGACAGGCGATCTGATGGTTGTATCAACTTCTCGTAGCTGGAAAATGCAATAGGTGTCTTGCTGTCAATTGCCATTTCGACGACAGAGGTCAAAAAATTATGGATGCGTCTTGAGTAGAAGATGAAAGAATCAGGCTGAAAATCAACAAAATGAGTATCGGTTCTTGTTCTTGTCCAAGAGCCAAGGCGCGTAGCAATTAAATCCGAGATGAAGGAGTGTAGCCGGTTGCGAGTATGGATGAGGACCATGTCCGATCTTGACATAATCTGCGTTATTCCTTGATCAGGAAGATGTCCTGGAAAGATCTTAAACATCAAGGCGCCTGATTCGGGCTTTATTTGTGCTATGGCGTTGATCAGTGCTACGGGATCTTTTGTGGCAGTTTCTCTGCTGTAGCTTTCGATAAAGTCAGTCGTTGATAGTAGCGACTGATCGCGCGCCAAGTGCTTGACCGCAACTAGGGGATTTGGGTGATAAATCTCAAGAAGAGCAGTTATATTGTAGCTGTCTAATGCCTGCAGCAGAAGTGTTGAGCCTGATCTTGGATAGGAAATAACTGTAACGATCTTCATCTGGCCTGGTTCGTGCTCCCGTGCGCCGGGGGGTCTTGGTCGGGAGCGGCGTCCCATGGAGTGGTGTAACTCAGGAGGAGCAGCCCCGGCGTAGCCGGGGCTGACGGCTCGCCCCCCTCAGTTCTCTGTTGTGGCAATGGGTGGGCCGGTCTGTGACCCTGTTCGGAGCACTACCACCAAACCGAACACAGACCATGACCCTCTCCCATAGTGGCGCCTCCGAGCTGAACCAGCTCATGGAGGGCACCACCGCTGGCGCCTTGATCCCGGAGATCGTGCGCCGGGGCTTTCAGGACCTGCTGGAGGCCGAGGTTTCCGCACTCACCGGCGCCCAACTCCACGAGCGTTGCCCCGATCAGCGCTCCACCCATCGCAACGGCTACCGCAGGCGACTGGTCACCACCCAGGTGGGTGACCTGACCCTGGCCATCCCAAAGCTGCGCCATGGCAGCTTCTTCCCAGACTGGCTCGAGCCGCGCCGCCGGGTCGACAAGGCCCTCTATGCCGTCGTCATGGAGGCCTACACCGGCGGCATCTCCACCCGCAAAGTCGATTCCGTGGTGGAGGCGCTGGGCGGCGACAGCGGCATCTCCAAATCGGAAGTGAGCCGCATCTGCCAGGGCCTTGATGAGCAGGTCAAAGCCTTTCTGGGCCGGCCGCTGGACCATGCCCACTTCCCGTACGTCTACCTCGACGCCACGTACCTCCACGGTCGACTCGGGCGCAACCTGCAGGTGGTCTCCCGGGCAGTGGTGGTGGCAATCGGCATCAATGCCCTCGGCTACCGCGAAGTGCTGGGCATCGCCGTGGGCGACAGCGAGGCCGAGGCCTTCTGGCGTCAGTTCCTGAGCTCGCTCAAAGAGCGTGGCCTGACTGGCACTCGGCTGGTGATCTCGGACGCCCATCTGGGCTTATCGGCAGCGATCAAGCGGATGTTCCAAGGCTGCTCCTGGCAGAGGTGCCGGGTGCACTTTCTGCGCAACCTGCTGAGCCATGTGCCCAAGGCTGGCCAGGACATGGTGGCGGCCGCCATGAAAGCGGTGTTCGTAATCCAGAAGCCTGAGCAGGTACGAGCCCATTGGCAGCAGGTCACCGAGATGCTGCGCAAGCAGTTCCCCGGCGCCGTGCCCGTGATGGAAGCCGCACGGGACGACGTGCTGGCCTTCTTGTGCTTCCCCCAGGAGCACTGGCGCAAGATCTGGAGCACCAACCCACTGGAGCGGCTCAACAAGGAGATCAAACGCCGCACCAACGTGGTCGGCATCTTCCCCAATGACGCCGCGATCACCCGGCTGGTGGGAAGTCAGCTGCTGGAGCAGCAGGAGGAATGGCAGCTGGAACGCCGCCGCTTCTTCTCCGAGGCCACCATGGCCAAAATCCCCGAGCCAGAGGCGATGTTGGAGTTCTCTGAGAGCGATCCAGCCATAGCCATGGCGCCAGCCATCAGCTGATCGCGCCCACGCCAGTCGTCGATCACCAAGAATCCCTGATCGCTGAGTTGCGCATTCAGCGATCAGGGTGCAAAGTGGATAAACGGAGCTGCACAGTCAGCTTCCAAGCAGTCATTCCCTGACTGCTCCTGTTCACCCTCCGGAGAGGGTCACAGGACCTCCTGAGTTACACCACTCGGAGGGGCGCTACCCTCTTAAGTGCCGATATCAGGGCTTTACCTGTAACAGATGAGCACTTCGACACCTTTACACTGTAACCCTCTGAACGCCTACAAAATCAAGTTGCTCAAAATCACCTTCCTGAACTTCGAGGCAGAGCTCAATAGCTTCCTTGATACGCTCCATCAACTGATCTAATGAGCGTGCCTGTGTGTGACACC